>Ga0210389_10000875_pt1 | contig 25430 bp, 23 predicted proteins | sample IncBWH28OmetaG_FD_160127 | JGI IMG/M metagenome (GOLD analysis project Ga0210389, IMG submission 160127) | Forest soil microbial communities from Barre Woods Harvard Forest LTER site, Petersham, Massachusetts, United States - Inc-BW-H-28-O ...
TTGCATTGGATAAATCGATTTGTGGTAAAATCTAATTTATCCCTACCGATTCTCTTTTTACATTTTCGTTATCAACTTGTCCACAAATATTTAAACATGTTCTTAGCGGACGCACCATTTTGGGGATTGGGCATTTGAGGTCATGCGAAACTTTAAAAGCCATATCGCATAAATATGTGATATGGCTCCGTATTAAGTGCTTCAGTTTTCCATTTGTAAAAAATAAGATAGATATAAGTTTATCACGATAAATAATTGTCATTTGTACATTTTAAATTATACCTTTAGCTACCAATTAAAACTATTATGTTAAAAAATTTGCCCCCCGTATTCCGCCGGTTGCTTAAATACAATTTGCTTATCGCCGCGCTTTTACTGTTCGCTCTTAATGCTGCCAACGCACAGCGCGGAAGAAGACCGAAGCCTCCGGGCGTGCCATCGGAAATTCAGGTAACCCCTTATAAAACTACCATGATCGCTAATGGCAAAGACCAGGCCCTCATCAGTATAAAAATAATCGACAGCCGGGGCGATAGCGTAGCAAACGCCGACGTGAAGACTACCCTGCATTTGTTAGGTGATGCTGCTATTGTAAATATAATGGATGCCGGTAATTTTAATGAAATTGCGCATACCGACAGCACCTGGCAGGTAAATATCCATGGCAGCTGCCGGGTGATATTACAGGCGGGCCGGTCCCTCGGCAAGATTAAACTCAGCGCTACCGCCGATAGTTTATACACCGGGGCCACGGAGATACACACCGTGCAGCCGGGCATTGCACATGCAGTTACCCAGGATAACTATAAACCTCAACGGGTTACAGATAAAATAGTGGGCGCCGATATTTCCTTTCTGCCGCAAAGGGAAGCCGGTGGCATGAAATTTACGGAAAACGGCGTACCGGGCGACCCGATTGAAATGATGAAAGCGCATGGTTTTAATTATATCCGCCTGCGCATTTTTGTTAACTCCGAAAACCCAAAAGGCTATTCACCAAAACAGGGCTTTTGCGACCTGGCGCATACCGAAGCAATGGCCAAACGTATAAAAGCTGCCGGTATGAAGTTTTTGCTTGATTTTCATTACAGTGATTACTGGGCCGACCCGCAGCAACAAAATAAACCTGCGGCCTGGGCAGGAGAAGATTTTACAGCATTGAAAAAATCACTGCACGATTATACTGTTAGCGTAATGCAGGCCCTGAAAGATCAGGGCACAACACCCGATATGGTGCAGGTAGGTAATGAAATAAACCATGGCATGGTTTGGCCCGAAGGTGCAATTGCCAACCTCGACAGCCTGGCGCAACTGATCTACGAAGGCGTTAAAGGCGTAAAAGAGATTAGTCCGAAAACCGCTGTCATGCTGCATATTGCGCTTGGCGGACAAAATGCCGAAGCACGGTTTTTTCTGGATAATATGAAAGCGCGTAACGTGCCGTTTGATGTAATCGGCCTTTCTTATTACCCCAAATGGCATGGCACGCTCACTGACCTGAAAAACAACATGGCCGATTTGGCAAAACGCTATCCGCAACAGGTGATGGTAGCCGAATACTCACAGCTTAAACGCGAGGTAAATGATATTGCTTTTAACGTGCCAAACGGTAAAGGGGTTGGTTCATTTATCTGGGAACCCATAGGCGCCTGGGAAGGGATTTTTGATGCCGACTATAAAAATAAGGAATTTAAAGCCAATGATTTTTTGAACGTAGTTTACCCGGAGATAGCGAAAAAGTATGTAAAATAGGAAGGGTGTTTAGTTTTCAAATTTGGTTTCCAGGTACCTCATCGTATTCCTAATCATGCTTTCAAGCACATCCAGTTTAATGTCGCTCAATTTTTTAACGTAAAGGCAGCCCTTGCCGGCCTTGTGTTTGCCGAGTTCGGCAAGCAATGCGCTTTGTCCTTCCGCACCAGCCAAAACATAAAGTGACAGGTTGCCTTTGCGCGGGGAAAAGCCGACCTTGCAAATATCCCCCTCGTGCCCGCTGGCATATTTATAATGGTATTGCCCGAAGCCCACGATTGCCGGCCCCCACATTTTGGCTTTTTCGCCGGTAACTTTTTCCATAAGGCCAATCAGGGTATAACAATCCTTACGGGTATCGTCATCCGTTTTTGCTAAAAAGTCTTCGACGGATGCTTCATTGGGTTTGGTTTTTAACTCTGCCATAAATCTTATTTGGAGTCATAAATGTATGCAATACCATACAAATAAATTTAATGTTTGTGACGAAAAAAGCAGCTTAACGAAGAAAGTACTTACCAGTTTGACTGGTGTTGCGTTATTTTCAATAATTCAGCAAAAGTTTTGGATGGCGTATGAATTGGCATAACCATTGATGACAGATTAAGTATATACAATCCCTATATATTGTTGATTATGCGACGGCTATAAACACATTAGAATGAAAAAAATCTACAAAAAAAATGGACCATTTCAGAGAAATAAAAAATACCTTAACCTGGCATAACGAGGGTAAATTTTATGCCGAACTTGTAAACGGAACGATAACAAAGCTTAATTTTTGCGAGCCTGGTAAAGGCGCCGAGGATACCGGCAAAAGCCTTACTTCAACTAACTTTAAATACCTGCAGGCTGTTTACTCCTGCCTCGGCGATTTATTTAATTTTATCGAAGAAGAAAATAAAAGATTGGGTTATAGTTACGCGCGTGAAATTCAGCCCGCGCAACTTAATGAAGAGGAAATAATTAAAAATTACAATATCCCGGCCGAAACAAAACTGCGCCCCCTGATAAATTATGATCATCAGCCCGCTTTGGCTAACCTGGATGCAGAAAAAAATGTGTTAAGGGACATTGGTTAAACCTTTCTTCGGCGTGCCCAATGTAAAAAACTCCAAAACTCTTTCCGATTTTTCATGGTTATATTTATACAAAAATAATAACCGGTTATGAGATCCATCTGGAAAGGCTCCGTCGGCTTTGGCTTAGTAAGCATACCCGTAAAGCTATATTCGGCAGTGCAAAGCAGTTCGCTTGATTTTGATATGCTGGATAGCCGCGACCATGCGCGTATACGTTATCAACGAGTTAACGAGCATACCCATAAGGAAGTTCCTTACGATCAAATTGTAAAAGGCTACAAGCTGAACGATGACTATGTGGTAATGGACGACAAAGATTTTGAAGACGCCGCGCCCGAAAAAAGCAAGGTGATAGAAATTGAAAGCTTTGTAGACATTGCAGACGTTAACCCCATGTACTACGAAACCTCGTACTACGCGGAGCCGGATACCAAAAACAACAAGGCTTATGCGCTTTTGGTTGACGCTTTGGCAGCGTCGAAGAAGGTGGGTCTTGCGCGCTTTGTATTGAGGAGCACCGAATCGCTTTGTATCATTCACCCCGTCGACCATGTGCTGGTAGTTACCCGCATTCGCTTCGGGCAGGAAATCCGCAGCGCCGAAGACCTGAATATTGCCAGGGATGTCAGCGTCAGCAAAAAAGAGCTGGATGTGGGACTTGCTCTAATAAAACAATATGCCGAACATTTTGATGTTTCGAAGTTTAAGGATGAATACAGCGACGAATTGTTGAAGATCATCAAGGCGAAATCGCAGGGTAAACGGGCCACCGTGAAAAAGATGAAGCCACGCAAAACTACCGGCGATGACCTGTATGAACAATTGATGCAAAGTTTGAACACCAAAAAGGGGGCATAAAATGAGCCTGTTGGATTATTTTAAAAAGCGGGACTTTAAAAAAACCAGCGAACCTAAAAGCGGCAGGAGCCATACCAAAACGCTGGCATTTGTGGTACAGCGGCATCATGCCTCGCACCTGCATTATGATTTCAGACTGGAGCTGGATGGCGTGCTGAAAAGTTGGGCCGTCCCAAAAGGACCCTCCATGAACCCGGAAGACAAGCGCCTGGCCATGATGGTTGAGGATCATCCATACAATTACAAAGATTTTGAAGGCATTATACCAAACGGCAATTATGGCGCGGGCGTAGTGTTAATTTGGGACAAGGGAACCTATACATCATTGGCGGATGACCGGAAAGATGACGTGAAAACGCTGCGTGAAGGGCTAAAATCAGGCAATCTGAAATTTAAACTTAATGGCGATATTTTGAGAGGGGAGTTCGCACTGGTAAAGCTGCACAACGCCGAAGAGAACTCATGGCTGCTGATTAAACACCGGGATGAATATGCGGTGGATGATTTTAACAGCGAAGATTTGGTGCCCGACAAAATAAAGGCCATGAAGAATAACAGGGAAGGTAATGCCAGGTCGCTGCCAACTGTAAAGGAAATTAAGACTGAAAAAAAAAGCCAGGACCAAAATGATGACATCGAAGACGGCGATGGAGGAGAAGCTGAAACAGGCAAGCCGTACCGGCCGATGATGGCAAAGCTGGAAGCCAAAGTTTTTGACGATAAGGACTGGATTTATGAGCGCAAGCTGGACGGCTATCGCGCGATAGGATATACTGGCAATAAAGCCAGGCTGATTTCGAGGAACGACATCGATTTCAGTCGTGATTATCCAAAGATCGTTGATCAGTTAAAAAAAATTTCAAAAAAAGCTATTTTGGATGGAGAACTGGTGGTAGAGGATACCGCCCATAAAAGCAGCTTCCAAAACATTCAGAATTATAAGGGCGAGACAAAGGGACTAAACTTAAAATATTATGTATTCGACTTGCTGAACCTGGAAGGTAACGATCTCCGCGGAATGGAGTTGATAAAACGAAAGCAGCTTTTGAAAGCTTTTTTGGAATCGACTGACCTACCAGATATCATTTATAATGAGCATGTTGCTGGCAAAGGCGCTGACCTGCTTGCAAAGGCGAAAAAAGAAGGATGGGAAGGAATCATCGGCAAGGACGGAAATAGCTTTTACAACAGCGGCAAACGAAGCGACCGATGGCTAAAATTTAAATTGCAAAACTCGCAGGAAGCCATTATCTGCGGATACACCGCTCCGGAGGGTTCCAGAAAGCATTTCGGCTCGATCATCCTCGGCATTAAGCCAGGCGAGAAGATACAATATATCGGCAATTGTGGTACGGGTTTTAACGAGGCGGGCATAGAAGAACTGTACGCGAAAATGCACCCGCTCGAGACGGATAAAAAGCCTTTCGACGAAAAGATAAGCCGCGCCACTAAGATTACCTGGATTGAACCGAAATTGGTTTGCGAGGTATGGTATTCGGAATGGACGGCAGACAAACATTTGCGCCACCCGGTATTCAAAGGGCTGCGGAAGGATAAAGACTCAAAACAAGTGGTTATGGAAACACCGGATAAACAATTGGCTGACGAGGAGATCATAACCGTCGGCGGTAATCAATTAAAAATGACCCACCTGAATAAGGTGTTTTGGAAGGAGGAGGGAATAACAAAGGGCCAGTTGATTAACTACTACCGGGATATGGCGGCGTGGATAGTTCCTTACCTGCAGGATAAGCCCATTTCGATGCGCCGCCAGCCAAACGGGACCGGTGATCCGGGCTTCTTTCAAAAAGATGTGGATGCCAGCCATCTGCCAGATTTTATAAAGACTCAAGCACTTCATTCGGATAGCAACGATAAGGATATTCACTATATCATTGGCAACGATGAGGCCACGCTGCTGTACATGGCAAACCTGGGGTGCATTGAAATAAACCCCTGGTTAAGTTCGTATAAAACGCCCGAAAATCCCGATTATGTAGTGATCGACCTCGATCCGCACGACGTGCCGTTTAGCCAGGCCGTGGATGCTGCTTTAAAGACGAGAGAAGTTTTTGAGCGGATGAAACTGGAATGCTTTATAAAAACATCAGGCTCTAAAGGGCTGCACATTTATTGTTATTTGGGAGCCGGGTATGATTACGATTTTGTGCGAATGTTTGCGGAGTACACCGCCAACCTTATCCATGATGAGCTACCTGACACCACCAGCGTTGAAAGAGTCCCGGCCAAACGTAAGAACAAGATCTACATCGATTTTTTGCAGAACCGGCGCGGCCAAACGGTCGCCTGCCCGTATTCCGTCCGGCCAAAGCCCGGCGCTACTGTTTCAGCCCCGCTTCATTGGAACGAGGTAACCTACGACCTGAAGCTTTCGGATTATACTATTTTTAATATGAAAGACAGGGTGGAAAAGCTTGACGATCCCTGGAAAAGCCTTACACGCAACAAAGCAGATCTGCAAAAAGCCCTGGAATTACTAAAAAAATAAAGCCCAAAAAATCCCGGCAGGTAAACTACCGGGATTGGTGTTAAATCTGTGCAAATCCTTATATCGCCGTCGGCCGCCTGATTAACCCCAACAGTAATGCGATCACCGCAATCACCAGTAAGACGTGGATCAAAGCGCCCAGGCTCATAAAGAAAAACCCTATTGCCCATCCAATTACAAGAATGACAGCAATGATATACAATATTGAATTCATGGCAGATGTGTTTCGTTACTATTCTATAGCTATTCTATAAATAGCAAAACCACCTGTATTGTTTTAGGGAATTGTCATTGGTTATTGGCGAAAAGGTTGGTGAACAGTTGACTTTCTCCATCCCAACTCACCAGGCACTAATGACTAATGACTAATGACCAATGACCAATGACCTATGACCACTCACAACCCCAGCCATTTTTTTCTGACAGTCAACTGTGCCGCAGTTGGCGAGGGTAGTTCCTCCACTTTATAGGTCACCTTAGGGTTACGCAGCAATGTAACCGTTAAGGTAAGCGGCAAATTATCACGCATAACGGCCACACTCACCTTATCGCCCGGTTTCTTTCCGCTAAGCATAGATGCGGCATCGGTAATCGCTCCGTCAACCGATATTATCTCATCGTTCACGTTTATGCCGTCTATCCAGCCGGCGCTGCCACGCAATACACTTGTTACTATTTTCTTTCCGCTGCTGGTGTTTAACGTTATCCCCAGGGATGGGTCATTACTGTTGGCCAACTCGTCGGTAATTTTATAGCCCGCATAAGCAAGGTATTTGCCGTAGTCTATCGGCGCTAAACCGTAAACGTAATCTTTATAAAAATCGTCCAGCTTTTTGCCTGCAAATTTTTCGAGGCCCTGCTTAAACTCCGCATCCGTATAACCGCGTTTTTTTAGCTTATAATAGGTATCGTACATATAACGCATTACATCGTCGAGGGAATATTTCGCCTTTGAATCGTTTATGATTTCCAGGTCGAGCAGGGTCGCAACTTCGGCGCCTTTATCGTAGTAAGAGATTGTTGTGTTGACTGAATTTTCATTCGGGCGATAGGCTTTTATCCAGGCATCATAACTGGCATCGGCCAAAGGTTGAATTCTTTCGCCCGGAGTGTTTTGTAAAGTACTCATCTCATTGGCCACGCTACCCAGGAATATCTCCGGCGTGGTTAAATTGGCATGGCGGAGTATCAAATTTTGATAGTACGCGGTAAACCCCTCGGCTATCCACAGGTTGGTGGTATAATTTTCATTATCATAGTCAAAGGGCCCGAGTGCTATGGGGCGCAGGCGTTTTACATTCCACAGGTGAAAATGCTCGTGGGCCACAAGGCTCAAAAAGTTACGGTAACCAGCCTCGGTGGCATAATTATCGCGCGAAGCGCCCAGCGTGGTCGAGCTCAAATGCTCCAGGCCGCCGCCACCCCTGAAATAGTTGTGCACAATAAAAACATAATGCTTATTTGGGTTTTCGCCAAAGACAGCCGTTTCCTGCTGCACTATTTTGGCCATATCCACCTTAAGCTTTTCTTTATCATAGCTACCCCCGCCAACCATGCAAACCTCATATTTTACACCCGCTGCATCAAAGCCAAAAACATCCTGGTTGCCAACCTCAATCGGCGAGTCGAACAGGATATCATAATTGGGCGCATGCCGGGTAAAAGGATCGTTGTTCACCATGTCTAAACTGGTTGATACCTTTGTCCATCCTTTGTAAGGTATAATGTGTACGGTGGATGGTTGATGAAGCATTTTATCCGGGTAGATGAAAATGCCTGTCGTCGACAAAAAACCATGGGACGCATCTATAAAGCTGGTGCGCACTGATATTTCAAAGCAGTATACCCTGTATTTAACGGTAATTGCCGCCAGGCCTCTGGTATTTATACGCCACCAGTTTTTCCGTGTTTTTAATACGGCCAACTGTTTGCCGTTCGCTGATGCATTGAACGATTCGATGTTTTTAGAGAACTCCCTGACAAGGTAGGAGCCTGGTGTCCAAACCGGCATTTTTAAAACAAGCGAGTTTTGCTGCAGACCGGAAATATCCATTTCAATATCGGCATAATGTGCCTGGGCTTCCGGAAAAGTCACAGTGTAATTGATCTTTACAGTGCCTGCCGCCTGGCTGAAATTGCTATCCATAATAAATAAAAATAGTAAAATAACAGGGGCTAACTTAATTGTTTTCATGAAAGTGAACAGTTTTCGATGTAATAATTTATCGACCGCATTTTGATTGAAATTTTGCGATTTTATTGGCGTACAAGTTAGAATTTTTTTTACTGCTATAAACGTAAACCAATGTAAAATCAACGTTGCCTGGCAGATCGTCGATACGCTTTAGTTTTATAATCAATAGTTTTTACCACCAAGTACACAGGAGGGTACAAAGACTTCGCAAAGTAGTCCACGTTTATAGTGTAGTTTTTTTCCTTTGCGGTAAAAAACAAACATATAAGATTACAAAGTGAAAATCGCAAAGTGCTTTTCTTCGTGGCCTTTGTGAAACCTTCGTGTTCTTTGTGGTTAAAAAAACTATTCTTTAAACCGCACCTGTTCCTGAAGGCCAACGTTAATAAGCATAAAACTATTTTAATGCGCTTGCCCTCACTATTAACTAAAAGAATTTCATAAATTGCCTGAAAAACCTATTTTTGAAGTCCAATGACCAGTTGCTTTAAAACCTGCTTGCTAATAGACGACAATTACATCGACAACTTTGTAACGCGCAAGATATTGGAGGGTGGCAACTTTGCCGAAAAGATAATTGTTGTACGCTCGGCAACCGAAGCAATAACCGAATTAACAGCCGGAAATATTAAACCTGATGTTATTTTCCTGGATGTACGGATGCCCCTGATGAGCGGTTTTGAATTTTTGGAAGAATACGACCAGATCAGCAGCCTGGATAAGGGAAACATCAAAATATTTATGTTATCGTCTTCGCTTGATCCGCTTGACATGCGAAAATCTACCGATAACAAGTATATTACCCAGTTCATTCATAAACCTCTAACTCAAAAAGCCCTCGAAGAACTCTGTCCATGATCCTGGTAGCCGATAGCGGATCGTCAAAAACAGACTGGTTGCTTAGCGTTTCAAAGGACGAACAAAAGCAATTCAGAACAGCCGGGCTTAATCCATATTTTTTGGGCGAAAAAGAGATTGTAAAAATACTGCAGGAACAGGCGGTTGATATGATTGGCTATGGGAATGATATTAAAGAGATATACTTTTTTGGCGCCGGCTGCTCCAGCCCCGACAGGCATGAAATCGTCTCCAATGCGCTTAGCCAGTTGTTCCCAAAATCTTATATCAGTGTCGACAGCGACCTTTTGGGCAGCGCATATGCTACCTGCGGGCACGAAAAGGGCTTTTGTTGTGTTTTAGGAACAGGCTCCAATATATCCTATTTCGATGGCGAAGATATACACGCCGGGCAGCATGGCCTGGGCTATGTTTTAGGCGACGAGGGCTCGGGCACCTGGTTTGGCAAAGCGTTGATCACAGATTTTTTGTACGGAAAGATGCCGGCTGACACTTGTAAAAAATTTAATGAAGCGTATCACCTGGATAAAGAAACGGTAATAAAAAATGTGTACCAAACCGCTAACCCTAATGCTTACCTGGCCTCTTATAGTAAGTTTTTGTTTGAAATAAGAGCGAGTGACTATGCTCAAAAACTCCTTAGATCAGGTTTAAAGGAGTTTGTCGACACTAACGTTAAATCATACCCGCAGTACCACCGGTATAAGTGTCATTTTGTGGGCTCCATCGCCTACGTATTTGCTGACGAACTAAAAGTGGTTTGCGAGGAAAACGGTATTCATTTGGGCAAGATAATAAGGCAGCCGATACATGATCTGATGGCATTTATTATGACCCGCGAAGGAGATGTTTGAGTTTCAGCGTAATTCTTGACGCAGTGCGTCAAGAATTGGAAACATCAGCGCCGTGGTAAGGGTGATCTATAGCTTCTCTATTTCTTCAATTGATAATCCCGTGCCTTTTGCGATGTCTTCATTACTTATCCCCATTTTCTTAAATTCACGGGCAATTGCTCTTGCTTCTTCAACTTTACCTTCCTGTTTAGCCTCTTTAATGGCATAGTCAAGCACGTTCTTATTGTCCCATTTATATTTTAAGCTGTTATCGTACATGGTTTTTTCCTCCTTGGTCAAATTAGTATACTCTGCAATAGTGAATAACTTTTCAAATATGGGTTTTCTCAAATACACCGGGATCTTATCCATCCGGCTCATATTTTTTAACACATAGAGCCATTTGTCCAGCTCCGATTCTAATTCCGTATCTTCTTTTACAAATTTACTTAATTCAATAAAAGTATAACCCAGTTTATCGTAAAATATTTCACCCGTATCCCTGTTGCAAAGGCAAATATCATGCAGGTGGGCCATTTTTGGGGTACCTTCCAACGTAAAATCTTCCAGCAGGGCAATCAAATATACTTCAGTAATATTATAGGCCCAAGCACTTCTATGGCCTTTGGGGGCCTGATCACTAATCAGCCGGGAGGTATAAAACAAGGCTCTTTCTTTAAAAAGACCTTGCTTTCCTCTTTGTACTTCTATCAAAAACCGATCACCCTTATCTCCGGTGCAAAGCAGGTCGAATATAGCTGCACCTTCATCCTTTAAGTCGCCTGGGTATTCGTTTTTATTATAAACGAGGTCAACGATAAATTTACGACCTCTGAATACCTCGTTCAAAAAGGCTATAAGTAAGTCTTTGTTAGGCTCACTACCAAATATCTTTTTAAATGCGAAGTCTACTAATGGATCAATATACTTTCCAATAATAGGCGATTTAGCTTTGGGCATAATTTAATACCATTACTTTTTTATCATCCTTATCAAAATAAACACAATACCCAACAGTGCCAGCAAGCTTCCGGCTTTTGCAATATAATCCCCATGCAGCACATAAAAAGTTAGGTCTGAATTTAGATTGATATTTTGTTTAATGGCTGTTCTTGTCCACCATTTGGTTTGCTGCACTAAATCGCCGCGCTGGTTGATAAATGCTGAAATACCCGTATTGGCCGATTGGCACACCCAGCGGCGGGTTTCAATGGCACGCAGTTTGGCATATTCAAGGTGCTGGTCTTTGCCGGGCGTGTCTTCCCACCAGCCGTCGTTGGTAATAATCGCAATAAACTGCGCCCCTTCGTGAACAGAGGTCGCTATCCATTCGCCCCAAATCGTTTCGTAACAAATGACGGGCGCCACCCCAATGCCGCCTTGTGAATAAAATACACCGGGGTCTTTTTGAGTGCCATATCCGCCGGTTGCCCCGCCTAAATGTGCGAAGATGGGCTTCATAAACGACAATGCCGACCCAAATGGCATGGCCTCAGCCCCCGGTACCAGTTTTGACTTATGATAAAATTGTACTTCCGCGGAGTTTTCGATGTTCAGCGCGGCGTTAAAACTGTCAGCATAAAATTTCCCCTGCGGGTCATAGGTGGCTGTTGTGGTCTTCTGCGTATCGTAGACCTTGTAGGTCTCGGCCCCGGTTAGCAGGTTGCCGTTTTTGTATTTATTTAAAAAATGCTGTGCCTGTAAAAAGTAGGGGTTAGTACGGATATTATCCTCATTCATTTCAGCCGGGATCGCCGTTTCAGGCCAGATAAAAAATTCGGTATTTTTTTGCCCGAGTGAGTCGGAAAGATGCATTAAGATACCCAATTGCACCTGTGCCGGCATCGAGTTTTCTTTTGCGTAGGGATCGATATTGGGTTGCACCACCACAATGTTGGACGGATTATTTTGTTCCCGGTAGCTATAATAAGTGTACAGGGAAAAGCTAAGCGGCACAATCAGCAGAATGACCAATGCTGAGATAAGTTTCAGCCGTAATTCCTTGTTCTTTCCTTCCCGCAGATTAATATAGATCAGAAATACGAGGATATTTAACGTCCATATCCAAACAGTGCCGCCATAAACGCCGGTGTACGAGTACCATTGCACCCATTGGTGCGATACCGCAAACCCGTTGCCCAGGGTCATCCAGGGAAAGTCCAGGTCCCAGGTTTGGTGCAGGTATTCGTATCCGATCCAAAAGCAAACAAGCCCGAACAGGCTCCATCCGCGCGGTATTTTTAACCGCAGGCGGTAATACAGCCAGCATGCCGTCGCCATCAGCAGGGGCCCAAGTGAATAGGGAATAAATGAAACCGGGATGGCGACGATATCGCCGATCATTTTTAATGCATTGTATACCCAAAATACACTAAGCGTGTTCCAAACAAAAAAACCGATAAAAGCAGTCGCAAATATTTTCTTCCCCTTCTTCTTCAGATCGGAGCTAATAATGTTTTCAATAGTGATCAGCATCGGCACAAAACCAACAAAAAGCAGGAAAGTAGTATAATGGGTTGGCGGCCAGGCTATCCAAAGTAACAAGCCGGAGAAAAGGGATAAGAGAATATTTTTCTTCATTATTGGTAAAGGAAACTATTTTGGATGATTTGCGGACATTTTTTGATTAAAGGATTCGGATTGCCCTTTCGGTATTGAAAGCGAACGCCACTTTTCGCCGGCAATCATCTTACCAATAAATACGATTTGCCCAACATGATAAGGCACATGGGCCAGTTGCCTGTTTATTGCGTCAACCACGCTATGCGCCTCGTTGCGAATATAAATGGTTTTGTTCCAATCGCTTCCGGTTATTGACGTAAGTGCATTCAGCATGCAACTCCAGCCTTCATTCCATTTTTCAAGCAGTTCTGCCCGGCTGTTAATCACCGGCTCAAATTCAGCATCCCGGTTGCGCGAGCTTTTTTCGCCATCGCTGGTTAAAAAATCCGTCCATCGCGAAAGCATATTGCCTGCAAGGTGCTGTACGATCATGGCGATGCTGTTGCTCCCCTCATTATATTGCCAAAACAAGCCATCGTCATCAACCTGTTCAAATGCCTTTTCGCCAAGCGTTTTGTAGTATTCAAACCGCTTGATCACGCTGTTTAAATAAGTTTCCATAGTCTGATTCCTCGTTAGTCCTCGTTATAAGCCCCTCCCCCATGCCTACCGGCAGGCAGGTTTGGAACGGCTTGAGTGAGGCTGCCGCTGACACAGATCACAAATTCACCTTTTAACGGGTGCGTTTCAAAATAGGCTTTTACCTCGGCAACGGTCCCGCGCACCGTTTCTTCAAACATTTTAGTCAGTTCGCGCGAAACAGATATTTGCCTTTCCGCCCCAAAATATTCCGCCATTTCATCCAGCGTTTTTAACAAACGATGTGGCGACTCATAAAGTATAATGGTGCGTTCTTCCGTCGCCAGGGCCTTGTACCGTGTTTGGCGGCCTTTTTTTGCCGGTAAAAATCCCTCAAAACAAAACCGGTCGGTTGGAAAGCCCGAATTTACCAGGGCCGGAACAAAAGCAGTGGCCCCGGGCAGGCATTCTATGTCGATGCCATTTTTTAATGCTTCGCGTACCAGGTAAAACCCGGGATCGGAGATAGCCGGCGTTCCGGCATCGGATATCAGCGCTATTTTTTTGCCCTCCTTTAAAAACCTGACGATTTCATTGGACGATTGATGTTCGTTATGCTGATGATGGGCATAAACCTTTTGATGAATATCGAAATGCTTTAACAGCGGGGCGGAAGTGCGGGTATCTTCGGCCAGGATAATATCAGCTTCTTTTAAAATGCGTACAGCCCTGAAAGTCATATCTTCCAAATTGCCGATAGGGGTGGGGACTAAATAGAGTTTTCCTTTTTGGTTCATAGTTCATTGTTCATGGTCCATAGCCGAAATTCCTTTGTTCATTAGTCAGGCCATTGCACAAAAAGCCATGAACTATGAACTATGAACTATGAACTAATCATATCTTTGCCAAAAAATAAAATAATGCTGCAAGTTAGTTATATCCGCGAGAACAGGGAACAGGTTTTGGAACGTTTGGCTGTAAAAAATTTTAAACAGCCTGAATTGGTTGACGAGGTGATCGGCCTGGATGAGAGCCGCCGTAAAACTCAAAACAATTTGGATGGTGTTTCGGCGGAATCAAATGCTGCTGCAAAAAAAATTGGCGAACTGATGCGTACCGGTAATAAGGAAGAGGCCGAAAGCATCAAAGCAAAAACCGGCGCCTGGAAGGAAGAAATAAAACAGCTGGGCGATAAACTGGCGGCGATTGAGGCGGAGCTGCAGCAAAAGCTGGTACTGCTGCCAAATCTGCCGCATAGCTCGGTTCCAAAAGGGTTGACGCCCGAAGACAACGAAGTAGTTCTTGAGAATGGCGAGAAACCAAACCTGCCGGCAAATGCGCTGCCCCATTGGGAACTTGCTGCTAAATACAACCTGATCGACTTTGAGCTGGGCGTTAAAATTACTGGCGCGGGTTTCCCGGTGTATAAAAACAAGGGGGCAAAAGTGCAGCGTGCGCTAATCAATTATTTTATTGACGAGGCCGAGAAAGCAGGCTACAGCGAAGTTAGTGTACCGCTGATGGTTAACGAAGCGTCTGCCTTTGGCACTGGCCAGCTACCTGACAAGGAAGGACAAATGTATTTTGTCGGGCTTGATAACTTTTACCTCATCCCTACGGCTGAAGTGCCGGTCACCAATATCTATCGCGATGTGATCTTAAAGGCCGATGACTTGCCGGTGAAACATTGCGGGCATACCCCCTGTTTCCGCAGGGAGGCGGGCTCCTACGGCGCCCATGTACGCGGGCTGAACCGGTTGCACCAGTTTGATAAAGTGGAGATTGTGCAGGTAGCCCATCCCGACAAATCATACGAAGTGCTGGAGCAAATGAGCCAGCATGTTCAGGGTTTGCTTCAAAAATTAGGGTTGCCCTATCGTGTGCTGCGTTTATGCGGCGGAGACATGGGTTTTGCTTCCGCGCTTACTTACGATATGGAAACCTGGAGCGCCGCACAGCAACGCTGGCTGGAAGTTTCATCCGTGTCAAACTTCGAGACTTTTCAGAGTAACCGGCTGAAACTGCGTTTCAGAAATGCTGAAGGTAAAACCCAACTGGCCCATACCTTAAACGGAAGCGCCCTGGCGCTTCCGCGTATTGTGGCTACGCTGCTGGAAAACAATCAAACCGAAGACGGCATAAAAATCCCAGAGGTGCTGGTTCCCTATACTAAGTTTGATTTGATAAGCTAAAGCAGATCAGTTTGAAACACTGGCTGTCAGCGCTATAATTGAATGGTCAATGATGGAATGGACGGAACTTAAAACGCCATGTGGTTTTTGTTCCTTTAGCAGGTCCTCACGGTAAGTAAAAAGGTCAACACCCAGTATCTTAAGCAGGCTGTCCGTTTTTTCGCTGCGCTGAGCCTTAAAGCAGTGAATACGTATCTTATTGTAGAACTTGTTGGCGCTAATACGTCGCAGCGTTTTCTCCATTTCTTTCGATCCAACAAAGTCATGATCAAGTATGATCAGATCCGGATTGAACTCAAATATCGCGGGGAAAAGGCCGCCTAATACGCCAACGTGTCTTACGTTGGAATAACCACGTATTAGCTGCTCTGGGAAAATCTCGGATGCAACCAGGATTACCTTCTTTGAACGGGTACGTATCATTTAAATTAATTGGGACATTTAAATATATAGGGTAAAATTCATTTTGTCAAGTACTTATTAATCAATAAGTAATAAAATAAAAATTTAACGTTATTTTAATATCCTAATGGGAAATAGGCCCCAAAACAGCTGTTTTAAAACATTAAATTAATTAAAGATTAATTTTTAATGAAAAAAGACATTTTTTTTGAGGAGTTTCTATGCCCAGGGGAGCAAAAAAAAAGACTTTAAAAGATTTGTAACAGCTTTGTTATTTAGGAAAATAAAAAATTCTTCGCGAAACCGCTGATTTTTTATCAAAATTTTAAAATCGCTTGCGTGCAGCTTAACGATTTTTTTAAAATATATAGAGATTGGCCGCCCGGGGTTTTCGATATTTAACTCCAAAAAATTTAGCTTTTTGTTAAATGCAGGTTTCTTATTAATCAAATCATTTTCAATCGACACTCCCGGAATTTTTAAAACGGAAAGAAAGATACAGACAACCGACAAGAAAATTGAGCGGTTTACACCATCATCAACTGACCCGCACGAAGAGCAGTAAGCCTTTGTTTAGTCGCCAGGGTTTTTGCAAGAAATACCCGGCTTAAAAATGCTTTGATCCGGGTTAAAATATTCTGCCGGGCGGGAGGACGAGATTGAAGAGCATTCTGGCTTTCAGGACCGGCGGGTAAATCACCGGCATCATTAACATCCTGCATGAGCATGCTTTCCCTGATCACTTTTTCCCGGATCTCCGGGTCGCGGTTTACAATTTCATCCAGTTCGGTCAGCTCATTAAAAGTTGCTTCCCCGCTTTTTTGACGTTTAATTAATATTTCAAAACGATCCTGCAAAAATGTGCGGCGTTCGAGCTGTTTCCGTTGTGCCATTGTAACCTCCTTATTACATGGTCAAATCTCAAACCTTGTGCCGTTGACTAACTGTTTGATTATCAATGCAACCTATTTTGTGTGGCGTTGATTTTGCATCATTTTGATACACCTTGTGTTCGGTTTCGTTCGGCAGACCATTGACTGAGATGCCTGATTTTTATTAATTTGGCAAAATGAACCATATGTATACCATTCGCACCTGCCTCTCGGTTTTTATTGTAACAATTGCTTTGGCCGCCTGCAAAAACAACAACCAGGGCAATCCAATAACCGGTGACGAGATAAAAAGCCATATCGCTGTTTTAGCTGACGACTCGCTGCATGGCCGCAAGCCTTTTACTGCGGGCGAAACCAAAGCTATCAGGTATATTTCATCAGAATTTAAGAAAATGGGACTCGAACCCGGTAACAATGGAAGCTATTTCCAGGAGGTGCCCATGGTTGAAGTTACCAGTATGCCCGCAGCCGGCTTGTCCATATCGGGGGGTAAAACTAATATTACCCTGAACTATTTAACCGATTTTGTGGCGTCGACCCGGCAGGAATTGCCCGGAGTTCAGCTAAATAATTCGCCGCTCGTTTTTGCAGGTTATGGCGTTGTCGCACCGGAATATCACTGGAATGACTATGCAGGGCTGGATGTAAAAGGCAAAACGGTGATTGTGCTGGTTAACGACCCCGGCTTTAAATCGGGCGATAGCAAATTGTTTAAAGGCGATACCATGACCTATTATGGCCGCTGGACCTACAAATACGAGGAAGCCGCCAGGCAAGGCGCCGCCGGGGTGATCATCGTTCACCAAACCGAGCCTGCCAGCTACCCATGGAGCGTGGTATCCAACAGCTTTACCGGCGCCAAATTATACCTGCAGCAAAGCGACAAACATTTATCGCGCTGTAAACTGGAAGGTTGGATTACCGAGGATGCAGCGAAAAAGATATTTTCAGCCGCCGGCATCACCGGTGATTTCCGGGCCATTGCCAGGAACAGGGATTTTAAAGCCATCCCCTTAAATATGGGCGCTACGATCACCATCAACAACAAGCTCAAATACTCCACCTCGCATAATGTTATTGCGATGCTGAAAGGCAGCAAGCGACCGGAAGAATGCATTTTGTACACGGCCCATTGGGACCACCTGGGCGTAGGTAAACCCGACGCCAAAGGCGACAGCATTTATAACGGCGCGGTGGATAACGCCAGCGGCGTGGCCGCAATTTTAAGCGAAGCACGCCGGTTTGCAGAACTAAAAGAACGGCCCGAACGATCCATTATATTTTTGGCTGTAACGGCGGAGGAGCAGGGCCTGCTCGGTTCGGAGTATTACGCCACACACCCTGTTTTTCCGCTCCATAATACCGTTGCTGATTTGAATATGGATGCCTTAGGCGATTACGGCGAAACCAATGATTTTTCGGTAACTGGTAAAGGCCAGAATGAGCTGGAGGACTATGTCGCAGATTTTGCCAAACAGGATGGTAAAAAAGTAACGGGAGATAAAAACCCGGGCGCCGGCGGCTATTACCGATCCGACCATTTCAACTTTGCAAAAGTTGGCGTACCCGCGCTTGACATCAACAACGGAGCCGAAAGTACCGCGCATGGTGAAGCGTGGGGCAAAGCCAGGCAAAAAGATTACGGCGACAACCATTATCACCAGCCATCAGATAATTATTCAGCAAACATGGATGCCGATGGCATGGCCGAAGTTGCTAACCTCCTATTTAAAGTCGGCGACAAACTGGCCAATGAATCCACCTTCCCCGGCTGGAAAAAAGGATCGGAATTTAAGACGATCAGGGAAAAATCCATGGGGAAGTAGCTGAAAGCGAAAAGACCAAAGCAGAAAGCTGATTATTGCTTCGCCCAAGCTTTTATGTACCAGCTTTTTTGCTTTTTGCTTTTTGCTTTTAGCTTTTAGCATTCTGCTTTCCGCTTTTAGCTCATAAAAAAATCCACCTGAAGCACAAAGTGGATTTTTTTGTAATATATGATGGAGTTGCTGAATACCCTTAATTGGTGGCCCTTGCAATATGGTAACACTCATAAGCCAGGTGCCGGTTATAATCGTTGGCGATGCTTTTGTACCAAAGCATATCTACAAGGGTGCCGATGCCTAAAAAACCGCCGGTAATTAAATATAGAAAACCTAAAATATAATGCTTTGTCATAAAGCGCTGTACGCCGGCAAGCCCTAAAAAACCTAATAAGGTAGCTAATAAAATGTCATTCGGGTTTTTGCGGCGGCTGTTGTAAACCAGCATAAATGTTTGCGTTTGGTTTTGGCTTAACCCTGCCGAAGCGTGGTGCAGGAAACTGTACTCGTCCATCGTCATCCCTGCAAATCCGTAATCACTGTTTTGATAAGCATCCATTTTAAATCAGTTTTTATTGTTTCCTTTTTGTTTGCTGATGTAAAATTAACGCGGATATAAAAAACAGCAACCGTAAATAGGTTAGCGGGTAAAACGAGTCGGTGAGTTGAGGAATTTTGGCGGTGAAAAAATGGTTCAAAGGTATTGCAGCGGGCCGATACCCCGCGCCTAAGGTGTCATTTAGTTAGGGAAATTCATCCCGTTCAACTAATGCAGCAGACGCTGCGTGGCCACGAAATTACTGGTGGCGTGGAAAAAATCGGAAAAGCTGTCCATTTGCTTGTCCATTTCGCCAACAACACCCATGTGGTTATGTATGGCATTGATTTTCAAATGTTTACATATTTTGATAAATTTCAAATGCGGTATCTAACTAATAATCAGTTAATTGCATATTGCCGGCAAGAAGCATTACCATGCCGCCGCCCGACCCGGAGTAGTTTGCAACAGGCCCTATGAGGCACGAAATTACTGGCGGCAGGGAAAAAGTCGGAAATTTGTCCATTTGCTTGTCCATTTCGCAACAACACCCCGGTGGTTTTATATATGGTATTGATTTTCAAATACTTACATATTTTTGTAAACTTCAAAAACGGTATCTAACTAATAACCAGCCAATTGCATATTGCTGTTAAAATAGTGTCAGCTTGGAGGATCGTTTAGCTTTTATCCACTCAAAACCCATAATCCCGCTCCACTTTACATACCCTTACTTTATAATGCGCATACCAGTTCTCGCGCCCGGTTTTTTGGGCGAAAAGATGCCGCTCATTGGCTTTCCAATTTTTGATGTCTTCCAACGAGCGCCAGTAGGAAACGGTGATTCCCAATCCATCCCTTGCCGACTCGATACCTAAATATCCCGGCTGCTGTTTAGCCAGCTCGTTCATTTCATCGGCCATGGCACCGTAGCCATTATCGCCTTCTGTACGAAGAGAAGTAAATATTACTGCGTAATACGGCGGTTGTGGCGTTTCAGCGATCATATTTTGATGTGCAGATATGCAAATTTGCAGATGTGCAAATTATTTTATGTATTAATGCATTTCCCTTTGGAAATAGTGTGTCTTCAAATTTCAACGAAATTTATTAATCCGCACATTCGCACATCCGCACATCCGCACATCATTTTCAAGTCCCATATTCTGGTGTAGTAACTTCGCTTTCCTCGAATTCGTAATCGGTCAGCGGCGGGCACGAGCATATCAATGTCCTGTCTCCATAAGTATCGTTCACGCGACCCACCGAAGGCCAGAATTTGAACGATGCCACATAAGGCAGCGGATATGCAGCTTTTTGGCGGGTGTACGAATGTTCCCACTCATTTGCTGTAATTACGGCCGCCGTATGCGGCGCATTTTTAAGCGGGTTGTCTGTTTTGTCCGAGATACCTTTTTCCACGTTATCGATCTCGTGACGAATGGAAATCATCGCATCGCAAAAACGGTCGAGCTCATGTTTGGGTTCTGATTCCGTAGGCTCAACCATCACCGTCCCAGCCACTGGAAACGACACGGTTGGCGCATGGAAACCGTAATCCATCAGGCGCTTGGCAATATCGGTTACTTCGATACCAAAGTTTTTAAACGCGCGGCAATCCAAAATCATTTCGTGGGCGCAGCGGCCGTGCACACCGGTGTATAAAACAGGATAGTGGTGCTGTAACCTGGTTTTGATATAATTCGCGTTCAAAATAGCATACCGGGTGGCATCGGTAAGGCCGTCGCCGCCCATCATGGCGATGTAAGCGTGCGAGATGATCAGGATAGAAGCCGAGCCCCAGGGCGCTGATGATACCGCGTGGATGGATTTGCCTTGGTCGATATCCACTACCGCATGCCCCGGTAAATAAGGAACAAGGTGTTTAGCAACGCCGATAGGGCCCATGCCGGGGCCGCCGCCGCCATGCGGGATACAGAAAGTTTTATGCAAATTAAGGTGGCAAACGTCCGCGCCGATATTGGCCGGACTGGTTAAGCCTACCTGTGCGTTCATGTTGGCGCCGTCCATATATACCTGGCCGCCGTTTTCGTGAATAATTTGGCACACCTCGATGATAGATTCCTCGAAAACGCCGTGAGTTGATGGGTAAGTTACCATCAGGGCCGAAAGCTCATTTTTATATTGTTCGGCTTTTGCTTTCAGGTCGGCCACGTCGATGTTGCCATGTTCGTCGCATTTTACCACCACAATTTTCATCCCGGCCATCGCTGCCGATGCCGGGTTAGTGCCGTGGGCAGATGAAGGGATCAGCGCGATATTACGGTGGCCTTCGCCACGATCCTGGTGATAGGCGCGGATCACCATCAGCCCGGCATACTCGCCCTGGGCGCCGGCATTGGGCTGCAGGCTCATGGCCGCAAAACCCGTGATCTCGCACAGCCAGTTATTCAGCTCGTCAAATACCTGCATGTAGCCGCCCACCTGGTCGGTAGGGGCGAAGGGGTGCATTTTACTGAAATGAGCCCAGGTTACCGGTACCATTTCGGAAGTAGCATTCAGCTTCATGGTACACGAGCCTAAGGCGATCATCGAGTGGCAAAGCGAAAGATCTTTTGCTTCCAGCGATTTGATGTACCGCAGCATTTCGTGCTCCGAATGGTGCGCGTTAAACAGCGCATGGGTCAAGTAGGCTGATTTGCGCTGCAGGTCAGCAGGTATAACTGTTTTTATATTTTGTTTCAACCCGTCAAAATCAACATCATTCAATGATTTACCTTTTACCCTGGCAAAAAAGCGAACAATGGTTTTAATATCTTCAGGCGAAGTAGTTTCGTCTATCGAAATGGTCACTTCCGAGCCTTTATAGTGGAAGTTCATTTCGTTGTTGAGCGCTTCTGCATGGATAGAGCCGGCTAAAGCGCCCAGATCAAATTTTAGCGTATCAAAATAAGCTTCGTTCAGTTGTTTAAACCCAAGCTGCCCTAACGACTCAGAAAGCAAAACCGCCAGGCCGTGAATCCGCTCAGCGATCAATTTTACACCCTTTGGGCCGTGGTAAACGGCATACATGCCAGCCATAATGGCCAGCAAAGCCTGTGCAGTGCAAATGTTGGAGGTGGCTTTATCCCTGCGGATGTGCTGCTCGCGGGTTTGCAGCGCCATACGCAGGGCATAATTACCGGCGCTGTCAATAGTTACGCCAATGATGCGGCCGGGTATCGAGCGTTTGTATTCTTCCTTAGTTGCAAAAAACGCAGCGTGCGGCCCGCCAAAGCCCATCGGTACGCCAAACCGCTGGGTGCAGCCAACCACCACGTCGGCGCCCCACTCGCCAGGCGGCGTTAAAAGGGCCAGGCTCATGATATCGGCAACAACCGTCAGCTTAATCCCTTTTTCATGGGCTGCGGCAGCAAATGCCGTATAATCGTAAACCGCGCCATTGCCGGCCGGGTATTGAATGATCGCACCAAACATGCCTTCATTCAGATCAACCGATTGATGGCTGCCGATCTGCAACTCGATGCCGTATGGCTGTGCGCGGGTTTTTAAAATATCAATAGTTTGCGGGAACAGTTCTTCCGAAACAAAAAACACATTGGCGCTTTGGTTTTTACGCAGGCTGTATTGCATAAACATCGCCTCGGCGGCGGCTGTGCCTTCGTCCAGCAGGGATGCATTAGCTATTTCCATGCCGGTCAGGTCGATCACCATCGTCTGGAAATTCAGCAAAGCCTGTAAGCGCCCCTGTGCTATTTCAGCCTGGTAAGGTGTATATTGGGTATACCATCCCGGGTTCTCCAAAATATTGCGCTGAATAACGCCCGGGACAATTACATCATAATAACCCTGGCCGATAAACGACTTAAAAACCTTGTTGTTTAACGATGTTTGTTTTAGCGCAGCCAGGTAATCATGCTCGCTTTTTGCCGGTGGCAGGTTAAGCGGCGCTTTTAGCCTGATCTGTTTTGGAATGGTTTGATCGATCAGCTGATCCAGCGAATCTACACCTATCGTCTTCAACATTTGCACGGTATCCGCCGGGTTTGGCGCGATATGCCGCGACTGAAATTTTTCCTGGTAATCGATGTCCAGCTTCATGAAATTGTGTCCCTCAAATTTTGCTGCAAAGGTATGTTTTTAGCGGGTGACTAACAATTGTTAACCTTATATTGACAATGCATTTACACGGAAAAAATGTATTTTTAGCGAATGTTGCCCCCGGATAATGTGGTATAAAAAACCTTTACTTTTTTTCGTACTTCTCTTCATCAGCCTAAACGCGTTTTCTACGGTATTTACAGTGACCAGCAATGCGGACTCCGGGCCGGGGACGTTAAGGGATGCTTTGACGCAGGCGGCGGCTGCCGACAGCTCCGTTACTAACTATATCTATTTTAATCTGCCTGATGTAAGTCAAGCTGGACGCACCATCACACTGTTTTCGCAATTGCCGGATGTCAGCTCAAATTTGGTGATCGATGGATCCACTCAACCAGGAGCAAAGTTTGGTGTAAGCGACGCCCATGTGGCGTTATTTGTTCAAGCGCCGGTTGAACAAACGATTTCGGTACTGTATGTTGCCAACAAACATGATGTTGCCATTTACGGTTTGTATATAAAATTCCTTACCGACGTTACCAAATCAAACCTATTATACTTTTGGACAGGTATTGGGTTACGCAATGATATAAACGTCACCGTCGGGGCCGCGGGAAAGGGCAATGTGATCAATGGTTTTCTTAATTCCCTGATTGTTAACCAACCCGTTAATGAGTTTGAATATTTTGAAAACCTGACATTAAAAGACAATATATTTGGTTTGGATGCTGATGGTGAAACGCAATCGATAAACCAGGTTGGCTCTGTTTCCCTAAGCTTTATAATCGGCAATATAACCATCGGCGGAACGGCCGCTGAAGGAAATCTCTTCGCAGATGGTGTTGCCATCGGCCAGGATAATAGTTATGATTCTACCGATCCATCTGATTACTACGTATCCAACCCCGCCTTTATAAAAATACAAAATAACAAGATAGGTGTTGATTACCTGGTCCAAAACGAAATCGCCGCATCGACAGGGTTATATTTAACAACTGTTGACCCCGATGGTAAAAATAATTGTACCATTGCCGACAACGTAATCGTAGCCCCGCAAAACACTGCGATTTTTATAGGCAACAATGGCCGGCCTCTTTATATGCTAAGGAATTATATAGGTACTGATAAAACGCTGACAAAAAGCTTTAAAACCGGTGGTATTTTTATATACGGTGCAAGCCAGGCAGCCATTGGAAGCATCAACACTGCGGATGCGAACTATATTACCAATTGTAACCCAGTTTCTATCTGGCCGTTCAGCAATGTCACCGTAAACAAAAATAGTTTTTATTGCACTATTGGTGCGCAGCCAATGCACGGCGGCAATAATAGTTCCGACTTTGAATTCTCGTTCCCGGTGATTAATATTTTAAATATGTCCGCTGGTTCCATTAGCGGCACAGCCACCCCTAATTCAAGTATTGAACTGTTTTATAGTGATAAATGCGGAACCTGCTCACCACAGACCTATTTTGCATCGACCACCGCAGATGCTAATGGCAAGTGGCAGTACAGCGGCAACATTAACGGAACCGTTATTGCGTCAGCTACACTTGGTTTAAACACATCCGATTTTACCCAAACCAGTATCAACACAGATAACGTTACTATAATCAATGCCTGCGGCAATGGGTTTGGTTCAATAAAGGGCGCTGTTCCGCAAAGCGCCCAAAATCTTAAATGGGAGGATTCTACGGGTAAACTCGTTGGGACAAACCCCGATTTACTAAATGTTAAAATTGGAAAATATAAATTAGTAGCCAGCAACGGCAGTTGCGCCGACTCAACTTCATATTATCAAATTCAAAACAAATTTCTGCTTGATACCTCAGCTATAAAAAGAACTGAACCATCCTGCGGCAATAAGACAGGCTCCATAACAGGCCTGAATATTATTGATAACGATCCCGGGGCGCCGTACCTCATTTGGCAGGATATAAACGGTAAACCGCTGGCGTACACCATGGATTTGCCCAATGTTTCGGCCGGCAGTTATTATCTGCAAATAAAAAGTGCCGACAGTACCTGTTCTCAAATTTATGGCCCGTTCGATCTCAAAAACGTATCCGGCCCCAACATCGATCAATCCAACGCCATCAAACAATCCACCAACTGCGGGCAATCAACCGGCTCGATAACTGGTATAACAGCTACCGGAACGGGTACGCTAAAATACACCTGGTTAAACAGCCAGCAGCAAACCGTTGGTACATCCCTGGATTTGCTTAACCAACCGACCGGAGCTTATAAGCTCGAAGTAACCGACGACAGCCAGTGCGGCCCGGTTTATACCACCGATTTAACCATACCCGAAACCAACGGCATAACCATGGACGAGTCGAAAGCGCAGCCGGCA
>Ga0210389_10000877_pt1 | contig 25405 bp, 27 predicted proteins | sample IncBWH28OmetaG_FD_160127 | JGI IMG/M metagenome (GOLD analysis project Ga0210389, IMG submission 160127) | Forest soil microbial communities from Barre Woods Harvard Forest LTER site, Petersham, Massachusetts, United States - Inc-BW-H-28-O ...
GTGATGTACGGCAGTTTGATCTCGGTCTGCTGGCTCGAGGACAGCTCGATCTTGGCCTTCTCGGCGGTTTCCTTCAGGCGTTGCATGGCCAGTGGATCCCGGCGCACGTCGATGCCGCTCTCCTTCTTGAATTCATCCGCGAGATAATTGACGACGCGAAGATCGAAGTCCTCGCCTCCCAAGAAGGTGTCGCCGTTGGTCGAGAGCACTTCGAATTGGCGCTCGCCGTCGACTTCCGCGATTTCGATGACCGACACGTCGAAGGTGCCGCCGCCGAGGTCGTACACGGCGATCTTGCGATCACCGCCGTCCTTGTCGAGGCCATACGCCAGCGCGGCCGCCGTCGGCTCGTTGATGATGCGCTTGACGTTCAATCCCGCGATGCGGCCGGCATCCTTGGTGGCCTGGCGCTGTGAATCATTGAAGTAGGCCGGTACGGTGATGACCGCTTCGGTGACGGTCTCGCCCAGATAGTCCTCGGCCGTCTTTTTCATCTTCTGCAGAACGCGGGCCGATACCTCCGGGGGCGCCATTTTCTTACCCTGGACTTCGACCCAGGCATCGCCGTTGTCGGCCTTGATGATCTTATAAGAGACCATGCCCATGTCCTTCTTCACCACGTCGTCGGTGAACTTGCGGCCGATGAGGCGCTTGACCGCCGCGATGGTGTTCGCCGGATTGGTGACGGCCTGGCGCTTGGCGGACTGTCCGACCAGCACCTCGCCATCCTTGGTGAAAGCAACGATCGAGGGCGTGGTGCGATCACCTTCGCTGTTCTCGATGACCTTCGGCTTGCCGCCCTCCATGATCGCGACGCAGGAATTCGTCGTGCCGAGATCGATACCAATCATTTTACCCATTGTGAAAACCCTCTAAAAATCGAACGTTGTGACCGTACTTGGGGACATGCGGCGTACATTTCAATTGGCGTCCCCGCCAGAAGCTTTGCTGACCACGACCCTTGCCGGGCGGAGCAATCGCCCATTCAAGGAGTAGCCCTTCTGAATGACCGACAAGACCGTATTGGCCGGCTTATCGTCGCTCGGCTGGGCCACCATCGCCTCATGCCAAGCCGGGTCGAAGGGCTGACCCTCCGGATCGATCACCCTGATACCCGCCTTGTCGAAAGCCCGCTGCAATTGCTTCAAGGTCGCGGTCGACCCCTCGAGCAGGGCCGACCCGGCGGAAGCAGCCGTTCCGGCGCTGATTCCCGCCTCGAGCGAATCCGCCACCCCGACCAGCTCCTGGGCAAAGCGCTCGACCGCGTACTTGCGGGCGTTGTCCAACTCCCGATCCATCCGTTTGCGGTAGTTATCGAGCTCCGCGGCGGCACGCAGGTAGCTGTTCCAATTCTCCGACGCCTTGGCTTCGGCCGCAGCCAATGCTGCGGGCGCGTCGCCTGGGGCCCCTGGCGCCGCCGAACGAGCGTCGCCCATATCGGTCTCGGATAGCGGATTGTTGTCGTTCACGCGTTAAAGCCCTCAAGGGAAAGGCGGCTTCGGGAGCCGCTCGAAGCAATCATTTTGGGGGCTACTTACGAGTGTTCAAGGCCGAACCCAGGAGCTTGGCCGTGATATCGACGATTGGGATCACTCGCTCGTAGGCCATGCGGGTCGGCCCGATGATGCCGAGCACCCCGACCACTTGGTTGTCGACCATGTAGGGCGCAGTCACCACGCTGATGTCATCCAAAATCCGATAGCCGGATTCCTGCCCAATGAAGATCTGGATGCCGTCGGCCCGCAGGCAGCTATCCAGGAGGCGCAAAATATCGTGCTTCTCGTTGAAGGCCTCGAACAGCCGCCGCAGCCGATCGACGTTGGACAACTCGGCGAACCCCATGAGATTGGTTTCACCGGCAATGACATATTCCACCCGGTCGTCGGCCTGATTATCGAACACCTTTTGCGCCACTTGAATGGCATCCCGCATGAGCTGGTCCATGTGCTGGCGGGTCTCCTGCAGCTGCGCCAGCAGCAGGGCGCGCACATCCGGCAGCGAGCGGCCCGCAAAGGCCTCATTGAGGTAATTGGCGGCGCGGCGCAGCTCCTCCGGGGAATGATAGCGATCGAGCTGCACGACGCGGTTCTGCACTTCGCGGTTGCTCATGACCATGATGGCCAGCGCCCGATTCTCGGACAGTCCGACGAATTCGATCTGCGTCAGCGCGATATAGTGCGGATTGGGCAGCGTCACGAGGCCCGCCATGTGGGTGACGCTGGAAAGCATCTGCGACACGGTCTGTACCAGGGAGCGGCCGTTCGCCTGCTCGGTACCCAACCGCCGCTCGATGTCCTCGATCTCCTCGTGATGCAGGGGCTTGAGCTTGAGCAGCGTATCGACAAAAAACCGATAGCCCTTGTCGGTGGGAACGCGGCCCGCGGAGGTGTGAGGCGAGGCGACGAACCCCAAGTCTTCCAAATCGGCCATGACGTTGCGGATGGTCGCCGATGAAAGGCTCAGTCCGGAATCCCGCGACAGTGTTCGAGAGCCGACCGGCTGGCCTTCGCGAATGTAGTTCTCGATCAGGGCCTTGAGCAGCAGCTGCGCACGCTCATTCAGTCCCTCGTCGCTACCTTCTGTCATAGTAGGTCCATATAACATGTTTGAAGCTACCTAGCGCGTCCGGCCGAAGTCAAGTCCGGCGGGAGGGCTATAATCGATCATGCCTCAGGTATTTAAGTCCATCGCATTGGTGGGCAACGCCAAGGATTTGCGCGTTGCCGAATGCATGCTGGGCCTGGCCGCGCACTTCCATGCCCGCGGCATGCCGGTGCTGGTCGATCCCAGCGTGGGCTTGGCCTTCAAGGCCGGCAGCGTGGTTCTCTGCCCCGAACAATCCTTTGCAACCCGCGCCGATCTGATCGTTGCCATCGGCGGCGATGGCACGCTCTTGTATGCGGCGCGGCTGGTGGCCGGCCATTCGGTGCCCCTGCTCGGCGTGAATCGCGGACGGCTTGGATTTCTAACCGATGTCAGTCCCAACTCCATGCTCGAGGATGTGGATACGGTGCTCGCCGGCGGCTACAGCGAGGATCGCCGCTCGCTGCTGGCGGCGCGGCTCGAGAGTCATGATGGCAAGGTTGCGCGCGCGCTGGCATTGAACGATGTCGTGGTCAACAAGTGGGAAACCGGGCGCACCATGGATTTCGAAACCTCCATCAACGGCCGCTTCGTCAATTCGCATGGGGGCGACGGCATGGTGATCGCGACGGCGACCGGCTCGACCGCCTACGCCCTTTCCTGCGGCGGACCGATCGTCGAGCCCGATCTGGATGTCTGGGTGCTGGCGCCCATCTCTCCGCACACCTTGAGCGACCGTCCCATCGTCGTGCGGGCCGGCAGCAAGATTCAGGTGCGCATGTCGGATCGTTTCGAGTCGCGTGCGCAGGTGACCTGCGATGGCACGGCCATCGGCGACTTGAACCAGGGCGACAACCTCTACGTCGAGGGCGCCGATGCGCAGATCACGCTGCTGCATCCGCCGGGTTATGACTACTATCGGCTGCTGCGCTCCAAGCTGCATTGGGGCCGCGGCGCCCAAAACGGACAGACGGACGCCTAGCCGTGCTCGCGCATCTTCAACTGCGGGACTTCGTGCTCGTCGATCAAGCCGAACTCGAGTTCAGCGCCGGCCTGACCGCCCTCACCGGCGAGACCGGTGCGGGCAAATCCATCGTGGTCGATGCGCTGCTGCTCATCGCAGGGGGCCGCGGGGCGGGTGATGTCGCGCGGCAGGGCGCGGAGCGCGCCGAGGTCACGGCAAGCTTTTCGGCCCTGCCTCCCGGCGCGGTCAATTGGCTGAAGGAGCAGTCGATCGATTTCGACGGCGAACTCGTGGTGCGGCGGGTCATCGGTGCGGATGGCCGCTCGCGAGCCTACGTGAACGGCCAGGTGGTCCCCTTGCAGGCCTTGCGGGAACTGGCGGAGTTCTTGATCGAAATCCACGGTCAACAAGAGTTTCAACATCTGGTGAGCCGCGCAGCGCAGCGCGACTTGCTGGACGAGCGCGTGGCCGCGCCCGGCTTGAAGAACACGGTTGCCGAACTCTTCGAGCGCTACAGCGCCAGCCGCCGCGAATTCGAGTCGCTGAAAAGCGCGGCCGAGAACCGCGACGCACGTCTGGATCTGCTGCGCTATCAATTGCGCGAACTCCAAGCCGACGTGTCGGGCGTGAGTCAGATCGAGGAGCTCTTTGCCGACCAAAAACGCATCGCCGCGCGCAGCCGCTTAGGGGAAGCCGCCCGCACCGCCCTCGGCGCATCCTACGAATCCGAGGGCTTGAGCGCCCATGACCTGCTGGGCAAGGCGGCGGCGGCGCTGCGCAGCGTGGCGGAGATCGATCCTGCACTCGGCGAGGCAGGCAAACTGCTCGGCGAAGCGGCCATTCTCACCCAGGAAGCGGCCGAATCGCTGCGACGCTACCTGGATGCTCTGGATATCGACCCGGCGCGCCAGGACGAAATTGAGCGCCGCGCGGCAGCGCTCGAGGCGCTGGCGAGAAAACATCGCGTCGCGGTACTGGAGCTCCCAGAGCAGCGGGTGCGCGTGGAGCAGGAAGTGGCCGCGTTGGACAACCTGCAGGTGAGCTTGGCGGCGCTCGAGAAACAAGTGACCGAGACCACCCGGGAATATCGCAGCGCAGCGCAACGCTTGAGCGATGCCCGCCGCGCGGCCGCGCAGGTGTTGGGGGTTCAAGTGACCCAGCTCATGCAAACCCTGGGGATGGCGGGCGGCGAATTCGCCGTGCAGGTCAGCCGCAGCGAGCAGGAATTTTCCGCCGGTGGCAGCGATGAGGTGGAATTTCAGGTGAGCGCGAACCCAGGACAGCCGCTCAAGAGCCTGGCCAAGGTGGCTTCCGGCGGTGAGCTGTCGCGCATCAGTCTTGCCGTGCAAGTTGCCGGCCGCGCCGCCTCATCGCCGCTGTGCATGGTGTTCGACGAAGTGGACTCAGGCATAGGCGGCGCGGTCGCTGAAATCGTCGGCAGGCAACTGCGCGAACTTGGCGAGCGCGCACAGGTCCTGTGCGTCACGCACCTGGCGCAGGTCGCATCCCAGGCTCACGGCCAATTTCGAGTGACGAAGCTCAGCGACGGCAAGATCACCCGCACCGCCGTCAAGCCGTTGGGCCCGGCTGAACGCACCGATGAAATTGCGCGCATGCTCGGCGGAATCGACATCACCGAACAGGCCCGCGCACATGCACGGGACATGCTCGACCGGGCGATCGTCAGCCAGACACCAAAGAAAAAGGGGCCGCGCGCAGCGCCGCGTTAAGCGCCGCACCGCACCGCGTTAAGAAGTCGTCTTGGTGCGCTTCTGATTCGAGCAGTTCGCCTTGCGGCAATGCCCATACAGAATCAACGCGTGATCGCTGATCTCGAATCCCAAGCGCTTGGCCACGGCGTGCTGGCGCTCTTCGATGCCGCCGTCCATGAACTCTTCCACTTTGCCGCAGTCAACACACACGATGTGATCGTGATGCGCGCCCTGATTGAGCTCGAATACCGCCATGCCGCCTTCAAAATGATGGCGCGTGACGAGACCCGCGGCTTCGAACTGGGTCAGCACTCGGTAGACCGTGGCGAGGCCGATGTCTTCATTGGAAACCAAGAGCTTTTTGTAGATGTCTTCCGCGCTCATGTGCCGCGCGGACCCATCGGCGAGGATATCCAGGATTTTGAGGCGCGGCAGCGTTACTTTGAGACCGGCATTGCGCAGGTCGTTGCTTTCACTGGTCGTATCAGGTTTTAGGCGCTGCGGCATGCTAGGCCTTCCGGTATGATGGGCGTTGATTATCAATCATTTGGCGGCTGTTCACCACTTCCATGAAAATAATTCAGTGTCTTGTTTTGGGATCCGCGGTGTCATTGCTTGCCTCGGGCTGTGTTTATCGAATCAACATTCAGCAGGGTAATTTCCTCAATCAGTCTGCGGTCGACACCGTCAAGGAAGGGATGACGCGCAGTCAAGTTCGGTATCTGTTGGGCACACCCATGGTGGCCGACACCTTCAACAAGGAACGTTGGGACTATATCTACTATCTCAAGAAGGGCCGCTCACGGCACGTCGACTCGCGCCGCGTCACCGTTTACTTCGACGGCGATAAAGTCGCTCGCCTGGACAAGCCGACCGCCGCGGAAGCCGCCGCCCAAGACGCATCGGCCGCGAAAATCAAGAACGGCCGGATTTACTGACGACCCGGCTTGCCGGCGGCCGGATCTACCGTCGGCCGGACTTGCCGAGACGTTTTCGTCGCGCGAGCTTGGGTTCTTCGACGAGCGGCCGATAGATCTCGATCCGATCGCCGTCCATGAGCTGCTGATCTCGGCGCGCCACTTTGCCGAAGATCCCCACCGGGGAACTCGCCAAGTCGACGCCCCGGAAATCTTGATCTGACGCCACGAGGCTCAGTGCGTCTGCGACCATCGCGCCGGCGGGCAGGTCCAGGGATTTGACGACGCTGCACTGCGGCTGCGCATAGACGATCTCGATGCGGGGCACGGACAGGCCCCTAACCGTAGACCTTCTTCGCCCGCACCACGAAGGCATCCACGATGCTGCCGCACAGTGTCTCGAAGATGGCGTTGAAAGCCGCGGAGGTAAGGCGACTCTTGAACTCGAATTCCACCTTGAAATGCACGCGGCAGCCGCGCGTGCCGATGGCATCGAAGCGCCATGCGCCTTGAAGATCGCGAAACGGTCCGTGCGTGAGGCGCATGTCAATTTTCGCGTCGGGAGCCAGCGTATTGCGCGTGGTGAATTCGGTTTGCAGGACCCCATGCGCGATTTTCAGCGTGGCGATGCGTTCCGTTGCGGAAACATCCTCCACCCGAACCCCGACGCACCAGGGCAGGAACTCGGGATAGCGCGGCACATCATTGACCAAGGCAAACATTTGTGCGGGTGTAAACGTGACCAAGGCACTGCGCTCGACTACCTGCATCGGCATATTGTCCGGCAAAAGCGCGGGCGCCGCCATCCGTGAGCCGGTAAACTTCGTGTATGGCAAAAACCGCTGAAAAACCGCCACCGATCGCCGTCAATCGCAAAGCGCGCTTCGACTACTTCATCGAGGAGCGTTTCGAGGCGGGCATTTCCTTGATGGGTTGGGAGGTCAAAAGCATGCGCGCCGGCAAGGCACAGATCGCCGAAGCCTATGTCTATTTGAAGAACGGCGAGGCGTTCCTGTTCGGTGCCCACTTGAACCCGCTGACCTCCGCCTCCACCCACGTCGAGACCGATCCCACACGCACGCGCAAGCTGCTCTTGAACCGCCGCCAGCTCGACACCCTTGTCGGCGCGGTGGAGCGGCGCGGCTATACCTTGGTGCCGCTGGAGCTCTATTGGAAGGCAGGGCGGGCCAAGCTCGAGATCGGTCTGGCGAAGGGCAAGAAGCAGCACGACAAGCGCCACGCGGAAAAGGATCGCGATTGGCAGCGCGACAAGGGGCGGATCATGAAAGCCATGCGCCGCTGACGCCGGATTCCAAAAAAGCGTAAACTAGGGTTTCGATTGGGGCCGACCGGTTTCGACATGGGTTGCGAAACTGCAGGTGCGTACCGAGGTGCAGGTTCCTCGTTAAACTATTTGCAAACTTATAGTTGCCAATCAAGACAACTACGCTCTAGCCGCCTAATCGCGGTTGAAACCTAGACGGCCGTGCTGATGCGAACGTTTAGGTGTAGCGCTCATCAGATAGTGGAACACACGTGCCTGGGGTGTGTTAAACGAAAAATTACCGGGCTGGCTGCGCGCTTTCCCTGCCCGTTGGGTAGCGTGCGGTGAGAACAATAGACGTGGCTACGTACGTAGATCTTGTAGCGTAGGACTTATGGACGGGGGTTCGATTCCCCCCGGCTCCACCATTTGACCTGATCCGATGACATCCGAAAGCATCCGATGACGTCCTCAAAACCCGCTGAAACGCGGGTTTTTTTATGTTTTTTGAGCTCCTGGGAGCGCCGGACCTTGCCATTGACTTCCGGGCGACTTGGGGGCAACTTCGGGGGCAACCGGCCAGACCCGAACTGGAGTTGCCCCCAAATGCCGCTCACAGAAAGTATTGCGCGAATCGCCAAGCCCGCTGCGAAAACCATCCGCATCTTCGACCACGATTGCCTGTATCTCGAGGTCTCGCCGCGGCTTGCCTCAATTGCGTTACCTCGTAGCCAAAAAGGCTCATGAAGGAGAGTTGAGCTATGCGAGTGGATGTCGTATTCACTGTGATCTTTAGAAAGGACGGAGAATTCCTCGCGGCCCCAACCGTCCTTGGTGAGTTTGGTCGTGAATTGTGCGTCGAAGTCCCAGATGTTATGCGGGCTCAGGTCTTGGCAATGGCGCCTGATCAGGAGGGACGCTCATTCACGTCCGCCAAGATGGCTATCTTTCGCGATAATACTTGGCAGCCTGCCAAGGAAATGTCGATGGAGGCACAACTGTCTATGACTCCGTCGTTTGAGTACACAGTACCAGACTCGCCCTATCGATTCGTGGTGATGCCACGGAGGGTCATAGCGGCGTCGCCAGACGGAAAATATCAAGCCGTAAGCAGAACAGAAACAGTTACCAAGACAGCCTGGCATTTCAAATAAAGATTGTCATCATTTCCATAAATATCCCTCTATGGGAGCGTCGCAAGCGTTGAGCCAGCTGCAGAAGCCCGCCATAAAGCTACGACCGGCCATTTCTTAGAGACCAGGGGCGGCTGCTATGCGCTTTTTCTGCGTGCTGCGTAGCACAAGCCACACACGATAGAGACTTGTCTCACGGTAGGACAATCTCCGATTGACCAGGCCCGGCCTATTGGCTTACTCTCCGAACCGTCGCGGCACCGCCTTACTTTCAGCGTGTGGTTGTCGTGGCCTACAAAGGGCTCCTTCGGGGGCCCTTGTTATTTTAAGGAGAAGAACGAAGCATGGATCGCGTAGCAGTCCTCGTGGATGCTGGCTATTTTTTCGCCGCGGGTTCAGCGCTAGTCAGCGGCACAATCAGCCAAAGCCGTTCAGCAATTATTTTCGATGAGAAAGCCGCCGTGCGCGAGTTGCAGGCGCTCGCCCAGAGCCTCGCGCAAAACTCCCCGCTACTACGGATATATTGGTACGACGGAGCTTCGCGAAAGACCGGTCCTACCGCAGAGCACGGTCGACTCGCTCACTGCGACAACATAAAAGTACGACTGGGGTTCATAAATTCCGCAGGTCAACAGAAGGGCGTGGACTCGCTCATCGTTACCGACTTAGTTGAGTTAGCGCGCAATCGAGCCGTCGGCGATGTTGTGCTCGTTAGCGGTGATGAGGACGTGCGAATAGGCGTTCAGCTCGCACAGAGCTTTGGCGTTCGGGTCCACCTAGTTGGAATAAAACCGTCCGCGGGGAATCAGTCGGTAGAGCTTCGCCAGGAGGCTGATACTTGCACCGAACTAGATTTAGCAGTTCTCAAGAAAATCATCTCGATGCGCCTAATGGCGGCGGCAACATTAGCGGTCAACAAAAAGCCCGCAACGGCAGCACCAAAACCGGCGGCGAGCCCGGCACCCGCTACAGTCCCTATCGCGCCCAGTGCAATCGTCAATCCTTCAGGCGCCGTCCCTACAGCCGGTTGGGAGGACGTAGTTAATGCTGCGCTCTCCGAAATGACTCCCGCGGAAATTAAGGGCACCGTGGCATACATGGCCGCGAACTCCAACAACGTCCCGAATGAATTGGATGGCAAGGTCTTGGCGCGCTGCCGAGCCAAGCTTGGGCAATATCTAGACGATGAGAGTCGCAAAAAGGTGCGAAAGTATTTGCGCCAGCGACTTAAGGATGCAGCAGCCAAGGCATAGCCGTATTTCAGTTTTTTGGGACCGTTTCGAAACTTGAGGGGCAACTCCGGGGCAACTGCTAAGCCGAGAATTCGGATACCATATTGCTATCAAGGGGTCCCGGGGATTTTTAGTTAGTCCCCAGCTCCACCATTTGTGCCCTGAAACGAGCGTTTCAGGCGATGCGTACCATTCCTGATGCACCCATGATCTGGAAAACACTGGCAACACTGGCGCTTTGCGGGCTCTCGGCGTGCGGCAGCGTCAGTATCACCGCACAGACAACCACGCTCCCGCGGCAGTCAAAGCCCTTGTCCAACGTCGTCGCTTTTGTGGGCGATTCAATCACGCACCGCTGGGATCTGACGCAATACGATCCCAACCCGACGCTCAACTTCGGGGTCGATGCCGATACCACGGTTCAAATGCTGGCGAGGTTCGGCGATGTCCTCGCGGCCGCTCCCGGCGTGGTGGTCATTCTGGGCGGGATCAACGATCTACAGGTATTCGGGCCATCAGCCGCCAATACCGATTCGATCGAGGCCATGGCCTCGATGGCGAAGGCGGCCGGCATCAGGGTCATCCTGTGCTCGGTGATGCCGACGACCGATTTTCAGTACGCGACGCTGCATTTCACCTTGGCGGATATTCGGGCTTTCAACGACAGCCTTATTCAAATTGCGCGGGCAAATGGCTACCTCTACGCCGACTATTACGATGAATTCCTGAACGCGGACGGGACGGTCAACGACTCGCTCTACATGGATGGCCTGCATCCGAACGCGTCAGGCTACGCAAAAATGTGGACTGTCGTGGCGCCGCTCATCGATGAGGATCTGCAATGACAGACTGGGTACCTGCGCGGCCTCGCCGCGATGGCGTCCCGTGGGCTGCGCAGAAGACTGTAGGCGCGCTGCCGAAACTCTGGGATAGTGCGCCTGCACTATGACCAGGATCGAAGTTCCCAATAGCACCGGCAGGCGGCGCTCCGGCCGAGCGGGCCGCTGGTTCATGATTTTGCTGCTGCTGGTCGTGGCCGGCGGCGGCCTTTGGACCTGGCTGACCCTGGCTTGGGCGTATGCCGATGGCGAGCGAGCGGGCGTGCTGCAAAAATTTGTACGCCGCGGCTGGGTGTGCAAGACCTATGAAGGTGAAATTGCACTGTTCTACGGCGGGGGCCAGTACTTGGGACCTGGTACCTCGCCGCAGCTATGGGACTTTAGCGTGCGCGACAAGGCAGTCGCGGAGCAGCTCGGCAAGGCCGTCGGGCGCCGAGTGCAGTTGCACTACACGGAGCACCCGGGTATCCCCACCAATTGTTTCGCCGACTCGCGCTACTTTGTCGATAAGGTGACCATCACCGACAACGAATCGGGCACAGGGCCCACCCCCTCCGCGTCGCCGTCCGCGTCCCCGCCCCCGTCGGCGACGCCAACGCCGCCGCCGGCCGGTTCCACCTCAACCCCGGCTCCGGTCAGGCACTAGGAAAACTTTCGCAGTGAGCTCGCGACTTGCTCGGCGATGCTCACAGCGGTGCGCAGGGCCAACAAGCCGTCCTCGCCGCTGACCGGCGGTGGACCCCCGCTGGCAACCGCGTCCAGGAAGGCTTCGATTTCCGACTTGAGCGCGTCGCCCTGCTCGTAGGTGTTCTCCTCGATCGCAACCTGCGGCATGCCATCGGCGCCCACGCCGTTGCCCTTGCGGATCACGGTCAATATCTTTTGCTGTAAATCGAGCGACAGGTAGGCATCGTCCTGGAAGAGCCGCAGTTTGCGCTCGGTCTTCAGGCTCACGCGGCTGGCCGTTGCATTGGCCACGCAGCCATTCGCGAAGCGCAGGCGCGCGTTGGCGATGTCGATCTCTTTCGAAAAAACGCTGCTGCCGATGGCGTCGACCGACACGACCGGCGAGCGCACGATGCTCAAGATCAGATCGATGTCGTGAATCATCAAGTCCAGCACCACGTCGACATCGGTGCCGCGATGCTTGAACGGCGCAAGCCGCGCCGACTCGATGAAGCGAGGAACGGTCAACGTGGGCTGCACGGCCAGGACCGCGGCATTGAAGCGCTCCAGGTGACCCACTTGCAAGGTACGCTTGAGACGCGCCGCAATTTCAATGAGGCCTTCGCCTTCGGCGGTGGTCACGGTCATCGGCTTCTCGACCAGCACACTCGCTCCGGCTTCGAGAAATGCCTTGGCAACTTCGAAGTGCGAGGGAGTGGGCGTCACGATGCTCACGGCATCGACCTTTCCCAAGAGTTCGCGGTAATCCTCATGCGCCGCTACTTTAAGTTCCGCGCCAACCGCGGAGCGCGCCGCTGCGGACGGATCGGCAATGCCCACCAGCCGGGAATTGGGCAGGTTGGCGTATTTTTGCGCATGAAATCGGCCCAGGTAGCCGACGCCGATCACTGCCGTGCGGATCACGGAGGGGCGTCTCGCCGCCACTTGCTCTTGGCGCGATAGTCCTGGCGCAGTTGCAAGGTAGCACCGCCGACGATGGCGAGTCCCACGCCGCCCAGACACAGCAGCCCGCGCCACACCGTCCACAGCCCGGCCGATAGCGACCAGAGCATCATGCCGATGCCTAAGATTGCGCCCAGTACCATGAAGACCCAGGGCTTTGCGTCGTACAGTGTCTGAGGCGTCCAGGAGCGCATGGCACCGGATTCTACAGCCACCGGCGGTGCCGCGGGATTCGTTTACAGCGGTGGGATTCGTTTACAATTGTGCATGGCTTTGAATTTTGCGCAGCTCGCGGAAGAGCGTCCTTGGGCGGCCGAATTGGTCGTGGCCGGCGCGGCACTGTTGTTCGGGCTTATCCTGATGCCCTTGCTGATTTTCTATGCCGGCGTGGCGGCCTTGGGCCGATTCGAGGGCGCCGGCCTCGGGCACCTGTATTCCAGCCTGTTCGTGGGCCTCAGAGAGGCTTCTATTGCCTCCTGGGTGGTATTTCTCGGCCCCTACGGCCTATACCTGCTGTTCAAGGCGCTGCGGAGCTGGTGGCGGGCCAGCGCCAGATTGAACTGACGCCTTAAAGTTTCCGACGGCTTGGACGCTAACTTGCCATAAGCGGATCCTTTCCGCTTTTGCGCTGGAGTCGCGTTTTGAATTCCGAGATCGAAGCCCATCTTCGCCGAACCGTGAATTTCCCGTCGCCGCCGGGCGTGGCGACGCATATCATCGAGCTCGCGCAGGATCCGGAAATTGAAATGGGCAAGGTCGCCAAAGCCCTGAGCATGGACTCGGCGCTGTCCAGCAAGGTGTTGCGCATCGCCAATTCGCCGCTCTATGCGCAGCGGCGCAAGAGCGAAAATCTACGCCAGGCGCTGGTCGTGCTGGGGCTCAATGCCACCCTGACCCTCGCGTTGAGTTTCTCTCTGGTCAAGTCGTTGCGGGGCGCGAGACCCAACGGCCTGAATTACAAGTTTTATTGGCGCCGTGCCCTGCTTTGCGCGACCGCCGCGCGCGCGCTCGGCGACGCCATGCATCAGACCCTCGCCGAAGAGATATTTCTGGCGGCGCTGCTGCAGGACGTCGGCATGCTCGCGCTCGATCAGGCCGTGCCCGATTTGTACCGCGACGGCGAAAAGCTACAGCGCGACCACGCAGCGCTCGCCGAGCACGAAAAGAAGCGCGTGCAGGCCGATCATGCTTACGTCGGCGGATGGCTGATGCGCACCTGGAACCTGCCGGAAAGGCTGTACCGGACCATTGAGCATAGCCACCAGTTGGAACTCAGCTACAGCGCTCACCCCGCGGGTATATTTGACCGCTGCGTCGCGCTCTCAGGCCCGGTCGCGGATCTGTTTTTGCTCGATCCGGAACAGCGGCAGTTCGCGGAAACCGCGCTGCGTGCGGAGCGCAGCCTGGGACTCGACCGCGTGGCGTTCGGACAGGTGCTCGGCACCATCGGCTCGATGATTCCGGAGACGGAAGCGATCTTCGAGTCCGAGTTGCTATCCAGGCAGCACCCGGACCTGATTCTCGAGCAGGCGCGCGAGGTGCTGATGCTGCGCAGTCTGCACGCGCTGCGTGAAATCAATACTCTGCGCGCTTCCGCGGATGCCGCATCCCCGCCGTCGATCGAGCTCGAGGAAGAGACTCGGCGCGATTCGTTGACGGGCGTGTACAACCGCGGCTATCTGGAACAATTCCTCGCACGGGAATTCGAGAACTCGACGCGGCACAAATGGCCCCTGAGCGTCGCGTTCGTCGATCTCGACAACTTCAAGCTGCTGAACGAGAACTTCGGACACCAGGCGGGCGATCGCGTCTTGCAGGCGACCGCACGCATCTTGCGGGGCAATACCCGCGAGACCGATACGATCGCCCGATACGGCGGCGAGGAGTTCGTGGTGGTGCTGCCGGCAACCGATGCGGAGACGGCGCACAACATTTGCGAGCGCATCGTGATGGCGTTTCGCAATACCGGACACGTGGTCGGTTCGCATCATGCCAAGGTCACGGTTTCGATCGGCTGCGCCACGCACGGCGCGCAAATCCAATTTGCCGACCATGCCGATTTCATCAAGGCAGCCGACCAAGCGCTTTACACGGCCAAACTGCGCGGCCGCAACCGCTCGGTGCCTTTCGATCGCCAGCTGAACACGCCGCTCGCCAAGAGCGGCTAGAGCGAAGGGCACGGCGCCCCTACACGAATTAAGTCGTCCTGCGCGTGTCTTATGTCGTGATCGGCTTGAACTGCGTCACAAATTTGCGATGCCGTTCAATCCTGCCTGTCGCAATTTGGGAACATTCGCTCTACGGAAATATCACAACTACAACATTGACAAGCGCGTTGGCAATTTTTTTGATGAGGCGGGACGATGGCGAGCGACGATAGAAACTCGGGTAACGACGATTCCAACTTCACCTTCGCCGTGCGCGAGCTGCGGCAGGCCAAGACGGTGCGAACTTTGGCGCTGGATCCGGAACCGAAGAAGCCTTCCTACAAAGAACAGGGCTCGGACCCTTACAATACATCCGGCAGCTTTGATCGCACCAAGAACTGGACGCGCGTCGGCAAGCGGTAGCAGCCGGCCGCGCTCCTATTCGTCCGGCGATGGATTGTCGCGGTGGTGCGACCCGCGAAATTCACTGTTTGGATACCAGCGCGGAAAGCGCTTGCCGCTTGCCAGACGCATTCCGACCCGATAGTCCAGCGTCAGGTCGGTGACCGCGCCGCCGACATCCCAGTCGGCGGAATATTGATCGCTTGGCTGGCGGAACCGCCGCGCAAAATAGTCGTCGATCTGCGCCTTGCCCCACACGGGGCCGCGCGCCGCGCTGTCGATGCCTGCCTGTGTATAGAGCACGGGTACGCCGCGGTGGGCGAAGCTGTAGCTGTCGGAGCGAAAATACCGCCCGAACTGGGGATCAGGTTCAGGATGCGCCTCGCGTCCCTGCAACAGCGCCTCGGCGCGCGCCGCCTCCTCTAAATCGCTGTTGCCGAATCCCAAGATGCTGACATCCCGGGTGCGGCCGCCGTTGATCAACATGTCTACGTTGATCACCGCGACGGTTTGGCGCAAAGGAAGAATCGGGTTCTCCACGTAGTACCGAGATCCCAAGAGATCGGGTTCCGCCGCGGTCGTGGCGAGAAAGGCGATGGAGCGATCGGGCTTCGGGTCGGTGCGCTTGAAGGACTGGGCCAACGCCAGCAAGCCGGCAATACCGGTCGCGTCGTCCACGGCGCCGTTGTATGTGTTGTGGCCGGCCCGCGCCGCATCGACGCCCAACGAATCCCAATGGGCGGTATAGAGCACGAATTCATGCGCCCTGCGCCCCGGCCACAGCGCCAGTACGTTTTGCGAATTGAACGGGCGGATCGTGTTGTGAAGCATCGCATCGATGCGGATCCCGAGCGGCACCGCTTTGAATCCCGGGTGCGCCGCCGCCCCCGTCGTTCCCGCGAAGTTGATCCCCGCGGCATCGAACAGCGCCCGGGCCGCATCGTTTTGGATCCAGCCCTCGATTGCCGCTCGACCGGCATTCGCATCCGCCGCCGGCGGCTCGAATCGCGCCCCGCTCCAGGTCGCCTGAATCGCGCTCCAGCCGAACCCCAAGGCCGCGGCGTCGTGGATGATCAGTACGCCTTGCGCGCCCTGGCGCGCAGCCTCCTCGAGCTTGTAGGTCTCGCGGCCATATCCGGTCATGGCGTTGCCGTTGAAGACCGTGGGGTCCTTCGAGGCATATCCCGGATCGTTCGCCAGCACCAGCACCGTCTTGCCGTGCACATCGAGATTCGCGTAGTCGTTCCACTCGTATTCCGGCGCGACGATGCCGTAGCCCACGAACACCAGTTCGCTGCGCGTCATTTTGATTTCAGGCACCGCACGCTTGGTCCAAATCACCATGTCCTTGCCGAATACCAGGTTGCGGCTGCCGCTTGGCGTAGTGGCGATCAGCGTGGCATCGGCGCCGGCGGTGATTTGTACCAGGGGGACTTGCTGCACGTAGCTCGTGCCGTTGCCGGGCTTCAGCCCCAGCCTGCGAAAATTCTCGATCAGGTAGGCGACCGTTTTGTCCTCTCCCTCCGTCCCGGGTTTTCGGCCCAGAAAATCATCGGAGGCCAACACGCGGACATGATCGCCGTACGCGGTGTCGTCGATGTCGGTAGAGGGCGGTGGTTCCTTGGGACGCATGCTGCAGGCAGGCAGCAGACCCGCGACGATCAAAATCGACAAAAGGGGCTTAAGTTGCATGGAGGTGCTCGAGGCCGCTCAGTTGCGGCGCGGCCAATACAGCAAAATCACGGCGCATAGGCAAATCCCTGTAGCGAGGTGCGCCCAGCCCCGCCAGGGCTTCAGGCGCGCCTGTCCGAGGAAACTCCCGGCGCTGGCAGCGGTCAAAAGGGAGAAGGATGCCAGGCTAAGCGCCAGACGGGGCATTTCACGCGGCAGTTCCGGGTGTTCACCCCCCAGCACCAGGAACACGATCAGGACGGTTCCAAGGCCGAAAGTGATCGATGCGGCAGATCCCAGCACAATGCCGATCAAAACCGTGAACGGACGCATATCCTCCGGCTCATATACACTTGCTAGGAGGCACGAGCTTCTCTAGCCTTGAAGGGAGTGGGGTCAGAAGTTTACAGGAGAACGGCGACGGTGTTACTCAAACGGTTTCAAGCCACGCGCTCGCGATGGATTACCGGCATTGCAATCTGCGCGAGCGCAGTAGGGCTTGCCGCCCTCCTGGGCGCCGCCATGACGCCGCCGGCGGCTGCGCCGGCCGCGGCCGCCGCGGTCCTCGCCCCCACTGAACAGGAGAATTACGTTGCCCGGCGCGTCGCCGACATCATCGCGCACGAGCATTACCGCCGGGCGCCGCTCGACGATCATCTCTCGAGCTTGATCCTCGACCGCTATCTCGATGCCATCGACGGCGCGCGCAGTTATTTTTTCGCCAGCGACATTGCGGAATTCGAGAAATACCGCTACGTACTCGACGATGCCATCAAGACCGGCGACGTCGAACCGGCATTCGTGATCTTCCGCCGCTACCAGCAACGCAGCCGCGAGCGGATGGCCTACGCCATTGATTTGCTCAACAAGAAGCCGGATTTCGATATCGACGAGTCGTTCAATTTCGACCGGGAAAAGGAACCCTGGCCGGCGAATGCCGCGGAGATGAATGAATTGTGGCGCAAGCGGGTCAAGAACGACGCGCTCTCGCTGGTGACCGCCGGCAAGCAGTGGCCGGACGTGGTGGACGTGCTGCGCAAACGCTACGAGCACGTGGCAAAACGCATGGATCAGAGCAAGCCCGACGATGTGTTCGAGGCATTCATGAATGCCTTCGTGCTGTCGCTCGATCCGCACTCGAATTATTTCTCGGCCCGCAATTCCGAGGAATACAACATTCAGATGAGCCTGAGCTACGAGGGCATCGGCGCCTCGCTGCAATTGACCGACGACTACGTCACGGTGATCGATGTGATCGCCGGCGGTCCCGCAGCCACCAGCGGCAAGATCGCGGCCAATGATCGGATCACCGCCGTCGGCGAGGGCAAGAGCGGCGAGCTGACCGATGTGATCGGCTGGCGCCTGGACGATGTGGTGCAGAAAATCCGCGGACCCGGCGGGACGACGGTGCGGCTGCAGGTTCTGCCGGCCGGCGCAGCGCCCGGGTCGGTGCAGAAGGTGGTCGACTTCACCCGCAATCGGGTTTCCCTCGAGGCGCAGGCATCCCACAAGGCGATGCGTACCGTGGTGCGCAACGGCAAGGACGTCAAAGTCGGCATCATCACCGTGCCCAGTTTCTACCAGGATTACGATGCCAGCCGCGCCGGCGCCAAGGACTACCGCAGCACCACGCGTGACGTTCAGCGCCTGATCGGCGAACTGCGCAAAGACGGCGCCGAAGTGATCATCATGGATCTGCGCGCCAACGGCGGCGGCTATTTGCCGGAAGCCGAGTCGCTCACCGGCCTGTTCATCGACCGCGGACCGGTGGTGCAGCTGCGCGACACCACCGGGCATATCGAAGTGGACGACGATCCGAATCCCGCGATCTTCTACAGCGGTCCCATGCTCGTGCTCGTGGACCGGTTCAGCGCGTCAGCCTCGGAGATTTTCGCCGGCGCCATCCAGGACTACGGACGCGCCCTCATCATCGGTCAGCAGACCTATGGCAAGGGCACGGTGCAAAACGCGCATCCGCTGAACTACACGATTTTTGGACGCAAACCCGAGCTGGGCCAGCTCAATGTGACCATCGGCAAGTACTACCGGATCACGGGTGAGAGCACCCAGGATCGCGGCGTTACCCCGGACATCGCTCTGCCGTCGCTCATCGATGCCAGCGAAGTCGGCGAGAGCACCCGTGATCGCGCCCTGCCCTGGGACCACATCGAGCCGGCGAGCTTTCGGGCCGAGGGCGACCTGAAACCGATCGCCGCATCGCTGGAGAAGCTGCATGAAGAACGAACCGCGGGCAGCGCGGACTTCAAGTACCTGCGCGAGGACATCGCGGCGTTGGACACGATGCGCCGCCAGAAAACCCTGTCTTTGAACCTCAAGACGCGCGAGGCGGAGCGCAAGCGCATCGACAATGAGCGGCTCGAGCGGGAAAACGCCTGGCGTGCGTCGCATGATGTCAAGCCGGTCAAGTCACTGGAAGAAATCAAGGACGATGCGACCGCGGGCATCCTGCTGGATGAGGCTTCGCAGATCGCCGCCGACCTGGTCGTGGTCACCGCCAAGCGTACGGCACCGACCCAGGCGCGGCGCAATGACGCGGAGGGCAGCCCGACGCATCGCCAGCCCCTAACGCAGCAGTAGGGTGAACAGGTCCCAGTAATCCTCGGCGAGCACGTTCCACGGGTTGGCAGGCGCCGGCTTGGGCTTGTCGAAATCAAGCTCCGCCGCCGCCGGCGACAGCGAGTCTGCCGTCGGCACCGTATCGGCGGCATTGCGATACTCGCACGTCGCCCGCAGCCGCTCCAGCTTGGCCTTGATGAGGCCGCCTATCTGCCTCTGATTGGCCACCGCGGCCTGCGCCTTCTGCACACGCTGCATGTAGCTCTCGCAATCATCGCGCGTGCCGAAATTCATTTCATGCACGCGCCGCGCCACGGCTTCCTTGGCGCGCGCCGCGAGTCCATAGGCGTCCGCGTTCTCGCACAGCAATTCCGCATAGCTGATGATGGCCAGATTGATGTTGCGCCGCGCGGCCAATGAGAGGCCCGGGAACTCCGGCGCAGTCTCATTCTCGATCGCGCTGCGCTCGGAATGCAGATCGCCGACGACGGCGTCGGCCGCCACGACATGATTGCGCAATAATTCCAAGGCCTTCAGGCGCCGCCGCCGCTTGAAGTAGTGCCAGAAAGCGGTCAGTCTTCCGATCTCTTGCTGCTCCTCAGCGAGATGCCGGCGCTGCGCGTCGGCTTCGGCACCGGCCGCGCGCAGCCGCTGATCCGCGTCCGCGAGCCGCGCCTCTTTTGCCGCGTCGACGTCCGCCTTGTGCTTTGCCACCTCGCGCGCTTCCTGTTGGCGGGTCAGGTCGGCGGCGAAGGCGGAAAGTTGCTGATGGCAGGACTTCCACAGGGCGCGCAACTGGAAAAAAACCAGCGCCCCAAATCCCGTTTTTGGATCGCCGAGCAGATCGCCCAGCGCGTCCATCTGCTCCTGGATGCGAATGGTCGCGCCTTCCTGCTGCTTGAGCCGGTCGCGGAGCAGGTGAAATTCATCCTTGAGGTCGGCGTAGGCTTTTTTGAGACCCGCACGATTTTGGAACAGCTGCATGAGCCGTTCTTCGTCGGCGCTCGCTGAACCTCCTTCCGCACCGCCTTTTAGAAACGTCAGCTTGTCGATCAAAGTCCCGCCTCATCCCATGACAACCGCAGGTCACCCGATACGAAGCCAATCTTCGCTGCTAGAAGTGATGCCCCCGCTCGGCGCAGTATTCCAGCCATTTATTTAGCATCATGTTCCGGGTCCAGCGCTGATCCAGTTCACGCTTGAGTCCCGACTGCAGTTTGGCCAGTTGCGGGTGGCGTTGGAAACCTCGAAAGCTGCGCACTTCGGCCAGGCGGGCATCGTGATAGACACACACCTCCAAATCCGGGTCGCGGAGCGGCGATGCCTCGAAATCGAACTCGTAGGTGAGCCGAAAGACGCTGGTATAGCGGCACAGTTCCAGCGGGGTGAGATACAGGTCACAGTCCGCGGTGACCTTGGATACACGCGGTGTCGTGACTTCGCGAAGTCCGTCCACAATCCAGCCCAGGCGCACGAAATTGCTTTCGTACAGCGTCATGAGACTGACAAAGCTGCCGGGCCGCGCCCGCCACGATGTCTCACACCATTGATCCGCTATCATGCTTGAACTATACCACGCAGCTTCGAGATTTCAGGGGCGCAGTCGACGCTCGATGCCCATGCGATCCAGAATTCTGGTGGATATTTCTTCGATGGAGACTTCCGTCGCATCGAGAACGGGCACGCCGTGCCGCTCGAACAAGGACTCCGCGGCGCGCACTTCGAACGCCACTTGCGCAGCCGATGAATAGCGGCTGTCGGGCTTGCGCTCGTTGCGAATTTGCTGCAGTCGATCCGGCTTGATCGTCAGGCCGAACAGCTTTTGCGGGTAGCCATCGAGCGCACGCGGCAATTTACGGGATTCCAGGTCATCATCGGTAAGCGGATAATTTGCGGCGAAAACTCCGTACTGCATGGCCAAATACAAGCAGGTCGGCGTTTTGCCGGAACGCGACACGCCGACCAGAACAACATCCGCGCGCTCGTAATCGCGCACCACCGAACCATCATCGTTCGCCAGCGCGAAATTCGTGGCATCGATGCGCGTGGCATAGGCGTGCGTGTCCGCCATGCGATGAGTCCTACCCGCGGTATGGCTCGATTGCGTCTTGAGTTCGCCCGCCAGTGGTGCTAGGAACGGGTCGAAGAAATCCAGGAAAAATCCGGTGCTGCCGCGGACCACGTTGCGCACATCTTCCTGCACCAATGTGCTGAAGACGACCGGCCGCACGCCCTCTTGCGCGGCCACCAGATCGATCTTTCGAACGGCTTCAATTGCCTTGTCAACGGTGGAGATAAATGGCACAGTCACCTGGCGAAATTCGATCCCGTCGAACTGCGTCATGAGACTGTGACCCATTGTTTCTGCGGTAATCCCCGTTTGGTCGGAAACGAAGAACACAGTTCGTTTAATCACGGTAACCTCATCGAGTCGGCGCTTTCGCCGTAAAGTGTTTCACTTAAACTACTGTCGGACAAGCAGCGCACCATGAAGCCCTACATCATCCCGTTCGAGAAACTGAAAAATAAGGACGTCGAGCTCGTCGGCGGCAAGAATGCGTCGATCGGAGAGATGATCTCCGGCTTGGCCGACCTGGGCGTTTCGGTGCCGGGCGGTTTTGCCACCACCGCGCACGCCTATCGGGACTTCTTGGCGCAAGGCGGCCTCGACGAGCGCATTCGCAGCGTGCTGGCGACGCTCGACGTGGACGATGTGCAGCGGTTGGCGGCGGTTGGCGCGGAAATTCGCGGCTGGATGCTGGCCACGCCCTTTCCGGAGCGATTGCAGAGCGAAGCGCTGGAAGCCTGGCGCCAGATGAAGGGGACGAGCGATCCCGCCGAATTTGCGGTCGCGGTGCGCTCCTCGGCAACCGCGGAAGATCTGCCCGAAGCATCCTTTGCCGGCCAGCAGGAGACATTCCTCAATGTGCGCGGCGAGGAACATTTGCTCAAGTCCATGCACGAAGTGTACGCCTCGCTGTTCAACGATCGCGCGATATCCTATCGGGTCCACAACAAATTCGATCACAGCGCCGTGGCGTTATCCGTCGGTATCCAGCACATGATACGCAGCGACCTGGGGTCGGCCGGCGTCATGTTTACGCTCGATACCGACTCGGGATTTCGCGACGTGGTCTTCATTACGGCCGCTTACGGCTTGGGCGAAACGGTGGTCCAGGGCGCCGTCAACCCGGATGAGTTCTACGTCTACAAGCCCGCATTGCGCGCCGGCCGCCGCGCGATCATCAGAAAGAATCTCGGCGGCAAGTCGATCAAGATGGTCTACGCCGATCCCGGCTCCAAGGATCGGGTCCGCACCGTCGATGTCCCGCCTGCCGATCGTCACAGATTTTCGCTGAGCGAGCCGGACATCACGGCATTGGCGAAACAAGCCCTCATCATCGAGGAACACTACGGCGCGCCCATGGACATCGAGTGGGGCAAGGACGGCAGCAACGGCAAGATTTACATTCTCCAGGCGCGGCCGGAAACCGTGCAAAGCCGGGCGGGCCGCACGATATTGCGCTACACGCTGAAGTCGCGTTCCAAAGTGCTGACCTGCGGGCGCAGCATCGGCCAGCGCATCGGCGCCGGCCATGCGCGCATCATCAAGGACGCGAAGGAGATGTCGCGGGTCAGAGCGGGCGACGTACTGGTCGCCGACATGACCGACCCGGATTGGGAGCCGGTCATGAAGCGGGCCTCGGCGATCGTCACCAATCGGGGCGGCCGCACCTGCCATGCGGCCATCATCGCCCGCGAACTCGGGATTCCGGCGGTGGTCGGCTGCGGCACGGCCACCAGCGACGTCAAGGAGAACCAGCCGATCACGGTTTCCTGCGCCGAAGGCGATACCGGCTATGTCTACGAGGGCATGCTGGAATTCGACCAACGCAGCATCGAAATGGACGCGATGCCCGCGATCCCCGTCAAGATCACGATGAACGTCGGCAATCCCGACCGCGCCTTTGATTTCGCAGGGATTCCGCATCGCGGCGTCGGGCTGGCGCGCCTGGAGTTCATCATCAATCGCATGATCGGAGTCCATCCGCGGGCATTGCTGGAATACGACAAGCAGAGCGCCGAGCTCAAGGACACCATCAACAAGCAGATTGCCGGTTACGACGGGCCGGTCAACTTCTATGTCGACAAGCTGAGCGAGGGCATCGCGCAGATCGCGGCCGCATTCGCGCCGGAACCGGTGATCGTGCGCCTGTCGGATTTCAAATCGAATGAATATGCGAATCTGATCGGCGGCAAGAACTACGAACCGCACGAAGAGAACCCGATGCTGGGCTTTCGGGGCGCGTCGCGCTATATCGACAAGGTATTCCGGCCCTGCTTCGAACTCGAATGCCGCGCCTTGAAGCGGGTGCGCGACGAAATGGGACTCACCAATGTGCAGGTCATGGTGCCCTTCGTGCGAACCACCGCCGAGGCCAGGGAGGTGACGCAGCTGCTGGCGGCGAATGGCCTGAAGCGCGGCGACAACGGCCTGAAGCACATCATGATGTGCGAGCTGCCGACCAACGCGCTGCTGGCCGACAAGTACCTGGAATACTTCGACGGCATGTCGATCGGCTCCAATGACATGACGCAGCTGGCGCTGGGGCTGGACCGCGACTCCAGCGTGGTGGCCAAATCCTTCGACGAGCGCGATGAAGCCGTGAAATCGCTGATGTCCATGGCCATCAAAGCCTGCAAGGCGCAGGGCAAGTACGTCGGCATCTGCGGTCAGGGTCCCTCAGACCATCCGGAACTGGCCCGTTGGCTGGTTGAACAAGGCATCGACAGCCTGTCCTTGAATCCGGATACGGTGGTCGAGACCTGGATGTTCCTGGCGAAGGACGCGCAGGTAACGCCGGGCGCCTAAAACGTGCGCAACAGCCGCTCGCGGTAGTACTGCAGCTCGCGAATCGAGTCGCGGACATCTTCGAGCGCGAGGTGGGTCGAGGTCTTGCGAAAGCCCTCGGCGATGTGCGGCGCCCAACGCAGCGCCAGTTCCTTGAGAGTGCTCACATCGAGGTTGCGATAGTGGAAAAACGCCTCCAACGAGGGCATGTGACGCGCCAGAAAACGCCGGTCCTGACAAATGCTGTTGCCGCACATCGGCGAGCGTTTGGGGTCGACCCAGGATGCCAGAAAATCCAAGGTGCGCCGCTCAGCCGTCGCCGCGTCGATGTCGCTCGCGAGCACACGGGCGGCCAACCCGGAGCGGCCATGCTGATTTCTGTTCCAATCGTCCATGGCGTTTAGAACGGCTTCGCTCTGATGCAAGGCGTATACCGGCCCTTCGGCGAGCACGTTGAGGTCTTTGTCGGTTACGATCGTCGCGATCTCGATGATGAGGTCTGAATCGGGCTTCAGGCCGGTCATTTCCAAATCGATCCAAATGAGATTATCGGGGGATTTCATGGCGCTTCTAGAGACCAAAAAGCCATGGTAGCAGGCGGCACCGGCACCGTCCTCGCGAGTTACGGGCGAAGCGTTCTGGTCCAGTCGGGCGAGGGTCTCGTACGCTGCGGACTCAAGGGCCGCAAACTGCGCGTGGTGTGCGGCGATCGGGTCGTGTGGGGATATCCACCCTCGGCTGACGGTCCATCGGTGGAATCCATCGAGCCGCGCCGCAATTTGATCGAGCGCATCGACGCGCGCGGACGCGCCGAGCCGGTGGCGGCCAACATCGACAATCTTGCCATCGTCGCAGCCCCTCAGCCCGAACCGGATTGGTTCCTGGTGGACCGCTACTGGGCGGGTGCCGCGCTCAAGGATCTGGACGCCCTGATCATCGTGAACAAGAAGGACCTCGGCACCGCCGCGATCGAGGCGCAACTCGACGAATATCGCCGCTTGAACTTGAACTGCATCGAAGTGAGCTGTCAAACGCTTGCGGGCATCCCCGAGCTCGTGCCGGCTTTGAGCGGCAAGGTGAACATGCTGGTCGGCCAGTCCGGGGTCGGTAAATCCTCGCTGGTGAACGCCCTCGCCCCGGCAGCCGATGCACAGACAGCCGAGTTGACGCGCGATGCCGAGGGACGGCATACCACGACCACCGCACGCTGGTACCAGCTGACCGCGACTTCCGCCATCATCGATGCGCCCGGCGTGCGCGACTTTGCGCCGCCCGCGCATCTGGTGCGCGCAGCCGAGCGCGGTTTTGTCGAGATACATGCGCGCAGCGCGCAGTGCCGCTTCAAGGATTGCCGGCACATGGAAGAACCCGGCTGCGCGGTGCGCAGCGCCGTAATCAATCAACAGATCTCGGCGCGCCGCTACGAGAGCTATCGACGTTTGTTTCGCTTGTACGAAAAGTTGGCGTCCTGACAGCTCGCGGC
>Ga0210389_10000878_pt1 | contig 25405 bp, 25 predicted proteins | sample IncBWH28OmetaG_FD_160127 | JGI IMG/M metagenome (GOLD analysis project Ga0210389, IMG submission 160127) | Forest soil microbial communities from Barre Woods Harvard Forest LTER site, Petersham, Massachusetts, United States - Inc-BW-H-28-O ...
ACACCACATCACACAGACATCTGAAGAGGAGTCGCGCCTGATGGGACAGGTGAGCGCAGCCAGCACAATCTTGTTAAATGTCGAGCCCGCGGTCGCTCTTGCCGCGGTTGCCGACTATCAGAAGGTCCGCCCGAAGATCCTGCCTCCGCAGTACAGCGAATACCAGGTGCTGCAGGGCGGACAGGGACAGGGCACGGTGGCCAAGTGGAAGCTGCAGGCCACCAAGTCACGGGTGCGCGACGTGCAGGTCACCGTAGATGTGGCCGGCCACACGGTCATTGAGAAGGATGCGAACTCGTCCATGGTCACCAACTGGACGGTGGCTCCTGCCGGACCCGGATCCAGTGTCACGGTGAAGACCACCTGGAACGGCGCGGGCGGCGTCAAGGGATTCTTCGAAAAGACCTTTGCGCCCTTGGGGCTGAAGCGAATTCAGGCCGAGGTCCTGGCCAATCTTAAGAAAGAGTTGGAAGGCTAAGCGGAGTAGGCCGGGTCAGCGCGCTTGGCCCTGGGTGGCCAGGAAACCCGCGACCCCGCGAACCAGGGCGTCCGCGTATTTCTGCCGGCCGTCGGGTGATTCCAGCAGCGCCGAGTCCGCCGGATTCTTCATGTTGCCGCATTCGACCAGAATCGAGGGATACTGCGCCAGGTTCAGGCCGGCCAGATCCGAGCGCCCGTACAGACCGTCCTGGCCGATGTAGTTGGACGGCGGTATGCCCGATGCTGGCAGCTGATCTCGCATGATTCGGGCGTACTGCACCGACGGCCCGGCCTGCGTCTGGTTGAGCGGGGGGGCCGAGTAGTTGACGTGAAATCCCCGGCCCGAGGGCGGTCCGCCGTCGGCGTGGATGCTCAGGACCGCGTTGGGGTGCAACGAGTTGGCCATGTCGGCGCGCGCGTCGACGCAGGGTGCCACCCCCGTGTCGTTGCCGCGGGACATGGCGGTGCGGACGCCCAGCGCGTTCAATTCAGCGCGGACCCGCAACGCGGTGTCCCAGTTGAAGGTGTGCTCCATATAGCCGGCGTTGGTCGCCGTTCCGGTGGTCTGGCAGTCCTTGGTGCCACCGCGACCCGTGGGCACCTGGCGAGAGATGGAAGCGTCGTTCGAGCCGTTGTGGCCGGGGTCGATGAAAACGACCATGCCGGCGATATTGGAAGGGGTCGCGGTCGCTGTTGGGATGATGATGGTCGAAGCAGCAACCACTGCTCCGATCACCATTCTGATTCCGACACGCCTGCTCACTGGTAGGTCCACGGCGCAAAGGTAACGTCGCGCGGTCTACGCTGGGTGTTTCGAATCGCCCGACACCTACAGGCGAAACCAACTCGAGATCAAGATGCGAGGGGATTGTCATGCAACCCGGAGGGGACATGTCGGCGCTGCTCGCCCAGGCGCAGCAGATGCAGCAAAAGCTATTGGATGCCCAGCAACAGCTTGCGAACGCTGAGGTGCACGGTCAAGCCGGAGGGGATTTGGTCAAGGTCGTCGTCAAGGGCAGCGGTGAGTTGGTCGCGGTCAAGATCGACCCCAAGGTCATGGACCCCGCGGACATCGAGACCTTGCAGGATTTGATCGTCGGAGCCATGGCCGACGCTTCCAGCCAAGTCACCAAAATGGCGCAGGAGCGGCTGGGCGCGCTGGCCGGTGGCCTGGGCGGCCGACCTGCCCAACCGCCGGCGCCGGCGCCGGAGCTGTGAATTGTTCGAGGGGCCCGTCCAGGATCTGATCGACGAGCTCGGCAAGCTGCCGGGTATCGGGCCCAAGAGTGCCCAGCGCATCGCGTTCCACCTGCTGTCGGTCGAGCCGCCGGAAATCGACAGGCTGACCGCGGTGCTGGGGAAGGTGCGCGACGGTGTGCGGTTCTGTGCGGTGTGCGGCAATGTCTCCGACGACGAGCGGTGCCGGATCTGCGCAGATCCCCGCCGGGACGGTTCGCAGGTGTGCGTCGTCGAGGAGGCGAAGGACATCCAGGCCGTCGAGCGCACCCGCGAATTCCGCGGCCGCTACCACGTGCTGGGCGGTGCGCTGGATCCGTTGTCCGGAGTGGGCCCCGATCAGCTGCGAATCCGCGAGCTGCTGAGCCGCATCGGTGAGCGCGTCGACGACGTCGATATCACCGAGGTGATCATCGCCACCGATCCCAACACCGAGGGTGAGGCGACGGCTACCTACCTGGTCCGCATGCTGCGCGACATCCCCGGCCTGACCGTGACGCGGATCGCGTCCGGGCTGCCGATGGGCGGTGACTTGGAGTTCGCCGACGAGCTGACGCTGGGCCGCGCGCTCACCGGCCGCCGCGCCATGGTCTGACGCGGCCTCTCCGGGGCGTAGGCGACCGTGGAATTTGATAGCGCATGCGCTATCAAATCCGGCGTTAGCCAGCTGGCTGGAGCGCCGGCCTCCGGCAAACTGTCTTCACTTGGTCACGACAGCGAAGTTATCGTCGGTGGCCCACGCCGTTTCGAAGGTGGCGATGGAAACCTGCTCATCGCGGCCGGCCTTGATGCCGCTGTCGTTGAGGTGCACCACATTGGTGTTGGTGTCGATGCCGGTGACCACCACGAAGTGGTTCTGCTGGGTGCGGTCGCCCGGCTCGTTCCAGATGGTCTTGTCGTTGACCCCGACGATCACCTTGTGCCCCTGATCCAAGTCCTGCCCGATGGCGTCGATGTTGGTGTGGACCGCGCCGGCCGGAATCCCGTAGTGCGCCAGTAGCACCGGCAGGTCCAAGTTTTTGGTTTTGCCGGAGGGCTTGTAGATCGGTCCGGGATGGCTCACGCTCGGGATGCTTTCCGCCGCACCGGTGACCTCGTCCTCGTTGGGCTCGTGGCCGGTGATCTGGCCCACCACGTCGGCCACCGCCATCTCCCCGCAGTCGAGATCCTGCTGTTGGTAGCGCCAGTAGCGCGCGGCGGCGGCCGGGTCGCCGTGCATCCCCGGGGCCGCGTCGGCCGTCCCGGCGAGCGCAACCATCGAGCCGGCGGCCGCGCTCAACATGGCCGCGAGCCCGACGATGCGCGCCGCGTTGGTGGCCACGGTCCTTGGGTTGGTCAGGGGGTTGGTCATGGGGTTCCTTTTTCGGTGTGTCGAGAAAAGGCTCGGTTACGACCCTTGGCGGATCCTCAAAGGAAACTTGGTGCGCAGCTGGGACTCCTCAGCGGGCCGCCAGCCGCTCTCGGCGCAGCAAATCCACCTCGGGCAGCTGCAGCGGCGGCAGGTCACCGACGACCTTGCTTAGCAGCAGGTCGGCCAGCTCCGGGTTGCGGGCCAGGCACGGCCCGTGCATGTAGGTCGCGACCACGCTGCCCTGCACCGCGCCGTCGAACCCATTGCCCGGGGGGTCGGCCCGGTTGCCCGCGCCCTTGACCACCGCCCCCAGCGGTGCCGCCGCCGGCCCCAACACGCTGCCGCCGCGGTGGTTTTCGAAACCGGTCAGGCGTTGGGTCAGGCCGGCCAGCAGCGGCTTGCTCACCAGCTCGCCGATGGTGCGCCTGTTTTGCGGTGAGGTGGTCAAATCCAGCAGGCCGACGCCGTCGACCCGTTCGCCCGCCGACGTCTCGTACCAATGTCCGAGCACCTGGATGGCCGCACAGATCGCCAGCACGGGCGCACCGCGGGCCGCCGCTTGCTGCAGGCCGGGGTACCGAACCAGATGCTTGGTGGCCAGGCGCTGCGCGTAGTCCTCGGCGCCGCCCAGCGTGTAGAGGTCCAGCGACGCCGGCACCGGGTCGGCCAGCGTGATCTCGACGATCTCGGCGGCGATGCCCCGCAGCAGCAGCCGTTGGCGCAGCACCACCGCATTGCCGCCGTCGCCGTAGGTGCCCATGACGTCGGGCAGCACCAGCCCGATCCGCACCGGCTCAGCCATGCCGACCCAATCGACGCTGCAGCTGGAGGAACGCGGTGTAGTTGGCGACGACCTCGACACTCCCGGGCGGGCAGGACGCGATGGCGGCCAGGGTGTCGTGGACCAACGTGTGCTCGACGCCCGCGTAGCCCAGCCGCACCGCCAGGTCGGTGCCGCGTTCGCCGGCGGCCACCAGGGGCCTTTCCAAGGCTGTCTTCTCGAAGTGTTCGAAGCGCACGTCCCACAGCCACGACAGGTCCTCGCCGTCGGGCACCTGCCCGTTGACCGAAATGACCACGCCCGCCGCGTGCTTGTCCACCATCGACAGCGCTTCCTGCCAGCCGGCGGGGTTCTTGGCCAGCAGAATCCGCGCTTCGTGTGCGCCGATACGGACGGTCCGGTAACGCCCGGCGACCTCGTCGACCTTCGAGACGGCCGCCACCGCCGCCGCGGGATCGGCGCCGAGAGCAACGGCGGCGGCCACGGCCTGGGCGGCATTGCCCCGATTCACCGCGCCCGGCAGCGCCAACCGCATCGGCAGGGCCAACCCGTCGGGCCCATACAACGTGTCCTCGCCGAACCACCATTGCGGATTGGGCCGCTTGAAGTCGGCGCCAGTGGAATACCAATGGCCTTCCTGAAGGGGGGGGTCGCGGACTATCACCTCGCCGCTGCGCGGGCAGCTGACCGAGTCGTTCGCCCACGCGCCGCCGGCCGCCACCCACACCACATTCGGGCTGTCGTAGGCCGCCGAGGTCATCAGCACGTCGTCGCAGTTGGCGACGACCACCGCCTGCGGGTGCCGGGCCAGGCCGGCCCGCAGCGTGCGTTCGATCACGTTGATCTCGCCGACCCGGTCCAGCTGGTCGCGCGACAGGTTGAGCAAAATGACAACCGCGGCTTCTACTGCATCCAAGACGTGCGGCACGTGCATCTCGTCGACTTCGAGCGCCGCCAGCGAAGCGCCGCGGTCGGCGGCCAGCGCCGCCACCAGGCCGGCATCCATGTTGGCACCTTCGGCGTTGGTGGCCACCCGTCCCAGCGTCGCCAGCGCGGCGGCCGTCATCCGGGTGGTCGTCGACTTGCCGTTGGTGCCGGTGACGACGACGGTGCGCCGGCCGGGACCGAGCTGCCGGAGGATCGACGGGTCCAGGGTCATCGCCACCAGGCCGCCGATCATGGCCCCGGCCCCGCGCCCGGTGACCCGCGACGCCCACCGCGCACCGGCCCCGGCGGCGAGGGCGAGACGTGCCCGGGTGGTCAGCATGCGCGCAGTTTATGTGGCGACACGGCGGCGCAGCGACCGGATGGTGTCGGTCCGACGTGCCATCCTCAGTTCATGAACCGGGTGCCCTGGGGTCTGCCGGCCAGCGAGCCGGACGGGGGATGGGCCGTCATCGACGTCGAAACCTCGGGCTTTCGGCCGGGTCAGGCGCGGATCATCAGCGTTGCGGCGCTCGGCCTCGACGCCGACGGGCGGGTGGAACAGTCCGTCGTCAGCCTGCTCAATCCTGGGGTGGACCCGGGGCCCACCCACGTGCACGGACTGACCGCCGCCATGCTCGAGGACCAGCCGCAGTTCGCCGACATCGTCGGCGACGTGATCGAGGTGCTGCGCGGCCGCACGCTGGTCGCGCACAACGTCGCGTTCGACTATGCATTCCTGGCCGCGGAGGCCGAGCTCGCAGGCGCCGAACTTCCCGTCGACACCGTCATGTGCACGGTCGAGCTGGCCCGGCGGCTGGATCTGGGCGTCGACAATCTGCGGCTGGAGACGCTCGCGGCGCACTGGGGCGTGATCCAGGAACGGCCGCACGACGCCTTCGACGACGCATTGGTGTTGACGGGCGTGCTGGCGTCGGCGCTCGAGCGGGCGCGCGCCCGTGACATCTGGCTGCCGCTGCGTCCGGTGACCCGGCACCGCTGGCCGAACGGGCGGGTGACCCACGACGAGCTGCGGCCGCTCAAGGTGCTGGCCTCGCGGATGCCCTGCCCGTATCTCAACCCGGGACCCTACGTTCGGGGCAGGCCGCTGGTCCAGGGCATGCGGGTGGCGCTGGCGACCGAGGTGGTCCGCACCCACGAGGAACTCGTCGAGCGCATCCTGCACGCCGGGCTGGCCTACAGCGACGCCGTCGATCGGGAGACCTCGCTGGTGGTCTGCAACGACGCCACCCAGGAGCAGGGCAAGGGCTATCTGGCCCGGCAGCTAGGGGTGCCGGTGGTATCTGACGCGCAGTTCATGGACTGCGTTCGCGCCGTCGCCGGTGGCACGAGCATGGAGGAATTCGTCGACGCCACCGCGGCGGACGACCAGCTCGCGCTGTTCTGATCGTCGGCATCGTTTCGACAAATGCCCATCGGCTCCGAGGCCGCGATGAGCTTGCCATGACACCCACGGGCGCGCTATCGCAACCCGGCGATGTATTGCACGTCACAAAACGACGTTTGCATCGATGCCGGTCCGGCTATTCGACTTGAGTACGAGAGGAGCCGAAATGCCGGCTTGGGAATGGATTTTGATCGCGGCCGCCGTCGTCATCGTGGTCGCCGCTTTGATCATCGCGGCAAGCTTCGTGAGCGGTCGCACGAAAACGCGGCGACTGCAGCAACACTACGGCGGCGAATACGAGCGTCTGGTAGCCGAAACGGGAGGCCAAAAGGCGGCCGAGAAAGAACTCACCGCCCGGGAACGTCGGCGAGACAAACTTGAGATCGTTCCGCTGACGCCGTCGGCCCTGTCGGATTTCACCACCCGCTGGCAGCAGGTGCAGACCGGGTTTGTCGATAACCCAGCAGCCGCCGTCGGCGTCGCCGACCGCCTGGTGACCGAGGTGATGCGCAAACGAGGCTATCCAGTCGACGACTTCGATCAGCGGGCAGCCGACATCTCGGTAGACCACCCGCAGATCGTCGAAAACTACCGCGCCGCTCACGGCATTCATCTCTCGCAGCAGCGCGGCGATATCGACACCGAGCAACAGCGGGAGGCGTTCGTGCACTACCGGGTGCTGTTCACGAAATTGCTCGAAACCACAACAGACCATGACGCATCACAGGAGGCAAGCGCATGACAACGCAAGAACACCAAGCACCGACCGATTCGACCGACGAGGCGCGGGTCGTGGATCAGGAAAATGCGCCGGAGACAACACCACTTGACGAGCGCACGGAACCTGTGGACGGCCCCGTGCCGGACGACGCGGTGAGCGTGCGGCCGACTGGCGGCGAGGAGCGGGCTCAGGCCCCGGTCGCACCGACGGAACCCGCTGACGTGACTCCGGAACGCGAATCATCAACGGAGGAAATGCTATTCGCAGACGCTGACCTCACGGAGATGCGGGGACGTTGGTCCGCCGTGCAGGCGGCTTTCGTCGATGACCCCAAGGATTGTGTCCAGAAGGCTGATGTCCTGGTGTCTGATCTGGTCGAGCAGCTCACCTCCAGTTTCGCCCGTGCGCGCTCGAGTCTCGAAGAGCAGTGGGCACGTGGCGAGCAAGCGTCGACCGAAGACCTGCGCCTCGCGCTGATGCACTACCGCGAATTCTTCGAGAGGCTGCTCGCCGTATAGCGGGTTAGTTCCGGGATGCCCGGTTGACCGCCGACACCACCGCCCGTAGCGAGGCGGTAGTGATCGACGGCGCGATGCCCACGCCCCAGACAACCTTCCCGGACACCGAAGCCTCCACATACGCCGCCGCCTGCGCGTCGTCCCCCGCGCTCATCGCATGCTCGGAGTAATCCAGGACGGCGACGTCGAACCCGACACCGCCCAGCGCGTCGACGAACGCCGCGAGCGGGCCATTGCCCGTACCGCTGATCTCGGTCTCCACCCCGTTGATCTTGACGGTGGCGGTGATGCTGGTGGCGCCGCCGTCGTCCTCCGCGGCGTCGACGCGCTGCTTCATACGCTCTAGCGGCAGTATCGGCGCCAGGTACTCCTCGGAGAACGCGTCCCACATCTCCTTGGGGGTGACCTCGCCGCCTTCTCCCGCAGTGCCCTCTGCGATCCTTTGGATCACCTGCGAGAACTCGATCTGCAGCCGTCGCGGCAGCGCCAGGCCGTGATCGGCCTTCATGATGTAGGCCACCCCGCCCTTGCCGGACTGGGAGTTGACCCGGATCACCGCCTCGTAGGTACGCCCGACGTCGCGCGGGTCGATCGGCAGATAAGGCACCTGCCAGAGCATGTCGTCCATATCGACATCTGCGGCGTCTGCATCCAGCTTCATCGCGTCCAGACCTTTGTTGATGGCGTCCTGATGGCTGCCCGAGAACGCGGTGTAGACCAGGTCCCCGCCATAGGGGTGACGCTCGTGCACCGGCAGCTGGTTGCAGTACTCCACGGTGCGGCGGATCTCGTCGATGTTGGAGAAGTCGATCTGCGGGTCCACGCCGCGGGAGAACAGGTTCAGTCCCAGCGTCACCAGGCACACGTTGCCGGTGCGCTCCCCGTTGCCGAACAGGCAGCCCTCGATCCGGTCGGCGCCCGCCTGGTAGCCCAATTCGGCTGCGGCGACGGCGGTTCCGCGGTCATTGTGCGGATGCAGGCTCAGTATGACCGATTCCCGGTTGGCCAGGTTGCGGCTCATCCACTCGATCGAGTCGGCGTAGACGTTGGGGGTTGCCATCTCCACGGTGGCGGGCAGGTTGAAGATGATCGGATTGTCCGGCGTCGGCTGGATGATCTCGCCGACGGCATCGCAGACCTGTTTGGCGTATTCGAGTTCGGTTCCGGTGTAGGACTCCGGCGAATACTCGAAGCGCCACCGGGTGCCCGGGTGCGTGGCGGCTTCCTCGACGCACTTGCGGGCGCCGTCCGTCGCGATGGCCTGCACCGCTGCCCGGTCGGCGCGGAAAACCACGCGGCGCTGCAGGATCGACGTCGAGTTGTAGAAGTGCACGATGGCCCGCGGCGCGCCCTCGCACGCCACGAAGGTGCGCTCGATCAGTTCCGGTCGGCACTGGGTCAGCACCTGGATGGTGACGTCGTCGGGGATGGCGCCGGTGGTGATGATCTCGCGGACGAAGTCGAAGTCGGTCTGGCTGGCCGACGGGAACCCGACCTCGATCTCCTTGTAACCCATCCGCACCAGCAGGTCGAACATGCGGCGCTTGCGGGCCGGGCTCATCGGGTCGATCAGCGCCTGGTTGCCGTCACGCAGGTCCACCGCGCACCACAGGGGGGTACGGGTGAGGACGCGGTCGGGCCAGGTGCGATCGGCCAGCCGGATGGGCTCGACTTCCTCGGCGAACGGGCGGTACCGGTTGATCGGCATCGACGAGCCGCGTTGAGGATTCCACGCGGGCTGGTCCGGTCCCGGCTGGCCGACGGGCTTGACGATGGTGCGCGCTGATGTATAGGCGTCGGGTGAATCAGAACTTGTCACGGTAGTTGCTCCGGGGTGTCAGTAAGGAACATCAGACCGGCGCATCGCGAACCCCCGCGACGGGAAGCCGGTCTGGATCAGACCCCGTCGCGGCGTCCGAGGAGGAGCACCCGCTGCACGTCCTGAACTCTACCGCGCCCGGGTGCGTGACCAAAACCGCAGGCCGGGCGGGACGGGATCGCGACATAAAACGGGGATGCGGCGGCACGTATTCTGTTGTGGACTCAAACCCCGGCGATCACTCAGAAGGGCAGGCGGAGCAACAGTGGCGCTCGTTGTGCAAAAGTACGGTGGATCCTCGGTGGCCGACGCCGACCGGATCCGCCGCGTTGCGGAGCGCATCGTCGCGACCAAGAAGTTGGGCAACGACGTCGTCGTGGTGGTGTCCGCGATGGGCGACACCACCGACGACCTGCTGGATCTGGCGCAGCAGGTGTGCCCGGCGCCGCCGCCACGGGAACTCGACATGCTGCTGACCGCCGGTGAGCGCATCTCCAATGCGCTGGTGGCCATGGCCATCGAGTCGCTCGGCGCGCAGGCCCGCTCGTTCACCGGTTCGCAGGCCGGCGTGATCACCACCGGCACCCACGGCAACGCGAAAATCATCGAGGTCACCCCGGGACGGCTCCGCACAGCGCTCGAGGAAGGCCGGATCGTGCTGGTCGCCGGATTCCAGGGGGTCAGCCAGAGCACCCGCGACGTCACCACGCTGGGCCGCGGCGGCTCGGACACCACGGCGGTCGCCCTGGCCGCCGCCCTCGGCGCCGACGTCTGCGAGATCTACACCGACGTGGACGGCATCTTCAGCGCGGACCCACGGATCGTCCCCAACGCCCGCAAGCTGGACAAGGTGACGTTCGAGGAGATGCTCGAGATGGCGGCCTGCGGCGCCAAGGTGCTGATGCTGCGCTGCGTGGAATATGCCCGCCGCTACAACATCCCGGTCCACGTCCGGTCGTCATATTCGGACCGTCCGGGCACCGTCGTCATCGGATCGATCAAGGACAAAGCCATGGAAGACCCCATCCTGACCGGAGTCGCACACGACCGCAGCGAGGCGAAGGTGACCATCGCCGGGATACCGGACCTCCCGGGGTACGCGGCCAAGGTGTTCCGGGCCGTCGCCGACGCCGACGTGAACATCGACATGGTGCTGCAGAACGTGTCCAAGGTCGAAGACGGCAAGACCGACATCACCTTCACCTGCTCTCGCGACAGCGGGCCCACCGCAGTGGCCAAGCTGGACTCGCTGCGCGAGGAGATCGGGTTCACCCAGCTGCTCTACGACGACCACATCGGCAAGGTGTCGCTGATCGGGGCCGGCATGCGCAGCCACCCTGGTGTTACCGCCACCTTCTGCGAGGCGCTGGCCGCCGTCGGCGTCAACATCGAGCTCATCTCGACCTCCGAGATTCGCATCTCGGTGCTGTGCCGCGACACCGAACTGGACAAGGCCGTCGTGGCATTGCACGAGGCGTTCCGTCTTGGCGGCGAGGAGGCGGCGACGGTGTATGCGGGGACGGGGCGATAGATGGTTGCCATTGGCGTAGTTGGCGCCACCGGTCAGGTGGGTCAGGTGATGCGCACGCTCCTCGAAGAACGTGACTTCCCGGCGGCCAGCGTGAGGTTCTTCGCGTCGGCCCGGTCGCAGGGCCGCAAGCTCGCCTTCCGCGGCCAGGAGATCGAGGTCGAAGACGCCGCGACGGCCGACCCGACCGGCCTGGACATCGCGCTGTTCTCGGCCGGCAAGACCATGTCGCTGGTGCAGGCGCCGCGGTTCGCCGCCGCCGGGGTGACGGTGATCGACAACTCGTCGGCCTGGCGCAAGGACCCGGATGTGCCGTTGGTGGTGTCCGAGGTGAACTTCGAGAGGGACGTGGGCAGCGCGGGATCCCTCAAAAAGGGCATCATCGCCAACCCGAACTGCACCACCATGGCCGCGATGCCGGTGCTCAAGGTCTTGCACGACGAGGCCCAGCTGGTGCGCGTGGTCGCCTCGACCTATCAAGCGGTGTCCGGCAGCGGTCTGGCCGGGGTGGCCGAGCTGGCCGAGCAGGCGCGCGCCGTGGTCGGCGACGCCGAAGAGCTCGTTTACGACGGCGGTGCGCTGGAATACCCGGCGCCGAAGACCTACGTGGCGCCGATCGCGTTCAACGTGGTGCCGCTGGCCGGGTCACTGGTGGACGACGGGTCCGGAGAAACCGACGAGGACCAGAAGCTGCGCTTCGAGAGTCGCAAGATCCTCGGGATCCCGGACCTGCTGGTCAGCGGCACCTGCGTGCGCGTCCCGGTGTTCACCGGGCACTCGCTGTCGATCAACGCCGAGTTCGACCGGCCGATATCGCCCGAGCGCGCCCGTGAGCTGCTCAGCGGCGCGCCGGGTGTCAAGGTGGTGGAGGTGCCGACGCCGCTGGCGGCCGCCGGTGTCGACGAATCATTGGTCGGGCGCATCCGGCAGGACCCCGGGGTGCCCGACGGGCGCGGCCTGGCGCTGTTCGTCGCGGGCGACAACCTGCGCAAGGGCGCGGCGCTGAACACCATCCAGATTGCCGAGCTGCTGGCCGCGCAGCTGTGACCCGCGGGTGAAATCCGCCCGGCCCGCGCAACGCTCGATACTTGCTGCGTCGGTACTGTGTTTGCTTGCGCCGCACTGCCTTTCGGTCGCGCGCGCCGATCCCCCGGCCCCGGCCCCGGAGCCGATCCTGCCGCCGTTGGCGGTGGGCCAGGTGTTGCGGGTCGGCCCCACCGCCGGCACCGGGACCGCCACCACCGACTACGGAATCGGCGCGACCGACCTGTGTGAGTTCGTCGAGTTCCCCACCGAGCTGCTGCAGGTCTGCGGCGACAGCTTCGCCGGCCAGGGTGTCGGATTCGGTGGTTGGTACTCGCCGGTCGCGCTGCACGTCGACACCGCGTCGGTCGACGATCCAGGCGGGGTGCGCTACACGGGCGTCACGGGGATCGGCAAGCCGTTGCTGGCCGACCCCACACCGGCCGGGGACTCCCAGCTGCCCGCCGGGGTGGTCCAGATCAACCGGCGCAACTACCTGATGGTGACGACGACGCGCAACCTGGTGCCGCAGAGCTCACGGCTGGTCGCGCCGGAGCCGGCCCGCGGCAACTGGCAGACCGTCGCGGGGTCGCGGCGCGACGCGTCCTACCAGGGCGGCTCGCAGACGCAGATCAGCGGGTATTACGACCCGATCCCCACGGCCGATTCGGTGACCGGCTGGGTGTACATCGTGGCCAACAGCTTCACCCGCAGGGACCCGCTGCTGCTGTATCGGGCCACCCCGCAGACGTTCACCGACCGGTCCCGATGGCAGGGCTGGGCGACCGGGCCCGAGGGCGGGTGGAACAAGCCGCCGACGCCCCTGTGGCCCGACCAGGTGGGCGAGATGTGCATCAGGCAGATCGACGGCAAGGCGGTGCTGTCGTATTTCAACGCCACCACGGGCAACATGGAGGTCCGGGTGGCCAATGACCCGACGTCCCTGGGCACCGCGCCGGTGACGACGGTGGTGCAACACGATGAGTGGCCCGATCCGGCGGAAAGCCTGCCGCCCCCGTTCGACAATCGGCTCGCACAACCCTACGGCGGGTATATCTCGCCCGGGTCCACCCTCGATGAGCTGCGGATATTCGTCAGCCAGTGGGACACCCGGGCCCGCGTGAGCGCGCCGTACCGGGTGATCCAGTTCGGGGTCAACCCGTTCAAGCCGGATTAGGACTCCGGTTTGGTGCTTTGACCAGGTGAGGGCGATTTTCAGCTCATAGCTGGTACTTAAGTACCGCATAGCCATCACCATTGTTTACCCCCGCATCATGTGTCTCATGAGTGAAACATCTGACACCCCCACTGTGCGGACCTCTACCGCAACTGCGCCGGCGCCTGTCGAAACAGAGGCAGCGCCACACCGGACCCCCAGGGTCTTCCAGATCGCGGCCTGGGTCGCGATCGTCGCCGGGATCGTCTTCATCGTCGCGGTCGTCTTCTTCTCCGGCTTCATCCTGGGCAAGCACTCCGGTCACCACGGCGGACACCACCACAAGCATCACGCGATGATGCATCCGCACCGATTCGGCGGCCCGGGTGGTCCGGGTGGCCCCGGTGGTTTCGGCGGCCCCGGTGGACCCGGTGGCCCCAGTGGCGGACCGTCGGCAACCCCGTCGCCTGGACCCACCACGGTGCGTCCCAGCGCCGGCCCCGAGCAGGTGCCGTCTTCGCTCTTCCGCTCCGCGACCGCCTTGCCGTCCGCCGTACCGGGCGGGGCCCCAACAGTCGTAGTGCTCGCCGGGTAATAGGAGGACCCGGGGGCCGTCAACCCGCAACCGGTAACCCGGCGCTCACCCGAGCGCCGGGTTACCGCTTTCGGGCGCAATTCACTGCAACTTTTCTCGCAGGAACCTGTTAGACCGGTTGGTGACGGGGGCAGTATTCAAGACATGAGCGAAACACCCGACCCCGCAACGCGGCCGACGCCCGTCGCCGCAACTCCGCCGCCACGCGCGTACGAACCGGCCAAGCCCCCGAGGGTGTACGTGGCCGCCGCGTGGGTGGTCATCGTCGCCGGTGTCCTCTTCATCCTCGCGACCGTCTTTTTCGCCGGCGCCATGGTCGTGGGGTTCAGCCACCACTGCCATGACCGCTATCACCACGACATGATGTACAAACCCGGCGGCCCCTGGAGCCCGGGCGGCGGACCGGGGCAGTTCGGCGAGCCTTATAGCCCCGGGATGGCCCCCCCATACGGGCCGCCGCCGGGCTTCGGCCCGGGTGGTCCTCCTGGCCCCCCGCCGAGCTTCGCTCCGGGCTTCGGCCCCGGCGGCCAGGGTGGCTACAGCCAGTCGCCGGTGACCAGCCCGCCAGCGCCGGCGCCGAACACCCCGGGAAACCCGCGCCCGTAGCTCGGTAGCCATGCGCACCGGGCCAATGTCTTCTTGACCCGTTCTAGAGCAGGGGGATACTAGGAAGAGTGCCTTTCATTCGCGCGCAGTCGCGATGAAAGTGCTTGGCGCCAACCAAAATTCAATCCGAAATGCCCTTCGCCCTTGGATTTTCGGTAACTAAGCCCAGTTAGCGAGGAGATCGCGAAATGACGGAGCGCTACACCACCACCGACGCCGGCATCGCTGCGCCCAGTGACGACCAGTCGTTGACCATCGGCCCGGACGGTCCGATCCTGCTGCAGGACCACTATCTGATCGAGCAGATGGCGATGTTCAACCGGGAACGGATCCCGGAACGCCAGCCGCACGCCAAAGGCGGCGGTGCGTTCGGCCATTTCGAGGTGACCAACGACGTCAGCAAGTACACCCGGGCCGCGGTGTTCCAGCCGGGCACCAAGACCGACATGCTGGTCAGGTTCTCCACCGTGGCCGGCGAGCGCGGCAGCCCAGACACCTGGCGGGACCCGCGCGGCTTCGCGCTGAAGTTCTACACGTCGGAGGGCAACTTCGACATGGTGGGCAACAACACGCCGGTGTTCTTCATGCGAGACCCGCTGAAGTTCCAGCACTTCATCCGGTCCCAGAAGCGCATGCAGGCAACCAACCTGCGCGACCACAACATGCAGTGGGACTTCTGGAGCCTTTCGCCGGAGTCGGCGCACCAGGTCACCTGGCTGATGGGCGACCGCGGGATTCCGAAGAACTGGCGGCACATGAACGGCTACAGCAGCCACACCTACAGCTGGATCAACGCCGCCGGCGAGATCTTCTGGGTGAAGTACCACTTCATCACCGATCAGGGCATCGACTTCCTGACCCAGCAGGACGCCGACCGGCTGGCCGGCGAGGACGGCGACTATCACCAGCGCGACCTCTATGAGGCGATCGAGGGCGGCGACTTCCCGAGTTGGACGCTGAAGATGCAGATCATGCCGTTCGAGGAGGCCAAGACCTACCGGTTCAACCCCTTCGATCTGACCAAGGTCTGGCCGCACAGTGACTACCCGCTGATCGACGTCGGCAAGATGACGCTGGACCGCAACGTCACCGACTACCACACCGAAATGGAGCAGGCGGCCTTCGAGCCCAACAACCTCGTCCCTGGCACCGGCTTGAGCCCGGACAAGATGCTGCTGGCGCGCGGCTTCTCCTACGCCGACGCGCACCGCGCCCGGCTGGGAACCAATTACAAGCACATCCCGGTCAATTCGCCGCACGTGGAGGTGAACAGCTACTCCAAAGACGGTGCGATGCGGATGAAGAATGCCTCCGATCCCGTGTACGCGCCCAACTCCTATGGCGGCCCGCAGGCCGATCCGGCGCGAGCAGCCGAGGTGCGCTGGATGGCCGACGGTGACATGGTGCGTGCGGCCTACACGCTGCGTGCCGACGACGACGACTTCGGACAGGCCGGCACCATGGTCCGCGAAGTTCTCGACGACGCGGCCCGTGACCGCTTGGTGCACAACATCATTGGGCATGTTTCCAAGGGCGTCAAGGAGCCGGTGCTGTCGCGGGTGTTCGAATACTGGCGCAACGTCGACCCCGATCTCGGCAAGTTGGTCGAGGAAGGGGTCCGGGCCAACCTGGGGCAGTAGGAGGCGGGCGCCGCGCCTGGCATGATCGAGCCCATGACCATTGAAGTCGTTTACACCACGGAAAGCACAGCGACCGGCGGCGGCCGCGACGGCCACGTGAAGTCGGCGGATGGCCGCATCGACCTCGACACCCGGCCACCCAAGGTGATGGGCGGCAGCGGCGAGGGCACCAACCCCGAGCAGCTGTTCTCCGCCGGCTACGCCGCCTGCTTCCTGGGTGCGCTGCGCCTGGTGGCCGGCAAGGCGAAGGTCAAGCTCGACGACGCCACGGATGTAACCGTGCAAATCGGGTTCGGCAAGGATTCCGCGGGCGGATTCGGGATCACCGGCAAGATCGTCGGCTACCTGCCGGGCCTGGACCAAAGCGCGGCGGACGAGCTGGTGGAGCAGGCCCATCAGGTGTGCCCGTATTCCAAAGCCACCCGGGGCAACATCGACGTCGACCTCGCCGCCAAGGTCTAGCGCGGTCGGAAGCGATGCGGATCTCCGCCGCGGCGGCGAGCGTCGGTCTGGCTCTTGGGGGCGCGCTGTCGATCCCGGTCGCGGCCGCCAATCCGTCGGAGCCGGGGGTGGTGTCCTACGCGGTCCTCGGCAAGGGATCGGTCGGCAATATCGTCGGCGGGCCGATGGGGTGGGAGTCGGTGTTCAACCAGCCGTTCCAGGGATTCTGGGTTGATCTGCCGGTGTGCAACAACTGGGCGGACATCGGCATGTCCGAGGTGTACGACGATCCCGATCTGGCGTCGTTCAACGGCGCCATCACCCAGACGTCCGCCACCGACCAGACCCACTACGTCAAGCAGGCGCTTGGGGTATTCGCCACCAACGACGCCGCCGGACGGGCCTTCCATCGGATCGTGGACCGGACGGTCGGTTGCTCGGGACAGACCACGGCGATGCACCTGGACAACGGCATCACGCAGGTGTGGTCGTTCGACGGCGGCCCGGCGACGGGCACCGATGCGAATTGGACCAAGCAGGAAGCCGGCACCGATCGGCGGTGCTTCGATCAAACCAGGCTGCGCGAAAACGTGTTGCTGCAGGCCAAAGTCTGCCAATCTGGCAACGCGGGCCCCGCGGTGAATGTGCTGGCCGGGGCGATGCAGAACGCGCTGGGTCAGTAGCGTGGAGCCGGGTACTCGGGCAGGCCGTGAGGGGAAAATCCGGCGGGAACGGGAATATGTCGGGGCGATCTGCAAGATGAAGTAGTGGCGATTAGTTCTTCGTTAGCTGCGCAACAAGCGGTCCACACGACATGCCCGGGCATGCCGGGGCCCGAAGGGATCGTGATATGACGTCCGCCGCTATCACCGCCGCTGCCGAATCCGAGATGGCCGACTCCTCTGCCGTGGCGCAATACATCGCAGACAGCTGTCTGGTCGACGCCCCGCTGGGGTCGGTCGGCCTGGAGCTGGAAGGGCATTGCCACGACCCGGCCGACCCGTACCGCAGGCCGAGTTGGGCGGAGATCAGCGCGGTCATCGACTTTCTCCCCGCGCTGCCCTGCGGCAGCAAGGTCACCGTCGAACCAGGGGGCGCCGTCGAACTGTCCGGGCCGCCGGTGGCCGGCGCGGAGGCCGCCATCGACGCGATGAATCGCGACCAGGCCGTGCTGCGGTCGGCATTCGCCGACGCCGGGCTGGGGCTGGTCTTCCTCGGGGCCGATCCGCTGCGGCCACCCAAGCGCATCAACCCGGGCGAGCGTTACCGCGCCATGGAACAGTTCTTCGGCGCCAGCCGCTCCGGGGCCGCGGGCGCGGCGATGATGACGTCCACCGCATCGGTCCAGGTCAATCTCGACGCGGGTCCGCGGGACGGGTGGGCGGCGCGGGTACGGCTGGCGCACGCTCTGGGGCCCACGATGATCGCGATCGCCGCCAACTCCCCGATGCTGGGCGGCGAGTTCACCGGCTGGGTCTCCACCCGGCAGCGGGTGTGGGGGCAGATGGACTCGGCGCGCTGCGGGCCCATCCTGGGTGTCAGCGGCGACGAGCCGGGCACCGACTGGGCGCGCTACGCCCTCAAGGCGCCGGTGATGATGGTGCACACCCCGGATACCTCCGACTACACAGCGGTCACGCGTTGGGTGCCGTTCGCCGACTGGGTGGACGGCCGGCGGTTGCTCGGCGATCGTCGCCCGACGATCGCCGACCTGGAATATCACCTGACCACACTGTTCCCGCCGGTACGCCCGAGGCAGTGGCTGGAAATCCGCTATCTCGACACCATGCCCGACGCCGTCTGGCCCGCCGTGGTGTTCACGCTCACGGCGCTGCTCGACGACCCGGTCGCCGCCGACATCGCGGCCGAGGTCGTCGAACCGGTGGCCACCGCGTGGGACACCGCGGCCCGCGCCGGACTGCGTGACCGGCGCCTTCACGAGGCGGCCAACAAGTGTGTGGCCGTCGCCGCCGAGCGGGCGCCGGTCGGGCTCACCGACGCGATGCAGCGCTTGGTGACCAGCGTCGAAAAGGGCCGATGTCCGGGGGACGACTTCTCCGACCAAGTGATCGAGCACGGCATCGCGGCTGAGGTTTCGAGGGTCGCGCGACTGGCGCAAGGGGGGCTGTGACTTCCCGGGAGAAGCTTGCCGACGATTTGACGCGGGCGCGGGCGAGGACGTTGCGGCTGGTCGATTTCGACGACGCCGAACTGCGCCGACAGTACGACCCGTTGATGAGCCCACTGGTGTGGGACCTGGCGCACATCGGCCAGCAAGAGGAGCTGTGGCTGCTGCGGGGCGGTGATCCGGGCCGGCCGGGAATGTTGCCAGCGGCCGTCGAGGGTCTCTACGACGCTTTCGAACACTCCCGCGCCAGCCGTGTCGACCTACCCTTGCTTTCCCCCGAGCGGGCGCGGTCCTACTGCCGGACCGTGCGGTCCGCGGCGCTGGACGCCCTGGACGCCCTGCCCGACGGCCCCGCCGGTGAGGGAGCCGATTTCGCCTTCGGGCTGGTGATCAGCCACGAGAACCAGCACGGCGAAACCATGCTGCAGGCATTGAACCTGCGCACCGGCTCGCCGCTCCTGCGTAATGGCGCCGCGTTGCCTGCCGGGCGGCCCGGACTGGCGGGGACGTCGGTGCTGGTGCCCGGCGGACCGTTTGTGCTGGGCGTGGACGCCGCGAGCGAGCCGTACTCGCTCGACAACGAACGTCCCGCCCACGTCGTCGACCTGCCGGCGTTCCGGATCGGCCGAGTTCCCGTCACCAACGGGGAATGGCGGCAGTTCATCGACGACGGCGGCTACCAGCAGCCGCGGTGGTGGTCCGGGCGCGGTTGGCAGCACCGGCAGAGCGCGGGTCTGACCGGGCCACAGTTCTGGAGCTCCGACGGGCGGACGCGCGCCCGGTTCGGCTACCTCGAGGACGTCCCCGCCGATGAGCCGGTGCAGCACGTCAGCTACTTCGAGGGCGAGGCGTATGCGGCCTGGGCCGGCGCCCGGCTGCCCACCGAGCTGGAGTGGGAGAAGGCCTGCGCGTGGGATCCGGCGACCAACACCCGGCGCCGCTATCCGTGGGGAGCCCAGGAGCCGTCGGAAGCGCGAGCCAATCTGGGTGGCACCGCGCTGCGCCCGGCACCCGTCGGCGCCTACCCCTCCGGCGTTTCGGCGTATGGCGTGGAGCAGACGCTGGGCGATGTCTGGGAGTGGACCAGCTCGCCGCTGCGCCCGTGGCCGGGTTTCGTCCCGATGATCTACCAGCGTTACTCGCAGCCGTTCTTCGACGGCGACTACCGGGTGCTGCGGGGCGGCTCGTGGGCCGTCGAGGCCGCCATCCTGCGGCCCAGCTTCCGCAACTGGGACCACCCGTACCGCCGTCAGATCTTCTCCGGCGTCCGATTGGCGTGGGACGTGCCCGAGGACCCCGCCTGATGTGCCGTCACCTGGGATGGCTGGGGCGAGAGGTGGCGCTCTCCGCACTGGTGCTCGACCCGCCGCACGGTCTGCGGGTGCAGTCGTATGCGCCACGCCGGCAGAAGCACGGGCTGCTCAACGCCGACGGTTGGGGTGTGGGGTTTTTCGATGATTTTTCGGGAGGCGCCAAGCCGCGCCGCTGGCGTAGCGCGAGCCCGTTGTGGGGCGATGTCTCGTTCGAATCGGTCGCGCCGGCACTGCGTAGCCACTGCGTGGTGGCCGCGGTGCGCTCGGCGACCGTCGGGATGCCGATCGAAGCCAGCGCGACCGCGCCCTTCACCGACGGCCACTGGCTGTTGTCGCACAACGGCATCGTCGATCGCGCGGTGCTGCCCCCCGCGTCGTCGGCGGAATCAGTGTGCGACAGCGCGATGCTGGCCGCCGTGATCTTCGCGCGTGGACTCGACGCGCTGGGCGACACCATCGCCGAGATCGGGGCGGCTGACCCGAACGCACGACTGAATATCTTGGCCGCCAACGGTTCTCGTCTTGTGGCCAGCGTGTGGGGCGACACGTTGTTCATGCTGCGCCGTGACGACGGTGTGGTGCTGGCCAGCGAGCCGTATGACGATGCGCCCGACTGGGCGGACGTGCCGGACCGGCACCTGGTTGAGGTCACCGCGCGCGGTGTCACCCTGACTTCCCTGGCCCCCTCTGGAGTCCCGAAAGGATCTTGATGACGCTGACGCTGTCCAACCACCTCGCCGCCGACTCTGCGTATCACGCGTTGCGTCGCGATGTGTTCGACGGCCTACAGAAGACACCGAAGTCGTTGCCGCCCAAGTGGTTTTATGACTCGGTGGGCAGCGACCTGTTCGACCAGATCACCCGGTTGCCCGAGTACTACCCGACCCGCGCCGAGGCCGAGATCCTGCGTGCCCGATCGACCGAAATCGCGTCCGCCAGCGCAGCCGACACGCTGGTCGAGCTGGGCGCCGGAACCTCGGAGAAGACCCGGCAGCTGCTGGACGCGCTGCGCGCCCGCGGGTCGCTGCGCGGATTCGTCCCGTTCGACGTCGACGCCGGCATGCTCTCCGCGACGGCGACCGCGATCCAGCGCGAATACCCGGGCGTCGAAATCGAGGCGGTCTGCGGGGATTTCGAGGAGCATCTCAACGAGATTCCCGGCGGGGGTCGGCGGTTGTTCGTCTTCCTGGGCTCGACGATCGGCAATCTGACGCCCGTCCCGCGCGCGGAGTTTCTCGCGACGCTGGCCGCGGTGATGCGGCCGGGGGACAGCCTGCTGCTGGGCACGGACCTGGTCAAGGACGCCGGGCGGCTGGTGCGCGCCTACGACGACGCCGCCGGGGTGACGGCCCGGTTCAATCGCAACGTGCTCGCCGTGATCAACCGGGAACTCGACGCCGATTTCGAAGTCGACGCCTACCGGCACGTGGCCCGTTGGAACGCCGAATCCGAACGCATCGAGATGTGGCTGCGCGCCGACCGTCGCCAGCGGGTGCGGGTCGGCGCGCTCGAGCTAAGCGTGGATTTCGCGGCCGGCGAGGAAATGCTGACCGAAGTGTCGTGCAAGTTCCGTCCCGACGGGGTGAACGCCGAACTGGCCGGCGCCGGACTGCGCCGCATTCGGTGGTGGACCGATAGTGCGGGTGACTTCGGTCTTTCGCTGGCCGTGAAGTGACCGATACCGATTCGCTGGCCGACCGATGGCGGGCGGCCCGTCCTCCGGTGGCCGGGCTGCACCTGGACAGCGCGGCCTGCTCGCGCCAGAGCCTTGCGGTGATCGAGGCCACCGCCCAGCACGCACGCAACGAGGCCGAAGTCGGCGGGTACGTCGCGGCCGAAGCGGCCACACCCGTGCTGGACGCCGGGCGGATCGCGTTCGCCGCGCTGTGCGGCATGTCCGACGCCGACGTGGTGTTCACTACGGGCTCACTGCACGCGTTGGACCTGCTGCTGGGCAGCTGGCCGGCGGATCGGCCAACGGTGGCCTGCCTGCCCGGCGAATACGGTCCCAACCTGGCCCTGCTGGCCGCCCACGGATTTGACCGACAGCTGCTGCCGACCCTGGGCGATGGCCGGGTCGCGCTCGACGACGCCGCGCTGGCGCTGGACAACAACCCGCCCGATTTCGTGCACCTGACCGCGGTGGCCAGTCATAGCGGTGTGGTGCAACCGCTGTCGATGATCGCGAAGCTCTGCGTCGAGTTGGGGCTGCCGCTGGTCGTGGACGCCGCCCAGGCGCTGGGCCAGGTGGACTGCGCGGTGGGCGCCGACGTGACCTACTCCTCGTCGCGCAAGTGGATTGCCGGGCCCCGCGGGGTGGGCCTCCTGGCGGTGCGCTCCGGTCTGATGGAGGGGTTGCGCCCGCGGCTGGCCGCGCCGGACTGGGCCCAGCGGTCGGCGCCGCTGACGGTGGCCCGGCAACTCGAATTCGGCGAGGCCAATGTCGCCGCGCGCGTGGGCTTTTCGGTGGCCCTCGGAGAACATCTGGCGTACGGACCCGAGGCTGTGCGCGCACGTCTGGCCGAACTGGGCGGCATCAGCCGGACGGCGCTGGCCGACGTGCCCGGCTGGGCCGTGGTCGAAGAGGTCGAGGAGCCGAGCGCGATCACCACCCTGGCCCCGGTCGACGGTGCCGATCCGCACGCGGTGCGTAGCTGGCTGCTCACCGAACGTCGGATCCTGACCACGTTCGTCGGGGTGCAGCGAGCACCGCTGGAGCTCACGGCGCCGCTGTTGCGGATCTCGCCGCACGTGGACACCACGGCTGACGACCTGGCGACCTTCGCCGTCGCGCTGGTGGCCGCGACCGCCGCTGTGGCGTAACGACGCTTAGTTCGCCGAAATCGACGCCCGCGCGGGAAAGTTCGAGAAAAGAGCGCGGTAGCGCCGATTTCGACGCAGCAGGTCAGGTCTTGTGGGCGGTCAGCAGGTAGGCCGGCAACTTCATCCGGCCCTTTTCGTCGCGGTCGTGGGGCGGGAATTCGAACGGCGCCCCGGGGGGGCCGCCCTCGGGAATATTGGCATGAATGTAGGCGGGCCGGATTTCGTCGATCTCCCAGTACTTGCTCACCGCGGCGCGCAACTCGTTGTCGTCCACCGGGTTGGGACCCGTCTCCATCTCGGCGGGGAAGGCGCCCCTGGCGAACACCAGCACGAAGTAGCGGGCCCCCGGGGCCGCCGCGCGGTGGATGGCGCTCAGGTACCCGTCGCGAGCCTCGACCGGTAGCGAATGAAACAGCGTGCTGTCGACGATGGTGCTGAAACGGCCTTCTGATCCCGGTGGGTAGCTCGTGAAATCGATGATGTCGGCCTGCGCAAAGCTGGCGGCGGCCAGGCCGCGGTCGGCAGCCGCTTTGGTGGCCGCCGCGACCGCGGTCGGCGTGAGATCGATGCCGACGACGGTGTAGCCCTCCGCGGCCAGCTCCAACGACAGCTCGGCGACCCCGCAACCGGCGTCGAGCACATCGCTGCGGAACTGGCCGTTCGCGATCAGCGCGGCCAGTTCGGGCTGCGGTTCACCGATGTTCCACGGTGGTGGACCCTCGAATTCTCCCTGCTCGCGATAAGCGCTGTCCCAGTCGATCAGTCCTGGTGCCATGGTTCCCCCTAGGCGCTGCTATTGATTCCAGGTATGCACCGGTTCATTGCTGTGCATGTGTTCGCAGTACCGCCGTAGCATCTCTGCCAGTGCCGCGGGCCGGTTCATACCGCCGTCTTCCAGCTTACGCACGGTGGACACCTGCCACGTGGCTCCATTGCGCCCGGTCCTGGCGCGGCCCTCGATGACACCCAGGAACCGGTCGCGCACCTCGGCGTCGACGCCCCACTGGCGCAGGCCTTCGTGGGCAATCGGCAGCAGCGTGTCGAGCACCAGTTCCCGTGCCGTCACTTCGCCCAGGCCGGGCCAGTGCAGCCGGGCATCGATCCCGTTACGGGCCGCCTCAAGGAAATTCGCATGTGCCGCATCGAAACTCATGCTGTTCCACAGCGGCGCTTCCGCTTCGGACAAGCTGCGCAGCATGCCGTAGTAGAAGGCCGAATTCGCCAGCATGTCGATGACCGTCGGGCCGGCCGGCAATACCCGGTTTTCCAGCCGCAGATGCGGACGCCCGACGCCCTGCACGTCCACCACGTCGTACACCGGCCGGTTCCACCGGTACACGGTGCCGTTGTGCAGGCGCAGTTCGGCGAGTTGCGGGGCGCGTCCGGCGGCCAGTTCGGCGACCGGGTCTTCGTCGGAAACCTCGGGCAACAGGGAGGGGAAGTAGCGGATGTTCTCTTGAAACAGGTCCAGGATGGAGCCGATCCATCGTTCGCCGAACCACACCCGCGGCCGCACGCCCTGCGCCATGAGCTCCTCGGGCCGGGTGTCGGTGGACTGCGCGAACACCTCGATCCGGGTCTCCGCCCAGAGCTGGTGGCCGAAAAAGTAGGGCGAGTTAGCGGCCAGCGCCAGCTGCGGACCGGCGAGCACCTGAGCCGAATTCCAGTTGGCGGCGAAATCGGCCGGCGCCAGCTGCAAGTGCAATTGCATGCTGGTGCAGGCGGATTCGGGCGCGATGGACGCGGCGCTCCAACTCAACGGCTCCGGGCCGGCGATGTTGATCGGGATGTCTTCGCCGCGGGCGGAAAAGATCGAGTCGTTGAGGGCCGCGTACCGCGTCGACTCGCTCATCCAGCCGTCGTCGAGATGTTCGGGCATCAGCGTGGGCAGGATCCCGATCATCACGATATGGGCGCCACCGGAGTTGGCCTTGATCTCGGCATCATTGAGGCTGGCGCGCACTTCTGCCTCGAGGTCCAGACCCGTGTGACCAGGCAGCGGACGGGGTGGCACGTTGAATTCGATGTTGTAGGCGCCCAATTCGGTCTGGTAGGCGGGGTCTGCGATGGCATCCAGCACGAACCGGTTCGACATCGCCGGCTGATAGTCGGCGTCGACGAGGTTGCACTCGATCTCCATGCCGGTGAGCGGCTGGTCGGAATCGAAGCGCGACTGTGCGAGCATCGTCTCGAAGACGTCCAAACACCGCCGCACCTTGCGCCGGTATTCCTGCCGTTGTGCGCGGTCGTACGTGGTGCGCTTGACCTCTTCGCCCACAACGCCGATGCAACAGGTTTGCCGGCGGTAACGCAAGGGCGACGGGCTGACCTGCGCTGTCGTCTGGTGGAGTGGGTAGACCATCATGGACCCTGACCGCAAGTGCCACACCACGGGTGGAGGAGCAGCAGTTGGCTAAGTTCGCGGAATCCGCTGAGTACATCGCCGCCATCGATCAGGGCACCACCAGCACCCGCTGCATGATTTTCGATCACGACGGCGCCGAAGTGGCCCGCCATCAGCTCGAGCACGAGCAGATCCTGCCCCGCGCCGGCTGGGTCGAGCACGACCCGGTCGAAATCTGGGAGCGCACCTCGTCGGTGCTGATGTCGGTGCTGAATCGCGCCAACCTTTCGCCGAAACACCTTTTGGCGCTGGGGATTACGAATCAGCGCGAAACCACGCTGGTATGGAATAAGCGGACCGGCAGGCCGTACTACAACGCGATCGTCTGGCAGGACACCCGCACCGACCGGATCGCTTCGGCGCTGGACCGGGACGGCCGCGGCGACGTGATCCGCCGCAAGGCGGGACTGCCGCCGGCGACCTATTTCTCCGGCGGAAAGCTGCAATGGATCTTGGAGAACGTCGATGGGGTGCGCGAGGCCGCGGAAAACGGTGACGCCCTCTTCGGCA
>Ga0210389_10000879_pt1 | contig 25373 bp, 24 predicted proteins | sample IncBWH28OmetaG_FD_160127 | JGI IMG/M metagenome (GOLD analysis project Ga0210389, IMG submission 160127) | Forest soil microbial communities from Barre Woods Harvard Forest LTER site, Petersham, Massachusetts, United States - Inc-BW-H-28-O ...
GCGGAATAACCGGCTCGAAAAGCCGCCACCCAGAATTTCCGAGGCCACTTCCAGCGCCGGATAGTCTTTATCACGCAGTTCCCCGCCCAGATGTCCGACATTAAAGAAAGTCTGAGTCACATCTGATTTGGTGGCAAGGAAGACGCCGGGCGTCGCGCTCTGCTGCACTTTGGGGAAGGCGGGCACGGCCGGCTGCGTATATTTCCAACTGCCCAGAAGCTGCTCCAGCTTGGCTTTCATGTCCGTCGCCGAAAAGTCGCCGTAAATCGCCAGCATGATGTTGCTGGGGAAGTAATAACGATGGTAGAAGTTCAGAAGATCGTGGCGCTGAATGTTATCGACGTCGGCGTATTCGATGCGCCAGCCGTAAGGCGTGTTGCGCCCATAGAGGATATCGCTGAACTCGCGCCCGGCGATACCGCCCGCATCATCGTTGCGCCGGGAAATCTCGCTGCGTAATTGCGTCTTCGCCAGATCCACTTTGTCTTCGCGGAATTCGGCTGAGGTCAGGAAGTCCCTGAAAACTCCCAGCACCTGATCGGTATTTTCCTTCAGGCACGAGAATCCGATTGTGCCGCTGCTCTCGCCGATCTGACTTTCCACTTGTGCGGCGACATTCTCCAGCTCTTCGTCCAACTGGTCGCCCGTTTTCGCTTTTGTGCCGCCCGATCGCAGCACTTCGCCGGTTAATTCCGCCAGCCCGCGCTTGTCGGCAGGATCGAAGAGATTGCCGGTACGGATCAACGCGCTGCCGGATACCAAGGGCAATTCGTGATCCTCCAGCAGGAACACTTTAATGCCGTTGGATAGGGTGAACTCCACCGGCTCGGGGATTTTGATGGCGGGCAGCGGGGAATATTTCAAGTCTTTGTAGGATGGCAAGGCGGTCGCGCGGCGCACTTCAGTTTGCCCGAATGCCAACGCGGCAATGAGTAGAAACGCCAGGAAACCGAATCTCATTTGCCTTCTCCTTTGGAAGCGGCCGCCCGATCGGTCGTCGGCGCAACGGTATAGACCACCGTGCGAGTCTCCGGAACCAGGTATTTTTTAGCGACCCGCTGCACATCGTCCACCGTCACCTTATCCAGCTCATCAATGGCCGTAAACATCTTGCGCCAGTCGCCGTAATTTACGTAATAGGACGTCAGTTCTTCAGCCATGCCCGAATTGCTATCCAACTTCTGGATCAGCGCCGCCCGGAATTTGGTTCGAATCCTGTTCAGCGTGCCTTCGTCCACCTTCTGCGTCTTCACTTTCTCGATAATGTCGTAGCAGGCCTTTTCGTTCTCTTCCACCGAGTGGCCCTGATTGGGGATCAGAAAGAACAGAAACAAATTGGGATACTTGCCGCCCGGGAAAGAAGGCTGCGCGCCCGCACCCAGCGCGATCTTTTTGTCTCGAACCAGATCTTTATAAAGCAGGCCGGTACGTTCGCCCGACAAGATCTCGGTCAGCACGTCGAAAACCGGATCGTCTTTGTCGTTTTGATTGGGCCGCTTGTAGGCGATGGCCATAAAAGGCTGCGCTGGAGACTCCACTTTGACGCGCCGCTCGCCATTTTGTACTGGCTCGACGGTACGGGGTCCACTGGGCAGCGGGCCGGAGGGCAGGATCGAGAAATATTTGTCAGCCATCCGCTTGCATTCCTTCGGATCCACGTCCCCTGAGATTGCGATCGTGATATTCGCCGGCACATAGTATTTCTTGTAGAATGCGATCGCTTCCGGCAACCGGAAATTCTCGATATCGCTGGCCCATCCGCCGGGCATGTTGTGGTAGGGATGCGCTTCAAAAGCAGCCGCCAGCAGCGCTTCCACCAACATTCCCTGCGGGCTCGATTCCACGCGCATGCGGCGCTCTTCCCGCACCACGTCGCGCTCCTTGTAGAACTCGCGAAACACTGGATCATAGAACCGTTGCGATTCCAGCAGGAACCATAACTCCAGCCGGTTCTTTGGGAAATTGTAGAAGTAGTTAGTGGAATCCTCTTGGGTGCCGGCGTTCATCCCCACGCCGCCGTTCTCTTCGATCAGTTGCGGGTAGGCGTTCGGAATCACGTAGCTGTTGGCCTTGTCCATGGCAGCTTTGAGCTCCGCTTGCAGGTCCTCCAGCTTCTTGGGGTCGGCCTTCATACCTTTGTTGCGCTCGGCGTCATAGCGATCGTAGACGCGTTCCACTTCCTCCATCGCCTGTTTTTCGAGCGGGTAATTCTTGGTGCCGATGGTCTCGGTCCCTTTGAACGCCATGTGCTCGAACATGTGCGCGATGCCGGTTTCCCCGCTCGGATCGTCCACCGAGCCGGCGTTGACATAGGAGTGAAACGAAACCACCGGCGCCTCGTGCCGTTCAAAGATGATGAAGTGCAGGCCGTTGGCGAGCGTGAATTCTGTGACGCGCTTCTCAAAGTCCTGCAATGACTGTGCCACCAGCGCCAAAGGGCACAGCAATAGAATTACAAACGCACACTTGCTTGATTTCATGAGGGTTCGGCTCTCTCGAGTGAGCTGCTTCTACTATTGTAACGGGCGCCGGCGGGTTTGCGTTCCACTTTGCTCGAATCGGGCATCCCCCTCAGGTCTGGATAAAAAACCCATTAGGCCGCCTAAGGCAGACTGAAGCGGTTATATATGTCAACCGATCCTTAGTGAAGGAGACAAACCGGAGTACTACTGTATTTCGGCTAACCGAACCGTCGGGAACAAGCTCTCGGGGGGTGTCATGAAGGCGATTGGCAAGTATAAAATAATCGACGAAATCGGATCCGGCGCCGCGGGCACAACCTACCGTGTTCGCGACACGGCCGCCGAGCGCGAGTTTGCGCTCAAGGTTCTGTATTCTTCCGACAGCGCCAGCCCCGAAACGAAGGACCAGTTCTGCCGCAGCCTGGCCAGTTACACCGATTTGCGCCACCCCAACATCGCCAAGGTGCAGGACCTCGGCGAAGCTGACGGCAACCTTTATGTCGCGACGGAGCTGCTCAACGGCATCGATTTGCGCCGCCATTTCGAAGAGCGCCGGGCTTTGCCGCTGGAAGAGAAGCTGGAGTTCATCGCGGCAGTCGCGGATGCGCTGACGGTCCCCCACGGCAAGGGCATCGCGCACGGCAACCTGAAGCCGGGCAACATCTTTATCGTCGCCGGCAAGAATGCCCGGATCCTCGATTTCGGCAGCGGAAAGTGGCTGGAGGTGATCCTGGCCGCAGGCGTTAAGCCCTCGGCCTTGCTGCCCAACTACCTCGCGCCCGAGCAGATTCTGGGCGAACCCTTCGATAGCCGCTCTGATATCTTCTCCGTGGCCGTGATCTTGTACGAGTTGCTCACCGGCAAGTACCCTTTCCAGGTTGAACCCAATCTCATCCCGCGTGAGATCGTGCATTCGGAACCGGAGCCGCTGCGCAAACTAGACCCCCAAATTCCCGAGGAGCTCGAGCTGTTAGTCGCCCGGGCGCTGAACAAGAACCGTGAGCAGCGTCTCCAATCGGCGGCCGAGTTCGCAGCTGGCTTGAATAGCATCGCGCAAAAGGTTCGAGACAGTCGAACCGTTCCTGAACCGGTAACCGCAGTTTATAGCGCGCCAGTGGCGCCGCCCCCGGCCGTCACCAAGACACCCGCGATCGTGCCAGCTCCGAAGCCGCCCATCGTGGCCCCTTCTGTTCCAGCCCCGGTAATCGAAGCCGCTCCGCCGTCACCTCCTCCTCCGGCGGTAGCGCCATTACCCGTTGCCGCCAAGCCCGCGCTGGCAGCCATCAAAACAGCCGCACAGGCACCTGGCAAGAAGCCGTTTCCTGTACCACCCATCCTGCGAAAGCGCATGATTCCCATTGCCCTCGCGGGACTCTTAGCAATCGGCGTATTCGGAACGCTCCTGTCGCGGCAAAGCTCCCAGGCGTCTCAGCCTAAGGCCGAGGCCATCCCCGCGACTCAACCTAGCATCGCCGTTCCCAGCGCTCCCGCATCCGCTCCGGCGGTACCAGTAGCTTCACAGCCGGTCGAAATTGCACCACCACAACCTGTGCCCCAGACAGCCGCGTCGTCTTCTGTTGTCGAAGTCAAGCCGGCGCCGGAAGTGATTCTGCGAGGACAGGTGAAATCATTCTGGGAAGCGGGCAGATATTCGCAAGCCCTGGCGTTAGTGGATGGGATTCTAGCCGAGAATCCGACTCTCGCAGAGGCGCGCGCGTGGAGGAAGAAAATTCGCGCCGCGCAGGAAGCCGAAGCTGCCATTAAGTAGGATGCCTATGAAACAAGCTACCGCATTTGTTCTGTCAATCACGCTTTTCGGAGCTCTGCCGGCGCTTCTACCGGCTCAATCTATAGCAGAGAACAAGCTGCCGTCGGCACACGCCAAGAAAGCCGACGACCCATTTCTGAACGGCGCGCCCTTTACATTCGATCAGATGCTAAAGCTGGTCGGGGACAGTCCCATCCCGGTCCGCCGGCGAAAGGATGCGATTCAGGCGCGCGGTATCGATTTCGCGGGAACGCCCGAGGAGCTCGACAAGCTGAAAGCTGCCGGAGCTTCCGACGACATGCTGGAGTTGATCAAGAGCAAAGCGAAAGCGCCCACTGCAGCCACTGCCCACGTTGCTCCCAAGCCCGCGCCCACCGGCGGCATGACTCTGAACTGCGCCCCCGGCGAGTGCAATATTAGCCTCAATGGCAAGTCGATCGGACCTACGCTCGGTGGAAAGCTGGAGGTCTCCAAGCTCACGCCTGGCAAGTGGGTAGTCGATTTCACAAAGGACGGTTACCTCGGGCATCAGAACACGGTGACGGTCGAAACCGACAAGGTCGCCAGCATCTCAGCAACTCTGGAGCCGAACCGCGGCACGCTGGAAGCTTACGGCGCGGCTCTGTTCAAGAAAATGATTCAGGCCATCGGCGGCGACGAAGGTGTACAGGCGCTGGCGGGCGTGCAAGCGACCGGGAGTACCACCGTCTGGACTCGTGACGGTTCCAGCGTTCGCTGGACCCTGCTGCTGCGCAACCGTGCGGACCGCGCCCTGTTTCAAGCCAAGGCCGGCAACATCCTGCACGAAGTCGGGTTTAGCGGAAGTCAGTACAACAACAGTAAGAATCTGAAGGGCGCGGACGCTCTCGAGCTGCCCACGCAGTTTGGCTTCATTCGCGATGCAATGCTCGCGGCGGTCATTACGCGGCTCCAAAACCCCGAGTTCAAGATTATGGCCAGCCATCCCTCGCCGGCCGAGGGCGAAGACTTCACGCTATTTGCGGAAAACAGCGCCGAGAAGGTCTCCATTGGTCTCGACGACCAGTCTCGCCCGGTGCGCGTTAAAATCGCCACCACCACCGGAGCCGGCTCGGCCGCTATCGCGTACTCGGAGTACTTCAAGGGCGATAAAGCCTATTGGCCAAAGTCGGTCCAGATCAAGCCGGACGGCTGGCAGCACGGTATCGATGTTCGCTTCGACACCATGGACCTGGGCCTTCGCTTCAGCGAGAACGACTTCAAAATGAAGGGCAAGCCGCTGGCGAACTTCTGAAACTTAACGAATAATCCAGCTTACCTCTGAAGGTCGTTTGCGCTACTCTGCTTCTGGATGAGCACAGCCTTCATTTGCGTGACCTGCGGAGCCCAATTCCCTCCCTCGGGCGAGCCGACGCCGCACTGTCCGATTTGTGAGGATTCCCGCCAGTTCGTCGGCCTGGACGGGCAGCAGTGGACGACGCTCGAAGAGCTCGGGCACAACCACCACAATGTCATCCAGCAGGAGGAGCCGTCGCTCTACTCCATTCATACCGAGCCCCACTTCGCGATCGGTGAGCGGGCATTCCTGCTGCAAACGCCGCGAGGCAACGTGCTCTGGGATTGCCTGGCCCTTCTCGATCGGCCCACCATCGACGCCGTCCGCAACCTGGGCGGCATTGCGGCCATTGCGATTTCACACCCGCATTACTACACCAGCGTAGTCGAGTGGAGCCTGGCATTCGGCAACGCGCCGATTCATCTTCATGCGGCCGATCGTCAATGGGTCATGCGGCCACACTCGAACATTCAGCATTGGTCGGGCCATAGCAGGGATCTGCTGGATGACCTGGTCCTGGTTCACACGCCCGGACACTTTGACGGTTTTCAGGTTTTGTACTGGCCGCGCGGTGCCGATCGAAAGGGCGTTCTGCTATCCGGTGATCAGCCGCAGGTGTGCCTGGATACGCGCTGGGTGTCGTTCATGTACAGCTATCCCAACTACATTCCACTGGGAGCGAAGGCAATCGAGCAGATCGTGACCCGCCTCGATCCGTACCAGTTCGATCGCATTTACGGGGCTTTTCCGAAGCGCACCGTCGCCGCCGCTGCGAAACAGGCGCTGCAGCGTTCAGCCCGGCGTTTTATTGCTGCGATGGCGGATACCGCTTAGAGAGGCTAGCGTGTAAGCCGGATCGTATTTCTTATAGAACCGAAGTACGCGCGCAACGTAAGTCCGGGTCTCACGGAACGGAGGAACTCCGCGATAGCGCTCTACGGCCCCGGGACCCGCGTTGTAGGCCGCAATAGCTCGTCTCAACGCATCCCGCTTTCCGGCGTAACGCTGTAACAGCCAGCTCAGATAATGAGCCCCGGCGTCGATATTCTGCTCTGGGACGGCCGGATCTGCTCCGAATTCGCGGGCTGTCTCCGGCATCAGTTGCATCAGCCCGATGGCGCCCTTGGGCGACACTGCAGCCTGCGAGAAGGCGGACTCGGCCGCGATGATGCTCTTCACAAATGCGGGATTAACCTGATGTTTGCGCGCCGCAACCCCAATTATCTCGTTCAATGAGAATTGGGGAGCTGGGATGTGCATGTAGGTGAGTGCGGGCCGCAAAATCTGGGTTTTCAGCATATCGAAAATGCGGGCGGCCAGCACACACAGGAAAAACAGGAGAACGAAAATCAAGAACTTCAATGGACTCCGGCTCGGGGGCTTTTGTGGGACCAACCACAAGACGTAGCCCCTGGGCCGATGGTTACCGTCGTCTTCTTGCCTAACCGTTAGCGGAGCTTAGCACCTAACGGCACACGCCAACGCCGATAGAAGCCTGAATCTTTCGAAACTGCGCAACCTGATTCGCCATCGAGGGACTCTCGCTGGAAATGCGTTGCAGAATCGGATCCAGGAAACGGCCGTACCGCTCAATCGTTGACCGATCGCCGGCGGCCATGGCTTGCTCTACCGAGCGCTTAGTTTCCGAGGTAATCAGTTCGATGCGACCCACGAATACCCGCGCGGTCTGTGACGGAGCAGGGTCGACCTGGAGCGGGAGAATCCGGTCAATCGCGCGCGAAGGGACAATGTAGATCAAGCGTGAGCCTTCCTCAAACCAGGAATCCCGCCAGGTCTCGATCATCGCTTGAGCCTCCTTCGGAAACAGCCCTTGGGCGACCAGAGTAGTTTCCAGATCATGCCGCAATTGTGAAAGGGAGCCGTCCAGTGAAGGCGGATCGAGCGCAACATCGCCCGATATGGCGCCTGCGTTGCGGTAACCGAGGCGTCCTCCACGATTCTCGAACAGGATCAAGGCGGGAATGGGGTCGGGGCCGCGGTTTTCAATCGCGATTCTTCCGTCGCCTGAAAGACGCGCGGACAAAGGAACCGCGAAGTGCCCGACGCCGCGATAGAACAGGAATTTTTCATGCTGCTCGCCGATCGTAATCGGAGCGCTATCCGTTGCGCGTGCGGCATAGTAACGGCTGGCGCCGCTCTCGCGCGGCAGAACCGGTGAAGTGTCGGGTTGAACCTTGATGTTTCGCCACTCGATGGCGCCGGATCGAGTATCCGCTTGCGGATACCACTCGGTGATCAGGCCTTGCGGGAATTCGACCTTGACTTGCGCATCCAACTCGCCCGGACTGTAGAAGTACAGCACCGGCGTTTCCATGCGCACGGTGCCCCGCAGCTCCGATTTATACACTCTACTGAAGTCGTGGACGAATCCGGGCAGGTCGGTCCTGCAACCCAGAGTGTCCCATTGGATGGCGGAGCCGTCCGCGCCTGCCACGGAGGTGAATGTGCCCCACTCGTGGACGGTGAAGTCGCTGGGCTGCGGAGCGCGGTTCTCGGCGGCATTCAGAAACGTCGTTGTCCCCAGGACCAGCGCCAAAGCTCCAACCTGCGGAAGCCTCATAGTCGATTTCATTTGTTTCCTCCCGGAGCAAACGCCTTTAGAGAGGCTTCGATTTCAGCGTCAGTGGCCGGGCGCGGAAAGAATTTCGACGATTCCCTGATAAAGCCCTTCGGGCCGACGGGAATAATCGCGCCGGCGGTCTCATTCGCGCAGGTACCTTTCAGATTCACTACCCAATCGCCTTCAGCCGGCCAGTTCCGATACACTGCATAGACGCCAGGTTTAGACATTTCCATCACGTTGAGCGGTACCGAACGTCGAGCTCCCTTCACGACACCTTCAGCGGTCCCGCCAATTTGTGCTTTCGCCGCGTCCGCGCAGCCTTCCGCGCGAAAAACAAACGCAGCCGATTTTGCCCGAACATCCTGGGACGCTACCGGGCTGCCTATGCTGAATGTGAACCCTTGCGGGTGCGCCAATGCAGCGACGGCGCAGATTGCAATACCAAATCGCAACATAGAAAAACTCCTTTCGGGACCTTTAGACGCACGTCCGGCAAATTTCTTCCCGATCTCACCACGTCCAGGCTAGTTCTTCTTTCCAGCGTCTTAGAGTGTCGGGATCCAGCTTCAGTGCCAGCTGGCGCGAAATTCCCGGCGGAACGGGTGTAAGCGAGGCGATGCGGTCGTAAACACGCGCCCTATCCTGAACCCCAACCCGCGACAGGAGATGCCACAGCGTAAGCGTATCGCGCACGCGAGCCTCGGCCAAAATGATGTTGAGTGGGTCGTCAGCGGATTTCTCGAAGCTGAAGGTCTCCAGGCCCCGTTTCATACTTTCTGAGGCGTCGTCGAAATATGGAATACCGGGCCCAACATGCTGCTCAGCGCGACAACTGGCCCCGGCCGGGACCAGCGACTCCAGTCCCTTCCACTCAAACGAGACCCAACCTTTGGACACCCGGAGCAGGCTGAAACTGTCTTCACCGGCATTCAGCGTGTACTCGCAGCCGAGATCCACCGCGGTGCCGGACGCAGTTTCCACGAAGAACAACCTGGGCGGCGCCGTGATCTTCGCTTGTATCTCGCCTCGCGAAAGAGCGAGCCGATGTTCGCCCGGTTTCGCCGTGACCACACGCAGCCGCGTGTTTGGCTCGACCTCGACCGACCCAATCTCTCCGACCTTAACGGTAGCGCTCGACCCCGAATCCGTCTCGATCCATTCACCGGCTCTTATCCGGCCCACACTGCCGATGTGTTTCCCGTTAACGGTCGGCGAGCCATCCACCCGCGTCACGTCCCAGCGTGCTTCCGATTGGCGCGTAACGGCCCAGTATGCAGCACCCACCGCCACCAGTGCGGCTGCGGCAAACGCCAACCTCCAGCGGCGAACCGGTGATCCCACAGCGGGTCGATGTTCCTGAAGCGCTGCCTCGATCGACGTCCATATTGCATCGGGAGCCTCGGCCGCGGGCAGATGTTCCAGAATTTCCATCCCAAATCGGACGTTCTCGCCTTTTGCTCGGCACTCTACGCAGCGCTCCAGATGGAGCTCGACCTGCCCGGTCTTTTGCCGGCTGAGTTCGCCGTCGATGTGAGCTGCCAGCTGGCGCCAAATATGCCTCGTAAACATCGTTATGCCTTGGTGTTAATCAAACCCTTCAGCCGCTCCGCCAGAATACTGTGCCCCCGGCTCAGCCTCGACGCCACCGTCCCCATGGAACAGTGCAGCGCCTGCGCCATCTGTTCATAGGAGAGGTCTTCGAAGTAACGCAAAAGCACGGCAATCCGGAACTTCGGCGGGAGAGCGGACACGGCAGCCCGTACCGAGCTCGCCATCTGGGCCCGGGCGTAATCTTCCTCCTGAGATGCCGGCCCAGCGAAAGTTTCCAGACGAGATCGGTCTGAAATGATAGCATCCGTTTTGCGGCGCCTGGCCACGTCCGTGCACGCGTTGACTACCAATCGGTAGAGCCAGGTGGAGAATTCGGCGTCGCCGCGAAAATCGCCTATGCTCGTCATCAACTTAAGAAAAACCTGCTGGGTGACGTCGCTGGCCGCGGCTGAATTGCCGTGGAAAAAATAGAGAGCAATGGAATACACCCGGTTCTTGTACAAGTCGTAGAGCGCACGAAAGGCGTCCCGGTCGCCCGAACGGCAAGCTGCGACAATCTCTTCGCTCACCTGGCGATCACTCAGATCAACCACCGGCGAGTGAGACGCACCGTCGAAGGTTTTTCTTCCATTTTTCTGGCAAGAAGATACCCTCGCTGCGAACCCGAAGCGAAACTAGGAGGCTTACAGAGCCCCTTCCCCCCGGTCGTCATTTCGGATCCGGATCGCTTCCGCCACGTCGAAGACGAAGACCTTGCCGTCGCCGATCTTTCCGGTCCGCGCGCTCCCGACCACGGTGCGGACCACTTCATCGGCGCGGGCGTCCGGCACCACCATCTCCACCTTCACTTTGGGAAGCAGATCCACCTGGTATTCCATGCCGCGATAGATTTCTTTGTGGCCCTTCTGGCGGCCATGGCCCCGCACTTCCGTGATGGTCATGCCGTCGATGCCGATGGCCTTGAGAGCTTCCTTAACATCCTCCAGTTTATGCGGCTGGATAATCGCTTCTATCTTTTTCATGGTCGAGTGTGTGCTCCCAGGCTACGATTCGAGATTATATCCCTCTTCGCCGTGCATGCTGACGTCGAGGCCTTCGAGCTCTTGATCGGGCGTGACTCTCACGCCCAGAATTACATCGCAGATCTTGAGGACGATGAGAGTTCCGATAATGGCTAAACCCCAGGAGATTGCGACTCCGATGGCTTGATTGAATACCTGGCCGGGAACGCCATCTACCAGGCCGAGCGGAAGCACCTTGCCGCTGGCGTCCTTGAGTCCATCATTGATCGCGCTGGTGGCGAACACGCCCGTGAGGATAGCTCCTATGGTTCCTCCGGCGCCGTGGACTCCGAAGGCGTCCAGCGTATCGTCGTAACCGAACTTGCCCTTGACCACCGTGACCATGAAGAAGCAGACCACGCCGGCGATGAAACCGATCAGCAGCGCCGGAAAAGGCTTCACAAATCCCGACGCGGGCGTGATGGCGACTAATCCAGCCACGGCGCCTGAGATTCCGCCCAGCACGCTGGGCTTACCATTGCGGATCCATTCGACCAGCAGCCACCCCAGCACCGCCGCGGCGGTAGCGAAATGTGTGGCGACGAATGCACTGGTGGCCAATGCCGAAGCGGCCAGCGCGCTGCCGGCGTTGAATCCGAACCAGCCGACCCACAGCAGGCACGCGCCTATCACGCTGAGCACGATGCTGTGGGGCTTCATCGGTTCGGCCCCGTAGCTTTTCCGTTTTCCCAGGTAAAGCGCACAGACCAGAGCTGACACTCCGGAGCTGATGTGCACCACCGTTCCTCCGGCGAAATCCAAGCACGGAATCTTCCCGCCTAGAAAAGCGTTCAGGAGCCCGCCTTTCCCCCACACCATGTGTGCCAGTGGAAAATAGACGATCATTGCCCACAGCACTGAGAACAGCAGCATCGCGCTGAACTTCATGCGTTCCGCGAAAGCGCCGGAGATGAGAGCGGGCGTGATGATGGCGAACATGAGCTGATAGACCATGTACGTCTGCTGCGGGATTGTGGCGGCATAGTCGGCATTAGGCGCAGCCCCAACGTTGTTCAAGAAAAGATATCGCAGGTCGCCCAACACCGGTGAGCCTTCGCCAAAGGCCAGACTGTAACCCACGATGGCCCACAGAACGGTGATGACGGCCATCAGAATAAAGCTATGCATCATCGTGCCCAGAACGTTCTTGCGCCGCACCAATCCGCCGTAGAAGAGAGCCAAGCCCGGTCCGGTCATCATCAGAACGAGTGCCGCGCTCACCAGCATCCAGGCGTTGTCGCCGGCGCTCTGAGCCGATTTCACAGCAGCCTCGAGATTGGCTAGTCGAGTCTCGGGTGACGGACCCGCGGCCTGCGCCATCGCGAGCACGGGCGTCAGCAGCGCAAACCAAAACCGATACGGCATAGATCTAATGATTATCCCCTGTGCGGGTGGCGGGTCGGATAGGAATGTTCTATGAGATGGATAGGCGGTTTCTATGACCCCTGCCCTATATATTTTTTCAGAACTTGAAGATCACATCCATCGCGAACTGAAACTGGCTCTTGCGGGTTCCATCCGCATACGCTGGACGATCGAGAGCTTCATCAAATCTGATTTCGGGACGAAACAAAATAGTGCTGCCCACCCAGTGGCCCCACATCAAAGTCCCTTCGGTGTAGCGGTTCTTGAAGCCGGTTCGCTGGCCTTTTATGTCGTCCAAGAAGTCGGAGCGAATCGAAATGTAATTCTTTGCGGAGAGCTCCTTCTCGACGTAGTTAACAATGGCCCACTCCGGCGCCAGGCAGCGGATCTCGCCTGGTGAGCAGAACGCGCCGTTAGTACCCTTTTCCGGTGCCACAGGCCCCGAGACGCTGGGCACGCCGCGCTGATACATGTACCAGGCCTCGGTGGCCATATGCCATGAGGCGTTGAACTTGTGGTACCAGGTGTTGTCAAACATCTGAATGTTGTTGTAACTGTACCTGCCGTTGTTGATTCCGTTCACGCAAGGATATACGTTGTCGTTGCCTTGATTGAATGTGTAGCTGACGCACGCCGTCAGCGATGGCTTCGCGTCCCCGGACCAGGGAGCCACGTCATGGCTCGCGGTAAGCCCAAGCTGGACCAGCCACCGGTCATTAACGCGGACCGTACCGAGAATACCGGTGTCGGTAAAAGGGTCGACAGTGTAAAGCAACGAGTGGGTGTAGACGTAATTGTTGGGAGCCAATTGAGCTTCAATGCCCGGAATGGAGATGAAGCGGCCGACCCGGATGTTGAGTCCCTCGGCGACCTGGGGGATATATAGGTCCACATACTCGAGCACGGGATCAAAACCGTACTGCCGGTGGTCGTCCAGTAATTGACTGCTGAAATAGCCCAGGTTGGTGGTAAAACGATAGCTGGTGCCGAACAATCCGCTGAGGTGGAATCCCCAATCGAAGTGATCGGTTTGAACCGTGTCAGGAAGGCGTTCGACATAAAGCACCGCTTGATCGAACTCGATCCGATTGGGGAAGATGTCATAGGCGGACGGATAATTCGAGTCGTGCGACGTGCTGAGGTTCAAGCTGCCTTCAACCCATCCGTACAATTTGACCCTGCTTTGCTCCCAGGCTTTCCCATTCGGGCCGCCATAGAGCGCTTCCATGAGCGGGGGCACATTGGTATCCGGCGCACCGATTTCGGGCGATCCGCCGTAGGACCAGTCGGAGTTAGGAAAAGGCGGCGAGTTCAAGGGCGAAGGCAAAGCCCGGCGGGGAGGCTCGGGGCCGCTGCTAGCGGTGCCCTTCCAGTCGTCAGCATACGCTCGAGAAAGTCTTTTCAGAAATCCTGCGTTCGCGCGGAGCGTGAGATTCAGCATCTGATCCACGCCGGCGGCCAGGTCCTCTTCTGCCACCGCTGAATCGGCGAACCCGGGCTTGGTCGCTTTGAACTGGTGATGACCTGTCGAAAGGTTATCTATTGCGAACGACCCGTCCGCGGCGCTCACGGATTCCCGATCAGTGTTTTCCTGGGCGCTGTGAGCCACCACTCGAGCCCCGGCGACCGGTGATCCGCTGGCGTCCTGAACCAGGCCATGCACCCGTGCATTTACTTGCGAGAAAGCCGGAATGACGAGCCAAAGGATCAAGAGAACGGCCGCACTCAATGGCGATTTTGTCACGGGGCGGTCTGACACTAACCTGAAGTTCAGGCTCAATCCACGTCTATCGAAAATCCCTGCGCCTTAGCCGCCGCAACGAAAGCCAAAGCCTTAGCCTCATCGTGGGGAAGGTCGAATAAAATCTCACGATCGCCGTAATGGTTCTTCATCCACGCCTCGGCTTTGGGAGTCTTCGCTGAGAAGTCTAGTCTGAAGGCGGCGGTTACTTGGGTGATGTCAGCCATGTTGTTTTACCTTAGCGCAGCGTCCAAATCAGTCTACCTTAAAGTTCCTTCCAACAGGACGCTCAATGGCGCAGGTTGCGGGGCGATACTCCGCTTGCCCTCTTATTGGCATCGACCCAATTGTTGGTGCGAATGAGAGGGCTTGAACCCCCACTCCCTTGCGAGAATTAGAACCTGAATGGAAATTGGGGGTTGCCAAGTAGTCGCGCTGAAGCGGCGTTGGGGAAGGTCTTCTTGGCTCTTCTGATACCTGCGTATCTCAGTTTTCTGAACTGGAATAATTGCCAGTTCCCTTTTAGTTCATCGGTGTGACAAAATTATTCCGCCTGTTTCAATTCACCGTACAAGGGGCGGAATATGAGCACATTTGTTGTAAACTTCGCGAAAACAACCTTGGTCTTTACGGCGATCGTCACGCTGGCACCCGGCGCTTACCCATCGACTATTTCGACGTTTAGTATTTCTACCGATGCCCAAGGCGGAACTCCATGCTCTATGAGTGGTTCTGGCCCAGGAACCGCTTCGTGTTCGTCCGTCGGCGATAATTTTAACCACGCTCAATCAAGCGTGACCTTGACGGATAATTCGATCCAACTCTCTCTTAGTGATCATATGGCCGCGAGCGCCGATGGGTTCGCATCCATCACCCATGATGATTTCTACAGCGTACCAGTGAACGGTCCGGTTTCGGCGGTGGTGACCCTTGTTTGTGACAATGGTTCTCATATTGGTTCTCCTGGCATAACAGGCCACTTCTCCTTGGGATCAACGGCTGTATCGCCACCGGTGGAAACCATATATATGGGAGCATCTCAGGGAAGCGGTCCGTGTGGTAATCAGTACGTGCTCTCAACACTACCACCCGGTTTCACTTTTCCGGCGATTTTCACCGTCTCCCTGTCCGCAATAAACAACATCGTTCAGCTTCAGACCTACATTGATGCGAGCGGTTCTGAGGTAGACGACGCTGGTGGCATCTTCGTTCAGTTAACCGTCAACCGTTTTCTGGATGCAAACGGAAACCCCATCCAAGCAACGCTGCTGCCGGAGCCGGGTACTTTGGGGACATTCGCGTTGCCGCTCCTGCTGGGCGCAGGGGTGAAATGGGCGAGGAGCAAAAACCGGATCTCTCGTATCACGCCGAGCGTTTAGAATCTTTGGTGCCCACCAGCGCGGGATTTGCTTCGGATTTGCTACGGACCCTCGGGAAGCAACGCTAACGCCGCTTCGCCAGATTCGATAGCCTCTTCCCTGTTCCCAAGTTCCATAGCCAGTGACATCTCAATCAGGTCGAACATTGCTGCATTGATGGCAGGCGCTTCACGTGAAAAGAAATCGGACTCACCTTGCCTTCCTGTTCTGTCGAGCTGAGTTTTCGGACGAGCCATCTTCTCTAGATCATCAACTGCTTGGGACAGCAAGGCGGTCTGATCTTCCCATTGCAAATCATCACTGCTCCGAAGCCATTGGAGGACCGTCTTAACGTTCTCTACGCTTGCCGAGTACGTCATGATTTTTATCGTACTGCGCCACACTACGAACCGCTGGCACCGGGTCGTCGGCGGATTGTTCCGGTCTTCAGCCAACCGGAGCCTGCTAACCGCTCCAGCGTCCCCCACCACAACCTGCCAAGCAGTTGGCTACGGCGAACGCACTCGGCGATGTCCCACGCACCGGGTCCGGTAAGCCCCGAACTATTGTCCCAGCGCCGCACCCTCAGCCCCACCTGGGCCGCGCGATTGGCGCGGAGGACCGGCGCTAAAGCGATGATTTTTATGGTGGACTGGTCGCATTCCACCGGTGGAAGCCTTGTGGAAATCCATTACGCACCCCGTACACACACCCCCTTAGCCCACGCCTAATCCTGGTACCTCCTGCGCGTTATGGTCCATGTTCGGTGGGGCGGAATCCCTCCACACTTCTAAGGGGTTCCGATGAAGACCAAGCTCACCCGGAAAATCGCAGAGGTGCCCTTCTGGCGATAGCTAGATGTGAGATCTGCTGCAACCAGCAAGGGACGAAGAAACGCTACCCTCACTCGCATACCCCCGTGCCCGAAACCGGCATCCACATCCGGCGAATCGTTTGCGGAGCGGCGAACTGCACCCGCGAGGCGTTGATCTGGTTGACGGATCAGGAGGAAGCCGAGTACCGTCGTGGCAAACGGAGTTTTACAGTCCTGCGCCATCATCATGTGCGGGTGACGTGATGGGTCACGGGGAAACGGTAGGGCGATCGCCCCTCTCAGTCCGCTGTCCTAGCTCGCCAAACTAGTTTCAACCACGTCGGCTCGTGACTCGATGTCCTTCATGAACACCGCGACGATCTGACCGTTGTAGAGCACCGAGACAAGTCCGGACGGATGCACCTCGCTTTGTAGAGCGATGATCGCCCCAGCCGTAATCGTGGTGAACCTGACCCGTACCTGTTGGTCGTAACGAACAGCTAGAAACGACTCTCTAGCACGATAGCTCACTGTGACTTGAAAATACTCCGTCGAATCGCCAGATGCAATTAGAAAATTCACTAGTCGATACTTTACTAGGTAACCAACTCGTTACATCGAGTCTCTTCGTGATCTCGCCGGTTCGGAGGTTGCGAACCGATGCCACCGGAGAAACGCCAATCCGAGGTTGACCAGTCCAAAGCCGAGACTTATCTGTAGCAGCGGCGAACCATCAGATGCAGCTTGACGCCAGGAGCGCCTTCCTCCGCGATGGTTTATCCACCACTCAAGTGGTAAAAGAAATACCCCCACACCACCACGAGCAGCACAAGCAAGACCCCGAGCAGAACCATCGGCAGGGTGGTCGGCTCCTTCGCCACCGAGCGATCATACCGCGCGGGACAAACCCAGCGCTGTCACACCACGTGCTCAACTCCCACGCCCAGCCTACCCGATGAATTTTCAGGAGACCCGTCGGATAAGCTGGGGTGTGAACGAATCGTGCTGCATATCTGATGCTGGCGTACCGCCGAACGATTCGACCGATGCAACTTCAGATCAAGCGGCGCGTGCTGGCCACCCTTGATTTCCGGTGCAGCAGGTGCTTGGAGACAAATGACCGCGCTGGAACTCGGACGTATTATCGATTTGAGGTAGCGGCAGACCGATCCGCTTGAAGTTTGTCCGTCCGTTCGAGCAAATCATCAGGGAACACGCCATACCTCGATCCCTTCCACTCGATCTCTCGCATATGACCCACAACCGGCGCTTGCCGATCCAGATCGACGATCTCGCCCGCTGGGATCGTAACGGCTACTCCCTTTACGTCGTTGCCCGCTGAGAATTCCGTGAAACGTACTGCCGCGATGTTTTCTTCAAGCTTGAGCTTTTGTTTACCGTTATCCATCGTCGTCCTCCACAACTTGCAAACAGATTTGTGCAGAAAACTTGGATTTTTGGCCGCTTCATTTTTTTGGGCGCTTGTGCGTTTGCCGACGTTTCCGTTTGACGCTGGTGATTCGATCTGGCGTCGGATACTTAAGGTCTTTTCGTTCTGCAACTTCGACGAGAAGGATCAAAGCTGGGGCCCGGCGATACTGGAACTTCATCCAGGTTACAAAGGGCAACGTGAAGATGTAAAATCCACGACTAGGAGAACTCCTTTATAGGGTTTCTCGTTGATCCGCATTTGGCATTTGCTGCCAGGGTCGCGTGACTACGAACTACACAGCGGAACTCTGACGGCAGCTAAGACTCGGAGGCGATCTTGGAGGAACCCCTCCTTCTGTGATGGTGCTGTGAACAGTAGTTCCGGCTTTCTGCGTCCTATCTTCGATGCCTGATCCAATTTTGAAACAAGTTCCTTCCCAGCGTGCCAATCGGAAGATGTGGATGGTAACGGCAATCACAGGAGGGTCGCTCCTGCTGATCGCGATCGTGACTTGGGTGCTGCTGCACATCCACTAGCGAAAGTAGAATCGCCTCTTTCGACCCGAACGCAGCGGATGCGAGTGTGAGCTTCGTGTCCCGAGACCAAAAGCCCGACCTACCCGACGATGTTCAGGTGACACCGGATAGATCGGGGCAGCTCAGCTCAATATGAACCTGCGAAGGGTTCGACGCGGGAACATGACGGAATGTTTCTGATGTAAGGACCCGACGTGACGCCGACTGCCCGATGCGCCGATACCGGAACCCCGTTGTCGGCGCGATGAATGGTCCACCATCACCACTTCTTGAGTAACCTCTTGAAACTTTCGTCATCATCCAGGAGAACCAAGTAACAGGCCTTTCTTCCCCAAGACGCAGATGCAAGCCGCTCGGCGACAATTCGAGGTTCATCGAATGATACATGTGTGCTAGAGTACGGGGCTACCGTTTGCCGACGTTGAACTTATTCCGAGATGTAAAATATCGCGACCACACCGACCTTGAGATCCCCGGCAATGCGATGAGACCCGACGACTCCGCAGCCTCGTAACGGACCTTATAGATCTCCTCGGGAGCATCAAACCCAACGTGAGCTATGGACTCGTTGTGCGTATCGTGCCGATGATTCTGGAGTCTTGTTACCGCCAGCACCTCGCGATGGAAAGGGCTGGTCTAAGAGGTTGCTGAAAAAGTCTTTTCAAGAGCTCACATTGGCAGGTCGGGGACCTGCTCCACAACTCCAGGTCAATGACTTAGCTCTACACGTGGCGCAGGTCTCCGACCTGCGAGAGACTTTTTCAGCAACCTCCTAATCAATGCGCTACCGTATGATCACGACCAGTTCTCACTGGTTGGGGAGATCTTGAGGAATAAACGCAAACGCGAAGCTACACCCGAGCCGCTCTCAACGACAACAAACGCTGGAGAGTGAGCGTACCCGCGTCCGGTTAGGGCATTATCGTTGTCTTGGAACCTCACCTTGCTGCACCCGTGTGGTCGCTCAGAATCCGCCGTTATTCACAGGTAAACCGATGAAATTACACCCGAAATACCCGCTCCCAGCGGACGTTTATCGTTGAACCGCAGGGCTACATAGACCCGATGGGGAAAGACGGCTATATGAGGGGCGGGCGATGCGGGAATAGATTCCTGCATGGTACCCACCGCGCGATGGATGTGGGTACTTACGCCCATTAGGAACCATGCAGTAAGCATCTCATCATCCGATAGACTCAGTAGAGGTGTTCGTGAAACTCCAAATCACCGTCAGGTTATGCGGAAAAAGTGGACTCTTTTTGTTGTTATTAACCGCATTTATGGTGGCAGCGGGACCGCTGCCGCTCAGCGCCGCCGATATCCCGTGTACACACGACGGTTTCTACTACGCGGTGTGTCCGATTCAACCTGAACTCGCCAACAAGCGAGTGATCGATGGATCGGACCTACCACCTGCAGCACCGGATGAACCAAAACCAGTTGTGGACGGGTCAAAGCTGTCACCACTTCCACCACAGCACGTCCACGGCGTAGCGACGAGCAAATCGGCGTTCCCCCGACAGGTGCCCGCCGTTGCTGCCATTTCCGCCGCATCGATCATTCGAAAGAACTGGCGTAATTACACCATGACGGATTGGATGAGCATCGCCTCGATCTTTCTGCTAGCCCTGGTGGTGGGTGTTGTGTTTTATCTCGTCAATCGAACGATTCAAAACGAGCGTAGGACCACCGCCGCGACGGTGGCGCACGATAAAGCCCTGGCGGAACAAAAAATCCGTCCCAACGCGGAATGTGGGACAGCTTAGAAGTTCTGGAGTGTCAAGGCAATGAATCGATTCAGGGACCAACAGATCGTTCACACCCCCTGTGTAGGTTGTGGACCGAAGTAATCGCCAGATACGCGAACGAATCCCGTATCCGGCGTAGCTTGTCGGGGTCACAGCCGGGATTGGGCATCGGTTCACCGAGATACCTGCGTGCCAGCACTGCCACGATAGCGGCGATAGCATCCCGCCGCACGTTCAGCACGTTACACCCGCGCAACACCCGTTCGATCCTTACGACGAACCCCCGCACTTGGTCAGTGCGAGTCGGATCGTCGAGTTCGATGGTCCGGTGAAGGTCGTCCATCATCGGTTGTTGCGCTGCAGGGGTGCGACAATATAACCCGGATCGTTGCACCAGGGTATCGATGAGCTGATCGAACTCCTGCGTGTCGTGATCTGTGGGGCTTTGCGGGGTCATGTTCGTACCCCCGCGGCGATCATTACGGGTGTGGTGCCCGTGTCCCATGCTTCATGAGCGAACTACACAAACCCGAGCAACACCACAGCGATTCGATATAACGTTGTCAGTCTCAAAAATATTCAAGAAGCTGGGGCAAAGCTTCAAACTTGGCACGAGGGACTACGAAAGTCCAAAGGGAAAGTGGTCCCTATGCCCGGTAGCAAGTCCCCTGCCCGTCCCGCATGAGTACCCGTACCGATTTGCTACCGGGTAGCAAACCTCGCCTTATGGTGTTCAACATTTGCTACCGAATTTGCTGCCGACCAAAACCGAGCAGTGAAACGATTTCGAAATATACGCTGAAACCCCTGATTTCTTTGGTGCGGATGAGAGGACTTGAACCTCCACTCCCTTGCGAGAACTAGAACCTGAATCTAGCGCGTCTGCCAATTCCGCCACATCCGCATTGTGGTGAGCCGTTTCTATTGTCCGAGACCGCGGCGCCGACTGTCAACCTTGGAACTCGTGGCCGGCTTGGATTGTTTGCGCGCGCGCAGGACGAGAATCAGCTGCATCACGCGCAGCTCTATCTGATCGCGCACTTCGCGATAAACTTCTTCCCTTTCGCCGATCGGATCGCGGATCTCCCAATTTTCCACCGGAACGACAGGTCTCACCGGCAGATCCACGCCCGACATATTAATGATCAGGTCGGCGCTACCGGCAGCCGGTTTGAAATCCTTGGGATATATATAGCCGACATCAATGTTTTTTTCGAGCATCACCTTGTGCGTCAGAGGCGCGACGGACATAGCCGGCGCAAGTCCGGCGCTGTACGCCTGGAGGACGTCGGAACCATAGGTGCGAGCGAAGCCTTCCGCCATCGGGCTGCGGCACGAGTTTCCGATGCAAACAAATAAGACCCGAGTTTGGGGCACTAAATTCTATTTTACCGAAGCTAACGCCGAAATCACGCCCAACTGGTACGTACTAGACCTTGTCAAGAAACATTTGGTGAATGCGCGAATCGTCGGTCAGCTCTGGATGGAACGTCGCCACCAGATGCTGCCCCTGCTCCACCAGCACCGGATCGCCTTGATATTCAGCCAACACCTTGGCCCGATCGCCCACGCGGCGAATGATGGGAGCGCGAATAAAAACCGCCTCCAGATCGCCTTCGAGCCCTTCCGGTTTCAGCCGCGCGATCCGGCTGTCGAGTTGTCGCCCATAGGCGTTCCGCTCGACATCGATATCCATGAGACCCAAAGAGCGCTGCGGAGGATTCAGGACTTCCGACGCCAGTAGAATCGCCCCGGCGCAGGTGCCGAAGATCGGACGCTGGGCGCCGAACCCACGCAACGGTTCGAGCAGTTTTTCTTCTTCGAGCAGCTTCAACATGGTAGTGCTCTCGCCGCCCGGGATCACCAAACCGTCCACTCGATCGAGATCGGCGGCGGAACGTACTTCCACCGGCTCCGCTCCGGCCCGCGCCAGGGCTTTCCCGTGCCTTTCGAAATCGCCCTGCAGCGCGAGCACACCGATCTTTTTCTTCGACCCTTGGGCCATTACCAGCCTCGCGTTTGCAGCAGCTCCGATTCAGGCAGTTTTTGGATGTCGATGCCGAACATCGCGACCCCCAGGTCTTCGCTCGCTTCGAGTAACTTCGCCGGATCGTTATAGTAAGTGGCCGCCTTGACAATGGCGCGCGCCCGCGCTTCGGGATCGGAGGATTTGAAGATTCCCGATCCGACGAATACTGCCTCGGCGCCCAGTTGCATGACCAGGGCTGCATCGGCCGGTGTCGCGATGCCTCCGGCTGAGAAGTTCGGGACCGGCAGCTTGCCGTGTTCAGCCACCCATTGCACCAGCTCGAGCGGCGCCTGCAGCTTCTTCGATTCCGCCACCAGCTCTTCGGGGCCCAGCACCGTGAGTTGCTTCATCTCTTTGACGATGGTCCTGATGTGCCGCACCGCCTCGACGATATTTCCGGAGCCAGCCTCACCCTTGGTACGAATCATGGCCGCGCCTTCGGCGATCCGCCGCAGAGCCTCGCCCAGGTTGCGTGCGCCGCACACAAACGGGACCTTGTAATTGCGCTTGTCGATGTGGTGCTCTTCATCGGCCGGTGTCAGCACTTCGCTCTCATCGATATAGTCGACTTCAAGCGCTTCTAAAATGCGCGCCTCCATGAAATGCCCGATGCGCGCTTTGGCCATCACCGGAATGCTGACCTGGTGCATGATCTCGCGGATCTTGCTGATGGGCGCCATGCGCGCCACACCGCCTTCCTTGCGGATATCCGCTGGTACGCGCTCCAGCGCCATGACAGCGGCCGCGCCGGCTTTTTCGGCGATGACCGCCTGCTCGGCGTTCGTCACGTCCATGATCACGCCGCCTTTCAACATTTCGGCCAGGCCGACTTTGAGGCGGAAGTTGTCGTCGAGGTACATGTATTCTCCTTAGACCATTGCAGGAGCTTCGATGAGCGGGGAATGCGCGCGCATGCGCTCCAGTTCATTTTGAAATATACGACCGAGGATAGCGACGCCGGATCGGATCTGATCCGGTGTCATCCCGGCAAAACTGATGCGTAAACTGTTCGGTTCCGGGTGCGATACCGCGAAATATTTGCCCGGCAAATAGGTGACGCCTTCGCGTTCGGCGCGCGGCAACAGCTCGCCGGCATCGAGCGAGCCCGGCAAGCGCACCCATAGGCTCATCCCACCCCGCGGTCGGGTGAAAGTAGTTCCCCGCGGAAGATATTTCTCGCACGCGCCGAGTACGGCATGCAGGCGCTCTCGGCCGGCGATGAGCATTTTTTGGCGATGCTGCTCCAGGCGTCCCGATTCGGCGAAGCGCAGTAGCACCGCCTGCGAAAGCTGATCGGTGTGCAGGTCGCTCCATTGCTTGGCTTCGGTCAGCTTCTCGATCAGCGCACGCGGGCCGATCACCCAGCCGACGCGGAGCCCCGGAAACGCCAGCTTCGAAAAGCTGCGCAGCAGGACCGTGTCGCCGGATTCGTCCAGCCGCTTCAGCGGAGCGATGGAGTCGCCTTCGTAGGCCAGCGGTCCATAAATATCGTTTTCGACCACGATGACGCCCGCCGGCTGCGTGATCCGCAGCAACGCTTTTCGGGACGCCAGCGACAGCGTGGCGCCAGTGGGATTCTGAAAATTCGGCGTGACAACCAACAGCCGCGGGCGCTCGCGGGCGATGATCCGATCCAGAGCTTCGAGGTCGAGCCCGTCATCACCGACCGGAACCCCGATAAGGCGCGCACCACCTCGCTCGAACGCATGCCGCACGCCCAGATATACCGGATCTTCGAGCAGGACCGTCTCGCCGTTTTGAACCAGGGTTCGTTGCAGCAGATCCACCGTCTGCTGGCATCCGCTAGTGATCAATATGTCGTCGGAGTCGCGCGCGAGGCCTTCGGCCCGCGAGATTTGGAGCAGATATCGGCGCAGCGGGGCGTAACCGGAGGGCGAGCCTAGTTGCAGGATGGTTTGCGCCTCGGCGCTTTGGATTACCTCCGTGCAACTGGATCGAAATTCTTCCAAGGGAAAGAGTAGCTCGGAAGGCCGGGAACTGGAGAAACTGGCCAGCGGCGTCGATGCGGGCGCTGCCGGGGATGGGGATGCCGGCTCTAACAGATCAGGCCAGTCCAGTTGGGTTCGTTTTGCAAAACCCTCTGCGACGAAGCTTCCCCTCCCGACGTGGCCGGTAATCAAGCCTTCCGATTCGAGAAGTTCATAGGCGGCTGAGACAGTGGCCCGGTTCAGTCCAAGTTGGCCAGCCAATTCCCGAGTGGCTGGTAAGCGGTCGCCTTTCCCAAGCTGCCGGGATTCAATTAACTGCTTAATTTGCAGGTATAACTGCCGGTAGAGAGGGGAGTTGGAATTTGCGTCGAACGCGCTGATCGGCAGCATTTTGGTACGCCAATAAGCATACCATATTGGCTGGCTTGGCCGCAAGGTAGGTTTGCAAGCTGTGTGGGAACATTTTCTCTTGACATCATGATGCTATAATCATCGTGATGCGCACTACCGTCAACTTGCCGGAGGACGTCCATCAGGCAGCCAGCGCTTTGTCCAACCTAAAGGGAGTCTCTTTGGGTGAGGCTTTGGCCGAGCTGGTTCGGCGAGGATTGAAACCATCCATCGCGATCGACACGCATAAGCCCTTCCCCTGCTTTGTACTTCCGGACGATGCTGCGCGGATCACGCTCGAACAGACATTTGAAGCAGAAGATGAACTGTGAAGCCTTATTTGCTTGATGTCAATGTACTCATTGCTTTGGTCTGGCCTTCGCATGTGCATCACGGGCTGGCTCAAACCTGGTTCGCCGAGCGACGGTCGGCCGGATTCGGTACCTGCCCGTTGACCGAGATCGGCTTTCTCCGGCTCTCAACAAATCCTAAGTTCACCCGCCAAGCGGTCCTGCCAGCCGAGGCAATCGCATTATTAGAACGAATAAAAGCTCTGGCGGAGCATGAATTCTGGGCCGACGACCTGCCGGTCCCTGTTGCGCTCAGTGACGGCGCGGGCATCGTCGGACACCGGCAAATCACAGACGCCTACCTGGTTGCATTGGCCAGAAGTCACGGTGGAATGCTAGCCACGTTTGACCGAGGAGCGCTTTCGCTGGTTCGACGTGACGAGGGGCTGGTGGAACTGGTCGGTTCAATGTGAGTTTTCCGGAGCCTCCACCGCCAGCAGAACCAGCGACAACCACAGCAGGTCGGCCAGCAACAAATGAAAAAGCTGCATCCAGACCGGTGCGAGCAGCGTGATGTTGATGGCCCCTGCCCCCAGCTGTGCGAGCGCGAGCACGATCACGGCCAGCGCGATTTGCGACGTCTGGGGCCGAGGCTTCGAGCGCAATACCGACATCGCCGCGTAGACGAAATATCCGGCGGCCAGGATGGCCAGCACCGGATGCAGTACACGGAGCCGTAAGAGAAAGCTCGAGGCCGCCGAAATATCCTGCCGCATGCCTTCAGCGAGCGATGCTGCGGGAAAGAGCGTATCGCCCAGAGCCGCAATAGCTCCCGTTACGCTGACCGCCAAGGCCAGGGGCAGCGCCGCCACTACGCGCGACGATCGGCGTACAGCTTCGGACGCTGCGTCTGCACGCGAATACCAGGCCGTCAGAGCCAGCGCCGCCACCAGGAACTGTGTATTCACTAAGTGCAGCGA
>Ga0210389_10000880_pt1 | contig 25356 bp, 25 predicted proteins | sample IncBWH28OmetaG_FD_160127 | JGI IMG/M metagenome (GOLD analysis project Ga0210389, IMG submission 160127) | Forest soil microbial communities from Barre Woods Harvard Forest LTER site, Petersham, Massachusetts, United States - Inc-BW-H-28-O ...
TGCGCGCCTGGCCGGCATCGGCCGGCGTCTCGGCATTGGCGCGGATGCCGAGCGTGCGAAACTCGTCGGCCCACGCCATCAGCTCGGCGAAGTCGCCGGAAAGCTCGGGCTGCACCGTCGGCACGACGCCCAGCATGATCTCGCCGGTGCTGCCGTCGAGGGTGATGAACTCGCCCGCCTTCACCACCGTGCCGCGCACCGAGAGCGTGCCGGCATGGCCGTCGATGCGTACGTCGCCGGCGCCCGCCACGCAGGGCTTGCCCATGCCGCGCGCCACCACGGCGGCGTGGCTGGTCATGCCGCCGGTCGAGGTCAGGATGCCCTCGGCGGCGTGCATGCCGTGGATGTCCTCGGGGCTGGTCTCGCGCCGCACCAGGATCACCTTCTCACCGGCGCGCGCCTGCTTCTCCGCTTCGTCGGCCGAGAACACCGCCTTGCCCGACGCCGCACCCGGCGAGGCCGGCAGGCCCTTGGCGATCACCTTCCGCTCAGCCTTGGGATCGAGCGTGGGATGCAGGAGCTGATCGAGCGAGCTCGGCACGATGCGCGCCACCGCCTCCTTCTTGTCGATCAAGCCCTCGCGCACCATGTCGACGGCGATCCTCAGCGCTGCCTTGGCGGTGCGCTTGCCGTTGCGCGTCTGCAGCATGTAGAGCTTGCCGCGCTGCACGGTGAACTCGATGTCCTGCATGTCGCTGTAATGCGTCTCGAGCCGGCTGCGCACCGCGTCGAGTTGCTTGAAGACCTCCGGCATCACCTCTTCCATGGCCGGCGCCTCGGACTTCTGGGCTTGCTTGCCCTGCACCGTGAGATGCTGCGGCGTGCGGATGCCGGCCACCACATCCTCGCCCTGGGCGTTCACCAGGTACTCGCCATAGAAGAGATTGGCGCCGGTCGAGGGATCGCGCGTGAAGGCGACGCCGGTGGCGCAGTCCTCGCCCATGTTGCCGAACACCATGGCCTGCACGTTGACCGCGGTGCCCCAGCTCTCGGGGATCTGGTGCAGGCGGCGGTAGGTGATGGCGCGCTGGTTCATCCAAGAGCCGAACACCGCGCCGATGGCGCCCCACAGCTGCTCGCGCGGCTCCTGCGGGAACGGCTTGCCGGTGCGTTTCTCGACGATCTTCTTGTACTCGCCCACCACCCAGCGCCAGTCGTCGGCCTTGAGCTCGGTGTCCATGGCGACGCCGAGATCCTCCTTCTTGAGCTCCAGCGCTTCCTCGAAATAGTGGTGCCCGACATCGAGCACGACGTTGGAGTACATCTGGATGAAGCGGCGGTAGCTGTCCCAGGCGAAGCGCTCGTCGCCCGAGGATTTGCCGAGCCCGAGCACGGTGCGATCGTTGAGGCCGAGATTGAGCACCGTGTCCATCATGCCGGGCATCGAGGCACGCGCGCCGGAGCGCACCGAGACCAGCAACGGATTGTTGGCGTCGCCGAACCGGGCGCCGACCACCGTCTCGACCGCGGCGAGCGCCTTCTCGACCTCGTCCTTGAGTTCGGGCGGATAGGTGTTGTTGTTGGCGTAGAACCAGGTGCAGAGCTCGGTGGTCAGGGTGAAGCCCGGCGGCACCGGCAGGCCGAGGCTCGACATCTCCGCCAGGTTGGCGCCCTTGCCGCCCAGCAGATTGCGCATGTCGGCGCGGCCCTCGGCCTTACCGTCTCCGAAACTGTAGACCCACTTGGCCATTTCAGCCCTCGATCCTGGAAAAATCCGCCACCGCATCCATGGTGGCCCGTATCTGGTTGAGCAACCTCAACCTGTTCAATCGCAAATCGGGTTTATCCGCGACATTGACTGTGACCTTTTCGAAGAAAGAGTCGATCGGCGCGCGCAGGCCGGCAAAGGCCTTCATCGCACCGGCGAAATCTTCCGCCTTGAGCGCCGGCCCGAGCGTGCGCTCGACGTCGTGCAAGGCAGAAGCAACGGCTTTCTCCTCGGATTGTTCCAGCAATGCGGCCTCGGGCGCACCGGCGATCCTCGCGGCGAGCGCCTTGTCCTTTTTTTCTTCGGCGCGAACGATGTTGGCGGCGCGGCCGTAGGCGGTGAGCAGATTCATGCCGGCGTCGGTGCCGAGGAACGACTGCAGCGCCTCGACCCGCGCCAGCAGGCGCACGAGATCGTCCTCGCCGCCCAAGGCGAAGACGGCGTCCACCACATCGTGACGCACGCCCTTCTCCCGCATCTGGACTTTCAGGCGCTCGGCGAAGAAGGCCATCAGCTCGTCGGTTTTGACGAACTGCTTCAGCGGCAAGCGGATCCTGTTCTCGACCACGAGGCGGATGACGCCAAGCGCGGCACGACGAAGCGCGAAGGGATCGCGCGAACCCGTGGGCTTCTCGCCGATTGACCAGAAAGAGATCAGCGCATCGAGCTTGTCGGCCAGCGCCACGGCAATGGACACCGGCGCGCTGGGGCAGCGGTCATGGGGGCCGGCCGGCGCGTAGTGATCGCCGATCGCGTCGGCTACCGGCACCGGAAGCTCCTCGCTCAGCGCATAGTAGCGGCCCATGATTCCCTGCAGTTCGGGGAATTCGCCTACCATGCCGGTGACGAGGTCTGCCTTGCACAGCAGCGCCGCCTCCTCGACCTGAGCGCGTTCCGCGCCCGGCACGTATTCGGCGATCTCGAGCGCCAGTCCAGCGATGCGCCCAATCCGGTCGGCTTGCGTGCCGAGCTTGGCGTGGAACACGACGTCCTTCAACGCCGGCAGGTGCTCCGCCAGTCGCAGCTTTCGATCGTGGTCCCAGAAGAACTTGGCGTCGCTGAGGCGTGCCCGCAGCACACGCTCGTTGCCATCGACGATGGCCATGCCGCCATCGCGCGCCACCGTGTTGGCGACCACGACGAAGCGACCAGCCAGCATGTCGTCACTCCTGGTGGTCGCGAAATAGCGCTGGTGGTTCTTCATCGAGACGATCAGCACCTCGGGCGGCACGTCCATGAACTGCCCGTCGATCGTGCCCAGCATCGGCACCGGCCATTCGACGAGGCCCGCCACCTCGTCGAGCAGCCCGTCGTCGGCCTTCAGGGCGACCTGCGCTTCGGCGCAGAGCTTCTCCGCGCCGGCGAGCACGATCTTCTTGCGCTCCGCAGGATCGAGAATCACATAGGCTGCCCGGAGCTTGGCCGCGTAGTCGGTGAAGCCGGTCACCCTGATCTCGCCCTTGCTCAGGAACCGATGGCCGCGCGTGGTGTCGCCGAACCTGATCGGCGCCATGGCGCCGCCCGGTGCGATCTCGCCAGCCAGCACCTTGCCATCGAACAGCGCCACGATCGATTGCAGCGGGCGCACCCAGGTCATGGTGCCGCTGCCCCATTTCATCGACTTGGGCCAGGGCAGCGCGTTCATCGCCTTGTCGATGATGCCGGGCAGAGCGTCGGCCGTCGGCCCGCCCTGCTTCTTCAGCACGGCGAACCAGAACTCGCCCTTGCCGGTGTCGCGCTTCTCCGCCTGGTCGAGCGAGGCAAGCCCTGCCCCCTTGAGAAAGCCCTGCACCGCCTGCTCCGGCGCACCGACGCGGGGGCCGCGCCTTTCCTCGCTGACGTCGGCGCGCGCCGTCGGCAGGCCCTCGACCGCCAGGGCGAGACGCCGCGGGGTGGCGAAGGCGCGGGCGTCGGTGAACGCGATGCCCGCCGCCTTCAACCCTTCGCCGACGAGCCGCTTGAGATCGTCGGCCGCGCGCGCCTGCATGCGCGCGGGAATCTCTTCGCTCAGCAGCTCGAGGAGCAGTTCGGCCATCTCAAGCCGCTGCCTTCTGCGTCACGAGCCACGCCTCGCAGCACGCCTTGGCAAGGTCGCGCACGCGCAGGATATAGCTCTGCCGCTCGGTAACGCTGATCACGCCGCGCGCGTCCAGAAGGTTGAAGCAGTGCGAGGCTTTTATGCACTGCTCGTAGGCCGGCAGCGGCAGCTCGCTCTCGACCAGCCTTCGGCATTCCTTCTCCGCGTCGGCGAAGTGGCGAAACAGCATGTCGGTGTCGGCAACCTCGAAATTGTAGGTCGACTGCTCGCGCTCGTTTTGCAGGAAGACGTCGCCGTAGGTCAGCGGCACTTCCGAATCGGTGCGGTTGAACGGCAGCTCGTAGATCGTCTTCTTGTCGAAGAGATACATCGCCAGCCGCTCCAGCCCGTAGGTGATCTCGCCCGACACCAGGTCGACCTCGATGCCGCCCACCTGCTGGAAATAGGTGAACTGGCTGATTTCACTGCCGTCGCACCAGACTTCCCAGCCCAGCCCCCAGGCGCCGAGCGTCGGGCTCTCCCAATCGTCCTCGACGAAGCGGATGTCGTGCAGGGAGGTGTCGATGCCGATCGCCTCCAGGGAGCCCAGATAGCGTTCGAGGATATCGGTGGGCGATGGCTTCAGGATCGCCTGGAACTGGTAGTAATGCTGCAAGCGCATGGGGTTCTCGCCATAGCGCCCGTCACTGGGCCGGCGCGAGGGCTGGACGTAGGCGGCATACCAGGGCTTTGGGCCGAGCGCGCGCAAGGTCGTGGCGGGGTGGAACGTGCCGGCGCCCATTTCCATGTCGAACGGCTGCAGGATCAGGCAGCCTTGGCTTGCCCAATATTCCTGCAAGGTAAGGATGAGCTCCTGAAAGCACGTCGGCTTGACGCGTGCTGAGGGGTCGGTCACCGGTACTCCCCGAAGCTTAAAGACCTTATGTTTCCATGACTTAAGGTCGTTTTTGCGGTGCGGCAAAATAGGTGCGGCCCCCACCCCGGTCAAGCGGTTGGGGTTCCCGCAATTTCCGCAAGCGCTACCCCATTTGGCATCGGCTGAATCGACCGTCACGATGCTCCGGACGGTCGACAAGGATTTCCGCAATTCCCGCAAGCGCTTTGGGTATCGCCGCTTGGGAGATTGGGCCAATCCAACAGGGGCACGACACGAAATTGCGCGGATTCGGGCCGCGGTGAGCGATGATTTTTGTACACCGCCATAGGGGCTCGGAAGGGGGTTTCCGACCTTTCCGCCCTTTCCGCCCCTCGTAGTTTGGCGGCCATGGATAAGCCGACGGCAGGCCGAGCGCGTGGCGCAGGCGGCCGACGGCAATGGCGCCGCTGCCCTCGAAACGTCGATGGTGATGAACATCATGCCGATCCTTTGTCGACGAAGGTCGGCAGGAATACGCCACAACATTGCTCAGTTCTGTCAAGTCCGGGCGGAGAGGTCCGCCGCCCCTATCCCCGGAGTCGGCCGCAGTGGCCGCATTTCTCCGCGGCGGCCGAGATAAAGGCGCCGCAGCCGGCGCACTGGACGGTCTCCTCGATCACGACCTTGCGGGCGCTCAGCGGAGCCTCGGCAGACGGACGGGGCGCGGCTGGCGCCGGGTTCGGCGGCGGCGCGGGCCGTGCAGGTTCCTGCGGGTTGCCGACGAACCGGTCGTAGTGGCCTTTCCAGCGGGCGAGGGTTTTCCACACCGCGTAGAGGGCGACGCCGAACAGGATGATCTTGAGCAGAAACCCCATCGAGCGGTTGTGCGGACCGGGCGGCGCCGGGTCAAGCCGTCTCGCGTCGCGGGCCTGCGCCCGCTATAGGATCGGCCATGAATGGAAGTGGTTCTAATGGATGATGAGGGGACGCCGCTCGACCTGTTCGTGGTCGGCGGCGGGATCAATGGCGCGGGCATCGCCTGCGACGCGGTGGGGCGCTCGCTCAAGGTCGGGCTCTGCGAAATGAACGATTTCGCCAGCGCCACCTCGTCGGCCTCGACCAAGCTGATCCATGGCGGGCTGCGTTATCTCGAGCAATACGAGTTCCGACTGGTGCGCGCGGCGCTGCAGGAGCGCGAGGTGCTTCTGGCCAAGGCGCCGCATCTCAGCCGGCCGCTGCGCTTCGTGCTGCCGCACGAGCCGCACCTGCGGCCGCGCTGGATGCTCAGGATCGGCCTCTTCCTCTACGATCATCTCGACTGGCACATGACCCTGCCCAAGTCGATCGCGGTCGACCTGCCGCAGTCGAAGTTCGGCGTCGGCCTGAAGCCGTCCTTCAAGAAGGGCTTCGTCTATTCCGACGCCTGGGTCGACGACGCGCGCCTGGTGATCTCCAACGTCAAATCGGCGCGCCAGATGGGCGCCCGCATCTTCGCCCGCCACCGCTGCGTCTCGGCGCGGCGCAGCGACGACGGCCGGCTGTGGAACATCGAGCTTGCGGGCCCCGACGGCGCCAGCGTGCATCTCAAGGCGCGCGGCCTGGTCAACGCCACCGGCCCCTGGGTGAAGCGCTTCCTCGACGAGCAGACGCATATCAAGACCACCAAGCGCGTGCGCCTGATCAAGGGCAGCCATATCATCGTGCCGCGGATGCACGAGGGCGAGCACGCCTTCATCCTGCAGAACAGCGACCACCGCATCGTCTTCATCATCCCCTACGAGCGCGACTTCTCCTGCATCGGCACCACCGACATCCCGGTCGAGGAGGGCGAGACGCCGGTCTGCACGCCCGAGGAGACCGCCTATCTCTGCGAGATCGCCAGCCACTACATGGTGAAGCAGGTGACGCCGGCCGACGTCGTGTGGACCTATTCCGGCGTGCGCCCGCTGTTCGACGACGGCGACGACAATCCCTCGGCGGTGACGCGCGACTATCATCTCGAGGTCGACGGCACGCCACGCACATCCGGCGCGAACGGCGTGGCGCCGCTGCTCTCGGTGTTCGGCGGCAAGATCACGACCTATCGCCGGCTGGCCGAGCACGCGCTGAGGGATCTCGCCCCCTATTATCTCCATATGGGCCTGCCCTGGACGGCCGCCCGCGCGGTCGCCGATGGCGAGCTGGCCGACGCGCCCACCTTCGAGGAGGCGTTCGATCGCTACGCCGACAGCGCCGCCTCGGTGAAGCCCGGCCTGCCCAAGATGCTCGTGCGCGTGCTCTGCCGCCGCCATGGCTCGGGGCTCGACGAGCTTCTGGAGGGCGTGAAGACGGTGGCCGATCTCGGCCGCCATTTCGGCGGCTGTCTCTACGAGACGGAGGTCCGCTACCTGATGCGCGACGAATGGGCGGTCGAGCCCGACGACGTGCTGTGGCGGCGGACCAAGGAAGGCCTACACATGACGGCGGCCGAACGCACCGCTTTTGCGCGGTGGATGGCCGAGCTGCGGCCCAACGTTGCTTGACCAAAACCGGAGACGCCATTCCCACGCCCCGCGTCAAAAGATTGTGACCTATTCTCCAGGATTACTGGCGCAAACTGGCTAGGCGTCCGTCGGCTGCCTTCTGCCACTGCGCGTAGTCTGGACGACCGTGATCGGCGAAGGAGGACGATTGGTGACGCTGTTCAGGCGCAGCAACGACGTCGAAGTCAGCATCAGCGCGGAGTTCGACAAGGAGTACAAGCCCGACGAAACGCCCCTCCATACGGGCATCTATCGATGCCGGGGATGCGGCTGCGAGATCGTTGCCGAGGCCAACAAGCCGTTCCCACCGGAGAAGCATCCCAGGCACTCGCCGGCCCAAGGGACAATTCGGTGGCGACTGGCGGTCGCGGCGCAGCACGAACCGCACTAGTCGTTCTACCAGCGCCCTATGTCGTCCGGTGCGTTGGGAAGGGCGAGACCGGCGTAGATGGGATCAAGCGAAATCTTGTCTCTCAAGTCTGAAAAATCGGTTTCATCAACGCGTGGACCCTTCTTGTCCTTGAGTCCGCGCGCGATGGCGTTCGCCGCCTTAAAAATTTCGGCCTCGTCACCTTCACCAACCGGCATCTCGGCGCCGGTGTCGTAGATGTAAAAGAGCGCTTCAGCAATGTACGCCGCCGCCTCGTTATCAAAATGCAACTGCCCGACTATTTTGCTCCCGTACATCCCCTCGTTCCGGAAGGCCGGGCTCGCCATGATGTCGCGAAGGGCATGCGTACACTCATGCAGGATGGTTGCCCGCTCGTCTGGCCCCGACCCGTAAGTATCTCGTCGAAACCACAGGATGTGCGTGCTGGGATCGTACTTCGCTTCCGCTCCCTTCGGGAGTTGCGAGGCCAAGCGAACCAGCCTCGGCTTTATCCAACCTTGCGAAATGTAGAACATCACCATCACGTAGCCGCCGCCGGAGACGTGCATACCGTGCGCCCAGAAATCGATCTTTGCGGCGGGAAGCGACAGAAGAACCTTCAAAACGCGGGGGATCAGCATGGCTTCAGACAGGGCCAAATCTCCATCATCCGAGCAACACGCAACAATCTCCGTGTCATCGAGCATGATGGCGGCCTGTAGCTGGGTATTCTGTGGGATATCCCACCCTTATCGAGGAGCCGCCACCTGGAGATGCCGCCCCGACAACGATCGCGCGGGACAGGGAGCCTTCGACCTCGCCGGACAATGTGATCGAAGCTACAGAACGGGCAGCCTCAATCCGGTTAAGAGAGAGGAATGCTTGACGTGATATTCCCGATGATGGCCCTTGCCTTCGTAATTGTGGCGACGCTGGCTGCCGTTGCCACCACGAGCGCCTCGCGGACAGTCAGTGGCATAGCCAACAAGGTGGTCAATGGCAGCAGTGCCGCTGCTCTCGTCGCAGGGGCGCTGACCGCCTGGTTCCTCCTTTGGCCGCCGGCATAGCTCCGCACGGCTTTTGCACGGTGGATGACCAAGCTGCGGCCCAACTTTACATAACTTAACGTGGCCACGGGGCACGCTCGGCCCGATTCGCCCGTATCATCGAAGCAACCCACGCATTTCCGGTGAGGTATTCGATGTCTTTTCGCCCTCTGATTTTGGCCGTACCGGCCACCGCTGTATTCTCCCTCGTGGCGGCGGCCGGTCTTGCCTGGATGAGCCCCGCATCGGCGCTCGATAGCGGCTCCGACGACCCGTTGGAGATGGCCCAGGCGACCCCGCCGGCCGCCCCGCCCCCGGCGGCCGGCGGGCAGGAACGCCGCGACCGTGCGGCGTTCAATCCCAAGGCTTTCTGCCTCGACCGGGTCGCCCATCGCGCCGGCGCCCGCGCCTATCTCAAGGTCCGGCTCGAGCTCAAGCCCGAGCAGATGACGACCTGGAACGCCTTCGCCAAGGCCGCCGACGACGCCGACGCCAAGGAGACGACGCGCTGCAACGCCCTGCCGACGGACATGAAGGAGCGGCCGAACTTCGTCGATCGCCTGGGCCGGGAAGAGGACTTCATGAAGGCGCGGGTCGAGCGCATCGAGGCCGTCAAGCCGACCTTGCTCGCCTTCTACAACACGCTCTCGCCGGAGCAGAAGGCGGTGCTCGACCGGCCGCGCGGCATGATGGGCCGCGAAGGCCATCACCACGACGGCCCGCGCTAGTCATTTGCTGGGGACGCGCCACTCCAGTGGCGCGCCCCCAGCGCTACCAGTCGCTGGCGCGCACCATCTTCATCAGGTCGTCGGCCATGGTGAGCGCAGTCAGCACGCCGGTCTTGGGATTGTCGGGCATGGAGCGGCCCAGGCGCTGCAGGTTGATCTCGCCCGAATCGCCCACGATCTCCAGCCGGCTGGCGTTGGTGCCGGCCGGCAACGTGGGATCGGCCACCAGCTCGATGTCGGTGCGTGAAAGTCCCGCGCCGCACAGCGCCACCGTCACCGCAAGATTGGCGTTCTTCGGGTAGAGCCGGCCGGCATCGGCCGGCTTGCCGCGGAAGATCACCGTCGGCTCCTTGATCGACGGCAGGTCGAACTCGGTCTCGGCCGGCGTGCCGGTCCAGGCGTGTGGCGGCTTGATCGAGACGTATTTCACGCGCTCGAGCTTGCCCAGCCGCATGGCCAACAGCCCGTCGAGGCCGGCGATGGCGCCCGACGGCAGCCTGAGGCGCGCACCGCTCTTCTCGGCCGCCTTGATGTGCTTCCTGTAGAGCTTGAGATCGCCGTAGGCGCCGGTGGCAATCACCATCAGGTCGATGCCCTTCTTCAGGATGGCCTCGCCCCAGTCGCGCACCGCCTGCTGGCTCGCCGCCTCGACCACGACGTCGGGCTTGAGCTTCAAGAGCGCCTTCAGGGATTCGACGACGGCCACCTTGCGGCCGACTTGTTTCTGCGTCGCCTTGGCGCGGCCCGGCCGCACCAGCACGCCCACGATGTCGATGGCGGGCTTCTTTGCGCGAAAGACGTCGAACAGCGTCTGGCTGATGGCGCCGTAGCCGATCAGCGCGATTTTCAGCCGCTTCTTCGTTGCCATGCCAGCCCCCGCCTGCCTTGAACCGCGCGACTATAGCGGGCGGGTGCCGCCGCAGCGACCATACTTGCGACCCCATACTTGCGACCATGGGGGGTGGCGGCTATAACCCGCCTCGCCAAACGGCCGGGTGAACTCTGCTTTCTGACGGAGTGTAGCTCAGCCTGGTAGAGCACTAGCTTCGGGAGCTAGGGGCCGGAGGTTCAAATCCTCTCACTCCGACCAATTGGCGAATGCCGGTGGAATAAACATCGGTTCGGTAAAGTGGCGGCGGACCTGCAAGGGTCCGCCGTTCGCTTTCTGGGACTTGGTTCGGTTCGCGTTCACGTGCCGCCGCGGCCGCCGTGCGCAATATGATTGTCGACGCTTGGAACTACCCGCCCGGCCGGTTCGAGCGCGAAGCGGCGGCAATGATCGAGATAGGCCTTCTCGTGCGCCCCGACCAGGTCGACGATGCTGTTCCATAGCCAGTACGGCGCATCGAGGTCGCTGGAGCGGTGACCCTGCAGCGTCCTTTTCCAGGATAGACGCTGCACCGTCGTGAGCTGGCGCGCATGGCCGATGCCCACGACGTTGCCGAGATAGCGCGCCGCCTTGCAGGCCTGGTTGCGGGTCAACTGGTCGATCTCGACCTTGAGATCCTGGGGCAGGAGTTCGCGGATGACCACGGGCTTGCCGAGGAACCGGGCGGCGATCATGCGGTTGCCCAACGCGGGCGCCAGCGCGCGGGCGCCCATGACGACCCTCTCCGCGCTGTCGGCCGGCAGCTCGGCGCTCGGCGCATTCGGCGCACGCGGCGCGGCGGCATGCAGCGCCTCCTTGATATCGATGAGGCACAGCCGGGCATCGTCGTCGGCGCCCTTGACGCGCAGCAGGACGGCATAGCGCAGCCGCCCGAGCGAGCTGCAGCCCTTCACCCAATAGGCGGCATCGACCACCTCGATCTTGGCCTCGTCCTCGCGCGAGTGAAGGTGGGTGACGAGCTGGCGCAGCGCCTCCGATTCGCCAAGGGCTTTCATGGCGGCGCGTTCCTCCTCGCTCAGCGGCCAGAAGCGCTTGCCGAGCGGGATGGTCGGCTCGACATCCTCGATGCGCTCTTCCGCGAGATGGCGCCAGCGGCGCTGGAAGGCCTTCTTCAGGACCGCAACGATGGGCTCGGGGGCCGGAATCCATTCCTTGTTCTCGGCCGGACCGAGCGCGTTGTCGTAACCGTCCATCATGTTCTCGACGATGTGCGCCGTCGTTACCCCGGGCAGGTCCGAGCCGCGCGCCGCGGTGGCGAGCGACAGGCCGAGCCGGATCAGGTCGTGCGCCGGATTACCGATCACGGTCTGGTCGAGGTCGCGGATCTGGATGGCGACCTTGCCTTTGGAATTGGCGACCGGTCCCAGATTGCCGAGGTGACAGTCGCCGCAGATCCAGATCGGCGGACCGTCCGGGATCGCGTGGTGCGACTGTTCAAGCCATTTGTAGAAACGGACGGTTGCGCCGCGTACATAGGCATGCGCGGAGCGCGCCATCTTGCGTCGCTGCTCGGCCATCAGGATGGCCGGCCGCCCGCCGACCTCGGGATACTTTGCGGCTGCGGAATGTTGTTTGGCCATCAGCCTAGCCAGGTGCTGGACGCATTTGCATCAAGGCATGACCCGAGAGGTCGCCAGGATCAATGCCAGAACAACGCCAGCAGGATGATGATCGGGATCGGCACGCCGAGCAGCCACAGCAGAATGGAACGACCCATGGGATTCTCCTTGGTTCAGTGAGTGGTCAGGAATTTGCGATCGTCGCGCAGCGCGCCGCCTTCGGTCGCGGCGAGACTGGCGGCGAGGGCGCCCAGGAACAGGGCGGCGACTGTCCAGAAGGCGAGCTGCATGGCGACGCGCCGGGCGGTGTCGGCGGCGACATGCGCCTCGTTTTCGATGGCGGCCACGCGGGCCTGCGCGTCGGCCGGCGGCAGACCGGTGCGCGCCGACACCATTTCGGCGAGGTAGCTGCGATCGTCGGCGGAAAGATCGCCATGCAGCCCGGAGAGCATGCGGCGGGCGACGCCGCGATCGGCCGCGAGGTCGCGTCCGGCGGCGAAGACGCCGGCTGCGGCCTGCCCGGTCCCGCCGGTCAGGGCGGCATAATTGGGCCGGAACAGCCGGTCGAGCAGCGGGTCGGCCGCGTCGGCGCGCTGCGCCGCGCCCTGAGCGGCGCCGGCGGCTGCGCCGCCGCCGATCACGGTGGCGGCCGACGCCAGGAGGGCGGCGCCCATCACGGTGGCGAATGCCCAGCAGAGCAGGCCGTGCGCGGTATCGCGGAAATAGACCTCGTCGGCCGGGCTGCGCAGCCAGCGCACGCGCAGGCGGCCGGTGATGTAGCCGCCGAGGGCCGACGCCATGACCGCGGTGACGGCCATGTAGATGCCGCCCACCATGGCGGCCTTGGTGGTGGTGATGTCGGGCGTGCCGCGCCACGGCGAGACGACGCTGAATCCCAGCCCGGCCCCGAGAGCAAGCAGCAGCAGGGTGAAGGCTGCGGCCACGAAGCCGCCGGCAATGATGGCCGGCCAGGAGACGGCAGAGGTGGGGGGTGCGTCGTTCTCGACGATGACCGTGTCGACCATGGCATTCCCTTCTTGGTGGAGCGCGGGCGTCGCAAATGCCGCCTGTGCCGTGTCAACAGCGGTGATCTTGAAAGGTTGCAGGCGACGCCAGAGGGCGTCGCGATCCGCGCGGCGCCGTCGCAACGTACGCGTTACGGTGTCGTTGTCCCCTCACATCGGCGAAAACGGTGCCGCCGCGTCTGCGGGACCAGCTGAAGCCGACGCCAGCTCTCACCAAAAGGAAAAGCCATGCCAAAGACAAAGCCCGCCGGCGACGCGATCGCCCTCCTGAAAGCCGATCATCGCAAGGTCGAAGGACTGTTCGAGAAGTTCGAGTCGGCCAAAGGCCCGGAACGCAAGGCGGCGCTGGCCAAGGAGATCTGCACCGAGCTGATGGTCCATGCGACGATCGAGGAAGAAATCTTCTATCCGGCGTGCAAGAAAGCGGTCGAGGAAGATCAGATGAACGAAGCCTATGTCGAGCACGACGGGGCCAAGGTCATGATCGCCGAGCTGCTCGGCAGCAGCCCCGATCAGCAGTTCTACGACGCCAAGATGAAAGTGCTTTCGGAAGAGATCAAACACCACGTCAAGGAAGAAGAGCGGCCGGGCGAAGGAGTATTCGCACAGGCGCGCGAAGCCGGGCTCGACATGGATGCGTTGGGCGAGCGCATGGCCGCACGCAAGGCGCAAGTGATCGAGCAGTTCAAGGCCAGCGGACTTCCGGCGCCGAAGACACGCGCCTTTACCGGACACAGGCTGGAGCAGAGCAAGCCGGTCGAAGCCAAGGCGGCCTGAACGCAAGCCGCGAAATGCGCCAACGCCTGCTCCGAATTGCTCCGATTGGAGGTGGCCCTACGCCGCGCGCGTGAGCGACTGACGTTGATTATCCAGAAAGTTGGCCTCCCGCGCGAGGTAAAGGCGCGTCGCCGCGCTGTCGATCCACGGCAGCGCGGCACATTCTTCTCCGAAAGACGCAGATTTCCGACAAACCGCAGCTTGCTTGCATGACGAGGCGTGGCCGGGCAGCATCCGCACCATGGCAATGGATATATCCGCGGCGTCGGTCGACCCCATCTCGAAGGCAACCCCCGACGAAGGCGTCCGGCCGCTGGTCCCTCTTGCCGGCGATCTCGCCGGAGGCGTCGCGATCACGGCCGAGACGATGGCCGCCTGGCGACGCAGCTCCGCCTATGCCGGGCTGCTGGCCTACTTCGCGAGCTACCCGCCCCGCTCGCTGATGGGGCCGCATTCGCGCGCGATCCTGTATTCTCTGATCCGCATGCTGCGGCCCAAGGTCGTCGCCGAAGTCGGCACGTTGTTCGCCGGCACGACCGAGACCCTGGCGCGCGCCCTGTGGGAGAACGGCGAGGGCGTCATCCACACGACCGACCCGTTCGGCGCCGATCGCTGCCCCGCGATCATCGCGAGCTGGCCCGGCGAGCTGCAGGCGATCACCGAATTCCATCCGCTCAATTCAATGGACTTCTTCGGCGTGCTCGCCCAGCGGCGCATCGCGCTCGACCTGGTGCTGGTCGACGGCAGCCACGATTATGAATATGCGCTGTTCGATCTCCAGATGGCGGCGCGCCTGCTCCGGCCCGGCGGCATCATCGTCATGGACAATTCGGACCAGACGGGGCCGTTTCATGCCAGCCGCGAGTTCGTCGCCCGCAACCCGGCCTGGCAGGAGATCGGCGGCGCCATCGCCGCCTACGATCCGTCCCGCCCGTTCGATCAGACCCGAAGCTCGATGCCGCCCGGCACTTTCTTCGTCGTGCTGAAGTCGCCCGATTGCCTGTCGATCAGTGTCGGCCCGCATGGCTGGGGACAGGCACCCACCGGATCGCCCATCGTCTCCGGTCTGCGCCTCGACCTGCCGGGCCAGGTCACGTCGGGCACCCTGTCCTATGAAGTGTTCCTGCGCGGGTTTGCCGATGGCAACCGCGATATCGTCGAGCTGAAGAACATCGGCAGCATCCGGCTCGACCTCGGCGGCTCGGCGACGTCCCTCACGCATCCCTTCACGTCGCCGCTGCATACCGACATGACGTCGAGATACGACGAAGTCGCCCTGTTTTTCGAGATCAACCTGTCATGGCGGGCGGACCCGGGCGCGCCACCCCTCGCCTTGTTGCGCGTGCCGACGCCTATTCCTGCCTGATCGAAGCGCGCCTACATGCACGACGCCTGGGCGATGACCACGGCGTCGAGACCCTGCATCTGCTCCTGCGACAGCGTCGAGGGATCGAGCAGGTTGCCGCCCGGTTGCGTCGAGGTGTTGGACTTGCGCATCCCGTCGATGGCGGCAGCGCGCTTGTCGGCCGGGATCTTGTCCGACATGCACTGGCACATCCTCTGGTCCGCCGTAACCAGGCACTCCGTCATGAAGTCGTCGGCGCGCACGACCGTCGACAGGCCCGAGGCCAGCCCGCAAAAGACAAGGCCGAAGGAAACCATACGCATCGAACACTCCCCAAAGAACCGGCCGCCCGACGGCGGCGCGAGCCGATAATATCGCGCCGGCAGGCCGCTGCCTATTCCGCCTGGATGCCGGCCTTTTCGATAATCGGGCGCCACAGCTCGATCTGGGAAGCGAGCTTGCGGCGGTGCGCCTCGGGCGTCGCCTGGTCGAGCGGCAGAAGGTAGGTCTCGATCTTCTCGAGCTGGGCGCCGACGGCCTTGTCGGCCATGATTTCGCGCAGCGCCTTGTTCAGCGTGTCGATGACGGGCTTGGGCGTGCCGCGCGGCGCGTAGAGGCCGAACCACACGCCGATAGCGAGGCTCGGCATGCCGACCTCGGCCGCCGTCGGCACGTCGGGCAGCGTCGCCATGCGCTGCGGCGCGGTCAGCACATAGGCCTTGAGATCGCCCGAGCGGATGGCGCCCGAGTTGGTCGTCGGCAGGTCGCAGATGATGTCAACCTGACCCGAGCGCACGTCGATCACCGCCGGTCCGCCGCCCTTGTACTGCACCACGGTGAGCGGCATGCCGAGCGCCTCCTGGAACAGCATGGCGCAGAGATGCGTGACGCTGCCCATGCCGGCGGAGGCGACCGTGAACTTCTCGCCGTTGGCCCTGGCGTAGGCGACCAGCTCGGCGAAGTTCCGGGGCGCGAAGTCCCGGCGCGCCAGGATCATCATCGGCGCCTCGGCGAACACGCCGATGAATTCGTAGGCGGCGAGCGGATCGAAGGCGAGCTTCTTGTAGAGCGCCGGGATGGTCGACATGCCGATGTGATGCAAGAGCAGGGTGTAGCCGTCGGGCTTGGCCCGGGCGGCCTGCAGGGAGCCGACCGTGCCGCCCGCGCCCCCGACATTCTGGACGATCACGGTCTGGCCGAGCTCAGTCCTCATCCCCTCGGCGAGCGTGCGCGCCAGGAAGTCGGTGGCGCCGCCCGGCGGGTAAGGCGTGATCAGGGTGATGGGGTGGCCGGGATAGACGTCCTCGGCCGCCGCCGGAAACGCGGCAAAGACAGCGAAAAGCAAAGCCGCGATGCGGCGCATCGGTTTCCTCCGGGGTCTTCCTGGGCCCGATGCTGGGCCAAGCAGCCGGTCTTTACCAGCGCGGCGAAGGGCGTAAGCTTGGACGATGAAGCTCGAACGACCGGATCCCCGAATCGGCGCCATCGCCACCGACGTCGACGTGCGCGCCTTGTCGGACGCCGACTGGAGCACGCTCTACCGGGCGTGGCTCGACGGCATCGTGCTGGTGGTGCGCGGCCAGACGCTCACCATGGAAGAATTCCTCGCCTACTCGCGCCGCTTCGGCCGGCTGAAGCCGCATCGCGTGAAGAGAACCCGCCATCCCGACCATCCCGAGCTCACGCTGATGGGGGTGGGCACGCGCAAGCCCGACGGCCAGGTCGACCAGGCGATCTACAACCGGGGCGGCGGCTGGCACACCGATTCGCCGTGGGACACCGAGATCTGCAAGGGCACGCAGCTCTACGGCATCGCCATTCCGTCGCGCGGCGGCGACACGCTGTTCGCCAGCATGTACGAGGCCTACGACTCGCTGCCCGAGAGCCTGAAGAAGCGCATCGACGGGTTGCAGGCCGAGCACGCCTATGGCGGCCGTCTGCGCAGGGGTTTCGACCTGCTGGAACCCGAGGACCAGCGCCGGCCGCCGGCCGTGCATCCCGTCGTGCGCATCCACGAGGAGACCGGCCGCAAGTCGCTCTACGCTAACCCGACCCATATCCTGCGCATCCAGGGGCTGGGCGACGCCGAGAGCGACAGGCTGATCGCCGAGCTCACCGACCACATGGTGGCGACGCCGGCGCAATACCGGCACAAATGGCAGGTCGGCGACATCGTGATCTGGGACAATCGCTGCGCGCTGCACGCGGCGACCGGCGGCTATCCGATCGAGGAGCAGCGCATCCACTGGCGCGTCACCATCATGCAGGACTCGGCCGAGGCGCAGAAGGCGGCCTAGCGTCCTCTAGAGTTTCGCCTTTCCGGCAAGGTCGAGCGCCGTCCGCAACTCGGCGAGATGCGGCGGCGTATTTCTTCCGGGCTTGGCTTCGGCCCAATAGCGCGTGTGCGTGAAACGCAGTGACTGGCCGCGCAGCTTCCGCAAGTCGATATCGACGACGCCGTCGCCGAAGATCGGCGCGGCGGGCGCCGAGATGATGTCGCCCAGGGCCACCAGCCGCGCCGGATCGTGGATGTTCGTCCAACGCACCACCGCGAACTGCGCGGCGTGATGCAGCTGCCATTCGCCGTCGGTCTTGGTTGGAAAGGAAAACAGCGCCGGCTTGTCGCCCGCAAGGGGAAGGCCATCGGCGCCTGCAGCCTTTCGCACGTCGGGATCCAGTTCCTCGCGGATCGGCGGGCACGTCGCCAGCTCGCGCGCCGCGATGCGTTCGACCCTGTCCTGGGGGCTGTTCGCCAGCAGAAAGTCGGTATGACCGAGCGGGCTGCCCACAGTGATGAGGTCGGTGATCAACCAGCGGCGATCGGGTTCCTCTTGTTTGGCGGGCTTGGGCCGCGTGCGCAGGCGACGACAGAAAGCCCGTTGGGCTTGCCGATATTGGTCGAGCAGGGTCGCCCGGCCGGCAGCCTCCTTTTCCGTTGCCAGGGAACCCGCCAATTTCTCCAGCGTGCACAAGAGCGTGAATTCGTCCGGGTCCGCCTTCGTGACGGTGTGCGAAGCCGCGCGCGTCGCCCAGTAGTAGGACACCAGATCGTAGGCCAGCAGCGACCCCAGGCTGTGGCCGACAATGATGATGCGGTCGTATTCCGTGCGATGCAGATCGTCGAGCAGCTTCAGTCCGCGCTCGCGGATCGCCTTGCGCGCGGCGATATTGTCCGGCAGGGCGCGCGTGTAGCGCACCACGCGACCGAACGAAGCGACGACCCAGGTGTGCGCGAAATACCCCAGCACGGCGACGATGCCGGCCAGGATCCAGCCCGGAACGGGCGCCAGCCAGCGGTAGGGCGGATAGTTCCACAGCGAGAAGTCGTACAGTTCCGGCGCGGGAGGAAGCGGCACCGGCGCCGGCAACACCGTCGCGCTGACCAGCAGGAGAATGACCAGGACAACAATCCACAGCGCCAGCCAGGCGGTCATCATGCGGCGCGGCACGTGCGTAAACGGATCGCGCAACAGCAGCATGCGGACCCAGTTCTGGACATCGCCCAGCGTCGAGCCGCCCGACAGATCGGCCCAGTAAAGTTCGTAGAAATCCTGCCGCGCGCCGTCCGGGTAAGTGCCTTCTTCCGTCGGCGTGCTCTCGCGCGTCGTCAGGCGGCGCAATTCGAGCGAACCGGTGCGATCGTCCGGCTTGCTCCAGATCTCGCCCGAGTCGCGCAGGCCGTTCTCGTGGACGTCGCGATCGGCCGTCCACACGGCATGGGCAAAACTCTTGATCGTATCCATGGGCTTCTGCTCGCCCATGCCGTGAATGACCACGATGGCCTGCTTGGGAAACCCCGAGGGTACTGTCACGCCCATCGTCACCCCCACCGGATGGCTGTTCGGCTGCAGTGAATTAGCGCACACAACCTCCGGCTGTGTCAAATCGGCGGCCTAGCCCAACAGCCAATTTCGCAGCAATCCGAACATTCCGGTGGCGAACAGGATGACGAGCGCCACGTTGCGGTAAAGCCTTTCGCTGGCCAGGCCATGAAACGCGCGGCCGCCGATCCAGGCGCCCAGCGCCATGACGGGGAACAGCACGACGGCGCGCGCCAGCGCGTCGAAGCCGGCGACGCCGGTCGCCAGCACGATCACGATCAACAGGAACTGCGTCAGGAAATAATAGGTGACGACGTTGGCCCGGTTGACCTGCGGCGGATCGTTGCCCGACAGCAGGTAGAGCAGCACCGGCGGGCCGCCGACGCTGGTGGTGGCCATCATCGCGCCCGACACCGCGCCGACCGCGACGCCGGCCACCGTCGAGCGCCGGCCGGTGTATTTCCAGCCGCTCCACATCAGCACGACGAAGGCCACGATCACCGCCGAGACGACCGTCACGATGGTGTTCTTGTCGACGCTCGCCAGCAACCACACGCCCACGGGCATGGCGGCGCAGGCGGCGATGCTCATGGGGGCGAGCACATGCCAGTCGGCGTGGCGGCGGACCTGCGGGAAGAGCTGCACGGAGACCACGAGCTCGATCGCCACCACGGTCACCACCATGTCGGCCGAGCCAAAGAGGATGGCGAAGACCGGCGCCATCAGCATGGCCGAGCCGAAGCCCGCGAACCCGCGCATCAGGCCGGCCACCAGGGTGACGCCGATGGCGGTCCACAGGCCGATGCCGGCGAACAGGGAAGCGATGTAGGAGATCATGACGCGACTGCTTGGCAAGAGGACGTACGACGGCGCGATCCGCTGGCCCCCGGCATGCGGGGACGAGGGATCAGGCAATAAGTCGTAGCGTCGTCAGTCGCTTCATGGGGTCGAGACCTTCCGCGATAACGCCTGCGCCGTCAACCATCGGCCTTGGCGCCGAGCTTGGCGCGCACGAAGTCGATCCTGTCCTGACCCCAGAACAGCTCGCCATCGACGACGAAGGTCGGCACGGCGAACACGCCCTGCTTGTCAGCTTCCGCGTGATGCTGGGCGAGCAGGGCCGGACCCGCGCCCGTCGCGAAGGCATCGAAGCCCGCAAGATCCACGCCGATCTCCTTCACGAGCGCCTCGACGGCGGCGCGATCCTCGTAGTCGAGCTCGCGCTTGAAGAAGCGCGGATAGGCCGCATCGATCAGCGCCCTGCCCTTGCCGCCGGCCTCGGCAAACATCCAGGCGAGATGGATGAGTGTCGAATCGAAGATCTTCTGCGGCCCGCGGATGATCATGCCGCGCTGGTTGGCGAAGCGGCGGACGTCGGCATAGAGGTATTTGATGCGACGCCGGCCGCGCTCGGCCGCCTTGGGATCGTCCACGTTGTAGGCGCCCCTGATGTCGAGCGCGTAGGGGCGCAGGCGAAGCGTCACGCCGAGCTCGCTCTCCAGCGCATAGGCCGGATCCTTGGCGAGGAAGGAGTACGGGCTCTTGAGATCGAGCCACAGATCGACGCTTTTGCTCATGTGCGCCGCCCCTGCCCCTCGCCGCTCTTGTCGCGCAGCCGGCGCATGCCGCGCAGCCAGCGGTCGTAGTCGCCGGTCTTGCGCGTCAGGTACTCCTTCACCTCGGGATGCGGCAGGATCAGGAAGGTCTCGGCGCCCATGACGTCGATCACGGTCTGCGCCACCGCATCGGTGTTGAGGACGCCGTCGACCGACGCCGCGGTGGCGCCCGCCATGCGCAGCATGTTGGTGTCGACCGCCTGCGGGCAGAGCACCGAGACGCAGATGCCCTTGTCGCCGTACTGGATCGACAGATGCTCGGCCAGGGCCACCGCGGCGTGCTTGGTGACGCCGTAGGGCGCCGAGCCCATCGAGGCCAGGAGTCCGGCAGCGCTGGCGGTGTTGAGCAGATAGCCCGACTTTCGCTGCAGCATGCCGGGCACCAGGACGCGCGCGGCATAGACATGGGCCATGACGTGGATCGCCCACGAATCGGCCCAATCCTTGTCGCTGGCATCCTCGTGCCCGCCGCGGCCGATGCCGGCGTTGGAGAAGAAGACGTCGACCGGCCCGTACTGCCGCTCGGCCTCGGCGACGAGATGGCGGATGTCGGCTTCCCGGGCGACGTCGCAGGCGACGGCCATGCCCTTGATGTCCCGGGCGACGGCCTCCAGGCGGCCGGCATCGCGGTCGGCCACGACCACTCCCTTGGCGCCCTCCCTGGCGTAGCGCCGCGCGATCGCCTCGCCGATGCCGCCCGCCGCGCCGGTGACGACGCAGACCTTGTCTTTGACTTTCATTCGTTTCTCCTCATGCTCTTCCGGACCGCGAGCGTCCCGCTCGCTCGGACTGCTTAGGCCAGCGGGACGCTCGCGGTCCGGAAGACCTTAGCCCCAGCTCTCCTCGATCAGCTCCGCATACTGCGCCTTGGTCGGCTGGCGCGGCGTCGACTGGTGGCAGTGATCGCCCAGCGCGCCATCGGCGATCTTCTCGACCGTGTCCGCCATGAGTCTCCCTATGCGCGATAGAACGGCTTGTCGCCCTTGACCGTGACGCGATAGCCCAGCCGCTTGTGCGGGAAGTAGTCCCACATGGCGTGATGCATGGCAGCGCGGTTGTCCCAGAAGGCAATGGAGTTGGGCTGCCAGGCGAAGCGGCACTGGAATTCCGGCGTCTCGCTGTGGCGGTAAAGCATGTCCAGCAGCGCATCGCTCTCGTTTCTGCGCAGGCCGGCGATCTGCGTGGTGAAGTTCCGGTTGACGTAAAGCGCCTTGCGGCCGGTCACCGGATGCGTGCGCACCACCGGATGCTCGTGGCGCGGGAAGCCGCCCTCCTTCGGCGTATGGCCGAAGCGGCCGCCATAGACCTGCGCGCCGTCATGGATCGCCGTCAGGCTCTCGCACAGTCTCTGGATCGGGGCCGAGAGCGTCTCGTAGGCGCGGTACATGTTGGCGAACAGGGTGTTGCCGCCGCCGTCGGGCGGCAGCTCCTTCATGTAGAGGATGCTGCCCATCGGCGGTTCGGCATCGCAACTGACGTCGGAATGCCATTCCTCGCCGGCGACATGCTTGGACTTCTCGTCGGCCTTGATGACCAGGATCTCCGGATGCTCGCCGCCGCGCGACGAGGTAGGATGCAGGTGCAGTTCGCCGAAGCGGCGGCCGAACGCCTTGTGCTGCTCGTGGCTGAGCTCCTGGTCGCGGAAGAAGATCACCAGGTTCGCCATCAGCGCGTCGTGGATTTCCTGGAAGGCCTGGTTGCCCAGTGGTTTGGCAAGATCGACACCGAAGATTTCCGCGCCGATGCAGGGCGTGAGCTTGCGCACCTCGATCGTCTGGTAGCCCATTGGCTTTTCCTCACTTTTGCCGCAAGCCTACGCGAGAAAGAGACCATGAGCGACAGTCTTATCCTGCGGGCCGCGACCGCGGTCGATGCGCCAACGGTCGCCGCGATCATCGCCGCGTCGTTCGAGGAATATCGCGGCAAGCTCGTGCCCGAACCGGGCGCCTTCCGTGAGACGGCGGACGGCATCGCCGCCGAGCTCGCCCACGAATCGGGCGCCATCATCGCGGAGCGGAATGGCGAGATCGTCGGCTGCGTCATGCTCAAGCTGATCGAGGACGATCTTTATTTCGGCCGGCTGTCGGTCGTGCCGGCGGCGCGCGGCCAGGGCGTCGCTCGTCGCTTGATCGAGGCCGTCGAGGACGAGGCGCGGCGCCGCGAGCTTGCCGGCGTGCGGCTGGGCGTGCGCATCGCGCTCGCCGAGAACCAGCGGCTGTTCACCTCGCTGGGCTATGTCGAGATCTCGCGCGAGGCGCATGAGGGCTTCGACCACCCGACCTCAATCAACATGCGCAAGGCGCTGCGCTGATCGCGCTCGTCGATTGCGGGCGTCCCGCCCACTCAAGCGCATTCACATGCGCGTATGATCATGAGCGGGCGGGACGCCCGCGGTCCGGAAGACCATGGCGCGGCGCGAACTTATAGCGGAAGGTGCAGCTCGGCGCGCCGCGCATGATCGTCTGGGCGCGCTCGAGGCTCACCTCGCCCCCACCAGCCGAGGCGATGTCGACATCGGTCTCGCAGATCAACAGCGCGCCCAGCTCGGGTTCGTCCAGGGCGCGGAAGAATTCGGCAAAACGGCAGCGCGTCACGTCGATGTCCAGCGCCTCTTCGTCGTGGCGCTTGATCTCGAACTCGACCTCCCTCGCAGAAACCTCGTTCAAGGCGCCTTGCAGGGTTGCCCATTTGTGCCGCGGGCTGCCCTCGATGGCCTCGCCGATGGCGGCGAACAGCGCCTTCGACCAGTCGCGCAAGGCCTGCCGCACGATGGCGTCGGCTTGGTCCTTTCCCAGCTCGGCGCGCAAGGCGCGCAGCACCGGCACCAGGACCTGAGCCTGTATCCGCGTCTTGTCCAGGAGCGATAGCCTGGGATCCACCAGGTAGTCGTCGAGCACACCGGCCATCAGTCCTTCCTCCGGAAGCGAAAGTCGCAGCAGCTGCCGCCCTGCATGATCGTCTGGCTGCGCGTGAGCTCGAGGTCGTCGTTGAAGCCCGCGACCATGGCGTGATCCCGGCTGCAATGGATGAGGACGCCGAGATCCGCCAGGCCGAGCTCCTTGAAGAATTCCGCGTATCTGCAGCGGGTCACGTTGAAGGCGAGGCGATCGTCGGTCTGGTCGAGGACCTGGATGTCCATGCCGCCGCCGCCGGCCCACACCGTCTCGGCCAGCGCACGAAGGCCCGCGACGTCGCCGCCGAAGCTGCCGGCCCATTTCGCCCCCTCCTCGGCGGCCAGGGCGCGGATCGTCGTGGCGACCGCCTCCCGGGTCGGCCCATCGCCGAACTTTTCCCGGCACGTCGCAATGAAGGGAATGAGCACGCGCGCCTCGATCTTGCGCTTTTGCAGATGGCCGATCGCAATCTCGTCGCTCATGGAGCTCTCCAGCGGTTGTATCGTGGGCGGTGACAGTCGCTCTCCATGCGGTGAGGGACAAATCAGCTATTCTGCGCCTTGAGCCTTAGAATAACTGATTCATCTGTCGCCGCTCCCGGCCTTATCTTCCGGAAAGAGAGCGAGAGAGAACGATCGTGACCTATCGACTGCCGCCCCTGAACGGCCTGCGCGCCTTCGAAGCCGCCGCGCGCCACATGAGTTTCAAGTACGCGGCCGACGAGCTGTGCGTCACCGCCGGCGCCGTCAGCCAGCACGTGAAGGCGCTCGAGACCGCGCTTGGCATAAAGCTTTTTCGCCGGTCGGCGCGGGCTATCGCGCTTACGGCCGAGGGCCGGGAATATCTGCCGTCGATCCGCACCGCGTTCGAGGTGATCGCCAAGGCCACCGAGGCGACGGCGCCCGGGCTTCGCAAGCGAAAACTTCGGCTCGGCATCGCGCCTGCCCTCGACAAGGCTGACTGCCCGGTGCTCAGCCGCCTCGTTTCCCACAAGGAGTCGACGGAGATTGTCGGCTCGCGCGTAAAGGACGATCCGGCCCTGCTCGCCGACGGCGGGCTCGACGCTCTGCTGCGGACCTCGGACGAGGCCTGCGCCGGCCTGCATATCGACCGCATCGTCGTCCGAGCCGGCGAGTCGGGACGGATGCCGGCGATCCTGGTGACCCGCCCGGGGATAGCCGGATGCCGCCAGCACAGAACTCTCGTGAAGCTGCTGCGGGCCTGAGAGACCCCCTTGCGCTCGCGCCGCCAGCGCGACATGAATCCCGTCATGAGCAACCGCATCCCTCTCACCGGCCCTGCCGTCTGGCGCGGCGACGAAATCAGGAACTCCAAGCGCTGGATCCGCGACCTGCCGAAGTCGGCGGTCGACGATCTCGATGCCGCCCTCGCCGCCGTCAAGCAGAAGGGCCTCGCCTGGTCGCAGATCACGCGCCGGGACTTCCCGCTGGCCTCGCTCAACAGCCTTTTGGCCGACATCGCCGGCGAGCTGGAGAACGGCGTCGGCATCATGAAGCTGCGCGGCTTCCCGGTCGACCGTTACGACGAGGACGATCTGCGCCGGGTCTATTTCGGACTGGGTACGCATCTCGGCACGCCGGTGTTCCAGAACCGGAGCGGCGAGCTGATGCGCGCCATCCGCGACGAGGGCGCCCATGCCGGCCGCACCTATGGCGAAACCAAGGACCAGACGGGCGCGACCTTCCTCTCCTCCTATGCCCGCACCTTGACCAGTGGCGCGTTGCGCTTCCACACCGACCGCACCGACGTGGTGGGCCTGCTCTGCGTGCGCCAGGCGCGCGCCGGCGGCGTCAGCAAGCTCGCCTCGACGCCCGCCATCCACAACGCCATCCTGGCGAAGCGGCCCGACCTGCTCGACGAGCTGTTCAAGGACTACTGGCGCAGCCGCTTCGGCGAGGAAGGCACGACCAAGGAGACCGCCTATCCGCTGCCGATCTTCGGCCTGCGCGACGGCAAGTTCACCTCGCACTATTCGCTCACCTTCATCGAGGCCGGCCAGCTGGCGGTCGGAGTCCCCAAGCTCACGGACAAGCAGAAGGAAGCGCTCGAGCTCTTGATGGCGACGGCCGAAGAGCTCTGCTACGAGATGACCCTGGAGCCCGGCGACCTGCAGCTCATCAACAGCCATGTCACCTATCACG
>Ga0210389_10000881_pt1 | contig 25345 bp, 25 predicted proteins | sample IncBWH28OmetaG_FD_160127 | JGI IMG/M metagenome (GOLD analysis project Ga0210389, IMG submission 160127) | Forest soil microbial communities from Barre Woods Harvard Forest LTER site, Petersham, Massachusetts, United States - Inc-BW-H-28-O ...
AACTGATTCGGCCAGGTCTCAATCTCGGGAAACTCATGATCGAGTCCGGAGCTGGCGTGCTCATCCGTATAGCGGCGCGATTTCGGCATGGCTCATTGTATCGAGATCGGTATCGAGATCGTGAGTGTAAATCACAATCTGAATCGCCATGGAGGACGCCTCGGAAGCCCTGTTGGCGGCCTGAATTTGAGGCGAAACAACCACCCGCCGCATCAAACTAACCAAGTCTTGATACTAGTATTGCGTGTCTCGTCGCAGCACATGAATGATAGATTAAAGCTTGCGCTTTTCTCCGCATGCCATTGAATGGAAACAGTTCGCAGCCTCGCCGCTGGCCGGCAACGGTGCTCGCCATTTTGGCCGCCGTCGGCCTGCTTGCGGCCTTTGTTTCTCGCCGCAATGAAGCTGTGCCCATCCGCACCACTCAGGTCGAACAAGGCAAGATCCGAAGTCTGATTGCGACCAACGGGAAAATCGAGCCGGTCAATAACTTCGAAGCGCATGCTCCGGTTTCAGCCAGCGTCGAGCGCGTTCTGACCAAGGAAGGCGCTGAGGTACGCAAGGGTCAACTGCTGGTCATCCTGGATGACGTCGACGCCCGCACCCAGGCGGCACGCGCCGAGACGCAACTCAAAGCGGCGCAAGCCGACCTCGCCGCCATTGAGCGCGGAGGCAATCAGGAAGAAGTGCTTAACCTCGACGTTCAACTGACCAAGGCGCGCACCGACCGCGACTCCGCACAACGCAATCTCGACGCGCTCAAGAAACTTCAGCAGGAAGGCGCGGCCTCCGCAGGTGAAGTGCGCGAAGCCGAGAATGCGCTCATCCGCGCCGACTCTCAACTCACATTCCTTAAGGAAAAGCAGACCGGGCGTTATTCAAGTGCCGAGATAGCGCACGTTCACGCCCAGCGCGATGAAGCGCAAGCGGCTTATGATGCCGCGCAGGACACGCTTGCGAAATCGAACGTACGTGCCCCTTTTGACGGCATTGTCTACTCCCTGCCGGTGAAACAGGGGGGCTTCGTCGCGAACGGCGATCTCTTGCTGCAACTGGCTGACCTTCGCACCGTGCTCGTCCGCGCCTTCGTCGACGAGCCTGACGTCGCTCGTCTCGCTCCGGGCGACCCAATACAGATTACTTGGGACGCCATGCCTGCGCGCGTCTGGCAAGCGACCGTCAGTGGAATCCCGTCCACCGTGAAGCTGCATAGCTCGCGCAACGTCGGCGAGATTACCAGCATAGTCGACAACAAAGATCTCAAGCTGCTGCCCAACGTTAACGTCGGCGTCACCGTCACCGCCGCCGAGCACGACAAGGTTCTGATTATTCCCCGCGAGGCACTGCGCACCGATGATTCGACGCCCTACGTGTTGCAGGTTGTCGATCGTCAACTCAAGCGCCGCAACGTCGAGACTGCCATCACCAATCTCACACAGGTTGAGATCACGCACGGTGTATCCGCCAATGATCTGATCGCCATCAACTCAACTAACGGCAAACCGATCGCCGACGGAACGCAGGTAAGGTTCTAGCGGAACTTCCAGTCACGAGATGGGTTGATTTCATTAGGTAAAGTTTTTTTGCATTACGTTCTTAAATGATCAAACGCATTGCCCAATTGTTGTTGGTCCTACTGTTGCCGCTGGTGACTCTATCGGCTACGACTGTGGACTCCGCACGCGACTTGCTCGCCGCCGGCCGCATCGACGATGTCATCACCACGCTCAACGGGCATCTGTCGTCGGCCCCTTCCGATGCCGAGTCGGCAAACTTGCTCTGCCGCGCTTATCTCGCGATTGACGATTTGAATCGTGCTGAAACATCCTGTAAGAAGGCCATCGCGCTCGATCCCGAGAACAGCCGCTATCACCGCTGGATGGGCCACGTTTATGGCGCGAAGGCGGACCGGGCTAATTTTCTCTCGGCGGCTGGACTCGCTGGGAAAACGCGACAGGAACTTGAGCACGCAGTCCAACTTGACCCTAGTGACATCGAGGCCCGCAGCGATCTGGCCGAGTTTTATTTCGAGGCGCCCGGCATCGTTGGCGGCGGCCAGGACAAAGCCAGGGCCCAAGCCAAAATTTTCGCAGCTTCAGCACCTGCCCGCGAGCATTGGGTCTATGCGCACATCGCGGAAAGAAATGGCGATCCAACGACCGCGGAGCGTGAATACCGCCTCATGATCGAAGCCAGCAATGGAGACTCGGAAGCCTGGCTCAGCCTCGCGCTTTTTTACCGCCATCAAAAACGCTACGACGACATGGAACAAGCTCTGATCAAGACGAGCCAAGCTCCGACGACCAAGCCTGACGTGCTCGTCGATGCCGCGCAGAACCTCTATCGCACGAACCGCAACACGGCGCTCGCGATTGAACTTCTCAAACGCTATCTTGCTTCCGGCCCGGTTGAAGAAGCTCCTGCCTTTAAAGCCCACTACCTGTTAGGAATGCTGCTCGAACGGCAGGGTGACAAGATTGCCGCGGCTCGTGAATACCGTTCTTCCCTTTCTCTGGCGCGCCAGTTTGGCTCCGCCCAACAAGCTCTCAACCGAGTAAGTCACTGAGTCTGGTGAATCCAGCTTTCTCTGCGACCTGTGCGATTTCTTCACGAGCAAAGCCCCTGAGATCGCTGAAGCATCTGTTTTGTGCGCTCCTTGGTTCTCCCCAAAAAAGCTTCACCCGCCTTCCAGTACGCTCATCGGGGGCACTACAATTCGGCATTACCGCTCAACCGCAGTCCGTTCCGTTACTAATACTGAGCTGTTGATCAGATCGAGGTGGACAGGATGAATCCTCTAGTGCCATGTTGGTTGCGTGACGTGAAGGCTCTCGCTGTAACCGCAGTCGTGCTGCTTTTTGCAACCATTGCGCCCGCGGAACCGCTGCCCCTCGATCGCGCCATCCGTCTCGCTCTTTCGCACGGCACGGCAACTGCGATCGCCGACGCCGATGTGCAGCACGCGCTTGCCTCGTATCGCGAACTGCGCAACAGCGTCATCCCGCAACTATTCGTCGGCTCAGGACTCGGTTATAGCTACGGGTTTCCGTTGACCATCGAAGGCTCGGCTCCATCGCTGGTCAACGCCGTTGCACAGAGCTCGGTATTCAGCCTCGCGCAGCATCAGTATCTGGGCGCCGCCAAGGCGGATATTCACGCTTCCGAGTTCAAGTCCAAAGACCAGCACGACGCCGTTATCCAGGATGTCGCCATCAGTTACGCCGAACTTGTAAAGTGGGAAGCCCGGCTCACTCGACTCCAGCAAGCCGAAACGCAAGCGCAGCAGATCGAACAAGGCGTAGCCGCCCGTGTGCAGGAAGGCGTGGACAGCACAACTGATCTGAACAAGGCCAAGCTCGTCGCGGCGCGCGTGCGTCTGCATCGCGCCGAAGCGCGCGGCTCGGCCGACGTTCTTCGCCGCCACCTCGCCGACCTCACCGGCTTGCCCGTTACCGCGATCGAACCCGTGCCCGAAAGCATTCCGGCTCTGCCTCCGGTCTCTACGGAAGAGGATTCGCCGAGCAAAGCCGTTGCCTCGAGTTTCACGGTCAAGATCGCCGATCAGCATGCCCTGGCCGAGGCGATGCGCGCCACCGCCGAACATCGCGCCGTCTATCCGACACTCGATTTCTCCGCGCAGTACGCCCGGCTTGCGACCTTCAACAACTATCAGGATTTTTACAAAACGTTCCGCCCCGATAACGCCACCATTGGCGTAGCGCTCCGGATCCCGCTGTTCAATGCCAGCCAGCGAGCCCGCGCTCAGGAGGCCGACTTCGCCGCCCTCAGCGCGAAGAAGCAGGCTGAAGCGGCGCGCAACCAGGTCTCCGAGGAGACGCTGAGACTCGAGCGCGCCGCCGAACAGCTCGAAGCCGCCCGCGAGGTCGCCCGGTTAGAATACGAATTAGCCGAGTCATCCCGACAAGCTGCTGAAACTCGGATCCAGGCACAGACCGGTACATATCACGAGCTAGCCGACGCGCAGGTTCAAGCGAGCGAGCGTTACCTGCTCTATCAGGATGCCGATTTCGAATACCAGCGCGTCCGGATGAACCTGCTCCGCGCCACCGGTGATCTGGAGAAATGGGCGCTACCGGACTCGCCGACCAAGTAATTTTCGTATCGAGGGTATCGTTCTAAAGATGCCGCAAGTCCTGCCGAATCAATGCCCCTTTAGGGGCGGCGCCGGCATCCAATCTAGAGCAACCGAAAACGTACCTGAATGGTAGCCATCCGGAGGGCTACGCTCACCCCGGAATGTTAGAATAGTGAAAGCACCCATATGCCATTGAAGACGCTGTTCTTAAACCCTCCCTCCTTCGAAAACTTCGATGGAGGCGCCGGCTCGCGCTGGCCCGCTACTCGCGAAATCGAGTCCTACTGGTACCCCGTCTGGCTGGCGTACCCAGCCGGCATGCTGGAAGGAGCGCGCCTGCTCGACGCGCCGCCGCACCACGTCAGCGCGGAGGAGACGATCCGTATCGCGCAGGACTATGAACTGCTCGTGCTTTTCACCAGCACCCCCGGCTTTCAGGGCGACATCAACATCGCCGAAAAGATTAAAGACGCCAATCCCAAGATCAAGATCGCTTTCGTCGGACCTCACGTCAGCGTACTACCCGACAAGTCCTTGAACCAGGCGAGCGTGATTGACGTTATCTGCCGCAAGGAATTCGATTACTCGATCTACGAGTACGCCAACGGCAAACCGCTCGACGAGATCCTCGGCATCTCGTACCGCAAGGATGGCAAGGTCGTGCACAACGCCGACCGCCCGACGATCGAGAATCTTGACGCGCTGCCCCACGTCACCGACGTTTACCGTCGCGACCTCGACGTCCGCCGCTACAACGTCCCGTTCCTTCTCAACCCGTTCGTCTCGCTCTACACCACCCGCGGATGCCCAGCCCAGTGCACCTTCTGCCTATGGCCGCAAACGCTCAGCGGACATCCGTGGCGCAAGCGTTCCACCGACGATGTCGCGCAGGAAATGGCAAAGGCCAAGGAATACTGGCCTTACGTAAAAGAGTTTTTCTTCGACGACGACACCTTCAACATTCAGAAGGCGCGCACCATCGAGCTTTGCGCAAAACTGAAGCCGTTAGGCTTGACTTGGTCTTGCACCTCGCGCGTCACCACTGACTTCGAAACGCTCAAAGCGATGAAGGAAGCGGGCTGCCGTCTGCTCATCGTCGGGTACGAATCCGGCGATCAGCAGATTCTGAAGAACATTAAAAAAGGCGCGACCGTTGAGCGCGCGCGGCAGTTCACCAAGGATTGCCACAAGCTCGGTCTCGTCGTGCACGGCGACTTCATCCTCGGCCTACCCGGTGAAACCCGCGAAACCATCAAGAACACCATCAAGTTCGCGAAAGAGCTGGACGTCGAAACGATTCAGGTTTCAGTCGCGCACGCCTATCCTGGCACTGAACTGCACGAGTCCGCGGTCGCGAATGGCTTCATGACTGCTGACACAAAAATGGTCGATGACATGGGCCACCAGATGGTGCAGATCGAATACCCTGGACTGCCTGCGGCTGAAATTCTCGAGGCTGTGCATCATTTCTACGACGAATATTATTTCCGCCCGAAGGCTGCCTACCGCATTCTGAGGAAAGCATTCTTCGACAACTCTGAGCGCAAGCGCCTGTACAAGGAAGCGCGCACTTTCCTGAAATTGCGGGCCCAGCGCCACAAGTGGGTCAAGGACAATCGCAAGGAAGCTCCCACGCCGGCGCCGGCCAAAGCCTAGCGGAGTTCCGAAGTAAGGATTTGGCAGTGGGTTTCGCCTCAGGACATGCCTTTGGGCATGCCGCAGGTTGAGTGAACCGGAAGCGCCTTCAGGTGCCGGGCTTATCGGCCGCCGAGTAATGTACACGTGACCCTTCGCAAGTACTTAGTTCTCGCCGGCGTCACTCTCTTCAGCACGCTCGGCGATTCGTTACTGGCCCGCGGCATGAAAGACCTCGGCGGCGCTTCGCTGCACAACATTCCCGGACTCCTCCTCGCGATCCTCAATCCTTACGTCACCATCGGAATCGTTCTGCTGCTTGCCTTCTTCGCATCGTACATGTCCGCGCTTTCATGGGCTGATCTCACCTACGTTCTGCCTGCCACCTCCCTCAGTTATGTGATGGTCGCGATAATCGCGCGGATTGGCTTTCACGAGGAGATCCCGTCCACCCGCTGGCTTGGGATCGCGCTCATCGCGGCCGGAGTAGGGTTTGTGGCGACAGGACCCTCCACAACGGATGTTCGACACGAGGATCCTCTGCGTTCAACTCCAGAGTCGAATGATCTTCGTTTGAACCACGAATAGGTTGAACCATGAATAACCTTTACGCCTGGGCCGCCATCGCCGTCATCACCCTAGCCGCCACGACCGGCGACGTTCTCCTGGCCCACTCCATGAAGCGCGTCGGCGACGTAGGAGAACTCTGGCAGAGCGGAGGCTTGTTCGCCGTTATGCGCCGCATTCTCGCGACTCCCACCTTTTTTCTAGGAGTCCTTGCCATGGCGGTCGCTTTCTACAGCCTGCTTTTCGGCCTTTCCTGGGGAAACCTCAGCCTCGTCGTTCCCGCCTCAGCCTCGCTCACGTTCGTTGCGAACGCGGTGGCCGCAAGAATTTTTCTCCACGAGCGAGTAGGCCGCAGGCGCTGGTTAGCAGCAACTTTGGTCGCTGCCGGCGTCGCATTGATGGCGATGTGATGACGCAAGGAAGGTTGCTGGCAGAGCAGGGGCAAGGCGTGGCCGGCTCAGCCAAAGAGGTCAACTTTAATTACCAGCGGCGCCGCTTCCACAATTCTCTCCTGACCAGCGGACCGATTTTCCAGAGCGTCATTTCCGATCACCGTCGGAATCGAGAGACTGCGTCCGCCGAGCCGTGCCACCCGCACACCAGCTTTCTCCATCTCGCGGCGCAACTCTTCTTCCGTCTCGAAGCGTTCCAGTCGCAGCGTGTTCACGGCCACCGCCAGGCGCTCGAACTGCGCGATCAAGTCAGTCAGCAGGCCCCGGCTACCCGAGCTCATCTGAACAAATTCCAGACAAGCACGCGAGCGTTCCGCCGCTCGAACCAGTCCCAAACTCCGAAAGGAAGCGGCATTGACCGACACCAGAATTTCCGTCCGCGCGCCCAAATCAAATGCATGACTTGTGTCCACGCAAACGCCGCCCAAACTCAGGTTTCGCAGCTTGCCTGGAACGTGCACGCCATTGGATGGCAATGAATAGATCCGGGCTTCCCCTCCACAGCTGAAGCGGGGCGTGCGGCGGCGCTCGTCGTTATCTTCCATGCGCGACATGGTTATTACATCGTTTGCCGTGTCGCAAGACTTTAGATCGTCCCCAAGAGTAACTCGAAGTTGAATCGGAAGTTACTTGAAGTGGCTGCGAGAGCGGCCCATATCCGCGAAGCGGCCGAAGAATGCAGTGCATGGCGTACGCCGTGGGACTGACGAGTTCTGCCGGCAGCCCCCGGGGAGAACGAAAGGGTAGAACGAAAGAAGAGTCAGTGTCTCGCAATTCTCGCTAAGCAAATATCTTCATTAATCCCGCCGAAGGCGAATCGAGTGTAAGGAACTTCCCAGCACTTCCGGCCGCACGGCTCATCGCCTCTGCGGCCAGATACCCGCTGCGCACGGCGCCCTCCATCGTGGCAGGCCACCCGGTCGCCGTCCAGTCGCCGGCCAGAAAAACTCGTGGCCAAGCAGTCACCGCCTCCGGACGATACTGATCCATCCCTGGCCCGGGCGAATACGTCGCATTCACTTCCTTAATCACGGTCGACTTCACCAGCTTTGCTGCTCGTGCCTCCGGAAAGAATTCCTGGACCTCTCGCAATGCCATCTCAACAATTTCCGCTTTCGATTTCTCAACCAGACTTCGGGAACAGCTCACCACCAGCTCGACGTAGCTGCCGCTTCCCTTCTCCCGGGCTTCGATCAGGCGCGACTTATGAAACATCCACTGGATCGTGCGATCAAGCAGCACCGCGTGATCGAGGTCGCTGATCTCCCGATCGAACCAAAGATGAATGCCGGTGATCGGCGAAGTCGTAAAATGTTTGAGCTTCGCGGCGAGTGGCGCCGTCTCGGCGCCGTAAGGGAGAATTCGCGCAAGAACATCAAACGGCACAGCCATGAGCAGATAATCGAACTTCTCTCGCTGCTCTTTCGCGGAAACTGTCGCCGTGACCTGCACTGCCGAGCCCTGCATCTCGAACGACTCAACACCGGCCCGAAATCGTATCTCGCCGCCGCGCGCGCGAATATAGTCACCCGCCGCGCCGTACAACTCGGTCAGCGGAACGGTTGGCACACCCACACGTCCGGCCGCAGCCGATTTCAAAAATGACTCGCGCACCACCTGCGCGGCGTAGGGCACCGAAACACGGTCCAGATCTTCATTCAGAGCGCTCACCAGAATCGTCTTCCAAAATCGTTCGAGCGCCTGCTTCGTCTGCCCATGCCTCTTCAACCAATCGAGAAACGATTCCCCCCGATCCGCCGGTAATGCCGGAACGAGCGCCATCATCGCTCGGCTGATCGCCAGCTTGTCGGAAAAGTCGAGGCATGCCGCGCGCAGAAATGCCGGCGCCGTATGCAGCGGAGCAGGCAGCGCTGAAGGACCGATCACCGAAGCACGCCCGCCGGGCTCCAGAAACGTCAAATTGTCATACCAGCGAATTCGGTTCTCAACACCGGTCCGGCGATAAAAATCAATCAGATTAGTGCAGCATCCGAGCAAGACATGCTGGCAGTTATCGACAATCTCGCCCGTCCCCGGATGTTGATACGAAGACGCACGGCCACCGAGGAAGGGCCGACGTTCGAACAATGTCACCCTGAAGCCGGCGTCAGCCAGGCCGCATCCAGCCGCCAGCCCAGCCAAACCACCGCCGGCAATCGCTACTGTGGAATTTTGCATGGAAGAAAAATCATTCGCGCAGAGACAGCCGCCTTCGGGGCGAAGCGCGGCATTACAGAAGGCGTTTCACAATTCCTTTCGTCAGGACGCTGACCTTTGCTGGAACACTCAACCGAACGCGCTGGGAGAAAACGTCGTAATCGTTGGCCGCAATCTTTTCCAGCAAGCTCCGGTAAATTGTAATCAGCACCCACAAGCCCGGCTGGCTGTCTTCATTCACAAGGGGAATCAACTCTTCGCCGGCTCGATAACATTCGCGCGCGCGGTCCGCTTCCAACGCCAGCACGGGCCGGACGCGCGAAGCCTCCGGCGCGGCCAAATCTCCCGCCACCAGGCCGCACTGCAGCAAATCTTCTTCCGGCAGATAAACTCTGCCCATCGCAGCGTCTTCTTTCACATCGCGAATAATGTTCGTGAGCTGAAACGCCAGCCCGCAACTCTCCGCCAGCGGCTCAGCCGCGGGATCGCGATAACCAAAAATCCTTATGCAGACCAGCCCCACAACGGACGCGACGCCATAGCAATACTGCCGCAGGTCATCAAACGTCTTGTAACGCGCGACCAGCGGCGAGGGCGCCCCATGTCTCGCAGTTTCCGAGACCCCGGGATTTTCCTGCGCATTTTGCTCGAGATCCGCAGCCGTCCCATAGGCGAGCTGATCGAGCAGCCCGACCGGGATCTGGTACGACCGCTGTGCATCGGTCATCGCCATTAATACGGGATCGTCGGTCGCCTGGCCGGCAAGCGCGCGATGAACTTTATCGAGCCATTCGGTCAATTTGTTTTGCCGGTCGCGAAGGCTGAGCGCGCCATCATCGGCAATGTCATCGCACCGCCGCATGAACGCGTACACCGCGGCCAGCGCATTTCGCTTGCGCTGTGGAAATACCAGAAACCCGTAATAAAAATTCTTGGCCGCGGAGCGCGCAATACCCCGGCAAACCGAATACGCCATGTTGAGCTGCGAGCGTGTCGGAGCGAACTGAATAGGCGCATTTCCCACAGCTGAGCTCATTGTGGCTTCCCCGCCGTCGCTGATACGAGATGTTTTCGCGTGATCGGCCCAAGCGCCGCGCGCGCCACCAGTGCAAGCTTGCGCGCCTTTGAAATCGCCGGACGCCGCCCCATCACCGCGTACCCTTGTCGCTCGATGGCGTTCAAAATCTCCTGCCCGCCCCGGCTGAAGAGTTCAATGTCGAGAGCCAGTTTGCCATCGATTTTCCCCACTAACGGCATCCCCTGCGCAAACCATTGCCGGGCCCGCGCAACTTCAAAGCGCATCATCTCGCAAAATTCACGCGAATTTTCGCCCTCGCGAATCGCATCCTCGCTTACGCCAAATCGCCGCAGATCTTCAAGCGGAAGATAAATCCTTCCAACAGCATAGTCCCGGCTCACATCCTGCCAGAAGTTCGCGATCTGCAAAGCGGTGCAAGTGTAATCCGAGAGCAGTTGCCGTTCCGCATCGCGATACCCGCATAAATACAGCACAAGATGCCCCACCGGATTCGCCGAATTCCGGCAATAGCCCAGCAGATCGGTGAACGTTTCGTATCGTCCCACGCGTTGATCCTGCCGGAATGCCGTCAGTAGATCCGAAAATTCGTGCTTCGGAATCTCGAACTCGCGCACCGTCTCCGCCAGTGCCACAAACACGGGATGCTGCGGCCGCTCGTTATCGGAGTAACACGCATTCAGGTCGGCTTCCCAGTCATCCAGGAGCCGCAGGGATGCCGCCTTGTCTCCAACTTCATCTCCCAAATCATCCGAGATGCGGCAATAGGCATAAACATTGAAAAAATGCTGCCGCAAGTGTTTCGGCAAAAACCACGATGCCACCGAGAAATTCTCGTAATGCGAGCGCGCCAGCCGCCGGCAATATTCACGTGCCTCTTCGAGCGAAGGCGCGACCTCGGGAATCGCATACTCCGCCGGCACCTTTGCCCAATCGGAAGGTGACGCAGTCAGCAATTCGGGATTGTCGATAACTGTTGCCATTCAAAGTTGACCAGCCTTAATACCACAAAGGACACAGAGGACCACGAAGGAGAGTAAGTGAACATGCTTCTGACCTTCGTGTTCCTTCGTGTCCTTCGTGGTTAATCGATCTCAGTGTCCCGGAATGATCGCCGTCTTGATATCATCCGTGCGATTCAGCATGTGCCGAAGCACATCGTGCAACCGGGACAACGGCGCCTCACCGGTAATGTAATCCGTGCCGCGCACTTTCTTTTCGGTGATCAGACCGAATGCACGCCGCACCGATTCCGGTGTGTGGTGGAACGTCGCCTTGAGCGTGATCTCCGAATAATGGAGCCGGTTCGTGTCGAGCTGTACTTTCGTTCCCGCCGCGCAACCACCGAAAAAGTTCACCGTTCCGCCCTTGCGGACCATCTGCACGGCCCACTCCCAGGCTTCCTGGCGGCCGACTGCTTCGATCACCACGTCAGCGCCCCGCCGTTCCGGGCTCAACTCGCGCACCGCTTCAATCGGATCCTTTACCTGCCCGATCTGCACAACTTCGTGCGCGCCCTTGCGCCGCGCCAGCGAAACCTGGGAATCGCGCTTCACCACCGCGACCACGTTGCATCCGATCGCCTTCGCGACCTGCACAAACATCAACCCAATCGGGCCGCCGCCAACCACTGCAACCGTGTCCCCGATTTCAACGCCCGTTTCATGCAATCCGCGCAAAACGCATGCCAGAGGCTCGGTCATCGCGGCATCTTCAAAGCTCACATGCGGAGGCACCACCAGCATATTCGCCTCAACAATTCGGCGCGGAATCCGGATGTACTCCGCATATGCACCGTTATTGAAAAGCAAATCCTCGCACAGGTTTCCCTGATGCTTCGAGCAGTAGAAACACTTGCCGCAGGGCGCCGAGTTCAGCGCCACCACGCGCATGCCCTTCTTAAATCCACGCACGCCCTCGCCTACCTGCTCGATCGTACCGGCCAGTTCGTGTCCAAAGAGCGCCGGAGGCACAATCATGCGCGCGTGATACCCGCGTTGATAGACTTTCAAATCCGTGCCGCAGGTCAGCGCCACGTGGACTTTGACGAGCACTTCGCCGTCGCCCACGCGCGGAATCGGCACTCGCTCAATCTTGACATCTTCTTTGCCGTACAGAACGGCGGCCGTCATCTTACCCGTCACAATGAATGTCCTTCCCACACGCTGCCCGGCTGGATCACTATCTTCATCGAGTCCGGCTGAGGATGGGCAGCCAGCCTGAGCGCCTCCACACTGCGTTCCAGAGGAAAGCGATGGCTGATCAGGTGTTCCAGATCCATTTCGCGATTCATCACAAACTGTACCGAGTCCTCTTGCAAATCCACCGAGGCACTATAGGAGCCCAGTAACGTCTTTTCATCCACGCAGACCGCCGCTGGATCAATCGTCACTTCGCCGCGCGTCGTCTGTGCAAACAGCAAAATCCGCCCGCCAGGACGGGTCGCGTCCATAGCCGAGCGGATCAGACCACTTCCACCGACCGCCAGAATCACAGCATCTGCACCGCGTCCTTCGGTCATTTCACGCACAGTTTGTACGGTATCGGCCTTCGAAGCGTCAATATTCTGGCTGAGGCCGAATCCCTTAGCTATTGTAAGCCTCGCCGGATACAAATCGGAAGTGACCACCCGCGCACCGGCCCGCTTCGCCAGCATCGCCAAAATCAGCCCAATCGGGCCCTGCCCCATTACCAGCACCGTCTCTTCGGGCTTCAGTCGCAGGGTCTCAATTCCTTTGATGCAGGTGTTCACCGGCTCGACAAAACATGCCTGCTCGAAGGAGACATCAGAAGGAATCCGAACCGTCCCCTTTTGCACAATCCAATCCATTACACGAACGTATTCCGAAAACCCGCCGCCTGATGGCTCAAAGCCCGCCGTGCAGCCGACCCTCTTGTAGGTTGCGCACTGGGCAAATGTCTTATGCCGGCAGTAGTAACACTCGCGGCAAGGAATGTGGTGAAACACCATCACCCGATCCCCCACGGCATACTCGCGCACGCCCACTCCCACTTTTGCGACCACGCCCGACATCTCATGCCCGAAGATTCGCGGGGCAGAGTGTGACCCGGTCGAAATCTTCTTCAAATCCGTTCCACAGATTCCGCAAGTGTGCACGCGCAACAAAATCTCGCCCGCGCCAATCTCCGGCACAGGAACTTCCTCGAGCCGCACATCATCGATGCCGCGATAGACCGCAGCCTTCATCGTGGCGGGAATCCGCCCGACGTTTCTCTCAACCGTCGCTGTTTCAACCATCGCCATAAAATTCTTGTCGCGGTCGCGCTCGCGTCTCGCCTCAAACTCCTAGCACGAGCGTGCCTCGCTGCTGCGCGTCCTACTGATCCACTGCCCCGGCGAGCGCTTCACTTTTCAGATAAGTCCCAATCCTCGCACACAACGCCCGCGAAGCCCGCGCGCCATTCCGCGCCAAGGCAAGCGTCCGACCCCAAAGCCACGGGCGCATCGCAACATGCGCCGCAAATCGCGCCGATCGAAACTGCCCGTCACCCGCAACAAATTTCTCGACCGGGGGCAGGACAAAATCGGACACGTCGGAAATCGCCTTCAGCGCGCCAAACCCCACCCCGTGAACTTGCGCTCCCTGCGCGACCGCCGACGCCTCCATATCCACCGCAACAGCCACATAAGCCTTCGCCAGCCGGGCCTTCTGATCCTGGTTTGCCACCGCCGCGTAACTTACCAATGTTCCGCTTCCGGACAGCGTTTCCACGCGCGAACCATCCGCCACATTGACCACAGTCCGAGGCTCCAATACATCAGCGACCTTCAACGCCGGATCCAGCGCGCCAGCAAAGCCCACCGAGATCACTCGCCCCGGCCGTGTCGCCTTAATTATTGCCTCGGTCGCCTGCCGGGCAGCCTGCGCTCCGATTCCACCGCAGATCAAAGACGCATCACCCGACTCAAACAGCCGGTATTGCCGCCCATCGTGCTCAATTTCGCGCACCTTCCATCCCCGAATCAGCGGCCTGACTTCCCGTTCCAGGGCCGCGACAATCGCGAGCCTAGACATACCCATTCGTCCGGAACCACTCCACCGACCGTCGCAGAGCGCCGTCGACGGGAATAACTTGCCAGCCCAAATCCCGCTCTGCCTTCGCGGAGGTCACGAACATCATCTTGCGTCCCATGCGCACCGCGTCAATCGTCGCTCGCGGCTCGCGCTTTAAAATTCGGCCGGTCACCATCTCGTCGACAACGCCCGTCGCGAGCGCAAAAACATAAGGCAGCTTCACTTTCGGCGACTTCAATCCCGTAATCGCTCCAAGCTTGTCCAAAATCTGCTTCAGCGTCAGATTCTCCCCGCCCAAGATGTAGCGCTCACCACTCTTGCCTTTTTCAAGCGCCTGAATATGTCCGCGAGCGCATTCCGTCGCATCCACCAGATTCAATCCCGTCTCCACATACGCCGGAAACTTGCGCTTCAGAAAATCCAGCACAATTCTTCCGGTAGGAGTCGGCTTTATGTCGCCTTCTCCGATTGGCGTAGTGGGATTCACAATGACCACATCGACTCCCGACTGCGCCGCGTCTACCGCCACGCGCTCGGCCATAAACTTCGAACGTTTATAGTGTCCGATCATGTTCGCGATCGACACCGGGCTGGCCTCGTCCGTCATGCGCCGGTCTTCAAAGTGATTACCTGAAACTCGCCCGCCCGCGTGCCCGTTCGATCCAAATCCCATCGTCGCCACACTCGACGTGTAGACCACGCGCCGCACGCCCTGCTTTCGCGCCGCCTCAAGCAGCGCGCGCGTGCCCTCCACATTCGACCGATACATCTCCTGTGGATCGCGCACCCACAGCCGATAATCGGCGGCGACGTGAAACACAACCTCGCAACCCGAAACCCCGCTCTCAATCGAAGCAGGATCGCGCAAATCTCCGGTCACGCGCTCGGCATTCAAATCCGCAATATTTCGCAGATCGCTCGAAGCCCGCACCAGCAGCCGCAATTCGGCTCCATCTGCGGCCAGAGCACGGGCCACATGACTGCCCAGGAAACCCGTAGCGCCAGTGACAAAAACTCTCAACCGCAGTTCTCAGTTCTCAGTCGTCAGTTCTCAGTAAAACCGAAATCGCTGTTCGATCAGTTCTGAAGAAGCTTTAACTGATAACCGACAACTAGTTCTTCTCCGCCATTACCTTCGCGTACGTCGTGAGCGCAAGCAGCGGGAAATACTGCCTATACAAGTGATATTTCAAATAAAACACTCGCGGAAATCCGGTCCCGGTAAAGAAAGCTTCATCCCACGATCCATCTTTCTTCTGCGTCTTCAAGAGATACGCAACGCCCCGCGCCACGCACTCGCTGCGCGTATCGCCAACCGCCAGCAGTCCCATGATCGCCCATGCAGTCTGTGAGGCCGTGCTCTCGCCCTGCCCGCGCAGATTCGGATCGTCATACGATCCCACCGTTTCTCCCCAGCCGCCGTCCGCGTTCTGCACCATGCGCAGCCACTCCGCGCCCTGCTGGACCATCGGCTCATTCCGGTCGACCGCCATCGCTTCCAACCCGCGCAGCACCAGCGCTGTGCCGTAGATGTAGTTCACGCCCCAGCGCCCGAACCAGCTTCCATCCGGCTCCTGCTCGTCGCGCACAAACTGAATCGCCTTCTTTACTGCCGGGTGATTTTGATCAAACCCATACGTCGCCAGGCACTCCAAAATACGCCCCGTAATATCAACTGTCGCCGGATCGAGCATGGCGTTGTGATCTGCAAAGGGCACATACTGAAACACCATGCGGTCGTTGTCTTTATCAAACGACGCCCAGCCGCCGTTCTTGCACTGCATTGACAGCACCCAATCGAGCGCCCGCTGTACCGACTCACGCTGGTAGCGTCCATTCGGATGTTCCACGCGACTCAGCGCCAGGCACACCATCGCGCTGTCATCCACATCCGGATAAAACTCGTTATTGAATTCGAAGTACCAGCCACCTGGCTCCCCCTTCGGATTCTTGATCTTCCAATCGCCCGGCTTCCTAACCTGTTTCTGAAGAATCCAATCCGCGCACTTCACGAGTCGTGGATCCGTCGCTGGAACGCCCGCTTCCCCCAGTGCAAACAGCGCATATGCCGCGTCCCACACGGGAGACATGCAAGGCTGCATTCGGAATGTGTCGCCTTCTTCAATTCCCAGCTTCTCAAATTCATCCATCGCGCGAATAAACTGCGGATCGTCCACCGAATATCCCAAGCAACGCAGCGCAATAATCGCGTTCATCATTGACGGATAGATCGCGCCCAGCCCATCGCTCATCTCAAAGCGTTCCAGCATCCACTTCTCAGCCTTCTTGAGCGCGATCGAGCGCAGCGGGCGAATGTGTACCGCCTCAAACCAGTGCGTCACCCGGTCCAGGCAGAGAAAGAAATTCCGCCATGAAACCAGCTTCTTCGCCCAACGCAGTCGCATGCGTGAGCGGTCGCGCCCGCCGACGAAAAGCTCTTCCACACCCATTTCGTCGGGAATCTTCTTGAAGGGCTTCTTCGCGTAGCAGATCGACAGCGGCACCAGAATGGCCCGCGACCACGAAGAAATTTCGTAGATGTTGAACCAGAACCAGTTCGGAAACAACACAATCTCCGGCGGAACGGCCGGCACTGCGTCATAATCGTACTGCCCAAAAAAACAAAGATAGATCTTGGTAAATGTATTGACCTCGGCCACGCCTCCCATCTCCAAAATCTTCTTACGCGCCCGCACCATCGCCGGATGATCGGCGTCAAATCCCGCCAGCTTAAGCCCAAAGTAAGCCTTCACCGAAGCCGAGATATTCGACGGCCCGGCGGCAAAAATACTCCACCCGCCGTCTTCATTTTGATGATTCAGAATGTAGCGCGCGGCCTTCGCAAAGCGCCCGGCATCACCAGTTCCCAGCAGTGTGTGCAGCAGGATGTAGTCCGACTCGAGCGTGGTGTCGGCTTCGAGTTCACCGCACCAATAGCCTTCTTCATGTTGTTGGGAGAATAAAAACTTGCGCGCCGCATCGACAGCGACCGCGACCCGGCTCACCAGGTCGTCTATCTTTCCAAATCGCATCTGCGGCACCGAGGCCGGACTATGAGGGGAGGAAGATTCTTCCATTCAAACTCCTGAAACTCTCCTAGCTAATTCCACGCTTCCAATTTCCATTTACTCTGTCATCCTGAGCGAAGCGAAGGACCTATGCATTTTGCTCGTGCGGAGTAAGCTCTCCAGCCACTAAGCCTCCACGCCGGGCGCCGCGGCAATTGTCTCTACGATCTCCGGTGGCAATCCAAAACGCACATTCTCGGGCATAATCTCGAGCTCCTGCACGTCGCCGAATCCCTTGCCAGTCAAATACTCCACCACTTCGCGCACCAGATGCTCGGGAGCCGATGCTCCCGCGGTGAGCGCGACCGTTCGCACGCCCTGCAGCCACTCCGGCCGGATGTTGCTGTAATTGTCAATTAGATGCGCCTCGGTCCCCAAACTCCTCGCCACTTCCACGAGTCGCTTCGAGTTCGAACTGTTATCCGATCCCACAACAAGCAACAAATCCGCATCCGACGCCACATGTTTCACCGCGACCTGCCGATTCTCGGTGGCATAACAAATGTCCTGCGCCGCCGGCCCCTTGATATTTGGAAACCGCTTGCGCAGCGCCGCAATAATGTCGCGAGTCTCATCAAGGCTCAGCGTAGTCTGAGTGAGATAAGCCACGCGATTCGGATCTGGCAGCGTCACCGAATCGACCTCCTGCGGCGATCCCACCACCTGCGTCACCGCGGGAGCCTCACCTAGCGTCCCAATCACCTCATCGTGATCGCGATGGCCAATCAGAATCAGCGAGTAGCCTTCCTTGGCAAACTTCACCGCCTCCACGTGCACCTTCGTGACCAGGGGACAGGTTGCATCAATCACCCGCAGCTTGCGCAGAAGGCTATGCTCCCGCACCTCAGGAGACACGCCGTGGGCGCTATAAATCACCCGCTCACCCTCGGGCACCTCGTCGACTGAATCGACGAAAATGGCGCCCTTATGCTGGAGCTCTTCGACCACAAACCGGTTGTGCACAATTTCCTTGCGCACATAGATGGGAGGCCCAAAGGCCTCCAGCGCAATCCGGACAATATCGATGGCCCGCACCACGCCCGCACAAAATCCCCGCGGCTTAAGCAGCAGTAACTGTTTGTTTTCCGACAATCCCATCCCCCTTAACCGTCTGGCGAACCTCTAGCGAGCCCAAGCGTAGAATCGGCCGTCCCGCCCGAGGCCTGACGCAACCCAACACTATTAGGGTACGGCCAGCCCCAAAAAGATGCTTTAAAAGTTAATCAAAGGGTATCGAAAAAGACAGCTGTGGTCAACGTAAGCCTTTGCAGGAGCTAGGATTAGCACCTCAACGGTTATCGGAGGAGGTGTAGCACAGACCAGGCCGTTACCATACCCGCAATGCTCCATAGCGATCGAACGCTTGATCGTTACTCACGAGGAACAACTTCTCCATCTCCGCCTGCGCAATCAGCATGCGGTCAAACGGATCTTGGTGGGGCCCAGGCAACATCCCGGCGCGAATTCCGTGTTCGTAGGACACGGGCAGACTCAAGAAGCTTTCGCGATCAAGGTAGCCTCCGAAGTCCAGCACCAGTTCGGAGGCGCTGGGCAGGCGTCCTAGACGAAACTTTGTCGAAATCTCCCAGGCAGAGACTGCGCTAACAAAAATGCCGCTCTTCGATTCGGCAATCAGTTTTCGCGACGACACCGGCAAAGCGGGATCGTCGCTGTACCACCAAAGCAACACGTGCGTATCCAGTAGAAGGCGCACCCTATTGCCCCCATGCGTCAAGCTCTTCGGCAGGGAGAGGCTCAAAAAACTCGGGTCCGACCTTCAACTTCCCGCGTAGTGCTCCCGGCTTCCGCTCTCCCTGTTTGTCTTCGATTGCGACCAGCCGCACCACCGGCTTCTTCCCGCGAGCGATGACAATCTCTTCGCCCCGGCAAGCCTTCTCAATCAGCCGCGAAAGCTCGGTCTTAGCCTTGTGAATGGTCACGGTTTCCATAAATCTATGTTAGCTAACTTCGCTTAGCTAAGTCAAACAGGAGTGAACACTAGTAGAAGTTGACGAACTTCAGGTCTGCCGCCTGCGCAATCGCAAGGAGATACGCCCTGGTCGCGATGTACTCAGTGTCGCGAGGTCCGTCATCTTACTTCAGCGATTCGCCTTAATCATCTGCTCTGCATGCTTCCGCGAGGTCTCGGTCAGTTTCGCGCCTGATAGCATGCGAGCTACTTCTTCGGTGCGCTCCTCGCCCGTAATCTGACGAACCGTGGTTTTGGTTCGCCCACCGACCGCCCGCTTCTCGATGACATAATGCTGATCGGCAAAAGTTGCAATCTGCGGAAGGTGCGTCACGCACAAAACCTGATTCCCTTTCGCGAGCGCCTTCAATTTTTTTCCCACTGCCTCCGCTGCCCGCCCGCCAATGCCGGTGTCAATTTCGTCGAACACAAGGGTGCGTTGTGACGATGAAGCGGGCAAGGACGCCCGCGACACACTTTTCTTTCCCGCCGCAGGCGCGCTGGCCTCCACGCTCACCTTCAAGGCCAGCATCACCCGCGAGAGTTCACCTCCCGAAGCAATCTGCTCAAGGGGACGCATCGCCTCGCCAGCATTGGGCGCAATTCGATAAATCACTTGATTGATCCCGGACGAACTCCACTGCTCTTCCGCCGCATTTTCTTCAACTGCAATAGCGAACGAAGCCCGCATGGCCAAATCGTTGATCTCCGCCTCGACCATTTTCTCCAGTCTTCGCGCCGCATCCGATCGCTTGCGTGAGACACCGCGAGCGGCTTTACGATACCCATCGGCGACAATCGCCAACTGCGAGCGCAATTCCGCGAGCACCTGATCTTTGTTTTCCATCTCGGAGAGCTTCCGCCGAACGTCCGCTCCGAAGGCAATCGCCTGGTCGAGCGCAGGACCATACTTGCGTTTCAGCCGGTCCAGCGAAGCCAGGCGCTCCTCAAGCTCAGCCAATCTCTCGGGAGAAGCATGAATTCCGCCCGCATAATCGCGCAAGGTAGCGCCCACATCCTCGACGCTAATGCGCGCCGTTTCGAGCGCCGCCAGCGCCTCCTGAAACTTCGGTTCATAACGCGCAAGTTCTTCGATGTGCTTCTGCGCCGCGCGCAAACTCGACGATGTCGAAGCATTGCCTTCATACAGAAGATCGAAGGCGTTCATAGCTGCGCCGTAGATCTTCTCCGCATTCGCGAGCACGAGCTTCTCTGCTTCAAGTTGCTCGTCTTCCCCCAGCGTCAGCCGAGCCTCGTCGATCTCGCGCGCCTGGAAGCTCCACAGATCGAGCAATCGCATGCGGTCCTGTTCATCCCGCTCCAGCTCAGCAATGCGCGCCTGAATCTGCTTCCAGCCCGTGAATGCGACCGAAACCTCGTCCAGTTCGATCCCGGCGTACATATCCAGCAGACTCTGCCGCGCGGCCGCATCGAAGTTCACGATCGATTCGTTCTGCGCATGAATCACTCCCAGGTGCGGCGCAAGCAGCTTGAGCACCGCCACCGTCGCCGGCTGATTGTTGACGAACACGCGCCCTTTTCCGCCCGCCGCAATCTCCCGCCGCAGAATCAGCGAGCTAATTTCCGACGATCCGCCTCCCGATGAGGCATCTCCCCGCGACCCACCTCCCGACGACCCGTCGTCCGAATCAGTATCCAGACCGTTCGCTTCGAGAATGTTTTCGATCGCCTTCTCCGCCGCGCCTGCGCTCTCAAACACGCCCACGACAACCGCTCGCTCCGCGCCCGTCCGAATCACCTCCACCGACGCTTTCCCCCCTAGCAGCAATCCGAGGGCGTCAATCAGGATTGACTTCCCGGCTCCGGTCTCGCCCGTAAGCAGGTTCAGCCCCCGAGCGAACTCGATCGCCGCGTTGTCGATTACCGCGTAGTTTTCCAGGCGCAATTCAGAGAGCACAATCGCCTCGCGATCGATGGATTCAACTCAGCAGGCTTCCGTTAGCAAAATACCTCACTAAATTAGGCGCAGCATAGCACACCGGTACCGCCGCAATGGGCGAAAACCGGCTTCCCATGCCGGCACCCACCCCGCGGGCAACCACACCAGCGATTCATGTGGATGCCCTTCCGAGTTTGCGGCCAGGAGAGCCCTTCGCGAAAATCAATCCATGAAGTCCTTCCCCCGATTCATGACCAGCTACCTACCCGTGTGTCTGCTTTTGGGTCTGGCAACCAGTTCAATTTCCGCACAAGAATTGGAGTGCCAGCCTTGCCGACATGGATTTGGCAAAGTTCCAACCGGCACTTCCCATTCCTTTAACTTCCAACTTAAGAACTCTGGCAAACGGTCTCTGAAGATTACCTCCGATTCAATTCAAGGAAGCGAATTCTCAATCGGAACCTTCCCCCTGCCCGTGACGGTCGCCCCCGGCAAAAGCGTCGAACTCCCTGTCATTTTCACGCCCACCGCGTCCGGGCGCGAGCAAGGAAGTATCACCCTGGCGAATACCGGCCAGGATTCGCAGCTTACCGTGAAGCTCGCCGGGACGGGCATTGACGATGGTTCTCATAGTGTTGCGCTTTCGTGGGTACCGGGAGACCAAGACTATGTCGGATTCAATATCTACCGATCCACCGTCGACGGAGGGCCCTATACAAAAATCAACTCCAACCTGGATTCTTCCCCGAGCTTCACGGACTCCTCCGTGCAAGGAGGAATGACCTACTACTACTGCGCTACCGAGGTCAACGCCGAGGGCCAGGAGAGCGCTTATTCCAACATCGCGGAAGCCACAATTCCCGACTAGCATCTTGCACGCCAATTGCAAGCCGGGGCATTGGCGGATTCGGCATTGACCTCACATCAACCGTGACCGATGTGGTACCTCGACCTGCCCCTCACCGCGATGGGTCTATAATTCCAACAGGAGTTTTATCCAATATCAATGCACCTGCCTTCCGTCCTCCTGTCTTTTGTCGGCGGCGAAATAGTCGATCTGTTCCTGCAAACCGGCGCGGTTGCCAAAACCGTAATTGCGATCCTCGTCCTGTTCAGCATCCTTTCCTGGGCCGTAATTCTCTCCAAATGGAGAATCATTAAACGCGCACGCACGCAAGGTGAACGTTTCACCCGCGCCTTTCGCAAGTCCCAGCGCCTTCAGGAAATCGCCGCGGTCGCCGAACAGTTTCGACCCAGCCCGCTCGTGGGAGTATTCGAAGGCGCCGTCGTCGAGTTCAAGCGCCAGATGGGAACGACCGGGAATGTCCACAGTTCCGTGTCGATTCAGCGTGCTATGCAGATCACATCCTCGGAAGAGATCACGCGCCTTGAACGCAACGTTCCCTGGCTCGCGATCACCGGAGCGGTCACGCCTTTCATCGGCCTATTCGGCACGGTCTGGGGAATCATCGACGCTTTCCACGGCTTGGGCACGGCGGGTGCAGCCACCTTGCGGGCGGTGGCTCCCGGAATATCTGAAGCTCTCATCACCACGGCGGCCGGGCTCGCCGCCGCAATTCCCGCTGTCATCGCCTACAACCTGATCATCGGTTCGATCCGCGAACTAGCCGCACGCAACGACGACTTCGCGCTCGAAATGATGAACCTGATCGAACGGCAGCAGGTTCAACAAGGGAATGCGCAACAGGGGATCGCGCAACCCGGCCCCGAGGTTCGGCGCTGATGGCCTTCACCGCCGCTAACGGCCGCACCCAAACTGCGCTCGCGGATATCAACGTCACGCCGCTCGTCGACGTAGTTCTCGTATTGCTCATTATCTTCATGGTGACTGCGCCTGTTCTTCAGTCTGGAATTGAAGTCAACGTCCCGCACACCCGCACCGTCAAGGAGATCACCGAAGAACGCGTGGTCATCAGCATCGACAAATCGCAGCGCGTCTTTCTCGGCAACGATCCCATCAATATCAACCAGATCGCGGCAACCCTCAAACAGAGGATTCGCGATCCGCGACATCAGGCGATTTATCTCCGTTCCGACGAAGACGTTCCCTTTGGCGCTTTCGCGACCGTGATGGATGCAGTCAAGTCCGCCGGCATCAGCAACGTAAGCATCGTGACCCAGCCCATTGACGCCCATGGCAAGCATTAGTGCAGCAGGCATCGACAACGATTTACTGCAGGGCAGACTCAAGCGCCCGCTCGCATGGTCGATGGGATTGCACGTTGGATTCATTGCATTCGTCGTGCTCTGGGCAAATTTCGTCACCGGCATTCGAGGCCAGGGCTGGGGGAGCGGAGGAGGCGGAGACGCCATGGGAGCGACCCTAGTGAGTTCGGTTCCCTTGCCCGCCAGCCCGCAGCAGACCACCAATGTGCTCGCAACCGAATCCAAAGGCCTCGCGCAATCGCAGCCCAAGGTGGAGGAAAAGGAACCGGATGCGATTCCAATCGCCGACAAGAACTCAAAAAAGAAACCCAAGCCAGTGACGACTGCCACTCAACGCAAAGCCGAACCTGAACAGCCGGAGTCGAATCAGATTCCGTATGGCGAGGGCGGGCCGGTCAGCGGTCCGTACGCGATGTTCAGCGCAGGCGGCGCAAAGGGAGGCTTCGGATTCACCGGAGGCGGAGGAGATTTCGGCAGCCGGTTTTCATGGTACGTGCAGGCCGTGCAGCGCAAAGTCTCCGAGAATTGGCTGCGGTACGAGGTTGACCCCAACATTAAGGAAGCAAGCCGCGCCTATATCACTTTCGACATTGGACGCGACGGACGTCCAACGAACGTGCAGCTCGAACAGCCGAGCGATGTGCCGTCTCTCAATATCTCGGCGACGCGAGCGATTCAGCGGATCGATACGTTCGGGCCACTGCCGCCGGAATATTCCGGCAGCAAAGTTTCGGTAGAATTTTGGTTTGATTACAAGCGGTAGCGATCCACAGGGAGCAAACTTTGAGCAACTTACCATCCCCCGCCCGACACATTCACAAGAGCCAAATTCCCTCGCCCGGCATGGGGATCCCGTCGCGCCACGATCTGAAATCACCGCTTGGCCGCCAGTGGCTTTTCCTCGTCGTCGTAGCCGTTTTCGCACTGGCCGCCACCAGTTCCGCACAAGACTGGATTCGAACCGGCACCGGACTCGGTGTCGAAAAAGTGCGTCTCGCCGCCTCCGACTTCAAGGCTTCGACGCAGGACCCCAAGAACGCTGACCTCCAGAAAACCTTCGACAGCACTCTCTGGAATGACCTCGACAACGCTGGAATCTTCGCACTGGTATCGAAGAGCTTTTATCCGCTGCAATCTCCGGGACAGCCGTCTGAAATAAAATTTGCGGACTGGGCCTCACCGCCTCCTGACGCCTCGATGCTTGCCTTCGGCAACCTCGGCGTAGCCGCTGACAAAGTTACGGTCCAAGGCTGGCTCTACGACCTGAAGAATCAAACCTCGCCGCAGGTTCTCGGCAAGCAGTACAACGATTCCGCTACCAGCGACGCGGTGCGCCTGATCGCACACAAATTTGCCGACGAAATCATCTTCCGCCTGGGTGGAGGAATTCAAGGCATCGCCGAAACCAGGATTTTCTTTGTCAGCGACCGCAGCGGCCACAAAGAAATCTGGGCGATGGATTACGACGGCGCCAACCAGCAGCAGATCACGCACCTCGGAAGCATTTCCCTTTCGCCGCGCATCTCGCCCGACGGCTCGCGCCTCGCCTTCAGCTCTGCGACGAAAGGCGGCTGGGAAACGCTGATGTATTCTTTCGATCTCAACCGCATGGTTGCCTTTGCCCGTTTTGGAGGCATGAATTTCTCGCCCTCATGGTCGCCCGACGGCAAGATCGCATTTTCTTCGTCGCGCAGCGGCTATCCCAACATTTTCGTGGTCGATCAATCCGGCGGAAACCTTCGCCAGTTGACGAACGACAAAGGCCCCGATGTAGCTCCGACATGGAATCGCAAGACGGGATCACAGATCGCCTTCGTCAGCGGACGCACCGGTTTGCCCCAGATTTATTCAATGGAATCTGACGGTACAAACTTGCAGCGCGTCACCGATCAGGGCTATGCCGTCTCGCCCAACTGGTCGCCTAACGGACAGTTCCTGACCTTTTCGTGGATGCGAAAGTACGGTCCGGGTGAACCCGGCTCCAACGATCTTTATCTAATGGATGTGGCCAGCAAACAGTGGGTGCAACTCACGCACGACTCGGGACGCAACGACTATCCCTGCTGGTCGCCCGATGGAAGGCATATCGTTTTTCAGTCCCATCGGACAGGCACCGACCAGATCTTTACCATGCTGGCCGATGGCACGAATGTGAAGCAGTTGACGTACAAGGGCAACAACACGCAGCCCAACTGGAGTTGGAAGTAGACGGGTTTTTGCTCGACCGCAATACTGAAGAAA
>Ga0210389_10000882_pt1 | contig 25331 bp, 24 predicted proteins | sample IncBWH28OmetaG_FD_160127 | JGI IMG/M metagenome (GOLD analysis project Ga0210389, IMG submission 160127) | Forest soil microbial communities from Barre Woods Harvard Forest LTER site, Petersham, Massachusetts, United States - Inc-BW-H-28-O ...
GGAACGTTTGCCGTACGCTGCCAGGACGATCAGCGGTTGCGGACGCAACAGGCTCAAGGACCGGGCCGGCCAAGCGATTCCGCAATCATCTTCGCCGGCCTCACACGACACCTCGGACCAATTAATTAAGGTTCTCGTTAATTAAGGTTCTCGCGTACGAGACAACAGCGACCGCGACTTCTAGGACAGATTATGGAAGAACCCCGAAAGCCCATTGCCGATGTTACCGAGGCCCGGGCTGCCGCTCTCGGATCATAAGGTACCCCGAACTCATGACATCCGCGACAAAGAAGCCGGTATCGTTGATCGCCGCGCTGTCGTAACCCGCATTACCGATGCCCGCGTTGAGGACACCTAAATTTCCTGGCATTGAATTGTCGGTGCTGGTATTGGTGAAGCCAGAGTTGCCGAAGCCCGAATTCTGGAAACCAGAGTTTCCGGTCCCGTCCAAATTATTTTGGCCGAAGTCCCGAATTATTCATGCCGTCGTTGAGGAACTCCGAGTTCATGACGGTTTGAGTCGCCGGACTGAAGAAGCCCGTGTTCGTATCGCCCGCATTTCCTGGTATTTACGTCGCTGGCGTTGAAGAATCCCGAGTTTCCGGCGCCCGCATTTGCGTAGCCCCAGTTTATGGTGCCACCGTTAATGCCGCCCCAGTTGGTGCTGCCGGCGTCGAAACTGCCTGTGTTTCCGCTGCCAGCGTCCGCGCCGCCCGTGTTTGTGCTGCCGCCGTTCCAGAACCCAGTATTGAGGCTACCCGCATTTCCGAAGCCAAAGTCTCCGTCACCCGAGTTCCCGATGCCGATGTTGTTACTACCCGAGTTGAAGAAGCCGATGTTGTTGTCACCCGAGTTACCGAAGCCGATATTGCCGCTCCCAAGGTTCCCGAACCCGAAGTTGTTTGTTTCTTATGTTCCCGCCGCCGAAGTTGAAGTTGCCCTGATTTCCACCGCCGAAGTTCGTGTCGCTGTTGTTACCACGGCCCAGACTGAAGTTGCCGTTGTTGCCGCTGCCGAGGTTGGTATCGCCGTCGTTGCCGCTTCCCAGGTTGGTATCACCATGGTTTCCGCTGCCCAGATTGAAGTTGCCGACGTTGCCGGTGCCCAAGTTCGCCTCGCCCTGGTTGCCGCCGCCCAGGTTGAAGCTGCCGATATTCCCAAGACCCAAGTTGATGCTCGAGAAGGCGGCCGCCGACGCCCCGGGAGTGATAACCGGCCATCGCGGCCACATCAGCAGCCCACATCTGCTTGTACTGACCCTCCACGGCCGCAATCGCCGGCGCGTTCTGCCCGAACAGATTCGACACCACCAACCGCACCACCGCAGAACGATTGGCCGCCACCAGCGACGGATCAACCGTCGCCGCCCGCGCCGCCTCAAACGCAGCCGCCACCGCCGTCGCCTGCGCAGCCGCCCCCAGCCCGCCGCCGCCGCCGCACCGAGCCACCCCGCATACGGCGCCGCCGCAGCCACCATCGCCGCCGACGCTGGACCCTGCCACGCCTGACCCGGTCCAGCCGTGCGGCCCAGCGTCACCGACGAAACGAGTCCGCAGCAGACCCGAACTCCGGCGGCAACACCGAAAAACTCACCACCGCCCCTCCTTCACCGGATAATTCCCAGCCACACCCCCACCCGTTACAAATCGACCCCACCTAGCAAGCCGACCGCACCGCGCGCGCGCCGGCGCACAATGTCGAGCAAATAACCGCGGCGAAGAAGTGCGATACTAGCTGCCCTTGAGGCGCACCGTCAGATAATCGGCCACGTTCGTCATCGCGACCCGGTCCTGCGTCATAGCGTCACGCTCGCGCACGGTTGCAGCGTTGTCCTCGAGCGAGTCGAAATCCACCGTCACGCAGAATGGCGTACCGACCTCGTCCTGGCGCCGGTAGCGCCTCCCGATGGCGCCGGCATCGTCGAATTCGATGTTCCAGCATTTCCGCAGTTCGGCGGCCAAGTCGCGGGCCTTGGGGCTCAGGTCGGCGTGCCGGGACAGCGGCAACACGGCGGCCTTTACCGGCGCCAGCCGCGGGTCCAGTCGCAGCACCGAACGTTTCTCCATCGCACCCTTGGCATTTGGGGCTTCGTCCTCGGTGTAGGCGTCGATCAAGAACGCCATGAACGACCGGGTCAGACCGGCCGCCGGTTCGATGACATACGGCGTGTACCGGGTGTCGTTGACCTGATCGTAGAAGGACAGGTCGACGCCGGAATGCTTTGTGTGCGTTGACAAGTCGAAGTCGGTTCGGTTGGCGACGCCTTCCAGCTCACCCCACGGGTTGCCGACGAAGCCGAACTTGTACTCGATGTCGACGGTGCGCTCGGAATAATGCGACAACTTCTCCTTCGGGTGTTCGTACAGGCGCAGGTTCTCCGGATCGATACCCAGGTCGACATACCACTGCAGCCGGGTGTCAATCCAATACTGATGCCACTCCCTCGCGGTCGACGGCTCGACGAAGAACTCCATCTCCATCTGCTCGAACTCACGAGTGCGGAAAATGAAGTTGCCCGGGGTGATCTCATTGCGGAAGCTCTTGCCGATCTGTCCGATACCAAACGGCGGCTTCCTGCGCGCAGTCGTCACCACGTTGGCGAAGTTGACGAAGATGCCCTGCGCGGTCTCGGGGCGCAGATAATGCAGCCCCTCGTCGGTCTCGATGGGTCCGAGATAGGTCTTGAGCATCATGTTGAACTCGCGCGGCTCGGTCCACTGGCCGGGCTCGCCGGTCTCCGGGTCGCGAATATCGGCCAGCCCGTTGGGCGGCGGCTGCCCATGCTTGGCTTCGTAGGCCTCGATGAGATGGTCGGCGCGGTAGCGCTTGTGCGTGATCAACGACTCGACGAGCGGGTCATGGAAGACCTCGACGTGGCCAGAAGCCACCCACACCGGCCGGGGCAGGATGATCGACGAGTCGATCCCCACCACGTCGTCGCGGCCGGTGACCACCGCGCGCCACCACTGCCGTTTGATGTTCTCCTTGAGCTCCACGCCCAGCGGGCCGTAGTCCCACGCCGATTTGGTGCCGCCGTAGATCTCACCCGAGGGAAAGACGAAGCCGCGCCGTTTGGCCAGGTTGACTACGGTGTCGATGACGGACGCCACGGGGATAGTCCACTTCCTTCCCGGATGGGGGTCAGGCGCGCGCGGTGGTGAACCGCCGCACGCAAAACATCAGTCATGGTAGCGACCGGCGCCGGGTCTTTGACATGCGTCATCATGCATGTGACAGTGGAAGTCAGCCGAAACCTTTCCAAACAGCGGATGTTGCCAACGGCGGGCATTCCGATATCCGGCACTTCATCGAGGTGATGACTTCATATGGCGATGTCTTCCTCACCGCCGACCGCCGCAGACGGTTCGCTGTCAACGATGACCTCCGATTTGGTTGGCGGCCACGAGCACGGGCCCGATGGGCTTTCGGGGCTCGCTGACTATCCCGCGCCGCCGCCGCGGGAGATTCTCGACGCCGCCGGCGAGCTGCTGCGCGCGCTGGCAGCGCCGGTGCGGATCGCCATCGTGCTGCAATTGCGTGAATCTCAGCGCTGCGTGCACGAACTGGTCGACGCGCTGGGCGTGCCACAGCCGCTGGTCAGCCAACATTTGAAGATCCTCAAGGCGGCGGGCGTGGTCGCCGGGGAGCGGTCTGGCCGTGAAGTTCTTTACCGGCTGGCTGACCACCACCTCGCGCACATCGTCGTCGACGCGGTCGCCCACGCGGGCGAGGACGCGCCGTGACGGGAGCGAGCGTCCGCTCCACCCGCCAGCGAGCAGCGATTTCGACGCTTTTGGAGACGCTCGACGAATTCCGTTCGGCCCAGGAGCTGCACGACGAGCTGCGTCGCCGCGGCGAGAACATCGGTCTGACCACCGTCTACCGGACGCTGCAATCGATGGCGGCGGCGGGAATGGTCGACACGCTGCGTACCGACACCGGTGAATCCGTCTACCGCAGGTGTTCGGAACATCATCACCACCACCTGGTCTGCCGCAGCTGCGGTTCCACCATCGAGGTTGGCGACCACGAGGTCGAGGTATGGGCGGCCGAAGTGGCCGCCAAACATGGCTACTCCGACGTCATCCATACCATCGAGATCTTCGGCACCTGCTCTGAATGCCGGCGCTAACGGCGCTCAGCCCGTTAGCGCGCGCCGTATCTGGGCGCCCGTGTCCAGCACCAGCAGGATCAGGGTGCGCAGCGCGTTGTCGGTCAAGCCGGCGCCGGGAAAGTTGTATCGCAGCATCACGTCCGCTGTTTTGGCCGCACCTCTACCGGAGTTGCGCTGCACGGCCTTCTCAGCGACCTTCTCCAGCAGGGTGACCGTCCCGAGGTTGGTGTCGCGGGCGTGCCTGGCCACCTGGTCGCTGACCTTCTTGGTCAGCGGCAGATCCCACGCCACTACCTGCGTGAGCGACACCAGGTCGAGGTCCTCGACGATGTTCACCACCCGCAACGACGCAAACGTGTCGTCATGGCGCACCGTTAGCCCGCCGTCGGGTTCCTCCTCGACGGGCAGGACTTCCCGGAGTATCGATTCCAGCCGCTCCTGCAGGGATGGCACTAGGCGCTCCCGAACCGTCGATTGCGCGACGCGTATTCCTCGCAGGCGGCCCACAAGTCGCGGCGGTCATAATCAGGCCACAACTTGTCCTGGAAGATGTATTCGGCGTAGGCCGCCTGCCACAGCATGAAATTGCTGGACCGCTGCTCCCCCGAGGTCCGCACAAAGAGGTCTACGTCGGGGATGTCGGGCCGCTGCAGGTGCCGGGAGATCGTGGACTCGGTGATCCGCTCCGGGTTCAGCCGGCCGGCGGCCGCCAGACGAGCGATTTCCTTTGTGGCTTCCGCGATTTCGGTGCGACCACCGTAGTTGACGCAGTAGTTGATGGTGATGGCATCGTTGCCCGCCGTCATGTGCTCCGCGACCGCCAATTCATCGATGACGCTGCGCCACAAGCGCGGTCGTGAACCCACCCAGCGGATCCGGACCCCGATCTCCTTGAGACTCTCGCGGCGCCGTCGCACCACGTCGCGGTTGAAACCCATCAGGAAGCGGACTTCCTCGGCGGACCGCTTCCAGTTCTCGGTGGAGAAGGCATAGAGACTGAGCCACTTGATCCCGAGTTCGATGGCGCCGCAGGCGACGTCGATCACCACCGCCTCACCCATCTTGTGCCCCTCGGTGCGATGCAATCCGCGTTGCGTGGCCCAGCGGCCGTTCCCGTCCATCACGATGGCGACATGAACGGGCAACTGCGCGGCCGGAATCCGCGGCGCGACCGCTTTCGACGTGTGCTGCGGTGGTCGCTTCGGCCCGCCGTCGGGTGCTGGCGGCAGCTCCGGGAAGACGACCGGCCACGTCGATTTGTCGGGAAACGTCGGGTAGTCGTCGGGTGCCGCGGGCAGCTGCGGGAAGTCCGGGGACCTCAGCTTGCGCGCGAACTTAGCCACAGGCCATATCCTGCCTGATCAACGCTGCGCGCCGGTCAGCGATTGTGCGATCGACCTGGTACGTCCGCTCTACTAGCGGCAACGTCTTGAGTTGCCGTTCCAGATGCCATTGCAGGTGTGCGGCCACCAACCCGCTGACGTGGCCGCGGTGGGATTGCGGCGCCTGCTGGGCGGCTTCCCAATCGCCGTCGTGCAGCGCGGACATCAGATCCAGCACACCCGGCGGCGGTGTCGTCGAGCCGGCCGGGCGGCAATGCGCGCAGACGCTGCCCCCGGCGGCGATGTGAAACGCCCGATGCGGACCGGGTGTGGCACAGCGGGCGCACTCGGTTAGCGCCGGCGCCCACCCGGCGATACCCATGGCACGCAGCAGGTAAGCGTCCAACAGCAGGTCGCGAGGCCGGCGTCCGTCGGCCACCGCCCGCAGGGCGCTCACCGTGAGCCGGTGCAGCGCCGGGGCGGGCGCCCGCTCCTCACCGGCGAGGCGTTCGGCGGTTTCCAGCATCGCGCACCCGCAGGTGTACCGGCCATAGTCGCTGACGATGTCGGTGGCGAACGCGTCGATCGCGACGACCTGGGTGACGATGTCGAGGTTGCGGCCGGGGTGCAGTTGCACGTCGATATGCGCGAACGGCTCCAGTCGCGCGCCGAATTTGCTGCGCGTGCGGCGCACACCTTTGGCCACCGCACGAACCAGCCCGTGATCGCGGGTCAGCAGGGTAACGATCCGGTCGGCTTCGCCGAGCTTGTGCTGGCGCAAAACAACAGCCCGGTCTCGATATAGCCGCATCACAACAGTTTTGCACCCCACCGCGACATTGCGGGTATCCGCGCCGATAGTCTCGTACCCCGTGATTGGCGCTTCCGGGTCCGGTCCTGGGGCCCTTTCTGGCTCGGGTTCCGGATCCCGCGACCAGCGCCTGCCCACGCTCACTGACCTGCTGTATAAGCTGGCCGCCCGCTCGGTGACTTCCGACACACTGGTGCGCCGTTCCCTGCAAGCGATCGGCCTCAGCCAGTCCACTTTGAACGCCTTCCGGGTGGTGCTCACCGAATCCGCGCTGGCCGATGCGGCCGAGGCCGATCGGCGACGGGCCGCCGGCGACACGGCGCCGTTGCTGGGCATCCCGATCGCGGTCAAGGACGACGTCGACGTTGCTGGAGTCCCCACCGCGTTCGGTACCGAGGGCCACGTCCGGCCCGCAACCCACGACGCCGAGGTAGTTCGCCGGCTGAAGGCGGCCGGCGCGGTGATAGTCGGCAAGACGAACACCTGCGAACTGGGTCAATGGCCGTTCACCAGCGGACCCGGGTTCGGGCACACCCGCAACCCTTGGTCGCGTCGGCACACTCCGGGCGGATCGTCAGGCGGTAGCGCGGCCGCGGTGGCCGCGGGCCTGGTCACCGCCGCTATCGGCTCCGATGGCGCCGGCAGCGTCCGGATTCCCGCAGCGTGGACGCACCTGGTAGGCATCAAGCCGCAACGCGGCCGCATCTCCACCTGGCCGTTGCCCGAGGCGTTCAACGGCATCACGGTCAACGGCGTGCTGGCGCGCACCGTCGCCGATGCGGCATTGGTGCTAGACGCCGCGTCGGGAAACGTCGAGGGCGACCGGCACAAGCCGCCCCCTGTGACGGTTTCCGACTACGTCGGCATCGCGCCCGGTCCGCTGAACATCGCGCTGTCAACCCGGTTCCCGTACAGCTTTTTTCGGGCCAAGTTGCACCCCGAAATCCTGGCCGCGACGCGTGCGGTGGGCACGCAGCTCGAGCTACTCGGCCACACCGTGGTGTCGGGTAACCCCGACTACGGACTGCGGTTGTCGTGGGACTTTCTCGCCCGGTCCACATCGGGCCTACGGGACTGGGAGGAGCGGCTGGGCGACGATGTCATCCTGGACCGCCGCACCGTGTCCAACCTGCGGATGGGCCATGTGCTGGGACAGGCGATTCTGAAAAGCGCGCGCCGCCACGAAGCCGCCGACCACCACCGGGTGGGTTCGATCTTCGACATCGTCGATGTCGTGCTGGCACCGACCACCGCGCAACCAGCGCCGCTAGCGCGCTCCTTCGACCGGTTAGGCGGCTTGGCCACCGACCGAGCCATGATCCGCGCCTGCCCGGTGACATGGCCGTGGAACGTGCTGGGCTGGCCGTCAATCAACGTACCGGCGGGATTCACCTCCAACGGCCTGCCGATCGGTGTGCAGCTAATGGGACCGGCCAACAGCGAGGGCATGCTGGTCTCGCTGGCCGCCGAGCTGGAGGCTGTCTGCGGCTGGGCGACCAAGCAGCCGAAGGTGTGGTGGACGACTTAAAACCCGAGTCGGCCAAGCTGTTTGGGATCGCTCTGCCAGTTTTTGGCGACCTTGACGCGCAAGTCGAGATAGATCTTGGTCCCCAGCAGCTTCTCGATCTGGCTGCGCGCCGCGGTCCCCACTTCCCTCAGCCGGGCGCCACCCTTACCGATGACGATCCCCTTCTGGCTGTCCCGCTCGACATACAGCACGGCGTGCACGTCGATCAAGTCGTCACGCCCCTCTCGCGGATTGGCCTCGTCGATCACCACCGCCAAGGAATGCGGCAGCTCGTCGCGCACGCCTTCCAGGGCAGCCTCGCGGATGAGCTCGGCCATCAGCATCTCCTCGGGTTCGTCGGTCAGCTCACCGTCGGGGTAGTACGCCGGCCCGGCGGGCAGGGCCGCGGCCAGCACGTCGATCAGCACATCGAGCTGTTCACCGGTGATTGCCGACACCGGGACGATCTCGGCGGAACCGTTGACGAGCTCGTTGACCGTGACCAGTTGCGCGGCTACCCGCTCCCTGGGCACTTTGTCGGTCTTGGTGACGATGACGACCAGCGTCGTAGCCGGCGCGATCGAACGGATCTGGTCGACGATCCACCGATCGCCGGGTCCGATCGCCTCGTCAGCCGGGACACACAGCCCGATGACGTCGACCTCGGTATAGGTGTCTCGGACCAAGTCGTTGAGCCGCTTGCCCAGCAGCGTGCGCGGCCGGTGCAGTCCGGGGGTGTCGACCAGAATGATCTGGAAGTTCTCCCGATGCACGATCCCGCGAATGGTGTGCCGGGTGGTCTGCGGCCTCATCGACGTGATCGCCACTTTGGCGCCAACCAGTGCGTTGGTCAGCGTCGACTTGCCGGTATTCGGCCGGCCGACCAAACATACGAAGCCCGAACGGAATTCGCTCATGTCGCCGAGCCTGCATGCAGTGAATTCACGTGCGGCGTCACAACGGGCTTCCGGCGCTGTCGGTGACGATCACTACCGCCGTCGGCGCCAGTTCGCGGACCGCGGCGATCCCGGGATCGTCGACCGACCCGCCCACCAGCACGGCGGCCTCCAGCCCGATCGCCCCGCTGGATACGGCCGCGGCCACCGCCGCCTGCAGGCCGGTCAGCTCGAGTGTCGACAAGGTCACCGGCGCGGCCGCGTACGTGCGGCCGTCGACATCACGCACCGCGGCGGCGCTGCCGGCTCCGGCGCGCGCCATCGCCGCCCGCGCCAGCACCACCAGCTTGGCATCCTCGGCGCCCAGCGGCTCAGCCATGATGATCACCCCCCTGTTCTCGTCCCACAGAACCGTCGGATTCGGCCGGGCTCAGCAGGACGGTGCCGATCCGTACCCGCCCCCGAGGATCGGGGCCGCCCTCAGCGCGCAACCGCAAGCCATGTGATACCACCTCGGCGCCGGGCAGCGGGACCCGGCCCAATTCCAGAGCCAGCAGGCCGCCCACCGTGTCGACGTCGAGATCGTCGTCGAATTCCATGTCGTACAGCTCGCCGACGTCTTCGATCGGCAATCGCGCCGACACCCGAAAATGTTTGTCACCCAAGTCTTCCACCGGCGCCGTCTCGGCGTCGTCGTACTCGTCGGCGATCTCGCCGACGATCTCCTCCAGTACGTCTTCGATGCTGACCAGGCCGGCGATCGCGCCGTATTCGTCGACCAATAGCGCCATGTGGTTGCGGTCGCGTTGCATTTCACGTAGCAGCGCGTCGAGTGGCTTGGAGTCCGGCACGAACACCGCCGGGCGCATCACCTCCGCCACGGTAGCTCTCCGGCCACCGTCGTCGGAGAAGAATGTCTGCTGGACAAGGTCTTTCAAATAGACGACCCCAACGATGTCGTCCACGTTCTCGCCGATCACCGGAATGCGCGAATGTCCGCTGCGTACGGCCAGGGTTGTGGCCTGGGAGGCTAGTTTGTCGCTTTCGATCCAGATCATTTCGGTGCGCGGCACCATCACCTCACGCGCCGGGGTGTCACCGAGTTCGAAGACCGACTCGATCATCCGGCGCTCGTCAGCGGCGACCACGCCGCGCTGCTGGGCCAGGTCGACGACTTCGCGCAGCTCGATCTCGGATGCGAACGGCCCGTTTCTCAAGCCGCGGCCGGGGGTGAGCGCGTTACCCACAACCACCAGCAACCGGCTGATCGGCATCAACAGCCAAGAGATCGCTTGCAGCGGAAGGGCTGTCGCCAGTGCGATGGAATACGCGTGCTGACGGCCGAGGGTGCGCGGGCCCACGCCGATGATGACGAAAGTGACTATCACCATGATGGTGGCGGCGCCGAACAACCCCCATTTCAGGCCGAAGTTGTCGTAAAGAAACACCACCAGCAGTACGGTCGCGTTGATCTCGCAAGCGATCTGCAACAGCACCACCAGGTTGATGTAGCGGGGGCGTTCGGACACCACCTTCTGCAGCGCCACCGCACCGGGCCGCTCGTCGCGCACCAACTCCTGCACCCGGGCCAGCGACACCGTGCTGATGGCGGCGTCGATCGCTGCGAAAAGCCCGCCCAGAACGATCAACGCGATCGCGCCGAGCAGCTGGGACAGACCGCTCAATTGTCGAAATACCTTGACTTGTCCAGCAACCGGCGGTCCCGTTCCTCCTGGCGGTCGTGCTGGTAGGCCTCGACTTGGTCGGCCACCCACTCTTCCAGTAGCCGGTCCTGCAGGGCGAACATCTCCCGTTCCTCGTTCTGCTCGGCGTGATCGTAGCCGAGCAGATGAAGTACACCGTGGATTGTCAGCAGTGCCAACTCATGTCCTAAGCTGTGACCCGCCGCGGCCGCCTGCTCAGCGGCGAATTCCGGACACAGCACGATATCGCCCAGCATGGACGGCCCTGGCTCAGGGGCGTCGGGCCGGCCACCGGGCTCGAGCTCGTCCATCGGAAAGCTCATCACGTCGGTCGGCCCGGGTAGGTCCATCCAGCGCATGTGCAGATCGGCCATCGCCGCCGTGTCCAACAGCACCATCGATAGCTCGGCGCCAGGGTTGACGTCCATCTTGTTGATGACAAACCGCGCGACGCTTACCAATTCGGCTTCGGAGACGTCGATGCCCGACTCGTTGGACACTTCAATACTCATGGGATACTCATAAGACTGCTCACCGCACGATCATCGGCGACCCCGGGCGCCTGCCGCCCGCCGAGCCGCCCGGTTCATCCCCGAGCCGGGCTCCTCGTATCTCGCGTAGGCGTCCACGATCTCCGAGACCAGCCGATGCCGCACCACATCCACGCTGGTCAGCTCGGCAACGTGGATATCGTCGATCTCGTCGAGGATGTCAATCGCCGCCCGCAGGCCGGCTCTGGCACCGCCTGGCAGGTCGACCTGGGTGAGATCTCCGGTGACGACCATCTTCGACCCGAACCCCAGTCGGGTGAGGAACATCTTCATTTGCTCCGCGGTGGTGTTCTGGGCCTCGTCGAGGACGATGAAAGCTGAATTAAGGCTTCTACCACGCATATACGCCAACGGCGCCACCTCAATGACCCCGGCGGACATCAGCTTCGGGATCAGCTCGGGGTCCATCATGTCGTAGAGCGCGTCGTACAGCGGCCGCAGATAGGGATCAATCTTCTCGCTCAGCGTGCCGGGCAAAAAGCCAAGGCGCTCACCGGCTTCCACCGCGGGACGGGTCAGGATGATGCGGGTGACCTGCTTGGTCTGCAGCGCGTTGACCGCCTTGGCCATCGCCAGATACGTCTTCCCGGTGCCGGCCGGGCCGATCCCGAAAACGATGGTGTTCGCGTCGATCGCGTCGACGTAGCGCTTCTGGTTGAGCGTCTTAGGCCGGATGGTTTTCCCGCGACGCGACAAGATGTCCAGGGTGAGGACCTCGGCAGGTGACTCGTTGCCGGTGCCGACCAGCATGGCGACACTGTGGCGCACCACCTCCGGTGTTAACGGCTGACCGCTGGCGACGATGGCGACCAGCTCGGAGATCACCCGCTCGGCGAGCGCGACGTCGGCCGGCTCACCGGAGAGGGTGACGGCATTGCCGCGGACATGCAGATCGGCGCTCAGTGTGCGTTCGAGGGCACGCAGATTCTCGTCTGCCGAACCAAGCAGGCCCACGACGAGATCGGGCGGAACGTCGATGCTGCTGCGAACCTGAGCGTCGGCCAGCCGGGCTCCAGCTGCGTCAGCAGCACTGGTCTCGCGGGGCGTCACGTGGCTTCTGATGCCTGCTTTCTTGGCCGGTAAGGGGATTGCTCAGCTGCCTTAGTCTACGCCGGGGGCCCTTTTTGGTCAGCGTTCAGCAGCGTATTCGCCGGTAGATCCTTGTCGAGCACCTTTTGGGCCTGTGCGGCGCCGGTGACGGGCAGCAGCGTCTCATCCAGCAGGCCCACCTGCACCAGCGCCGACGCCCGATCCCAGTAGACGCGCTCGTAGGACACCGTGTCTCCCTCGAACCCCATCACCACGACCACTGGGAGCATGACCGCGCGGCCGGTGGGCGCGACGCCGGGCAGGAAGGTCGGCACGTGATTGACGAAAGGATCCGCGGACATGGTCGCCATGGTGGCGGCGACGTCCTTGGCGACGAACTCGTGGGCGACATGCTCGTCGAAGATCGCGCTCAGATCGGGGCGGCTACTCATCGGGCACATTCCTTTCGTCGAGCTGATCCCATCGTGCGGTGAGCACGCCCAGCGCGCCCAACGCCACCGCCGCCGCGCTCGACGTCCGCAACACGGTCGGGCCCAGGCGGACCGCCACCGCGCCCGCCCCGGTCAACGCGGCGATCTCGTCCGGCGCGATGCCGCCCTCGGGGCCGACTACCAGTACCAGTGAAGCCGCTTGCGCCACAGCAATATCGGCAAGCCGGCCGGTCGCCGACTCGTGCAACGCCAGCACCACCGCGCCCGCGGCAACCTCGTCGCGGATCCGCTGGGTCAGCGACGCGGTGGACAGCACGCCGTCGACCGGCGGGATGTGCGCCCGGCGGGATTGCCGGGCCGCCGAGCGGGCGACCGCACGCCACCGGCGCAGCCCTTTGTCGACCCGGGCACCATCCCAGCTGGCCACGCAGCGGGCCGCCTGCCAGGCCACGAACGCATCGGCGCCGGCCTCGGTGGCCAGTTCGATTGCCAACTCCGAACGCTCGGATTTCGGCAGCGCCTGCACTACCGTCACCGGCGGCCGCCCGGGCGCGACGCTCCAGCGGCCCAAAACCCGGGCATGTAACCCGTCGCGTCCGGCGTGCTCGACCACACACCGGGCGAGGCCACCGGCGCCGTCGCCGAGCACCAGTGTCTCGCCGGGACGGATACGGCGGACGGTGGCGGCATGAAACCCTTCGTCGCCGCCAACGACCGCCAGCGCGCCGGTGTCGGGCAATGCGTCGACGTAGAACAGCGTCGCCAGCATGCGGAGCGGACCCTGGAAACCGCGCTAGCGCCCGGTGAAGGTCTCACGTAGCCGGCTGAACAATCCGCCACCGGCGCTGTGCGTTGAGCGGACCTCGGCCACGTCGCGGCTTCGGTGACTCTTCAACTCACGTAGCAATTCGGCGTCATGGTGGTCCAACCGAGTGGCGACCACCACCTCGACGTGGATGTGCAGATTACCCCGCGTGGCCGACCGCAGCTGCGGCATCCCATGACCGCGCAGCATGATGACCGAACCCGGTTGCGTCCCAGGCGGAATGGCGATCTCGCTGGTACCGTCGAGGATCGCGTCCAGGGTGATCGTGACGCCCAGCGCCGCGTCGACCATCGGCACCGAAACCGTGCAATGTAGGTCGTCACCGTCGCGGACGAAGATGTCATGGGGCTGCTCATGGACCTCGACGTACAGGTCACCCGCCGGTCCTCCCCCGGGGCCGACTTCGCCTTGGGCGGCAAGCCGGACCCTCATCCCGTCGCCGACGCCGGCGGGGATCTTGACGCTGATCTCCCGACGGGCCCGCACCCGGCCGTCGCCGACGCACTGGTAGCACGGGTCCGGGATAACCACCCCGACACCGCGACAGGTGGGACAGGGCCGCGACGTCACCATCTGACCCAGCAGCGAACGCTGCACGGTCTGCACCTCTCCGCGACCGCCGCAGGTATCGCACGGTATCGGCGCGGAATCGCCGTTGGTGCCCTTGCCCTGACACCGGTCGCACAACACCGCGGTGTCGACGGTGACCTGCTTGGTGACACCGGTTGCGCACTCTTCGAGGTCGAGCCGCATCCGCAGCAGCGAGTCCGAACCAGGCCGAACCCGGCCGATGGGACCCCGAGATGCCGAAGCCCCGGTGAAGCCGCCGCCGAAGAAAGCCTCGAACACGTCGCCCAAGCCACCAAAGCCGGCGAAACCGCTGGCTGATGCGCCAGCAGTCGCCAGCGGGTCGCCGCCTAAGTCGACGATCCGGCGTTTCTCCGGGTCGCTCAGCACCTCGTAAGCCACGCTGATTTCTTTGAATTTCGCCTGCGCGACCTCGTCGGGATTGATGTCGGGATGCAGTTCGCGCGCCAGCTTGCGATATGCGCGTTTGATGTCCGCATCGCTGGCGTTCCTGCTCACGCCGAGCAGCCCGTAGTAATCGCGTGCCACGCCTGACCTTCCTTGTGCCGCGCCCTACGCGGCTGTCCACAAATTCTGCAGGTGCGCGTTCATCGGGCACCTAGGACTTCGCCAATATAAAGAGCAACCGCAGCAACGCTGGCGATAGTTCCCGGATAGTCCATCCGGGTGGGCCCCAGCACACCCATGCCGCCGTACACGGTGTCCTGGGTGCCGTAGGCGGTGGACACCATCGAGGTGCCCATGATCTGCTCGGAGGCCGTCTCGTGACCGATACGCACCGTCACCTTGCCGGCTTCCTGCTGGGCCGCCAGCAACCGCAGCACCACCACCTGCTCTTCGAGCGCCTCCAGGATGGACCGCAGCGAGCCACCGAAATCCGCGGCGTTGCGGGTCAGGTTTGCGGTGCCGCCCATCAGCAAGCGTTCTTCGGTGTGCTCCACCAGCGACTCCAGCAAGACCGTCGCCGCACGGCCCACAGCGTCGCCCAGGCTACCGGCGCCGCGCAGCTGCTTGGCGAGGTCGGCTACCGCGATCGAGGCCGCCGAGAGTTTCTTGCCGTCCAGCGCCTGGCCGAGGATCTCACGCAGCTGGGAGAGCTCGTGATCGTCGATGACATCGCCGAGTTCGACGATGCGCTGATCCACCCGGCCGGACTCGGTGATGACCACCATCAGCAGCCGGGCCGGTGTCAGCGCGATCACTTCCAAATGGCGAACCGTCGAGGTCGACAGCGTCGGGTACTGGACCACGGCCACCTGGCGGGTCAATTGGGCCAGCAGCCGCACCGCACGTCGCAACACATCGTCGAGGTCGACACCGGACTCCAGGAAGCGTTGGATCGCGCGCCGTTCGGCCGACGACAGCGGCTTGACGTCTTCGAGCCGGTCGACGAACTCGCGGTAACCCTTCTCCGTGGGCACCCGACCGGAGCTGGTGTGCGGCTGGGCTATGTACCCCTCGGCCTCTAGTACCGCCATGTCGTTGCGGACGGTGGCGCTGGACACGCCCAGGTTGTAGCGCTCTACCAGGGACTTCGAACCGATCGGTTCCTTGGTGGCGACGAAGTCGGCGACGATGGCGCGCAGCACCTCAAAGCGACGCTCGTCGGCAGTGCTCATCGACTCTCACCTCCTAGATCGCGTTCATTTTATGGTCTCAAAAGGCGCAGACCGCCGCAGCCGACTCACAGCGCACGGGCCCCCGGCACTTTTCGAGCCAGAGCGACGATTCGGGCCCACCAATTTCAAGCTAGCCTGTCCAGCATGATCCCGTCGGGCTTGGGGGACGCGTCAGAGAGGATCCGCGGATGATCTTCAAAGGCGTGCGGGACGGCAAGCCCTATCCCGAGCATGGGCTGTCCTACCGGGACTGGTCCCAGATACCGCCACAGCAGATCCGGCTCGACGAACTAGTCACCACGACTACGGTGCTCGCCCTGGACCGCCTGCTGTCGGAGGACTCCACGTTCTACGGCGACCTTTTTCCGCATGCGGTGAGGTGGAGGGGCGTCATCTATCTCGAGGACGGCCTGCACCGCGCAGTGCGCGCCGCGCTGCGCAACCGCACGGTGCTGCATGCGCGGGTATTCAACATGGACATGCCGCTGGGCGAGCACGCGTAAGTCACCTTGGGTCGCGCGACGGGACGTGGCGCCGTTAGCCGGTCACGTTTGGGTGCGGCCAGGTGTCGGACTTTGTGAAGGCTTAAAGACGGCACCGAAGGAGGGACGCCATGCCACGACTTACTGGAATTTCCGACCGCGACGCGGGACTGGGCGCAAAGATCGCCTTCTTCTTCACCAAGCGCAGGTTCAAGCAGATGACCGGGCGTGAAACCGCCACCATGATCGAACCGCTGCGGATGTACGCGCACATCCCCCGGTTGCTGAGGGCTTACGGCCGACTGGAGCAAGCAGAGGCCAAACTCGACATACTCAGTCCGCGTCAGCGCGCGCTGGCCGAACTCAAATCGGCGACGACGGCGCGCTGCGAGTTCTGCATCGACCTCGGCTCGCAGATCTCGCGCGCGTCGGGGATTTTGAGCGACGAGGAATTGCTCGCGCTGTCCGATTACCAAAACGCCTCGTGCTTTTCTGATGTCGAGAAGCTCATCCTCGAGTACGCAACGGCAATCACCCGCACGCCGGTCGAGGTGAGCGACGAGCTCTTCGATGCGCTGGGCGCGCACTTCGACACCGCTCAACTCGTCGGGCTCACCCACATCATCACTCTGGGCAACCTTCGTGCCCGTTTTAACCTCGCGCTCGACATCGGGTCCGCGGGCTTGTCCGAAGGCATGGTGTGTGCACTGCCCGAGAACACCCGGGAACCCAAACGCGGCGTCGGTGGCACATGAACACCGCGGCGCCGCTGACCGCGCGTTTCGAGGCGGCCCGCCCGCAGCTGGGCGCCATCGCTTACCGCATGCTGGGCTCGATCGATGACGCCCAAGACGCCGTGCAGGAAGCGTGGCTACGGCTGAGCCGCAGCGGCGAATCCGACGGCAAGAGCATCGACAACCTCGATGCCTGGCTGACTACCGTGGTGGCCCGCATCTGCCTGAACACGTTGCGCAGCCGCCGAACGCGAGACGAACTGGCCGCGCATCTGCCGGATCCGATCGTGGACGCGCAAGAGGAATCCAATCCCGAACATCGGGCACTGCTGGCCGACGCGGTGGGCATGGCGCTACTCGTGGTGCTGGACACATTGCCACCGGCTGAGCGGTTGGCGTTCGTGCTGCACGACGTCTTCACCGTCCCCTTCGACCAGATCGCGCCCATCGTCGAGCGCACGCCGGAGGCGACGCGCAAGCTGGCCAGCCGCGCGCGGCGACGCATCCAGCAGGCCGATCCGATCCCGGATGGTGACCTCGCCGCTCAGCGCGAAGCCGTGGACGCATTCTTCGCCGCCGGACGCAGCGGCGACTTCGACCGGCTGGTGTCGGTACTGCACCCGGACGTGGTGCTGCGCGGCGACTTCGGCCCCGGCACGGCCGGCTTCCGCGCCGAGGGCGCATCCTCGGTGGCCAAGCTGGCCCGAAGTTACGCCGGGCCGGAGCGCGAAGTGCGCGCCGCCACCGTCAACGGCGCGGCCGGCGCGGTCATCTTCGTCACCGGCCAGCCCACGGCGATCATGGGCTTCCTGGTCCGCGGCGGACGCGTCGCCGCGGTCGACGTGCTGGCCGACCCGGAGCGCATCGCGCGGATCGACTTGAGTGCAATGTCGGGCTAGCCCGTCGCTGCCTGCAGCAGAGCGAGCGCGGAGTCGTGCTGCAGTATCCAGTTGCCACCTTGATTGATGAACACAAGGTGCTTCGTGACCGGCCCGGCGAACTTCGGACCCGAGATGGCTACGTCGGCCTGAGCCGCGTTTGGACCGGCCGGCGCGATATTCGTCACGTTGAACGTTTCCGGAAACTTCCCGTCTCGGTACGCCTTTCTCAGGTCGTGGTCGGCGACGTGGCCCTCGTCCGGAGTGATGCCGTTTTCGACCAGATTGGTCTTAGTCGTGTACGACACGCCGGGATCGGTAGCTTGGGTGGACAGGCTGGAAAGCTGGTCAGGGGTCGGCAGGTCTTGCCCCGGCGCCGGGGGCAGTGGGTCCCGCGGCTGGGGCGCGCCGACTGCGGCCAGTTGCACCTGAGCCAGGCCACTCGGTGCTGCGATAGAAGCGATGCCCGCGGCCGCGCCGCCGATGACGGCCAACGCTGCCACGCTTGTGGCGATCAATTTCACGGTTCCCCCTTCGATGCTTTTGCAGTGACCTCACGGCCACATCACGAATACGGTACGCGGAAACAACCTGGCCATCGTGCTTCGACACGGAGGGTCGCCCGAGTCAGTGACCCGCGAGCTGAATCAGCTCCATCGCGGAGGCACGGGACAGTATCCAGCCATTTTGGCTGATGAACGTGACGTTCTGCGTGACCGGCGGATTGAGCTTGGGACCCGAGACGGAAACGTCGGCGGTGGCTGCTCCATTCGCAGCCGGTTGGATGTTGGCCACGTTGAACGCCAACGGCAGGTCGCCGTTCTTGGCCGCCTTCTTCATTTCGTGGTCGGCGACGTGAGCCTCAGTCCCGCTGATGCCGCCTTCAACCAAATTGCCCTTGTTAGCGAACGGCACGTTGGGATCGGCGAGGGTGTTGAGCACGCCGGCCAACTGGTCGGCGGTCGGGATGTTCGCACCCGGGGCCGGCGCTGCGGCCGGGTCCTGAGGAAGGGGCGCGCCGAAGGCGACCGGCTGCACCTGAGCCGGGGCACTGAACGCGATCGACGTCATGCCGCCGGCGGCGGCCCCGATTGCGGCCACGGCTGCCGCACCGGTGACGATGGATTTAAAGATCCGCATGGTTTTCCCCTCGATGTGCACGGAACGTGGACAAAATTGTGTGAGTGTCGTTCCTGTGATCTGTGTTGTAATTGTGGACGTTGTTACTGGTGTGTTGTAGCGAAGGTACATGCGAACGGGCGGCTCAGGCTGTGGGCCAGCTGTGTACCGGATTAGAATTCTCCCCCGCCCGATTGGCTCGGTTGGCTAATCAGAATGTCGCTACGCTGAGGGGCTTGGCGGTGAATCGCAATTCTAAAGGGAAGGGCTTGCGGATTGCCCGGCATCTCATACCCAGACGAAACGAGATTCGCGTTCGGTTCCGGCGTCACCTGCTTGACCACACCCTCCGGGGCGGTGCTGTTGAATCCTCCGCGCAGCGAGAAGCTCACCCGATTGGCTGCCGGTCAATTACAGGCGCTCAGGATCCTAAACGCAGGCCCGGCAACGGTGTCGGAGCTATCCGGGGCAATCGCAAGCGATGTCGGTGCACTGATCAATCACCTCGCCGCTGACGGCTGGTTGACGGTCACCGTGCGCGCGGGAGAGAAGGACCTCTACTCCATCCGGCCGTTCGGACAACCGGCGCCACGGCCGGCACCGCAGTCGTCACACTCCACGACCTTGTCGAAATTCACTGTGCTGCACCGTGACTCAGAGGGTTTCGTTCTCGAGCATCCGCGAGCGTGGTGCGATCTGCGCATCCATGACTCACGTCTGCTCGTGCTGCTCGACGGGCCCGACGCGAACGGCTCCGACTTGCCGACCGCCGTCGTGTCCCTGTTCATCGCGGACCTGCAGCGGTGCGGTGTCCTCGTTGCCGCCGACGACGAGGGCAGCAGATTCGAGACCCTGAGTTGGAGCGCACCGGATCTGTGGTTTCACCGTCGAAGCACGCTCGGTGAGCGCAACATCACGTGGGACCATTTCGGCCCGACCAAATGGGCTAAGGGCAAATTCCCACAGCCCCCCGCCCGCCGGGCGAACTATCCGGCTGAACCGATCGCCTTGCCGGTGCCCGACCTGACCGCCAAACGGATGCAGGATCCGACGTTGACGACCGTCCTGGAGGATCGGGTTTCCACAAGGACATTCGACGATGCGAGGCCGATCACCCTCGAACAACTCGCCGAGCTGCTGTACCGCACAGCGCGCACGCGGCGAACACTGCCGGCCGGTGAGGGCGAGGAACTCCTTTCACGGCCATACCCTTCCAGCGGCGGACTCTATGAACTCGAGCTGTACCCGGTGGTGCGAAACGTCGATGGACTCGAGCCCGGCATGTATCACTATGATTCGTTCGACCATCGGCTGCGCCCGGTAGCCGCCGCGGATTCGAAGGCCGTGTCCCAGTTGATGAAACCGGCAGCCGCGACCCTCACCGGAGGTGCCGAGCCACAAGTGCTCGTCGTGATGGCCGCACGGTGCGGTCGCATCATGTGGACCTATGAACAGATCTCCTACGCCGCCATTCTCAAGAATGCCGGCGTGTTGATGCAGACGATCTACCTGGTTGCTACCGCGATGGGCCTTGGCGCTTGCGCTCAAGGATTCGGCGACACCGCCGCGTTCGTCGCGGCCACCGGAGTCGATGAGCTGCAGGAGTGCAGCGTCGGCAGCATCGTCATCGGCTCGCCCGCCGACAACTAGCCCTGCGCGAGAACCTCCTCATCGGTCAATGCCGCAACGTCGAGGTAGTGGCGTGCGATCACGGCCAGTCGTTCTGGCGTGCCGCGTTGAGCTTCCCGGCTATTCAGCCGCTCGGCAAGCCCCGCCACGGTGCGCGTCGCGAACAGATCCGGGACCACGGCATGATCGATTTCGAGCCAGTCGCGTACCCGCGCGATCACGGTGGTGGCCAACACCGAATCACCCCCGAGCGCGAAGAAATCGTGGTGCACGCCAACCGAATTCAGGCATAGCACCTCGGAGACGATCTCGGCGAGCGCGGCCTCGACATCATTACGCGGGGCACTGTCTTCGGTTTCAGGCGCCGCCGATTCGAGCAATGCGGCCACGGCGCGGCGATCCAGCTTGCCGTTGGATGTCAGCGGAAACCGCTCGAAAAATACGGTGCGAGTGGGAACCATGTAACTCGGCAAAAGATCTGCCACAGCCCCAATGACGGCCCCACTGACGTCGCCGACCTCACTCGGGTCGCCCGCGATGGCTGCAACCAGCTTCGGTGCGCTAGCACCGACAACGGCTGCAACGGCATGGCGCACCCCAGGCACCGTGCGTAACGCGCTCTCCACCTCGCCGAGTTCGACCCGGTATCCACGGATTTGCACCTGATGGTCGGACCGGCCGAGGAATTCGATGGTGCCGTCGGGCCAGTATCGGGCCATGTCACCCGTCTTGTACCAGCGAATGCCATCATGCTCGACGAAACGCTCCGCGGTGCGTTCTGGGTCATTGCGATAGCCCGCAGCGACAATTGCTCCACCGACCCACAGTTCACCGGGAACCCAGTCGAGACAATCCCGACCCGAAGGCGAGACTACGCGACACCGAACATTGCGCAATGGAACACCGAACGGCACGGTCGCCCAGTGGGGTGGTGGTTCGCCGACGATTTCGCAAACGGTGCTGTGGATAGCCGTCTCCGTCGCACCGCCGAGACCAGAGAATCGGCATCCCGGCACCTGCTTAGCCAATCTTCGAGCCAAGTCAGTGCCAACCCAATCACCACCGAGAATGACGGCGCGTAACGAATCGTCCAGCCGATCGCCGCCGAACTCCAGGATCATGTCGAGCATGCTCGGCACGCAGTTGAGGATCGAAACTCGATGCTGGCATGCCAATTCCACCCATGAGGTGGCCGTGGCCCGCTGCTGGGAATCGAGCACGACGACGCAACCGCCCGCCGACAACATGCCGAATATGTCGTAGACCGACATATCGAACTCGAGGGCGGACAGTGCGAGCGCTCGATCGGTGCTGCCGACCTCGAACCACTCGTTGACGGCGTCAATGGTGTTCATCACCGCGCTGTGCGGAAGGTCAACGCCCTTCGGGAGGCCCGTCGAGCCCGAGGTGAAAAGCACGTAGGCGATATCGCGGGTATCGGGCAAGACCGGCGCTTCCAGCGGCTCCGGGTGGTTGCGTGCAGCATCGATGGACAGGCATGGGATTTCCGCACCCATGTCCGCGCCTTCGACCGTCAACGCCGCGACGGCATCGGCGGTTTGAAGAATCCTGGCGCGCCGCGCGTCCGGCTGGTCGAATCCGATCGGGACGTACGTCCCTCCGGCGGCAAGTATCCCGAGCACTGCCAGGACTTGGTCACGCCCCTTAGGCAGCTGGACGGCGACCGCGTCGCCGCGCCCCACACCGCGGGCACACAGTAAGCCCGCGACGGCGAGCGATTGCTCGGCAAGCTCTCCGTAGCTCCACCCGCCCGCAGACGTGCCCACGCCCCAAAGCACAGCCGGCGCATCCGGTTCCGTCGCGGCGTGTTCGAAGAAGCCCTGATGCAGGCACCGCCCGCTGACCGGCCCGTCAGTAGCGTTGATCGCGGCGCGTACCTCCACCTGGGCACTCGGCAACCGCACCGCCGCCTCGGCCTCCCAGCCCGCATCGCCGTCAGCGATCCGTTCGACCGCCTCGGTGAAGTTGGCGAACATGGCATCGATCAGGCCGTGCGGGAACGCCGACGCGCGGACGTCCCAGTTGACCAGCAAGCCGCCGCGAACCTCGGTGACCTGGGCATCCAGCAACACTTGGGGCCCCTGCGAGATGATCCACACCGGCCCACCAAAAGTCTGAAGGACGTTGTCGGCGAACAGCTCACCGAGATCGAGGGCACTGGTAAAGACGATCGGCGCCAGCACCGGCTCGCCCCGGTATCTGCCCAGATCGCGCAGCACCTCGAGCCCGGAATAGGCTGCGTGTGAACCACTTTCGTACATGCTGCGCTGAATTGCCCGAGCCCGGTCGGCCAGCGACACGTTTTCGGTGACGTCGACCTCGAGCATGACCGACGAAGTGAAATCTCCGATCACCCGATCAATGTCCACGTGCACCGATTCACGGTGGAACAAGGGAACATTCAGCAAGAACCTGTCTTGCGCCGACCAGCCACCGATGGTGTCGGCAAAGATCGCTGCCAACGCCATCGCAGGGGTGACCCCGCGCGCGTGGGCGCCGGCCACCAGCCTCTGCTTGGCCTCCGGTGCCAGCCAGTGTTCATAACGGACCGTGCAACGCGGTGCCGCCCGGTCCCCAACCGGGACGGTCGGCAGTTCGGGCGCGCCAGGCATGTCGGGCAGCCGCTGCTGCCACCAGTGTCGGTCTCGCTCGCGCGCGGCGTTGTTTTCCTGGTCCTGTTGTTGCTCGGTGCGATAGCGACGGTAGGTGTAACCGGGCGCCGGCAACGTCGCGCCCCGGTACAACTCGGCGAGATCGCAAACCAGCACGCGATAGCTCATCGCGTCGGCGGCCAGCATGTCGATGTCCAGATGCAGCCGACTGCGGTTCTCGTCGAGCAGAGTCAGCGTGATGTCGATGACCTGACCGTCCTCAATTCCCAGACACTGGTGTGTTTTACGGTCCCGCAACTTCGCAAGTGCGGATTCGACCATCTCGGAATTGTGTCCGCGGAGATCGACCACGCTGAACACCGGCCCACCCGGCGTGGGCATAGTCTGCTGAGTTCCATCCGGGAGAAATCGGGTGCGAAGCATCGGGTGCGCCGCCACAAGGTCAGACACCGCATGCTTCATGCGCGCGGGATCTAGCTCCCCGCAATCGAATTCGACGTAAAGATGAGCTGTGACACCGCCAAGCTCTTGCTCATCGGAACGACCAATCCAGTACGCGTGCTGCATAGTGGCCAATGGGAATGGGGCTTGCTCGGCTACCGGGTCGGCTACCGGCTCGGTGGGCTTGGCCGCGAGCGGCTCTGCCGTGCTTGGGTTCTCATCCGTACTCAGCAGGCCGTGCCATGAATCGACCGTGGGACTGGCCGCGAGTTCGGCAAACGTGATGTTGGCGCCTCGCTTGCGCCAGCCCCCGGCCAGCGCCATCATGCGGATCGAGTTCAGCCCCAACTGGATGAGATCGTCGTGGTCGGCGACATCTGCGGCCGGGCAACCGAGTTGGGCCGCGACCGTCTCCCGAATCTCATCCCTGCCGATTCGGTTCTCGTCACCGCCTGAATTCTGCGGCGCCATTCGCTTCCTTTCCATCCGCCGCTATCCACCCGCGAGCACAGCGATCGCCCGCTGCCACAAGTGCGTCAGACGGTCGATATCGGAGCGTGCGAACAGGGCATCACTCCAGCGCCAGTTGGCGATCAGCTGTGTGCCCTCGGGTGTCGTACCGACAAGCACACTGAGGTTCAAGGCAAAGCGCAATGGCAGGTCCGGCTCGGGATCAATTGGGAGAGCATCGATGTGGGGCGCGGTGAGTAGCGACCACGGTTGATCGGTGACGCCGCTGAGGTCCAGGCGACCCAGATAGCCGAACTGGATCTGCGGTTCGGCGGCCCGTTGCAACTCGGGGACGCGGTCGACGTAGCGAAGCAAACCGTAATCCAGGCCGTCGTTAGGGATTGTGCCAAGGTGTGCAGCCACCGAGCCGAGCAGGGTCCGGGCCGTCCCCGGATCATTCTCGGCCCGCTCGATATCCACAGCCGCCGCACCCACCCCAAGCCGTACCGGGAATGCGGTAGTAAACCAACCGACGGTGTTCGTGGTGTCGGTGTCCAGAACAGCATCGGCGCGTCCATGGCCCTCGCACGCGATGAGCGCACCCGAGGCCGGATCCTGCGCCCGGTCTTTCCGCCAACTCGCGATGGCGATCGTGGTTGCGGTCAGCAAGAATTCACGCATTCCCTCATCCCTGGTGAGCGTGGCCAGCACCCGCTCGGTGACCGCAACCGGCGTGGCGACCGTCGTGACTCGCAGCGTGGACCAGGTATCACGGGTCGGGTCCGAATGCCGCGCACCTAACGCGGGGTCGGAGTCGCGGACCTGCGCGATCCAGTAGTCACGTTGGGCCTGGACCTCTGCGGTGGTGGCCCGCTCCCACATCAGCTGCGACCACCGGCGGTAGGAGGTGAACTCAGGCAGCGTCTTTGGCGCCGCGCCCGATTTCACCGAGCGCCACGCCTCCGCGATATCACCCAGCATGATGTGCCACGACACCACATCGACCGCCAGGTGGTGCGCGGTGATCAGCAGCACGTCGCGTTGCTCAGGCCCCTGCCCCGCACCGCAGAACCACACCGCCCGCACCATCGCCCCGAGGTGGGGGTCGATCTCATCGGTGACCTTGCGCGCGGAAGCTGTTATGGCCAAGCTCAATTCCGCATCGGTCGAATTCGCCAGCTCCACCCGGCTCAGCAGGTCGGCGGCGCGGACCAGGCCGGCTTCGCGGGTAACCAGGCGTGGCCCTTCGAGGGTGTCGGCCAGAATCGACCGCAGAATGTCGTGCCCGTCGAGCATCAACTGCAGCATCAATTCGATCGAGGACTGGTCGATGTCGGGGGGCAAGAGGAGCAAAACGGTGTGGGTGAATCGGCGGTAGTTGCCGTACTCGTAGAGCCAGGACACCATCGGCAGCGGCAGCACCTCACCGTAGTCGGCGCTCTCGACGGCGGTATCCGAGCCGGCTTCGTCGATCGCGGCCGCGAGTTGCCGAATTGTGGGAGCGCTGAACACCATCCGAGGACGCAAGGTGATACCGCGTCGTCGAG
>Ga0210389_10000884_pt1 | contig 25270 bp, 18 predicted proteins | sample IncBWH28OmetaG_FD_160127 | JGI IMG/M metagenome (GOLD analysis project Ga0210389, IMG submission 160127) | Forest soil microbial communities from Barre Woods Harvard Forest LTER site, Petersham, Massachusetts, United States - Inc-BW-H-28-O ...
ACGTCCATGATCCGCTCGCCACGCGGGTGATCGGCGATGACGTTGGGAATCGTGTAGCTGCTCACGCGGCACCTCCGCTGCTCTTGGTCGCACTGCCGGTCGCACTGCCGGTCGCACTGGGGACGCTCTGCCGCAGCCCGAACGGCCGCTTCCTGGATGGCATGAGCTGGCCGAACGTCTCCGCGATGGCGTCGACGAATCCGTAGTCCCTGGCCTCTGGCGCCGTGTACCAGTGGTCGTGCCTTGAGTCCTCGAAGATCCGCTCAAGCGGCTGGCCGGTGTCCTCGGCGATGAGGCCGAGCACTGTATCCCTGGTCAGCCGCAGGTCGGCCGCCTGCAGCTCCACTTCGACGGCGGAGCCGCCGATCCCGGCCGACCCCTGGTGCATGAGGATCCTGGAGTGCGGCAGCGCGTACCGCTTGCCCTTGGTTCCCGCGGAAAGCAGGAACTGGCCGGCGCTGCACGCGATGCCGAAGGCGAGCGTCGCCACGTCGCACGGGACGAGCCGCATGACGTCGCGGATCGCGAGCATGGACGGCACGGAGCCGCCCGGCGAGTTGATCCAGAGCGCCACGTCGGTGTCTGGGTCCTCGTCGGCGAGCGTGAGCAGTTGCGCGGCGAGCACGGTGCCGTTGTCGTCGTCGAGGACGCCGTCAAGGACGAGCACGCGGCGCTGAACGAGGGAAAGCCGGAACTGTTCTGTGAAGACCGGGATCTTTGATTCCTGAGCCATGCCACCAGCCTGCGCGATGATCGGCGCCGGCGGGTGGCCGCGCTGCCGTCAGCAGATCCGCCGCAAGCAGCGAGCAGCCTCAGCCGCGTACCGCCTGCTCGAGGCGCGCGCCCGCGGCAAGCAGTCGCTCCTCGCTGTCGCGCGGGCCGATCAGCTGGACGCTCGCCGGGACTGGTCCCGCGTCCCGCCCAGGCACCGGGACGGGCAGCGCGAGCGCGGGGACACCGGCCGCGTTCACCGGCGAGGTGAGCGCGCGGAGCTTCCACAGGATGTGCACCTCGTCGAGCAGCGGCGGGAATCCGAGGAGGGTGGGGGCCGCGAGCGCGTCTACCCGGTGCCACAGGCCGTCGAGCGTCTCCCGCCAGCGTGCGATCACCACCTCCGCCTCGGCCACCTGCGCCGGGGTGATCGTGCTCGCCTGGTTGAGCCGGTCCCTGACGTCGCCGCCGATCTGGCCGGCCGCGGCGGCGAACAGGTCCTTGTTGGCCTGCCAGGCCTGGGCGTTCAGCACGGCGAGCGATGCCACGATGACCTGGTCGAGATCGGGGATGGTGACCGGCACCACGTCGAACTCGGCGGTGCGCAGGGCGTCGTCGATGGCCGCGGTGACCAGCGGGTCGGCGTCGAGCGCGAGCACGCCGACGGTCTGCGGCGACGTACTCGCCACCCTGAACCCCGGTTCGAGCAGCGCCATGCCGGCCGCCACGCCGGCCACAGCGCGAGCCATGGGTCCGACGCTGTCCAGGCCGGAGGCCAGCGGCCAGACGCCCGCAAGCGGGATCCTGCCCCAGGTGGTCTTCAGGCCGGTGATCCCGCAGCAGGCGGCGGGGATGCGGATGGACCCGCCGGTGTCCGTACCGTAGGCGATGTCGGCCTCGCCCGCGGCGACCGCCGTCGCTGACCCGCTAGACGAGCCGCCCGGCATCCGGAGCGGGTCAAGCGGGTTGACCGGGGTGCCGAAGGCCGCGTTGATCCCGGTGATCCCGTAGGCGAGCTCGTGCAGGTTGGTCTTGCCGGCGAACCGTGCCTGTCCGGCGTCCATCGCCGCGCGCAGCCCGGCGATGCAGGCGGCGTCGCGCTCGGCGGGCACGGCCCTGTCGGCGACCGGCCGGGAACCCGCCGTGGTCGGCAGCCCGGCCATGTCGATCAGGTCCTTGACCGCGACCCGCGGTCCTGTGCCAGGCGTGCTGTCGGAGATGATCCAGGTAGCCACGGCTGACAGCGTATGCCCAGGGAAAGCAGGCGGACTAGGCCGACGGGTCGTACCAGGTTTCACCCGCGGGGAGCAGTGACGAGGCGTCCGGGCCCCAGGAGCCGCGGGCGTAGGGCACCACGGGACCCACGTTGCCGACCACTGGGTCGACGACCCGCCAGGCCGCCTCCACCGTGTCCTGCTGCGCGAACAGCCAGCGTTCCCCGTTCAGCGCGGCGCCGATGAGCCGGTCGTAGGCGCGCATGTCCGCGCCGGGGTGCTGGATGAACGTGAGGTCCTGCACCTCGGGCGCCCAGGCCGCCCCCGGCTTCTTCCCGGCCAGCGTCAGCACGGCCTGGCTCTCCGGGTAGATGCGGAACCGCAGCGCGTTGGACGTCGTCGTCGCCTCGCCGAGCCCGAACACGTCATGCGGCACCGGCTTGAAGTCGATCATCACCTCGGTCGCGGTGACCGGCAGGCACTTGCCCGCCCTGATGACGATCGGCACGTCGGCCCAGCGCCAGGTGTCGGCGGCGAGCCGCACGGCCGCGTAGGTCTCCGTGGTAGACCCGGGCGCCACGCCGACGACCGACTGGTACCCCTCGTACTGCCCCTTGATCACATCGGCCGGCGTCAGCGGCCGCAGCGCGCTGATGAGCTGCGCCTTGGACGAGGGCCAGGAATCGAGCCCCGATCCTGTCGGCGGTTCTGCGAGCACGGTGGCCAGCACCTGGAGCATGTGGTTCTGGATCACGTCCTTGATCGCGCCGGTCTTGTCGTAGAAGCTGCCACGGTCGGCGACGTCGAACGCCTCGGCCATCGTGATCTGGATGGACTGCACGTAGCGCCGGTTGAGCAGCGGCTCGATGATCGAGTTCGCGAACCTGGCGAACATCAGCGACTCGACCGGGTCAAGCCCGAGCCAGTGGTCGACCCGGTACACCGACTCCTCGGGGAAGAACTGGTGAACGGTATTGTTCAGCGCCCGGGCCGAGGCGAAGTCGTTACCGAACGGCTTCTCCACCATGACCCGCGACTGCGCGGCGAGTCCGACACCGGAGATCCCCTGGGCGATCCGCCCGAAAAGGAACGGCGGCACCTCCAGGTAATACAACATCCGCTTGGCGCCGGGCCCGAGCGCGGCGGCCATCGCCTCGTACGTCGCGTGGTCCCCCAGGTCCCCGTCGACGTACCGCAGCAGGTCCAGCATCTTGACCGCGGCGGGCGCGGCGGGGTCCATGTTGTTCAGCTTCAGCGACGCGGCCGCGTAATCACGGAACTGCGGCAGTTCCCAGCCGCTCTTGGCGACCCCGAGCACGGGCACGCCGAGCACGCCGCGCTCGACCAGGCCCACGAGCGCGGGGAACGTCTCCAGCTTCGCCAGGTCACCGGTCGCACCGAAGATCACCAGCGCGTCGACTTGATCGGCACTCATGGTGACCCATCCTGCCGCTTGGTGCCGCCAGTGGCAGGACATATGCGCTTCTGGCAGGTTAACTCTTGGTGGCCGCCGCTGATCGCCGGCCGGCGATCAGCAGCACGCACGGCAGTCCGGCCACGCACAGCGCGGCCAGCAGGATGCCCGCCACGGTCGCCGCGCCCTCGCCGCCAAGGCCGGCCAGCGGGGAGAGGAAGGCGCCGAGCAGGAACGGCAGCGCGCCCACCCAGGCGGACGCGGTCCCCGCGATGGCTCCCTGGTTGGTCAGCGCGATCGCGGTGGCGTTCGGGCGCATGCTGCCGAAGAAGGCGAGGAAGAAGAAGAGCGGGATGAGCAGCGCCGCGAGCGGCGGGTGCCCGGTGAGTGCCGCCGCGAGGAACCCGACGGCGCCCGCGGCCATGACGAGCTGCGACAGCAGGACGACCCGGCCGACCGGCACCCGCTTGACCAGCCGGGCGCCGAGCTGCGCCATCGCCACCAGGCCGATCGAGTTGATCATGAAGAACAGGCTGAAGAGCTGCGGTGACTCGTGGTAGGCGTCCTCGACGATGAACGGCAGCGCGGAGATGTAGGTGATGAGCGCGGCGTTGCCGCAGGCGATGGCGAGCGTGTAGCCGACGTACTGGCGGTCGCGCACCAGCGTCCGCGAGTCGGCGGCGAGCTGGTGCAGCCGCGACGGCGTGCGCCGCTGCGGCGGCAGGGTTTCCGGCAGGAACGTCGAAAGCAGGAACAGCAGCAGGCCGATCACCGCGAGCACGCCGAACACGCCGCGCCAGCTCGTGAACCGCAGGATCTGGCCGCCGATCACCGGGGCGAGCACCGGCGCGAGCCCGAAGACCAGCATCAGCGAGCCGAGCACCCGGGCCAGCTCGGTCCCGGTGTAGAGGTCGCGCACGATGGCGAGCGATAGCACGACGCCGCCCGCGCCTGCCATGCCTTGCAGGAACCGGAAGACGATCAGCGCGCCGATGTCGGGCGCCGCGGCGCACGCGACGGACAGCAGGGTGAACGCGACGAGGCCGGCGAGCAGCGGCTTCCTGCGCCCGAGCCCGTCGCTGACCGGCCCGGCGACGAGCTGCCCGACGGCGAGCCCGGCCAGGCAGCCGGACAGCGTGAGCTGCACGAGCGACTGCGAGGCGTGCAGGTTCGCCGCGATCGTCGGGGTGGACGGCAGGTACATGTCCATCGAAAGCGGCCCGAACGAGGACAGCGCGCCAAGCACCGCCAGCATCCCCATCCGGTGCCTGCGCCCGACCGCCGGCGCGACAAAAGTTTCCATTGCTAAGGAATCGTATGCCGGACCCGCGTCCGCGCCGATGTGCGGGTCTCCAGTGGTCACGGCCCCTTTTAGTAGATACGAACAAGCCGCTTCCGAACGGAGGCGGCTGACTCCCTCAGCTTCATGACCTCGCGGCGGGAAGGCCAGGCGCGGTCCTGAGCGCGTCCCAGGGTGCTTCGCGCCCAGTGAAGATCGCTTAGCCGCACGACCGGTGGGTACGTAGCCCCAGGTTTGACCGCTGAGTGGGAGACTAAACAATTTCACTATTTCTTCAACGCCATCGGACCTCTGGGAAGGTGCGCGGACCCTGGGCGCCGAAACTGCTGCGCTGGGGCAGGACGACCGCCTTCTACGTCGTCACCTTCGGCGTCGTGACGGCGGGGGCGATCTGGCTGGCGCTCCGGGTGAGTCCGCTGCAGACCGTGTCGGCGGCCGGGCAGACCGCCCAGGTCGGCGCGACGCTGCCGAACGCGAGCGTGCGCGGGCCAGGGGAACTTGACCTGTTCGGCCAGGTGATGGCCACGAAGCCGGACTTCACCGGACCGATCAGGCCCAGGCTGGCGCTTGAGCACATCACGATCGACCCGCAGGTGGTCCAGATGCTGCGCGCCGACGGTCCTTCCAAGGTCGCACTCACGCTCAGCCAGCAGCTCGCGGCCGGCTGGGAGCACTATTTCCTGTGGGAAACGCTGATCGCGATCGGGTTCGCGGTCGTACCGCTCGTGGCGATCGCCGCGGTACGCAAGCGGCCGGCGATCTGGAAGCTGCTCGCCGGCGGGATCGCGGTCGTCGCCGCGGTGAACCTGGGCGGCATCGCGCTGACCGCGTCCGGCACGCCGCAGGTGCTGCGCAGCGTCAAGACGCTCGACGACCTGGTGGGGGTCGACCCGCTTACCGGGACCGCCCCGGCCGGCGCGGCGCAGCCTGGAGTGCAGGCCGTAGTGATCGGCGACTCCACCGCCGCGGGCTGGGGCCTGCCCTGGGGGCAGAACCCGACCGCCGAGGACGAGGCCTGCGGCCGCTCGCCGCAGTCGTACGCCGCGGACCTGGCGGCGGCCAACCAGTGGAACGTGCTCAACGTGGCGTGCGGCAGCGCGACGATAGAGAACGGCCTGCTTGGCCCCGAGGTGCTCTACAACGGCGAGATCGCACCGCCGCAGCTGCCGCTGGCCGCGGCGGCCACGCACGCGAAGCTGATCGTCGTCAGCGTGGGAGCGGACGACCTGTCCTGGTCGGTGATGACCCAGCTGTGCGCGGCCCAGACGGTCTGCGACGACAAGGTGTCCTCCGCGTACTTCACGCAGCTGCTCAACACGTTCACGAGGAACTACTACCAGCTGCTCAGTGACCTGGACGGGCTGCCCGCGCATCCGGCGGTACTGGTGAACCAGTACTACTCGCCGTTCGGGTCGAACGTGGGCTGCCTGCAGAAGTACGGGATGTCGCCGGCGAAGGTCAAGGTGCTGCTCACCCGGCTCACGCAGCTGAACACGGTGCTGCAGCAGGGCGCCAACCTGTTCGGGTTCGGCGTCGCCACGCCGCGGTTCACCGGGCACGAGCTGTGCACGGCCGTCCCGTGGGTGCAGGGACCATCGGACCCGGCGCCGCTGCACCCGAACGCGGCGGGCGAACTGGCCATCGCGCTCGCCGACGAGCAGGCGTTCCCGCTGCTTTCTCCGCCGCCCGTGCAACTGCCCGCTCCGTCGCCGTCCCCGACGACCTCCCCCGCCCTCGGCTAGCCGGACTGTTTAGTCAGCCGCCCGGCTTTCAGCTGAGGACTCCGGCGCCGCAGGCTGCGCCCGGGCGCGGCGCACCCGGCCTAGCGTGAGGAACGTACCGAGACAGGCGACCGTCAGCAGGGTGTAAGGGATCAGGTCGGAAGTGGCCTGGGCCAGGGCACCGCTGCCAGACGCGGCGATGGACTGTCCGGCCGCCCACGTCAGGTTGGACACGGCGAAGGCGATGCCCTGGTTGAGGCCGAGCCGTTCCGCGCCAGCGGCGACGAGCGCGGAGGCCGGGGCGAACAGCGTTCCGTAGAACGGCGTTCCCGCGATGAGCACGCCGATCAGCCAAGGGGCCGAGGTCAGCCGCGGTATCACCACGGCGCAAACGGCGCCGGCGGCGAGCGAGACAGCGAGCGGGCGGGCCGCGCCGGCTCGGTCGGATAGCCGCCCCGCGAGCGGTGACAGCCCGGATTCGACCAGCGCCCCGCACAGGAACGTGACGGCGATCACCGTGCCGGACACGCCGAGCCTGGACAGCCGCAGCGGCGCGAGCACGTCGAGCATGCCGAAGGCGATCCCGGCGAGCGCCATGAGCCAGCAGCCCATGAAGACCTCCCGGTCGCGCAGCGCCGGGAGCGCCGCCCGCAGCGGCTGCGGTGCCTGGGGGCGCGGCGAAGGCACGGTGAACGCCACGACGATCAGGAACACGTCGGCGACCGAGGCGGCGGAGAACGCGGCCCCGGTACCCACGACGTTGGCCACGGCACCGACCACAGGACCGAACAGGGCGCCGACTACCGCGGCGCCGAGCGCGGTCCCGAGCAGTTCGCCCCGCCGCGACTCGGGGGCGGCCGTGGCCAGCCAGGACAGCGCGGCCGTCCACGTGCAGGCGCCGCCGACTCCCTGGACGAACCGCGCCGCGTCGAGCAGCCCGGGGGATGCGCTCCAGCCGAAGGCGAGCGTCGACACGCCCATGAGGGCGAGCCCGAGCACCGCGACGGTCCGGTCACCGAACCGCGCGACGAGCGCACCGCTTGGCAACGACCCGATCAGCGTCCCTGCCGGGTAGGCCGCGATCAGGATCCCCGCGCCAGCCTTGGACAACCCTGCGGCCGCCGCGTAATGCGGCAGCAGCGGCGTGAGCGCGGAGAAGAAGACGGTATCCACCCCGACGATCGCGCAGACAAGCGCGAGCAGCCGCACCATGGGCGGCTCCAGCTTGACTCGCCCCGTTCGCACCGCCCGCACACCCCGTCCAAAACGCGCGAAGGTCCCCCTTGGCCCTTCGCCTAACCCAAAACGCCCCGTGAGCTTACCTCTCCCAGGGAAACACGGCGTTCCCCGGCGGTGGCGTGAAAGGAAAGTGGATCGCTGGGCGGCCCCCGGGCCGCCCAGCGATCCACTGTCTTTAACTCAGCCGGCCTTGCCTTCAAGCGCGCGCCTGGTGAGGACGCGCGCGAGGTGCTCGCGGTAGTCCACGTCGGCGTGGAAGTCGTAGCCGGGTGAGGTGCCCTCGGCCGCCAGCTGAGCCGCTTCCTCGATCGACGCGCCCGACTTCAGCGCCTCCTCCGTCGCCGTGGCGCGCAGCGGCGTCCCGCCCATGGAGGCGAGCGCGACCCGGCCGCCGTACGCGGCGGCGCCGACGATCGCCCAGTCGTTGGCCCGCCTGACGAACTTCTGGTACCCCCAGGGAACCGCCCCGCCGCGCGGCACGCGCACGGCGGAAAGCAGCTCGTCCGGGCCGAGCGCCGACTCGAACGGCCCGACGAAGAAGTCGTCCGCGCCGACCACGCGCACCCCCGACGGCCCGGTGATCTCCACCGAGCCGCCCAGGGCGAGCAGGGTCATCGGCAGGTCGGCGGACGGGTCCGCGTGCGCGAGCGAGCCGCCGATCGTGCCGCGGTGCCTGATCTGCGGGTCGCCGACCTGCGCGGCCGCGTACGCGAGTATCGGCACCTCGGCCCGCAGCAGCTCGGACTCGGCCACCTCCGCGTGCCTGGTGGTCGCGCCGATGACGATCTCGTCGCCCTCGACCTTGATGCCGGAAAGCTCGGTGATCCTGGCGATGTCGATGAGCACCGCGGGCTGGGCCAGCCGCACCTTCATCATCGGCAGCAGCGAGTGCCCGCCGGCCAGCAGCTTCGCGTCCTCGCCGTGCTCGGCGAGCAGCGAAAGCGCGTGGGCGGCGGAGTCGGCGACCTCGTAGTCGAACGACGCCGGGATCATGCGGTCACCTCAGCCTGAGCCCCGGCAGAGTCGCCGGACAACTTGTCCGCGGCGGCGAGCACCGCGCGGACGATGTTGTGGTAGCCGGTGCAGCGGCAGAAGTTGCCTTCCAGGCCCTCCCTTACCTCTTGCTCTGTGGGGTGCGGGTTCTCCGCGAGCAGGCTGGTCGCGGCCATGACCATACCGGGCGTGCAGAATCCGCACTGCAGGCCGTGATTCTCGCGGAACGCCGTCTGCACGACGCCGAGCGAGCCGTCCGCTTCGACGACGCCCTCGGCGGTGGTCACCGAGCGGCCGCTGGCCTGGACGGCGAGCACCGTGCAGGACTTGACCGACTCGCCGTCGAGCAGCACCGTGCAGGCGCCGCAGGACGTGGTGTCGCAGCCGACGTTCGCGGCGCGCAGGCCGACCGTCTCCCGCAGGTAGTGGACGAGCAGGAGCCGCGGCTCGACCTCGTCGCTGCGCGTGACCCCGTTGACCGTAAGCTTGATCTCCGTCACTTCGATCAGGCCTCCTTCGAGCCGTTTGCGGCGTTGATGGCCCGCCAGACCCGCTGCGGGGAGGTGGGCATGTCGATGTGCGTGACGCCGAGGTGTGACACGGCGTCGATGACCGCGTTCTGCACCGCGGGCGTCGAACCGATCGAGCCGGCCTCGCCGATGCCCTTGGCGCCAAGCGGGTTGTAGGACGTGGGGGTCTCCATGTCGACCAGCTCGAAGCTCGGCACCTCGGTCGCCGAGAGGAACGGGTAGTCGGCGAACGTCGCGGTCAGCGGGTTGCCGTCATCGTCGTACACGACCTCCTCGAGGAACGCCTGGGCGGCGCCCTGGGCGATGCCGCCGTGCCGCTGGCCCTCGGCGAGCAGCGGGTTGATCACCGTGCCGGCGTCGTCTACGGTCACGACCCGGCGCAGGAACACCTTGCCGGTCTCGGTGTCCACCTCGACGACGGCCACGTGGGTGCCGAACGGGAACGTTGGCCCTGGCGCGGTGAACACGGAGCGCACGAACAGCCGCTCCGCTTCAGCCAGGGTCGAGAGCGGCACCGAGACGTCCGGGTCGCCCTTGACAGAGAACGCGCTCGTCTCGGTGTCGAAGACCAGGTCGGAAGGCGCGGCTTCCAGCGCCGCCGCCGCCCGCTCGCGGGCCACGTCGAGCAGTTCACGTGAGGCCTGTTGCACGGCCGCGCCGCCGAGCTGCAGCGACCGGGAGCCGCCGGTGCCGCCGCCCTTCGGTACCAGGTCCGTGTCGCCCCACTTGACGGTGATCTTGTCGATCGGGATGCCGAGTTCGTCGCTGACCAGCATGGCCCACACAGTCTGGTGACCCTGGCCGTGCGGCGAGGTTCCGGTCAGCACGGTGGCGGTGCCGTCGGGATGGACCTCGACGGTGCCGTTCTCGTTCGGGCCGCCGGCCTCGCCGCCCGGGCCGGTGATCTCGACGTACGAGGACAGGCCAATGCCGAGCTGCAGCGCGTCCCCGTTGGCGCGGCGCTTCGCCTGCTCGGCGAGCAGGCCCTGGTAGCCGGCCGCTTCCAGCGCCTTCTCAAGGCCGGCCACGTAGTCACCTGAGTCGTACTTCGCCCCGAACGCCGTCGTCAGCGGCTCGGTGAACTTGGGCAGCAGGTTCTTCCGCCGCACTTCGGCCGGGTCGACCCCGGCCGCGTCGGCGAACAGGTCCATGGCCCGGTCGACCGCGGCGGCGGCCTCGGGACGTCCCGCGCCACGGTAGGCGCCCACCGGAGTGGTGTTAGTCACCACGGACGTGGACCACGACTCGGCCCGGGGAATGTTGTACGGCCCGGGGGTCATCAGCCGCGTCAGGGACGGCAGGAACGCACCCGCCTTCGGGTACGCGCCGCAGTCCTGGATGATCTCGAGCCGGTAGGCGAGCACGGTGCCGTCCCGCATGCCGCCGATGGTGATCTTCTGCTCCTGCGCGCGGCCGTGCGGCATGACGAGCAGGTTCTCCATCCGCGTCTCCGACCAGCGCACGGGGCGGCCGAGCTGCATGGCGGCCCAGCAGGTGACCGCGTGCTCGGAGTCGGCGCCGAACTTGGCGCCGAACGCGCCGCCGACGTCGGGGGTGATGACCCGGATCTGGTCGGGCTTGAGGCCGAGCATCCCCATGAGGGCGCCCTTGGTGCCCTGCGCCCCCTGGTTGGGGATCCAGGCGGTCAGCCGCCCGTCCTCGCCCCAGGCGGCCGCGCCCGACCGGCTCTCCATCGGGGCAGGCGCGACCCGCTGGTTCTGGATGACCTGGGAGGCGACGACCTCGCAGCCCTCGAAGAGATCGCGGTTGCTCGCGCTCTCGTCGCCGAACGTGCAGACGACGTTCGTCCCCGCATCCGCGAAGAGAAGGCCACGCTCGCCGCTCAGCGCCTGGTGCATGGTGGCGACGGAAGGCAGGATGTCGTAGTCGATGTCGACCAGTTCGATGGCGTCCTCGCCCTGGTACATCTCCTCGGTGATGACCGCCACGACCGGCTCGCCGACGAACCGCACCGTGTCGGTGGCAAGCAGCGGTGCGAGCATCGCCTGGTTCATGTTCGGCATCATCGGCTTGGAGGGGGCGAGTCCGGCCGCCGCGAGATCCGCGCCGGTGTAGACGGCGATGACCCCCTCGGCTTCCTTCGCCGCGCTCACGTCGATGCTTCTGATCGTCGCATGCGCCACCGTCGACCGGACGAAATGCAGGTAGCAGGCGCCGGCCAGCCGCTCGTCCTGCACGTCCTCTGCGTAGACGCCTCCTGTGGAAAGGAAGCCTGGATCTTCGGTCCGCAGGACCCGGGTGCCGAGTATGCTCACGCCGTCTTAACTCCTCTTGCAGGCATCGCGACCTGGTTACGGATGATCGTCAAGGACGATCCAACTCGCCTCCGACGACCCAGGTCAAACCGGAGCGTTCAACCCAGGTTATCGCGAGCGGAGGCATGCTCCGTTTTTGTGGTCCATCACAACCTATAGTTGTCACAATGTGACTACCTGGGCAAACGGCACTCAGCGCGCGGCTGGGAAACCGTCGCTTTCCGCCATTGTCTGGCACAAGCAAAAAGACCTTGGATCGATGAGCTGAGCATGCGATTGCGACCTCATCAATCCAAGATCTCAGTGCCTATTGCCCGGAGGTCAGTTCGCCTCCTTGCGGGCCTGGAAGGCGGCGATTTCGGCGGTGATGAGCTCCTCGGCGCGCTCATGCGACAGGCCGAGGCCGGTGAAGGCGTCAGTCACCGGCCCGCCGCGGGACAGCAGGCCGAGCAGCAGGTGCTCGGTGCCGATGTAGTTGTGCCCGAGGCGCAGCGCCGATTTCAGTGCTTCCTTGAGCGCGGTCTTGGCGTTCTCGTCGATGGTCAGGTCGAGCAGTTCGGCCGGGCTGGCCTCCCCCACCGGCTGGGCGGGGCCTGTGCCGACGGCGGCGTAGACCTGCTCGGGTGTCACGCCGGCGGCCGCGACTGCCATCGCGGCCAGGCCGCGAGGCTCGGTGAGCAGGGCAGCCGCGAGGGGGGCGGCGCCGACCGGTTCCGGCGCCGCGAGTTTGCCCGCGGCGAGGAGCACCCGGGCGGCCCGGTCGGTGAACCGGGAGAACGGCTTAGCGTTCTTGGGGAACAGGTCGGCCGCCCTGGCCGGCACGAAGCGCTGCTGAGCGGCCTGTTTCGAGACGCCCATCGCGCCGCCGATCTGGCTCCAGGACAGGCCCGACTTGCGTGCCTGGTCGACGAAGTGGCCGATCAGCGCGTCGGCCTGCTCGTCCATCTGGGTCGAGACAGCGAACGCGTCGGACACGTTCTCAAGCGGTCCTCCGCTGGGGTGGAGGGCCTTCACGTAGGAGATGAGATTGTCTAGCGGGACGGGAAACTCTGCCATGCGTCAACCTTACGTTGACGCATGCTCAATCGTCAACTCAAAGTTGACGACCAGATCCAGGCGTCACCTGCGTACGTGGGCGAAGTCGGTCGAGGTAGCCCGCGAAGCGCAGCAGGCTGAGGGAAGCGCCGGCGGTCAGGCGAAGAGCGCGCGGATGTCATCCGCCGACAGGCCGGAGGAGAACGCGCCTTCGCTGTCGATCACCGAGGAGAACAGCTCGGCCTTGCGGGCCTTCAGCGCCATGACCTTCTCCTCGATCGTGCCGGACGCGATCAGCCGGTACACCATCACGTTCCTGGTCTGCCCGATGCGGTGCGTCCGGTCGACGGCCTGTGCCTCGGTCGCCGGGTTCCACCAGGGATCGAGCAGGAAGCAGTAGTCCGCCTCGGTGAGGTTGAGCCCGAAGCCGCCCGCCTTCAGCGAGATCAGGAACACCGGCGCCGTCCCGTCCTTGAACGACGAGATCACCGCCGCCCGGTTGGTCGTCGTCCCGTCCAGGTAGCAGCATTCGACCCCGGACGCCTCAAGCCGTGCCCGCGCGATCCGCAGGAACCGGGTGAACTGGCTGAACACCAGCGCCCTGTGCCCGCCGCCCACCACGTCCTCGATCTGCTCAAGCAGCGCGTCGATCTTCGCGGACGGCACGTCCGAGTACTCCTCGTCGATCAGCGCGGCGTGCAAGGACAGCTGGCGCAGCAGCGTCAGCGAGCGCAGGATGGTGAACCGGTTGTGGTTGACGTCGCTGAGCAGGCCGAGGATCTTCTGCCGTTCGCGTTGCAGGTGGGTCTGGTACACCTTCCTGTGCCTTGGGTCCAGCTCGACTTCGAGCACCTGCTCCTGCTTCTCCGGCAGGTCCGCGGCCACCTGCTCTTTGGTCCGCCGCATGATCAGCGGCCTGATCCGGCGGCGCAACTGCGCGAGCAGGTCGGCGTTGGCCGACTTCTCAATGGGCCGCGCGTAGTAGTCCCTGAACCGCTCGGGATTCGGGAACAGCCCAGGTGCCGCGATCGACAGCAGCGACCACAGCTCCATGAGGTTGTTCTCCATCGGCGTGCCGGTGATCGCGACCTTGAACGGCGCCGTCACCCGGCGTGCGCACTGGTACGCCTTGGACTGGTGGTTCTTGACGTACTGCGCCTCGTCGAGGATCAGTCCGGCCCACTCGTGCCCGCCGTAGGCCTCGAAGTCGAGCCGCAGCAGCGTGTACGAGGTCACCACCGCGTCGGCCCCGTCGATCACGTCATGCAGCGTGCCGCCGCGGCGGCCGAGCGTGTCGGACACCGTCACGACCTTCAGGTCGGGGGTGAACCGGTGCGCCTCGGCCGACCAGTTCGCGAGCACGGAGGTCGGCGCCACGATAAGAAAAGGAGGAGTCCGAACGACCTCGGCATCCTCTCTACCCCGCACGTCTTTAGCGTGCTGCAGCAGCGCGAGCGTCTGCAGTGTCTTGCCGAGCCCCATGTCATCGGCCAGGATGCCGCCGAGCCCGTGCGCCCACAGGAACACGAGCCACTGGAACCCAGCTAGCTGATAGGGCCGCAGCTGCGCGTTGAGCGTGGCGGGCAACGGCACGGCGTCGATCTCCTCGACGGCGAGCAGCCCGCGCACCTGCTGCTGCCACTTCGCGGCCTGGTGGCCGACCACGCCGAGCCCGGACAGCTCTTCCCACAGGCCCGCCTGAAACCGGCTGATCCGCAGCGAGCCGTCGGGCTGGTCCTGCAGCGAGCGGGCCTCGTCGATCAGCCGCGAGAGCGCGGCGAGCTCCGGCTTGTCCAGCGAGAAGTACGCGCCGTCGGGGAGCAGCATGTGCGACTCGCCGTGGGCGAGCGCCACGAAGAGATCGGAGAACGGCACCTCACGGCCCTCGACCGTGACCGTGATGCCCAGGTCGAACCAGTCACGCTCGCCGTCGAGCTCGCCGGTGGACAGGCCGATCTCAAGCGAGTCGCCTGCCTCGTGATAGTCGGGCACCCGGCCGGTCAGCTCCACGCGCACGCCGTCGCGGCCCTCAAGCAGGGGCAGCACCTCGGTGCTGAACGCCATGGCCTCGAGGCCGCGGAGTGTCGCCCTGGGGGGTGTCCCCCCGGAAACCCCCCGCATGGGGGGCTCCCGCCCCCCATCCCCCCTGGGTGGTCCCCCCGCAAAGACCGCGGGGAGACCACGTCGGTCAGTGGCCTCGCGGGGTACGCCCGGCGCGCTCGCGGGGAGCGATAGCCCGGCGAGCACCCGCGCCTCCGCTTCCTGGTCGCGGAACGGGTCGCGGGCGGCGCCAAGCGCGGCCAGCAGCTCCGTGCCGCCGACGTGGTACGACCACTCCCAGCTGATGTCGACGTGGTGGCCACCGGTGTAGGCGGCGCGGACCACGAGCTCGGGACCGGAGATCTCCGGCGCGGTGAATGAGCCGTCCGAAGAGGTCACCGTGGCCTGGCGGCGCAGCCGCGGGTAGTACCTGGACAGGAACGCGGCCTGTCCGGCTTCTGGCACGACCAGCCGCTCGTCGGCGAGCGCCAGCTGCTGCAGCTGCGCGGGCACCGGATGGGTGAGCCTCGCGAGCCGGAACCTGGTGAGCTCGCCGTGCGGCGCATGCGCCCGGTCGGCGTAGACGACGCCGTGGCCATCGGTGCCGACGAAGCGCAGCGGGACGGCGTCCGCGTTGTCGCCGGTCTTGATGACCGGGGCGATGAGCAGCGTGGTGCCTTCCGTCGTGACGTCAAGGCACAGTTCCGCCGTGCCAGGCGGCGGCACCGTGCCCTGCTTGCCGCGGTAAACGAAGGGCAGGCCGACCGCGTGCGCCTGCTCGAGCACCGGCCAGAGCTGGCGGGACTCGCACGCGGACAGGTCCAGGTACTTCTGGTCGCCGCCGTAGCCGGAGGAGGGGTACGCGTAGTAGTAACCGGAATGCTGGGCCGAGCTGGCCCGGTAGAGGGCGTAGAGCTCGTGCAGGAGGCGGACGTGCGCGGCGGGGAACTCATCACGCAGCAGCAGGTAGTCGAGCCTGGAACAGGACAGGTTGCCTGCCACCCAGCCGCCTAGGCGCCCCGGCTGCACCAGCCGCGCCTGGAGCTTGAACTTACGGATGGCGTCCTCGGCCGGCGGCTCGTGGCGCCCGTTGTCCGTGGAGTAGCTGGGGTAGCGGAAGGGCTCAGGCGTGTTCTGCACCAGCGAAAGCTCGATCGCGAGCGGTGCGTTCGCGGTGACGTCGCCGGCCGCCGACGCGGCGCGGACCTGCGGAGTGGCGAGCAGCGATTCGAGCGACTGCTCCCAGGGCAGCGTGGACCGGCGGGCCGTGGTCCCGGCCGCCGTGGGCGCGGACAGCAGCGTCTCGTCGGCCGCGGCGAGGACGAGGGCGGCGACATGGACGCAGTTGGTGCCCTTGGCGCAGCTGCAGTAGCCCTCGCGAAACCGCAGCGGGAACCCGGGGGACGCGCGGAACGAGGCGGACACCGTCCTGATCTCCCCGCCCCTGATCTCACCGGCAGCCTCGCGGACCGTGCCGGTCAGTAGCTGCTGCGACGCCTCCCATGCCATCTGCACGACCGCGCCGCGCTGCACGGCGACGGTGCCGTCCGCGCAGCCTTCCTGGCCGATCGCCGCGCGAAAGGACGCGAGATCAACGTCCCTGAGCGCCACTCGTTGCATCCCATCGAGCCTATCCGCTGATTGTTACCAGCGGGGTATCAAGAGGTGGCCGTCTTGCGGCGGGCTACGGTGGGGTCATGGGGACGGAAGACGCTGGCAGGAGGCTCGTCCTGCTGCGGCACGCGAAGTCGGACTGGCCCGACGTGCCGGACCACGAGCGCCCGCTCGCCAAGCGCGGCAGGCGGGACGCGCCGGCGGTCGGCCGCTGGCTCGGTGAGTCTGGCTACGTACCAGACGCGGTGATCTGCTCGACGGCGCAGCGGGCGCGCCAGACCTGGGAGCTGGTGGCAACGGGCCTGGCGGCGGTCGCTCCTGAGCGAAGCCCCGTCCCCGTGGTCCGCTTCGAGCCACGGGTCTACGAGGCGACGGTGCTTGCCCTGCTGATGCTTGTCCGCGAATATGACGACGCGTGGCGCACCGCGATGATCATCGGGCACAACCCGGGACTCGCCGGGCTGGCCGAGGGCCTGGCAAACCCGGACAACGCGCCGCCGCAGGCCTTCCCGACCGCGGCCGTCGCCGTCCTTGGCCTGACCGGCCCGTGGGCGGAGACGGCGCCGGGTGAGGCCCGGCTGCTCGCGTTCATGGTGCCGGCGGAATTGCGCCAGTAGGATGGCGCCGGCGTCAGGGAAACATACACTTTCCCCGTGGAGCACGGTGAGTTCGAGCTGGGCACCGACGGGCCTTCGGCGATCCTGGTCGGCGTCGACGATTCCGTCACCGCCCTGCGCGCCGCCGCGTACACCGCCGGGCTCGCCCGCAGGCAGCGGGCCAGGGTCATCGTGGTCTACGTGTCGCCGTTCCCAGGCATGGCCCTGGCCAGCGCCACCGGGGCGAGCGTGGTCGCCGCGGAGAACGAGGCCTACGACGAAATCGCCAAGGAACTGGCCGACCGGGCCGATCTCATGGCCCGCGAGCTCGGCATCTCCGTCACGTTCGTGACCGCGCACGGCGACCCGTTCCACGAGATCACCCGCGTCGCGATGGAGACGCGGGCGGACGCGATCGTGGTGGGCGCGTCGCTCAAGGCAGGCCACCGGCTGATGGGCTCCCTGGCGGTCCGCCTCGTCCGGGCGGGCAAATGGCCGGTCACGGTCGTGCCCTAGAAGATCCGGCGGTTTAGTCTTGCCTAAAGGTTTAGGTAGAGCTTAACATGGTGGGTGTACGGCGTGCTCACCCCAAGGAGACCCGCCATGGCGCTGCGACGCAGCCCGCGATCCCGTGCGGGCACCGATGACGAGCCCGGCGGCTACGGCGGCACGCCTCCCGATCTCGTACGTTCCTTCGTCGATGAAGTGACCTGGTTCATGAGCGAGAACAAGATCTCGCGGGCCGACCTCGCCCAGTCGATGGGTGTCTCGCCCGGGCGCGTGAGCCAGATCCTTTCCGGCGACGAGAACCTGACCCTGCGGACGCTGTCCAGCGTGGCCGCCGCCCTTGGCGCCGAGATTGAGTTGGCCCTGCACGCGATCGACGGCGAAGAGGGCTAGACTCCCCTGGCGGCTCACGGGTGCCACCGCGGCGAGCCGGCCCGCTCAGCGGGTTCCTGCACCAGTTCGCGCACCGGCGGTGCGTAGCGCTCAAGCCGGTAAAAGCCGGTTACGTACGCCGCCGCGACCATTCGTTCGAGTGCGCGCCGCGCGTCGTGTTCTAGCCTGCCTGCCAGCCGGGTCAGGTCGTCGAGATTCCGCTGGTAGCGGGATTCCCGGCCGAGGCGGGATGCGTTGATGGCACCGACGACCTTGCTGCGCGGGCTGCGCGTTTCGATGAGCAGCACGATATCGAGCCGCGTTTCCACGTCCTGCAAAAGCGGGCGAATTCGATAGCGTTTGCGATCTTCTCCCGATAGGCGCTCATTCAGGTAATCATGGTAAAAGTGGGCGGCCAAGATCAATTCGTCGGGATGCCACGCGGCGTCGACGTGCCGTTCGCACCATTCCAGCTTGTCTTCCGCCATGCCCTCGGTCATCCTGGCGAGCAGCCAGCCAAGCCACAATGTCGGCGCGGCGCTGTAGACGGTGCGCCGCTCAGGGATTCCTTCGCGTATCCGTCCCAGGCACAGGCTGCCGGGCGCGGCGATGCCCAGGCTCATGATCACCGCGGGAACATAGCGTCCGAGCAGGGCGAGGGCGCCCGCACCGACGGCCGAGATCAGGCTGGTCGCGGCGATGACCAGGACGGCCCATCTCTTGCTCCTTGGCCCGAACGCCCGGCCCTTGCCCTCGCAGCGCATCAGCAGGAAAAATGTCGCGGATGCGCAGGCCAAGACGAAAGTCAGGGCAAGAGCCATTGCCTCGCGAGACATGTGTTACTCCATGCTGCGTCCAACCGCACGGGACTTCCCAAAAGCATAACTAGGTCGCGTCCAATGGGCCAACGTCGTTTAATTGCGGCAAATCCGTACTCGACCAGGCTTTCGACGGATTCAGTGCAGCACTGAACGGACCTCGGCGGCGATCTGCTTGTCCTCGCGGGCCGCGACGACGAACGCGCGGACCCGCGCACCCCGGGCGGTGATCTCCCGGTCGTCGCCCGCCGCACCGTCGGCGGCGTTGCGTGACTCGTCGACGCCGACGCCGAGGAAGCCGAGGCCGGCGGCGGCGCGGTAGCGGATCTCGGGTGAGTTCTCGCCGACGCCGCCGGTGAAGACCAGCACGCCGAGGCCGTCCATCGCGGCGGCCATCGAGGCGATCGACGCGCGGAGCCGGTGCAGGTAGACGTCGCGGCCGAGTACAGCCCGCTCATCGCCCGCGGCGGCACGGGACAGTACCTCGCGCATGTCGCCGGTGCCGGCCAGGCCGAGCAGGCCGGAGCGGCTCTCCAGGGTGGCCGCGAGCTCGCGGGACGGCATGTGCGCGTGCTCCTCGAGCCACAGCACGAGACCCGGGTCGACCGAGCCGGATCTCGTCGCCATGACGAGGCCGTCGAGCGGGGTGAAGCCCATGGTGGTGTCCACCGACCGGCCGCCGTGAACGGCCGCCAGGGAGGCGCCCGCCCCCAGGTGGCAGGTGACAACGCGCAGTTGGTCAGCAGAACCGGCGCCGACGAGCTGGGCCGCGCGGCGGGAGGCGTAGGAGTGGGACAGGCCGTGGAACCCGTAGCGGCGCAGCGTCCAGCGGGTCCGCCATTCGGCCGGGAGGGCGAACGTCGCCGCGGCGGCGGGGATCGTCGCGTGAAACGCGGTGTCGAAGCAGGCCACCGCGGGGGTGTCCGGCAGCACGCTGCTCACGGCGTCCAGGGCGGCGAGCGACTTCGGCTGGTGCAGCGGCGCCAGGTCGGTGAGCGACTCGAGCCGCTGCCTTACCTCGCGGGTGACAATCACCGGCGAGGTGTAGAGCGTGCCGCCGTGCACGACCCGGTGCCCGACCGCGTCGACCGGGCCGAACGACTCGATTGCCGCCTTGATCGCGGCGCCGCCCGCGCCCCCGCCGAGCTCGCCGCCCACGGCGGGCAGGTCGGCGGAGGCGGTCACGTCGTCGCCTGCCGTCCCGTTACCGCCGAGGACGCGCAACTTCAGACTGCTTGACCCGGCGTTGACGACGAGCACCCGGGCTGCCGCGTTGGCCTCCATGGGGCTTACGCGCCCCACTTCCAGCCGGTGATTTCCGGGGCGTCCTCGCCGAACTCCCTGGTGTAGGCCCGGCAGCTGATCTGTTTGTCCGCCATCAGCTGCCGCACGTGCCCGGCGGTCCCCGACAGCCCGTCCACCCGGTCGATGACATCCATAACCAGGTGGAACCGGTCCAGGTCGTTGAGCATCACCATGTCGAAGGGTGTCGTGGTGGTGCCTTCCTCCTTGTACCCGCGAACGTGGAAGTTGGGGTGGCCGTGCCGCCGGTAGGTCAGCCGGTGGATCAGCCAGGGGTAGCCGTGGTAGGCGAAGATCACTGGTGCGGTCGTGGTGAACAGCGCGTCGAACTCGGCGTCCGACATGCCGTGCGGGTGCTCTGACGCCGGCTGAAGGCGCATCAGGTCCACCACGTTCACCACCCGCACCCTCAGCTGGGGAAGGTGCTCGCGGAGCAGCGACACCGCCGCGAGGGTCTCCAGCGTCGGCGTGTCACCGCAGCACGCCATGACCACGTCCGGCGAGACAGCGGGATCGTTGTCGGACGACGCCCATTCCCAGATGCCCGCGCCGCGCGTGCAGTGGATGACCGCCTCGTCCATCGACAGCCACTGCGCCTGCGGCTGCTTCCCCGCCACGATCACGTTCACGTACTGCTTGGACCGCAGGCAGTGGTCCGCCACCGACAGCAGCGAGTTGGCGTCCGGCGGCAGGTAGACGCGGATGATCTCGGCCTTCTTGTTGACCACGTGGTCGATGAAGCCGGGGTCCTGGTGCGAGAACCCGTTGTGGTCCTGCCGCCACACCAGGGAGGAGAGCAGGTAGTTGAGCGAGGCGACCGGCCGTCGCCACGGGATCGACCTCGTCGTCTTCAGCCACTTGGCGTGCTGGTTGAACATCGAGTCGACGATGTGGATGAACGCCTCGTAGCAGTTGAACAGCCCGTGCCGCCCGGTCAGCAGGTACCCCTCGAGCCAGCCCTGGCACAGGTGCTCGGACAGCACCTCCATGACCCGGCCGTCGGGCCTCAGGTCGTTGTCCCCTTCGATGATCTCACCGTCGAACGCACGCCCGGTCACCTCGAAGACCGCGTCAAGCCGGTTCGATGCCGTCTCGTCCGGGCCGAACAGCCGGAAAGTCGAAGCGTTGCGCTTGATGATGTCCCGCAGCCAGCCGCCGAGCACGCGGGTGTTCTCCGCGTCCACCGCGCCGGGCAACGGGACATCGACCGCGTAGTCCTGAAAGCGAGGCAGGTCCAGGTCGCGCAGCAGCAGCCCGCCGTTGGCGTGCGGGTTGTCGCTCATCCGCCGGTAGTCCGCCGGGGCGAGCGCGGCGATCTCCGGCAGCAGCGTGCCCGCCGGGCCGAACAGCTCATCCGGCCGGTAGGACCGCATCCACTCCTCAAGCTGGCGGAGGTGCTCGGCGCTTACCCTGGCCTCCGGTATCGGCACCTGGTGCGCCCGCCAGGTTCCCTCGACCGGCTTGCCGTCCACGAACTTCGGCCCGGTCCACCCTTTGGGCGTACGCAGCACGATCGCCGGCCAGCGCGGTCGTTCGCTATCGCCGTCAACCCGTGCCCGCCGCTGGATGTCGTGGATCTCGGTGACGACCGCGTCAAGTACGCCGGCCAGCTGCTCATGCACAAGCTTCGGGTCGTCGCCCTCGACGGCATAGACGCGGTACCCGTATCCGGTCAGCAGCGACTCGAGTTCGTCAGGCGGGATCCTCGCCGGGACGGTGGGGTTGGCGATCTTGTACCCGTTGAGGTGCAGGATCGGCAGCACCGCCCCGTCAGTCACCGGGTTGAGGAACTTGTTGGCGTGCCACGAGCCGGCCAGCGGCCCGGTCTCCGACTCCCCGTCGCCGATCACGCAGGCGACGATCAGGTCGGGGTTGTCGAACGCCGCGCCGTAGGCGTGCGCGAGTGAGTACCCGAGCTCGCCGCCCTCGTGGATGGAGCCAGGCGTCTCCGGCGCCACGTGGGAGGGAATGCCACCGGGGAAGGAGAACTGGCGGAACAGCCTGCGCATTCCTTCGGCGTCCTGGGTGATCGACGAGTACCGCTCGGTGTAGGTGCCCTCCAGGTAGGTGTTCGCGACGAGTCCTGGCCCGCCGTGTCCCGGGCCCGCGATGTAGATGACGTTCAGGTCCCAGTTCCTGATCACCCGGTTGAGGTGCGCGTAGATCAGGTTGAGCCCCGGCGTGGTGCCCCAGTGCCCGAGCAGCCGCGGCTTCACGTGCTCCGGACGCAGTTCCTCCGTGAGCAGCGGGTTGTCCAGCAGGTAGATCTGCCCGACCGACAGGTAGTTGGCGGCGCGCCACCACGCATCGATGAGGTCAAGCTCGGCGGCCGTTAGCGGTTCGGTCTCCGTCGCGGTCATGCGGGTCCTCTCCAATATCCCGAACGAGTGCGTGATAACTGCGGGAGAGGCACCGCCTCATCCCTGGGGTCGGCGGAACCCGGTACTTCCCTACCCGCGCTGCTCACGTTAGATAACGGCGTCGGAGGTGAACAGTGTCGTAAGCGACCATGTCGAGGGACCAAGGACCCTGACGGTGCGATCCGGCCTGGGTTAGCGCAGGCGGCGCAGGAACGGGTCCTGCGGAACCTGCGGTACGACCCGGATCCGCGCGTCCACCGCGATGGCGCTGTCCGTGCGGGCGATGACCGGGTTGAGGTCGAGCTCGGTGATTTCCGGCAGGTCGTCGGTGAGCCGGGACACGCGCAGCAGGACGTCGCGCAGCGCCGCCAGGTCGGCGGCGGGCGCGCCGCGGTGGCCGTGCAGCAGGGGCGCGGACCTGATCGAGTTGATCAGGGTATCGGCGTCCGCCTCGGTCAGCGGAACGAGCCTCGCGGCGTGGTCGGCGAGGACCTCGGTGGCGAGGCCGCCGAGCCCGAACACCACGAGCGGACCGAACATCTGGTCGTCCTGCACGCCGATCAGCACCTCGGTGCCGCCGGTGATCATCGGCTGGACCGCGACGCCGGCCAGGCGCGCGCCGAACCGGTCGGCGAGCCGCCGGTAGCCGGACCGCACGCCCGCCTCGGTGGCCAGGTCGAGCAGGACCGCGCCCGCGTCGGTCTTGTGCGTTAGGCCAGGCACCTCGGCCTTGAGTGCGACGGGGTAGCCGGCCCGCGCGGCCGCGGCCACCGCGTCATCCTCCGCGCGCGCGACGGTGGTCGCGACCAGCGGTATCCGGTACAACCGCAGCAGTGCCATGACCTCGGGCTGCGGCAGCCAGCCGCCGTCCGGGTGCTCGGTGAGGAAGGCCTGCGCGATGTCCCTGGCCCGCTCGGCGTCCACATCGGGAAAGGCGGGCACGGTTTGGCGGGGCGTCGCCCGCCACTCCGCGTACCTGACGGCGCGGGAGAGCGCCCTGACCGCTGTCTCCGGGTAAGCGTAGGCGGGAACCTTCCCGCCCTTCGCGTCAACCAGCCGGACCGCCTCCGGCTGGTTGAGCACGACGACGGCGAGCGGGACGCCGACATCGGCCTCTGCGACGGCGGCAAGCAGGTCACCGGTCGCGCCGGTGCGCAAGATGAGCGCGATGACCGCGTGCACGTGCTCGTCGGCGCCGAGCGTCTCAAGCACCTGGCGGAAGGCGTCCGCCGATACGGTCGCGGTGGTGTCCACCGGTCCGTTGACTGAGCCGCCTGCCGGGATGAGCGCGCGCAGCCCGCGGCTCGTCTGCCCGCCAGGGTGGTGCACGGCGAGCCCGAGGTCGGTGCAGGCGTCCGCGGCGAGCACGCCCGCGCCGCCGACGTTACTCACGATCGCCACCGTCCGCCCGGTGGGCGGCGACTGGGTGGCGAGCAGCGCCGTCGCCCCCATCAGCTCGCCGAAGCTCGGCGTGGCGATGATCCCCGCCTGCTCGAACAGCGCCTCCCTGGTGACCAGCGGGGAAGCGACGGCCGCGGTGTGCGACGCGGCGGCGCGCTGGCCCGCCTCGCTGCGTCCCGCGTGGACGGTAAGCACCGGCATCTTCAGGCCGGCCCGGCGTGCGGTCCGCCCGAACTTGCGCGGGTTGCCGAACGACTCGATGTAGAGCACGGCGACCTTGGTCTGCCCGTCTTGCTCCCACCACTGCAGCAGGTCGTTGCTTGATACGTCGAGCTTGTTGCCGACCGAGGCGAACGAGGAGATGCCGATCCCAAGCCTGGTGAGGTGGTCCACCATCGCAAAGCCGATGCCGCCGGACTGCATGACGAGCCCCACGCTTCCCGCGGCCGGGTTGGCCGCCGCGAACGTCGCGTCGAGCCCGATCGACGGGACGGCGATGCCGAAGCAGTTGGGGCCGATCAGCCGCATCCCGTGCCTGCGGCAGGCGGCGAGCAGGTCGGCGCTGACCGGCGCGTCGATGGCGGAGGTAAGCACGACGAGGCCGCGCGCCCCGCGCCGCCCGCATGCCTCGGCGGTGTCGACCACTGCCAGCGGCGGGACGGCGAGCACCGCGAGGTCTGGTGGCTCCGGCAGGCTGTCGACATCGGGGAAGCAGGGGACGCCGCCAACTTCGCGCGCGTTGGGGTTGACCGCGTAGAGCTGCCCCGCGTACCCCGCGGCCTTGATGTTATCCAGGACTGACCGGCCAACTGTCCCTGTCCGCCTGCTCGCACCGATGACCGCGACCGACTGGGGCGCGAAGACTGGGCGGAGGCTGGCCACGTTGGCGGACCGCTCCCGCGCGGCGACTGTGTCCAGGTAGTCCTCAAGCTGGTGGCCGGCGTCGTCGGGCGGCAGCGGGATCGTGATGGCGACCACGCCGTCCTCGCGCTTGCTCACGACCGGCAGGCCCGCGTCGGAGAAGACCCGGAGCATCCCCGTGTTCTCTTGCAGCGTCTCCGCGATGAGCGCTGCTAGCTGCCTGGCGCGGGCAAGCGAGACGAGATGCTCAAGCAGCAGCGTGGCAATCCCCCGGTGATGCATGGTGTCCGCGACCGCGAACGCCACCTCCGCCCTCCTGCCGCCGGCCGGCCGGCCGGCATCGTTCTTGACCACCTCGAAGCTGGCCAGCCCGACGACCTTGCCGTCGAAGATGGCGAGCAGGGCGGCGTGGTCGGGGCCGGGCTCCCTGGTGACCCGCCGTGCCTCGTGCTCGGCCGCGAGCCTGCTCAGGCTGAAGAAGCGCAGGTACGCGTTGTCGGGCGACATCGCCTCGTGCATGGACTTCACCGCGGCGTAGTCCGCGTCCGTGGCCGGCCTGATCTCGACGGTCCGCCCGTCGGCGAGCAAGGCGTACACGCTCGCGGGCGTGATAACCGGCTCGCTCATCCGCTCCTCCTGTGGGATCGCGAGTGTCAGGCGGCCCCGGCGGGTCCGTCGGCCCGGTCGTGACCGGCTTCGCTGTGCTCATCTTCCGCTGCGTCATCCGGCTGCGCCACCGCCGCGAGGCGCCCGCCCCGGCCGAGCGTCCTCCTTCTTGGTGCCCCTTCTGCCGGCCGGGAATACCAGGCCAAGCCAGACGAGGAAGGTGCAAGGCCCTGATTGGCGAGCTGACCGGTGCCGGGGTGGTCGGCGCAACCAGGGCAAACCGGGCAGCCTGTCGCGCCCGACGATGATAGCGGATCGCTGCACACGCCATCGTGTGGGCAATGATCCGCTGTCTTGCTG
>Ga0210389_10000885_pt1 | contig 25258 bp, 33 predicted proteins | sample IncBWH28OmetaG_FD_160127 | JGI IMG/M metagenome (GOLD analysis project Ga0210389, IMG submission 160127) | Forest soil microbial communities from Barre Woods Harvard Forest LTER site, Petersham, Massachusetts, United States - Inc-BW-H-28-O ...
ATCTTCTCGGTGCCACCGAGAGCCGAGCCCGTGCCCAAGGCGTCGATCGTCTGCGCGCTGGCCGAACCGATCGCCAGCGAAAATCCCAATGCGAGAAGGAGCTTTTTCATCATTGCACCAAGATTGGAGTTGTGCCCGTCGAATAAATCGGCTGGCCCGTGTTGGCGAGAAGATCGGTGCCGGTGCCCCCGCCTCCGCTTGCAGAACTTTGGCCGCCGAAGATGATGATCTGTTGCTCGACGGGGATGGCCTTGGCGGCGACGATCCCGAGCGCAATCAGGAGGATTGCAAGCCAGATTCTCATTGCGTCGTCACGGTTGCGGTGACGTCACAGTAGACGGCCGTCGCCGTCGCGACGGTGAGGCGATAGGTGCCGGATGGAAGATTGGCGCTGGCATACCCGTCCGCGGTCAGGGCCGTGACCACCGTGACGTAGGTCGAGGCATCGGTCGCCAGCCGTTGCAAGGTGACCGAGCCGCCGCCCCATGTCGCGTGACAGGTCAGGCCATAATTGCCGCCGCGCAGCGTGAACGCGGCGGTATTCGCCGAGATGTTTGAGAACGGGAAGGTTTCGACCTTGTTAAAGGCCGCAAGGGCTGGGCATCCCAAGAGGCACAGCAGGATGGCAATTCCAGCGGCAAAGCGCTTCATGGCATGATCCCCGTTAATTCGCGGGGATTTTCACCCTATGGACCATGCCAGCAACGCACCCTAGTGGATGCCTCCAGCCATCGCGATCAGCAACAACGCCGCGCCGCTCCCTATCCACCAGCCGGGCGCCGTCGCGTTCCTGTCCCAGCTTTTCCAGAACATCCCGATGAACCCGATGACAGCACCGGCGCTTGCGATTAGTCCCATGGCTATTGATCTCGATGCTTCTTGCACGACCCATCCGACTTCCCCGCAGCTCTCGCATCCTCCTTGCACTTCTGCCGGTCGAGATATTCCTGCGAGTAGGTGCCGAACTTGGTCGAGCCCATCGCAAGCGCGTGGTCACAGCCTTTTATGCTCTCTATCATCGTGATGGCGAGCAGGAAGGCGAGGACACGTCTTTGCGTTCCTATATGCATGTCAGCTCTCCGGACCAAAGAAGAAGTTGATCAGCAGCACGGCCATGATGACGCCAAGCACCACCATGACCATGATCACATACTCGCGTTTCGTCGGCATGCGCACAGGCTTTTCTCTCAGCATTTTATCATCCCGTCATCCCGACAGATCGGTTTCGGCGGCGGCCCGAGATCAGGATCTGGCACGTCGCTGCCGTTGTAGAAACGCGATTGATGGTTATCGCCCGAAGTGAAATCCGGAGCTGATCGACCCCCCGGCGATCATGGACAGCAGAGCGATGAGGACGAGGATCAGGATAATCAACCATACCATTTGCTCCAGCCGCACTGGGATCGCGATGCCCATGACCGACCGGAGAACATAGAACACGAACCAAATGACGGCACAGATGACGATCACGCCAATGAGCAATTGCAGAAGTTGTATGGCAATTCCAATCATAGTCAGTCTCCTTCTTCTTCAATCGTGATGCGGTACGTTTTCCCTTGCTCCAACCGTTCTTCCGGCGACACGTCCATCAAGTTGAGCAGCGCATATTCCGGCTTTCGGTCGGACAGTATCGTGAGCAGAACCCTGTAGACGCCGCCGTTCTTGGCCATCATTTCTTCCGAGCATGTGGCGATCCGCTGCATGTCAGTGTCCGTGCGTAATGACAAACCCGACGACGGTGGCGAGCGCGGCGAGGCTGATGAAAATCTGCACGACAACGCCGGCAGAAAACCCGATGCCTTGCGTCTTGCCTCCGGTCTCCCATCGAAACTGTTCCAGCTTCGCGGTGCGGTCGGACAGGTCGTTCTTAACCTCCTTCAATTGGGTCGCCAGAAGCGTCGATGCGGCGTCCTGGTTGGCTCGCAACACCTTCGCCATTTCTAAATTAAACGTGCGCTCAAGTTCGGCCCTCTCGTTGACGCGGCGGGTCTCGGCCGCCATCAGTTCCTTGGCGTGGTTGAGATCGGTCGTCCGCAGGGTGTCACGGTGCTTGCGTTCGAACTCGACCAGATCAAGGACGTTCTTGGTCGGGTCGATGATCGGCACTTTTGCTGTGTCCACCATCGCCTTCTCTAACTTCCGCCCACCAAACCAACGCGCAGATCGCTCCCGTGATGATCGAGCAAGAGGCGAACCACCATAGCCAGTGTGTCAATTCCCGGGACCTGTGCAATTTTGAACACGTCGTCTCCGCAAACCTGTGGTTTTATGCGCGCCAGCCGACATTGGAGTCACTTTCCGATGGAGGTTAGGGCGATCACAGACGTTGACGCGCCTGTGGTCGTCCGCTCTTTATCGCTTCTGTAGTCCGTCTACCTGCGTCTGCAGGCGATCGAGTTGCTTCACCGCGCCGTCGACCTTTGCGACGAGTCCGCTTTGGACAGTATTGGTCGCCGCCTGCACGTCGGTCACCTTACTTATCTGGGTCCAGACTTGGCGCTGTCCTTCCTTCAGCTCGTTTAGTCCGGCGCGCTGTCCTTCCTTCAGATCACTGAGTTGCGTTGCGCCCAGCCAGCCAAGCAATGCTATGACTACCGGCCACGCAAACCGCGCAATCGTTAGCATCGCTGTGCTGTCGATTATCTTGCGGAACGGCGCATCGTCGGCGGGGACATTGACCGTACCCTGCGGTGGCGGATGGTCTGGGGGCGTAATCATTCTATTTGCTCGCCATGTCGCAGCCTTGGGCGATCCAGAAAAAATGAGTTGCCAATGTCCCAACGATCATCCCGAAAACGCAGGGATAGGGCGGCCACGCCTTGCTCAATTCCCATGTCCATCTGGAAAGTGTCTTGCGGCCGGTCGCGAGCGCGTAGCCCTCACCGGCCGCAAAGGTGGCGGCGATGCCCAATATCCAGAGCGGCCAGAACCAATCCATTTCTAGCCGCTGCCTTGAGCTGATTCGTTGGCGGTGTTCGGCGCCAACAGGATCTTTGAGTTCGGCCCGCCCTTGCTGACATGCTGCATCAGCTCGATGAACGCGCTAAGCACATCACCACCATTGCTGGTCGAGATGTCAGTAAGCGCGCGCTCCAGATAGGGAGCACCGAGCACAATCCACGGCTGAATCATGGCGAGGATCGGCGCTGCACCGGGCACAAACATGCCAGCGGCGCTGGCAATCATCGGCTCGACCTTCATCACGGCCTCAACGGCATTCTCAGCCACGGCAGCCGCGCCGGCACCGGTCGTGCTTAGAGTTGTCGTATCAGTCATCGCATTTCTCCTTCAGGGTGGGGTGGGTTGCAAAATGATGGTGGGGTCGAGAGCCGCCATGCGGGCCAGCATCGGTGCGCAGCCCTCCTGCACGTCGAGCGCAGTTGCGCTGTAGACGTGATCGGCGACATATTTGCCCGCGACGTACTGATCGGAACCGGACCACACATAAGCGGACGGCACGCCCATGTTGGCGTAGCCGAGGCCGTTGTATTCCTCGAGCAGCGTCAACAGGCCGCCGATCGACCAGTCTTTCCATTTCGAGGCATACGGCGAGCAGTCGATCAGCGCATCGAGCGCGCTGCGGTAGAATGCATCCTCGCCGGGCGGATCGTCTGAATGGTTGAGAAACGGGCCGCGGCCGGTCGGCGTGTGAATCGACACCTGATCGAGCGGATCGCCCTGACCGAGCTGGGCATTGAACCGGCCGGCCGCCTCGCGCTCATGGATGACAGCGATGGCGTACCAGGGCACGCCTGTGGCCGAGCTGATCTTCTGGTAGCGAACCTTGGCAGCCGAGGCACACAACTTGGCCGCTGTCGCGTCAAACTCCGCGATCTTGTCAGCCTTGACGTGCATGGCGGCCCAGCGACGGGCGTTGGCGGCCTTCAGTGCGGCAATCTGCGGGGAGTCATGGATTGCCACCGGGGGAGCGGTCGGGACCAGGACAGCGGGCTTTGGTGCGGGAACCGGCAGTGGCACCAGCGGGGGTGCTGGACGTGCAGTCGGGGCAGGCACGGCACCCGGTTGGAAACCCGCCAGCGCCTGCGCCAGCAAGGTGGAAAGGTCATGCTGGCCCGAAGCCAACTTCCAGCACAGCGCCAACATGCCGCCGAAAACCAGCAGCAGGCAAATCCATGGAATGACGGTGAAAAAATCGGCCATGGAGCCGACGATGGCAGCGTAGGCGTCCCCAGCAACGCACCCACGGGCTTGCTCGCGGGAGGGTTGTGGTGGTAGGAAATCGCATGCGCCAGATCGTGGCGGCCTCAAAGGCCTTGCTTCTGAAATCTCTCAGGCTGATCCCGATGGAGACCGTCAACGGTTTCGATCACCCGGAAGTGGTCGAGACCATTTATCGCAAGACCGTCAATTACCGGGCGAGCGAGCCATGGCCGGAGATGGAAGGCGCGCGAACCGTGCTCGATTTCGGCGGCGGCTGCGGGTTTCATTACAAGCAGGCGAATAATCCCGATGTTCGGTGGGCCGTGGTCGAAACGCCTCCGATGGTGGCTAGAGCGAGAAGCCTAGAAACAGACCGGCTGAAGTTCTTCACCGAGATTGACGATGCGGCCTCATGGCTCGGTCAGATCGATGTCATGCATTCGAACGGCGCCGTGCAGTACGCGCCAGAGCCGCTCGCGACGATCCGCAAGCTTTGTGCGCTCGGCGCCGAGCGTATGCTCTGGTATCGCGTCTTTCTCGGCGATAGGTCCGATATACAAATCGGCTTGCTAAAGCACGTCGGTCCGGGCCCGTTGCCGGTCGCACGCAAGAAAGTCGCACTGGCGCGAAGCCCTGTCCCGGAGCACGATTTCCTGCAAGCCCATGCTGACTACAACTTGATCGAACAGGGCGAAGATTGGTTCAAGTTCAATTTATCCTGTGCCCGTAGATCGACGAGTCAGCGGAGTTGCCGGTATGATTGAACTGTATCTTGCCAGATGTTGAGGTGATGTCCTTGCAACTAATCCGAAGATTGCCAGCAGGAGTCACCAATGTGCCGGAGAGCGCGATTGAGATATATCCGTTAGCAACGCCGATATTGGCTGCTCCGGATGCGATGGTCGTTGTCCCGTCCCATAGTTTGCAGTAGATATTTGCGCCACCCGCCGTATCGATGACCGTCACCTGACCTGATGCGAACCACGCTCCTGACGTGCCCTGCGCCATGCTTGGGCCGTCGAAATAGTTGGCCGTATTGTTGAGACTGACATCGGCACCGAGCACATTGCTTGCCGTCGATAGGCTCACCGCGCATGTTCCCGATGTGGTGATGGTGCCGCCGGTCAGGCCGGTGCCGCAGGTGACGCTGGTAACGCCGCCGCCCGAGGCCGGGCCCGTTGCCTGACAGGTCCATTTGCTAACCCCGTCCGACGTGCAGATATAGCCGCCGTGCGCTGCCGAGATTGTTGCGGTGGTGCCGCCATCAATGGTGTCGGCCCCGGCACGAGTGATAACCAGCGTGTTGGATGCCGTGACGCCGCCCGCCATGTCGGCGATCTGAATCGCATAAGGCTGGCCCGTGACATTTGCGGCCGGCAAGACCCAAGCGCGCGAGGCGGTGAAAGCTGCGTTGGTGTAGGCGAAGCGCTCGGTATTGCCGATCGTGACACCGGCATCGCCGTGCCCAGTGCCCTGATCGCCCCATACATTGAGGCCGGAAGATTGGCGCGCGGCGTTAGCGGTAGATTGTCCAGTGCCGCCGCGCCCAAGAGCCAACTGACCGGACCAGCCAAGCGTTGCATTCTGCGCCGTGATCGTGGCCGTGACGTTGGTGTCATTGGTAAAGTTCTGCACGACGTTCGCATTGAGCCGGCCAGCGGCAAGCGTGCCAGTCCACCCCATGGTGATCGAACTGGCTGCCAAAAGCGCAGAGGCCGGCGTCCCGCCAAGCGTGACGGTGACATTGGTGTCATTGCTTGAAGTAAGAGCGGCGCCGCCGGAAATATCGGTTACCGATGGTTGGGCACACGCAGGAACACCGCCCGTCGAGATGGTATTCAGCCATTGATGCGTGGCGCAGGTCAGCGCCTCGATACCGCCGAGCGTACTACCTGACGGATTTGGCAGATCAGCGCCGACGATGGCCCGGAAACCGGGAGCCGCGGCGCTACCAGTGGTTGGACCAGCGAGCACTTGATTTGCAGATTGCGTGCCGAGCGAGATCGTGCGATCTACAGAAAGATTTCCGCCGCCAGCCAGTGGAGATGTGGTGTTGATATTCCGGGTTGCCGGAACCGCGCCCATCTGCACCAGTAGCGTCGCGAACGGGATGGCCTGCGAGGGGCCCGAGCCGCCGTCGGCCTGCGAGTTGCCGATACGGCCCCAGACGGCGCTATCCTGAATGTTCGGGAGCTGGGCCGCAGCCGGTGTGACCACCAGCATGGCGAGCAAAAGGCAGAGCGAGCGGATGGCGGTGTGCATGCCCGCGAAGGTGGCGGTTCCATCACGCCCAGCAACGCACCCTAGTCGGTGAGCTTGACCGGCTTCACGCCTTGGATTTTGTCCTGCCGGCCCCTGATCCCCTGCATGATCAATTCAGGGTGACGGGCCTGCATCATGGAGCCTGCAGTCTTGCGCGCGTTCTCCACCAGGCTGTGCATCACCTGCTCCCGGATTCCCGGCGGTATTGCGCCCCACTTCGGCGCGCTCACGAGGCTTTCAAGGGATGCGCGGGTCATGGCGCCGGCAAGCGTCTGATATTCGTCGTACATCTTCGGCGGCAGCGCCACGTTGCCGATCCGCGGCTGCGGCGGCGCCGGCCGGAACCCCCGAAGCTGCGACACCGCGAGGTCGACAGGATCGCCGTTCACCGCGCGCTGCCGGATGATGCTGGCATAGCCGGGGTTGTCCATGGGCTGGCCAAGCCAGTCGCGCTTGGGCAAAAGGTCCTGCCGGGCATACGGAACAGCGTAGCGGAGCTGATCGACGAAGGTTTTGGCCTCACGCATGTAGGGATCATTGAACGATGCGGTCTGCCGCAACAGCGACGAATAGGGCAGGTTGGATGCCGCCTGTCCGGAGACGAACCGGCCCATCTTGCGGTCGGGATCGTCAAGCGCCTCGATCAGGTTGACGAGGCCCTGCATCCCGACCTCGTCCTCGAGGATACGAGAGGTGGCCTTCATGACGCGGCCGGCTGCTTCGGAATATTCGCCCTCTTTAACCTTGGGGCCGACCTCGACCAGATTTGCCACCACGCCGACGAGATCGCCAATCGGGCCGAACTTGTTGTAGGAATACCACCAGCCGCCGAGCCGCACCGAATAGGGCTCATGGGTGCGCAGCCATTGCGCCCGCTCGGTCTGGTCGGTCGGGCCGTAGCCGGTGATGCCGTCATTGATCGCCCAATTCGCCACCATGGCCGAGACGGCGCCACCAGCGATAAGCCGCGCGCGCGCCGTATCAGCAGCCACCGCACCGTTCCTGCCAAGCAGGTCCGCCCGCATGTTGCTGTCGAGGAAAGCCGCCGGGGTCTGCTCGAGGCCGGCCCGCAGGATCTGGCCGGGGATATGCGTGAACGGCAGGATCAGCTTGAACGGCTGGATGCCGCCCATGCGGGTGTTGGCAAGCCGCGAGATGGCCTGCCCGAACGTGCCCTGTTCCCCGATGAAGGTCAGGTGGTTACCGTTTTCGATGCCGGCGTTCATCATGGCCTCGGTCGGCTGGTCTGCCAGCGCGGCGCGGCGTTGCCAGAAGTCCTGCCCATTGAGCGGCGAAAGCCCCTCCTTTGCAGCCTGCCGGTAAGCCTGCGCTTCGATTTCGGCGCGGTAGCCGAGAAAGCGGAAGAAGCTATGGATGCCCGCCGCCGACCGACCCGGGATGCCGAGCGCAAAGCCGAGCTTGCCGCCGATCGGTGAGGGCCGGGTCTGGGTCAGCGGGTTGACCGCTTTGCCTGCGACCTCGTTTTCGAACGGGGTCATGACGTTGTTCTTGGCCGCTTCCCATGCGGCTTTCAGGGCATCCGGCGTGCCCGCCAGGAGTCCCCAGGTGCGCGCAGCCGCTTCCCCGACATAAACACCCTCCGTCCCGCCGGCGAGTCTACGGGCCGCGCCAAGGACGCCAGCAATGGGGGTGACGACGCCGGCCTCATAGGCCCCGAACGCCGCGTTGGCACCGATATATTTGATATGGGTGACAGGCCCGGAAATCAGCGCGTTGACCCAATAATAGAGGTATTTGTCCCAGAAGGTCGGCTTGCGGGAATCGTTGAGCAACCGGGCAACCGCAGCCGGGTCGTCCAGGCCCCGCCCGGCATCGGCCAGCTTCTTCAGGCTGTCGGCATCAAGGCCGGGATTGTCCTCGATCAGTTTGCCCAGCGCTTCGGCCTTGCCCTTGTTGGCATAGAACTCCCGGAACACGCCCAGCGTCCGGCCGGCTTCCGCGGTCAGTCCCGACACCTGCTCCTGCATGTGCTGGAAGCGCAGCGTCATTTCCCGGAGCTTGGCAACGTCGGCCTCATCGCCTGTTCGGGCGACAGTCCGCATCTGCTCTGCGATTTCATCGGTCGCCTGATGGAAGGCCTGCAGCCATGTCCGCACCACGGCGTCATTGTGCATGAGCCGGCCGAGGCCGTCGTTCTCGGTCAGGGCCTCGGATGGTACGCCCGAGGCATCCGACAGGCTTTCGACCTGCGCCAGCGGCACATTGCCCGCGCGCGCCTGATTGAAGTCGTCATTGTTTCTGGCAGCATCGAGGATCACGTCCTTGGCGTCGGCATTGATGCCGATCTGGTCGAGGCGGATGTTGCCGGCCTTCTCAGGTGCGCCCGGTTCCGGCCCGCGGATCACGTCATCGGTGCGTGCTGCAGCGGCAATCTTGGGCGGCGGCGGCACTTCAGCGGCGGCGCGTGCGGCTGGCGACGCTCCGGTCATGTCAGGTTTGGGTGGCCCGATCACGCCGAGATCGCGGGCCTCGGCCATGACGGGCGGCAGCGCGCCGGGCTCGACCTTGGGCGGTGCGGGTATTTCGCTGGGCGGCAACTCCTTCGGAATCCCCATCGGATGCGGCATCCCGAAGAACGCTTCCGGCATCGCAGCCATTTCCCGGCCGAACTGCGGATCGCGCAACTGCTCACCGAGCGCGACCATGCTTTCCTGATATGCACCCAATGCAGCGGAGCCGGTTCGCCCAACGATCTGCGCCGCACCGATCACGGTATGCGCCAGCAATTCGTTGAAAGCCTGAAACGGATTATCGTAGCCACCCTTTTCGGGGCCGAAGATTTTGTTCTTCGACAACCACTCGACGGCATCGGGAGACAGACCAAGCGGTGCGTCGCCCCAGCCTTCCTTGGCACCATGGCCGAACGCCGACAGGATCGGGCCGAGCGATGGATAGACGGCTTTGGCCAGTGCCACGCCTTCAGGGCCGCTGAACGATGACGGGCCCTGCGGCGCATTGTCCTGCACCGGCACGCCGCCGAACTCGTCGGTCTTTTCGGCAACCGCAACGCCGCCAAATTCATCCGGCATCAGCGCTTCTCGTATTTCTGGCCATCCCTGCCGATGTAGATCGTGTGAAGCGGCAGCGCGTCATATTCGGCCTTGGTCGTGATCGTCTTTGGCGCGGCGGGTGCAACCGACTTGCTGCCGGGGAAGTCACCGCCGCCACCGAGCGTCGACACATAATCGTTGATGCGGTCGGTCAGGGTGCGCTTGAACGGCTCCATAGCTTGGCTGATCATCGACTTCGGATCGTTCACGTCGAGCGCGTTAGGCGGCAACGTGCCGGCGCGATACGCCCTGAGATATTGAGGGATGAAGTTCTGCACGAACTGCGCATATTTCTTCTCACCAACGTCGTCCTTGCCGGGGATGCCGACGCCGGTGAGCACCAGCGAACTATGCGCCGCCTTCATCGTGTCCTGATAAATCGGACCCTTGAGCGGGGTTTCTTCCATCTCCTTCACGAGGCCGTTCATCACGGTGAAAGTGTGATCGCTGATCTTGCCTTGCGCGCGCGCCTTCATCAGGTCGAGCGTCGTAGTTGGCTTGTCGGGCGAGAACAAGTTATCCGACAGCCCTTTGACGGTTGTGGGATCATCGACCGCCTTCAGCCCCTTGTTCTGTTGCGCCTCGACAAAATCAATCATCGTGCGCGCGGCCGGTGCACCAGCTTCGGGATATTTTTTCAGCACGTCCAGCGTCTGCGGAATGGCCTTCGGATTGATCGAGAGTTGTCCGTCTGATGTTGCCGAGAAGTTGTCGGTCACGACCTTGCTGAACTCGTCATTAGCCTTGCGTTCCTGCTGCTGGCGTTGATAGGTCTCAAGCTGCTTTGTCTGCAATAGGTCGGCCTTCGCCTGTGTCTGCGCCGCCTTCTGGAACATCTTCATCTCGGCGCCGTCGATGTACTCGCCATACTTCTTCTGGATGGCGTCGAGGTCGATGTTCGGGTTCTTGGTGATCATCGACGAGACGGCGGATTTGACGATGGCTTCCTTTCCCTTGAGGGTTACTTCTGTCGTGACGCGCGCGGCATCGGTCGCGCTGATGTTGGGGCTTGATGCCACGGTAGCGCCGAGCGAATGATCCAGCATGTAAAACGCATTGTCGATGGAATGCGTCGTCGGGTCGATGGCAACCGCGCTTGATAGCCCGTTGATTGTCTTGGCCGCATTGACCTTCGCCGCCTCGCCCGCCAGCGACGACATCGTTGCCGTCGTCTTTTCGAACATGTTCTGGCGATATGTATCGACCGCATGCTCGGCCCATTGCTGGCTGCGCTCGGTCGAAAAGCCCTGCTTGAATTGCTCAAGCGCTGGCTCCAAATTTTCCTGCAGGAATTTCTGCTGGACGCTTCTATCGTTCGGATCGGCCTTCTTCGCAATATCTTCCCACTCGGCATTCTTCTGCGCCATGAAGTTGGCGAACGCAGCCGATCCCTGAGAAACGTCCCGATGCGTGATATCGTTCTCAACCACCTGCCCCACATCGGTAATGGTCGTGGCGGCTTCGCGCCCTTCCTGCGTTTTGGTGTCCGCTATCTGACTGCCATAGGCGCCGAGGCGGCGAGCGCTTTGCAGTCGCGCATCGATGCCCGTCTCGGTTGGATTGAGAGCTAGATTTGATGGTGCTTCATATGGCGTGATGTTGGGCACGGTTGCTCCTACGCCAGCGTCGCGAGGCCGGCGACGGCCTTGATGCCGCCGGTGATCTCGGCAAAGGTCGCTGCCTGGTTCTCGGCGTTACCCGCCTGCGTCGCGGCCGCTTCCATGTTTTGCGCAGATTCGGCCTGCTCCTTGTAACCGGCCTCGGTAATTAGTCCCTGCTGTCCGATCACGGCATGAGTGAGCGCTCCTTGAGCCGCACTGTCCCTGAGAATGTCGAGCGCCGAGCCTGATTCCGCAAAACCAGCTCCCGCGACCTGAGCCTCGACACCGCCGCGCGCGCTCATAGCCTCGCGCTGCTGCTGGGCTTCCTTGATCGTGGTGGAAGTTTCGGTGAATGCCTCGTTTTGCAGGGCGAGATCGGCCGCCAGCCCGTAGTTCTTGGCCTCGGCAAAATCGTATTGCGCCTTGGACTTGTCGCCTTCAGCCGCGAACAAATCGGAGGCAGCTCCGCCGAAGTCGGAGAAGGTCGTATTTGATATCCCACCGCCCTGACCGAACAGGCCGCTTTTGCTATTGCCAGAAAGCGTGAAATCAATCTGGCCCATGCTATTGGTCCTGACTTGCGAGATTAGAGCCGACTATCACCACATTCGCCGGGAACGGCCGCGCCACGCGCCACGCCGGGGTGCCGCTCTCATAATCGTAATTATCATCCAGAGGATTGGCTACGACGCCGGTGAAGGTCGTCAGCGGAGCGATGTTGGTGTTCTTGTCTCCCTTGGTGAAGCGGATCGGGCGCAACTTGGTGAAATCGCCACCGATGGAAAGACCGAGCGTGTTGACCAGTTTCAGGCCCCAGCGATGGCCGCGCTTGAGCTTGGCGAAGGCCGGCCCGTTGCGCGCGCCGGTCTCGGCCTGCGTCATCGGAGTGACGATCTGACCATCGCTGTTATAGGTGAAGCCAACGATGAGTTGCCCCGCAGCTGCTGCCGCCGTGGCCTGCGCCTGCGTGAACAGGCCGCGGCCGGGACCTGCCGTCTCGCTGTCGCCATAGGGCACCGTGATCGCGCCGCCTGTCACCGTGAAATCCGAATACGCCCTGCCCTCGCCGGTGTCGCCGCAATCGAGACCGGCCGAAAACACCTGCACCACCTTGCCGTCCTGATAGGGCAGCCCGGACAGCACAACGCTGGTTGCCCCGAACGCCGCTGTCGGCAGTACCGCATCGTCGAGAAACCACGAGGCCGCGAGCGGTGTCAGCTCGTCCTGCACGTCGGTCAGGATTTCGACGTGGCGCGTTCCGGTTGCGGGATCGTTGGTGACCATTGTCAGCGCGTCGAGATTGCCGCCAACGGATGCGCCGGCGCAGATGCTCTCCACCACGCGGCCGGAACCAAGAGTGTGACCGTGCCAGCCGTAGAAGGTCGGCGGCTGCGATGAGGCCAGCGAATCCCGCTTGTAGGTAATGCCGAACCACGAGCCGTCGTTGCAGCGGCCCCAGATGATCGGGGTGACGGCTGAGGTATAGGCGAGCTCGGCCACACCAGCGCGAGTGAAGTGTGAGGCCTTGTCGGCCAGGTTGGGTGCGGAGAACTTGCCCGAGAACACGTCGGGAAAATATTCCAGCAGCTTCCGTGCGAAGCGCTGCACGAACACCAGCGTGTGCTCGGTGTCGATGGGCTCGATATTCGTTGAACCGTGGTTGGTGACGTTGCGCGCGGTGATGTTGAGCGGCGAAATCGGGCCTGCGGTCGGCGCCTGGATCAGCCATTCGCCTGGCTGTGTTCCGACCTTGATGCCCTGCAAGTCCGGCCGCATCCACAGGACCGGGTTTGAGCTGCGGGAATTGAAAGTGTAGGAGATCGCGTGGGCTGCCGTGACAGCGCCATATTGATCGGTCGGAGCAAAGTTGATCGTGCCGCCCACGATGCCGTTGGCATAGCAAGCATCGATGCGATTATCGACCGCGCCTCCGACCCAGATACGGCCGTCATTGTAAACGCCGCAGATCGGATATCCTGTGGTGGCTGAGAAAACGCCGAGCCGCCATGTGATGATCGGATTGGTGTAGAGCAGCGGCGCCCCGAGGATTTCGACATTGACGCCTGCGCCAGTGCCGGTCCCTGTCGGAGAAAAGAACGATACCTGCCCGATGATATTGGTGAAGGTATAGGCCGAATAAAGCACCGTGCCGCCGAAGGTCGCGACCGTAACTTGCTCGATCCAGACATAGGCCCATGTCGTCACCTGATCATTGGAGATGATGTTGGTGGTCGAGGCGGAATTATTGTTGAAGGCGCCCGACGTGCCGAGCAGCGTTCCATCCGATGACGATGATGGCGCGCTGGCCTTGCCACGCAAGTTGAAGGTGATGCTAAAGGCATCGGTGGACGAGACCCCACCGCCGAATGATTGGGTCACGCTGCCTGAAGCAAAGCCAAAATCGCTCGACGGATAAACCGTGGCATGCTGAATTGCCTGATTGGATGCCCCGGAATAATTCTTGCCGACATAGCTTGTGACTGTGATCTGCGAGCTCGGTAAAAATGATCCCGTCCCTGAGGATGCAAGTTCTGCCGAGGATGCCGCCGCTTGCGAAAAAACTCCGTTGAATGCCCCCGCCAGCCCGCCGCCTCCGGTCATGGTGCCGATATTGAGCGAGCCCGCCAGCGCGCGATTGATCACGTTGGATAGCGAGACGATCTTGCCCCATGTCCAGATTGCCGCGCCGGAGGGGATGATCTGCCAATTGGTCAGGTCGGAACCCGGCGCATGGCCAACGTTGGCTGCAGTGAGCGACTGCCAGTAGGTCGAGGCGCCGGGAATTCCGCTCGGATTATAGGAGACGGTGTTGCCGATCGCGTAGCTCGTTCCGTTCGCCCACGCTGCAGGCTCCGAAAACAACCGCATCAGGCGGCCGATATCGGTGCCGAGAAAGCCCTGTCCATTATTGATGGCCGTCGATGCGCTGGTCGTCGCCCAATCGGCCGGGCTTGAGGCCGGAGTGTTGTTGACGTTCTGGTCAACCAGAGAAATATAGTTGACGCCGGATGAGGTGACGATCGCCCCCACCGGATAGGCCGTGGTCGAACTGTAGAGAGGAAAGGAAAGATCGATCGAGATCACCCCGGACTTCGCGCCCGGCGTAGCCTCGACGCCATCGGTGAAGGGATCGAGATAAGGACCATCGTTGAAAACGGCCGGGTTGAGCGTGAAGGTGTTTCCGGCCGTGTTGACCAATGCCTGCGGCGCCACGACCGGGTTGAGCAGGATCTGGACCGTCTCGGCCTGCACCACACGCAGGTTTTTCCATGAGCCGCCGACATAGGGTGTGGCCAGCGTTGCCCCGACGATGTTCGGGCCGGAGCGAAACCGGACATTGCCGTCGGTATATTCGCAGGTAAAAGGAACGGACTGCTTGACGTCGAACTCGATGACGCGCGCCGGTGCGCCGTTCAGCGTGGTGCCTGCGTTGCGCGTGCCGGGTCGCGGCACCCATGCGCCGGCCTCGACCGGGAAGGCGTTGCGACAGGTTTTCAGCGAGGTCCGGTAGTCTGGCTTGTCGAAGCGGCCTTGCGCTAAGGCGCTTATCTCACCGCCAAGAAACGACCCTACAGCGTAGCTGGCCTCCGCCATGTCAGTATCTCACGGAGATCAGATCATCTTCCGACTGATCAACAAAGCCGTCCTCAAGGATGTTAGCGACTCCGGCCCTGGTGATCCACCTGTCATAGACCTTGGCGATGACGCCAAGCTTTGCGGTCGATTGGGTCACGGTCTCGCAGACCTCCAACGCGACGCGTGCGGCAAGCGCCTCGCAGAACATGGCCTTCATCCGGCCAACATCGGTGAAATTGGCAACGAAGCGCAGCGGGATCGGGCCGACGTCGCAGCTGATCAGATAGTCGCCCTCGACCAGCCAGTCGTTGTATGGATTGCCGGAAGGCCCGCCGAGATTGTTGAGGCCGGTCTTTGGATTTTGCGCGCACAGCCGCAGGAAGTTGCACGGCAGCCGGTAGGCGTTCAGGGTCGTCGATTGCGAGGAAGGGCCAACCCCGATCGGATAGACGATGTTCAGTGTGGTCAGCGCGACGCCGGAAGGGGAGCCGGTGCCGCCGATCAAAAGCCATTTGTCGCTGCCGGCGCCGCCGACGAACACGGTCGTCCATGGGTTGAGCACGCCGGTATTGGTCCAGTGCACGCCGCCGTCGAGCGTCGGATCGTTGCCGACATTTCCACTGCCGATCGACTGATAGATAATGCCATCGGAGCCGCCGACCTTGTTTCCCGCAGCATAGGTCGTCCCGACAGCCCACAATACCGGTGCGAGATCGGGCTCATTGTTGATGTTGAGATCGATCAGGCTCATATATGCGACGCTCGAGAACGTCACGACCTGATTTTTGAAGAACGTCGTCGCGTTGTCCCATGGCGTCGCCGTCGCGGGCACGTCGGAGTTGCCGTTCTGCAGCGAGAGATAGATCAGCCCGGTGCCGAGACCGGCCGTCGTGTAGACTACCTCACCAGCCCAATAGGCGATGGTTGTATCGAACAACGAGGCCGTCAGCGATCCAAAATATGGGTCCCAGGAAGTGGTCAGCAGCGGATCGTTGTTGAGGTTGTTGGGGGCGCCGGAAATCCAGTAATTTCCGGACTGGTCGGCAACGATCGATCCGCGAAAATAGGTCGTGAGCGGCGACCACAATGCGGGTTTGATCCGCATGGTGTTGGTGTCGACGGCCCGCAGCACCTGGCGGCGGGTGGCGAAGGTCCAGGTATGGTCCTCTAGCTCGGCCTCTCGCAGCTGGTCATAACAGGAGGAGATTTCAGACGCGCCGACGCTGCTTGTATCGGAGAAGCCCAGCGTCGGGTCCATGCGCGGCGCACCGCAATGCTGCAGCGCGCGCTGGCCGATATCGACGGACGTGCGGAAAGCGGGCATGGCCCTGACGATGCGGGCGGCTCAGGACCCCAGCAACGCACCCTCAGGCTACTTGAATTGCCCTGCCGCGATTTTCATGGCGGTGGCAACGCCCTTCTGCAGAAGGTCGAGCGTCGTGAACTTGGCGCTGTCCCACGAGACCGTCAGGTCGCTTGAGGCACTTGCTCCCGGCGAACCCCTGTGTCCCTGATCCCGTCCGGGCTCGACGTTTGTGGCGTTCGCCCCAAGCGTGACGTTGATGAACTGGTTCTGCGCCATCGATTACTCGACGTAGGTGACGGAGCCGGACAGGATGCCGCCGGTGGTGATGCCGGTGGTGATCTTGACGTAGAGATCGAAGAAGCCACCGGGATCGGCCGTGAACTGCGTCGCGCCAAGCCCGACAAGGTTGTTCCACATCGGGATGTTCTGCATCGCCGGCGTATAGGTACCCTTGAAGGTGAAGTCCGTGTCGACGCCGGCCAGCACCAGCGACTGCGCCGCGCCGAACAGCTTGTTGTCGACCGGTCCCGTGATCTGCACGACCGGGTTGGTCAGCGCATTGAGCGACTGCTGCGTGCCGTCCGTGGTCGAGTCCGAGAAGGCCACGTCGATGTCGCCGGAGCCCGCCGAGGCAATGACCGAATATATTTTGACGGTCTTGACCTTGGCGGTGGTCGGGAAGCGCGCGAGACGGTAGGTCGACGTGGTGTCGTCGCCGGAGACCGTCGTCACGAAATCGGTAACCTGCCGCAGCGGCCCCGGAGCGCCCTCGCCCACGGTATTGGCAACGATGGGGCTGGCATCGAGGTTGGTGATCGAAAGTGATTTGAGGTTATGGCCGGCCATGTGTTGCTCCTGTTAGCCAGTGACCAAGAAGCCAGCCGCGCTGACCTGTTGTGCGTTTTCGATGAATGCCTTGAAGGCATCGAGCGCGAGGATGACGTCCTTCTTGCTGACCACGCTGTCCTGCACACGCAGTTCGATCTGGTTCGTGCCCGCGGTCGAGGCAGTACCCGTCAGAAAGTCCGAGTACTTCTCGCCGGTAATGCCCTGGTTGAGAGCGACGTAATGATCTGCCACGTCGGCCTCCCTACGGCGTCACGTCGGCCGCGGCCGAGGTATCCGAGCAGAGCGCCTGCAACAGGCGGCCGGGCTCAAGCCGCGTCGCGCCGGTCGACATGCCCGTGTAAAGCTGCCACGGCAGGCTCGACAGTTGCTTCTGCTGCGAGAGGTCGTTCACGACATCCTTCCAGATGCCGAGATAGGCGCCTGATTTCATCAGGACGATGTTCTGCCGGACGCTGGAAGTGGAAGTCAGACGCTCCGAATAGACGATATCGAAGCCCATGAAGCGGGTGACTTTGCCCTCCGTCAGAACGGGGCGGTCGGCGCCGGAGAAGTCGGACGAGACCACCTGCACCTGATTGAGCAGATCGGATTCGCCCTGGCTGTTGGTGATCCAGGTCATCGCTTCCGCGTCGACGTCGACCTCGGCCTTGCGGAAGATGCGCTTGGCTTCGATCATCTTGGCGACGGTGAGGCCGGAGGCCGCCGACGAGCCGAAGGTCGAGGCGATCGACCAGCTTGCGGTGACGAAGGTTTCGGGCGACAGGCTGCCGGCGTCGGTGCCGATCTGGGCGCTCGCGAAAGCGCAGGCGATGATCCGGTCGTCCCATTCGCGGGCGACGGCGGCGGCCGCGACGGCGGAATACTGCGAGATGGGGTCCATCTCCAGCTTTTCCTTGTCGAAGTTGTCGATCATCTGCGTCGCTTCCTTGTCGACGGGGAAAACCCATCGGCGAGTGAAGTTGACGTCCTGACGGTTGAGCGGAGCGAAGCGGCCCGACGGCGCCTGCATCTGGATCGCGCCGATATACTGGATCGGCGATGCCTGCTTGCCGATATGGGCGCCTTCCATCACCCGGCCGCGCAGCTTGGATCGGGTCTGCTGCAGCTTGAGGTTCAGGAGCGCAGAAAACTGCGTGATAAAAAGATTCGGGAGATTTTCTGACATGGCTGTCGCCGCCTCTGGATGTACCGAGTTGATCGATGGCACGCGCCATCAAGCCCATCGGCCTTGTCCATCGCGGGGGCCGTCAGTTCCTTCATGTTCGAGAAAGCCTTGTCCGTCTCCGGGGGCCCTGGTGTCCGATCCGGCTTGTCCTCTCGGGGCCGTTTCGGATTTGACGGCGGAAAACTGCCGCTGGTTGCCTGACCTAGCAACGCACCCACTGGTCAGGCGCGCTTGTCGACCGCCTGGTGCGCCAGATGCTTGCGGGCCTTGTTGAACCTCACCATGGCTTCCGGATCGCGCTGGATTGCCGGCTGCAGGCCGCCCTTGCGCGGGTGGCCGCAGACGTTCATCCCGGAAATCACACAGCGATCGGCGTTGCAGTCATAGGGACAGTCGGCCGCGGTCAGTCCGCCGAATTCATCATTCACTTCCATCTTCGCTGCGGGCATCTTTTCCGCCTTTGGCTTTGCCGACCGTTTCCGGCGCTTGACCTTTTTGACGGGCTTCGGGGCGATGGTCGGCTCGCTAATCGTATCCATGGCTGGCTCCTTATGCGGCCGCAGCAATCAGCTGGGTCAGGTTCTGGAATTCGCGGATGGCGGCGGGATCGCGGTCGTCAAGGCGCTTGCCCCACGCCTTGTCCGCCGTCAGTTCGGCCAGTCGCACCTTGGCGCCCTCGACGGTCGAGACCGCGCTTGATCCGACGCGGCCTTCGACGAAGGTGTCCTCGCTGGTGGCAGCACCGACCTTGCGGAACATCTCCATGACCTTGGCGTAGCCGACGGCCTTCTCGAGACTGGCGATGGTTTCCGGATCGACGCCCAGACGCTTGGCGCCCTGCATCGCCTGCAGCTTGTTCATCTCGCCGTTGGCGCCCCAGCTTGCGGCAAGCGCGGCTTTCTCGGTGGCGAGCTTGGCCGCATCTGCCGCGGTCCGCTCTGCGGCGATATTGTCGAGATGCTTGACCACAGCAGTGGCGAGGTCCGGTGCCTTGTCCTTGGGAAGGCGCAGGCTGGCGGCGGTGGCCCGGATCGTGTCGAGCAAGGCCGCGTCAGGTGCCTGCCCGGCAGCGTTCTTCACCGCCGAGAAGTCGTAATCCTTGGCGTCTGCGGGCGCGCCGAGGCGCTGATAGACCGCGGTCCAGCCGGCCTCGTCGCTCAAATCCTTCGGCAATTTCAGGATTTGCGAGGCTGGAGCTCCGAGATGTTTTTCGGCCTCGCGGTATTGTTCCGTCAGTCTGAGCGATAGCTTGACCGGGTCAGCAACGTCATAGCCCTTGTTCTGCCAGAACCCCAGCGTGTCGGCATCGACCTTGCCGCCATGCCACGGCGTAGAAGCAGCTGCGGCCGCGGCAGCAGCAGCCGCGGCAGCAGCACCCCCATCACCCGCTGCGCCCGCACCTCCGGTGGAATCAAGCAGCCGTCGCGAGAAATCCCTAAGCATCATCGTCTCCGTCTGGTTTTTGTGGACCATCGTAAAGCAGAAGCAGCTGTTCCGGCGTCAAAGTCAGATGTTCCTGAATCCGCAGCCACACCTCACGGCGGCCTTCCGCGAGCGCGTGTTTGCGCGGATCAGGGTCGAAGCAGGTCCGGTCGGCACGGCAGAACCATGAGAGATCGGCCATCATCACGGCCGTGGTCTCCGAGCCGCAGGCCTGCTGATAGGACCTCTTTCGCTCAAGCACGAACGCAAGCTTCTTCTCCGTACCGCTCATAGCGCCCCTTGCTGAGGACCGCCGAATGCCTGGCCCTGCGCAATGCCGGGCTGGTTCTTGGCCACGGTAGCCTGGGCCTTGAGCATCGCGGCCTGTGCCGGCAAGGCCTGAATTTGCGCCTGCTGCGCCTGTTCTTTGGCGAGCGCCTTCTCCTGATCGGCAATCTCCTGATCAGTCGACATCCATGTGATGGGCACATTCTGAATCTCTGCGATCGCGGGGATCGCCCGCTTGAAGGCGAAGGGAAACAGCAGTCGGCGGTCGCCGGTGATGTTGACCAGTTCCCTGACGCTTTCGACGGTCCGGATGAAGCCGGCCGCCTCGCCGGCCCGGCGGGCCATCGCGAGCGGCGACGTGTCGACAACCTCGTATTCGCCGCGGGCCTCGCGCAAACGGGGCGGCATCGGATCGAGCAGGCCCTGTTCCATCATCAGGTCAAGTTCGCGCTCGACCAGCGAGCCGACATAATCCGAGTGCTGGCGGCCGAGCGTCGGCGCGACCAGCATGCCCTTTTCGTTGACGAGCTCGATCACCTGGGTTGCCGTCATGTCCGGGTGTTCGGACAAGACCTTGAACAGCGATACCAGGAAGGTGTCGTCGATCAGGCCGCGCTCGATCTCCATCATTTTTTCGTTGGTCTGGATATTTCCGCTCGGCAGCACATGCACCAGCGGCTTGCCGTCGGAAGTGACGCCGCCGGGATTGGTCGCGCCCGGCTTCAAGTCCCATCCCATGGCGCCGTCGTCGTTGGTCAGCAGCACGGGATCAGCGGCGCGGTGGCCCTGCTTCAGAAAGATTTTCTTGGTGGCATTGAGGGTTTTCAGGGCCGGCAGCACGATCTGCGCCGGACCGCGGCCATAGACTTCGCCGGGGGTCTGGTCATAGCGGGAGACCGCAAAGGGAAACACGCGGTAGCCGCTCTCGGGCGCCATCAGGCACTGGCCCTCGACCGAGACGTAGTAAGAGCCGAACGGCATGCCCTTGGCGTCGATGCGCTGCGGATCGTAATCGGCGCGCGGCTTGACGCAGTGCAGGAAGTTATATGGCCACTGGCTGTTTTCCTTCAGCGGCGAGATCAAATTCGCCGGCAGTGCGCCGATGCCCCATTTCTGCACGGCCTGGTAGGCGGTGAGCCGGAACCAGCGGATCACGCGATCGACCTTGCCCTGGTGGTTCTCGCCGAAGAAGGTCTCGCCGAGCGGCACCGATTTGTAGCGCAGGCCGCGCGCGCCGTGATAATTGCGGCCGTCGAACTTGTCGACGAACATGGTGGAATTGCCGAACGCGCCGAGCGACTGCCAGTTGTTGTAGTTCTGTCCCGCAAATCCCGAGACCGTGGCATAGCGGAACTTGAACAGGCGGTTGGTGGCGTTCTCGAACCAGACCTTGGTGGCGCGGTCCTTCATCACGTATTCGTTGTTGGCGCGCAGCCCATGCCATTTCATGTTGACGGGCGTCACCAGCGAATCCGCGATGGCGCAGAAGCGGTGCAGCGCAAGGCCGCCGGAAGCATCGATCTGCTGCTGGGTTTTCTTGACGCCGGGGGTATTATAGTTCTGGTAGAAGAAGGTGTTGCGCGAGGTCGGCAGGATCAGCTCGGCAGCTTCTTCCCATTGCTGGGCGAACATGCTGCGCATGGTTGTGAACTGCGCAAATTCCTGCAGCAGATCGACCACGATGCGCCTCTCGGCATCCGAAATGGCGCGCGGCATGCCGGTGAGATCGACGGTCTCCGGCTTTCTAATGGACAATTCGCCGGGCATCCGGGTCCCTGTAATCCATGGTCGGGTCGAGCCTGCGATCGGCCACCAGCCAGCGCTTGACGCAGGTGAAAAACTCAAGCCGGTCCTGGTCGCTCAGCTTCAGGCGGTCGGCTAGACGGCGCATGGCGTCGCGGTATTCGACATCGCTGCGATAGACGACCATGTCCTTGGTGATGGTGCCGTTGCGGTGGCCGTAGTCGGCGACGACGCGGCCTGATTTGTCGATGCGGCCGGCGCTGACAAATCCCGCCTCCAGCCCGACGAAGCCGGGCCAGACGACCTGACACAGGGTCAGGATCGCGCCCGCAAAATTGTGCGCCATGATCGAGAGCACGACGTCCTGCGTCGGCCCTTTTGATTCAGCAAGCACGCGGCCGCGCCAGCTCTCGCGCAACCCGGTCTCGAAGCGACGCAGTTCGGTTTCAATAAGCGGGTCCACCGAGGCCTCCGAGCAGTTGCATCGCAGCCGGACTGCCGGCGGCCTTGCCCTGCTGGGACATCGCCGCGAGGCGCTTCTTGCGTTCTTCCTCGGTCTCGCCCGCAACCTGCTGGCCCAGCAGGTCGCCGAGGCCTAGGTCGCCGGAGGCGCCGAGACCGCTAGGCGTGCTGCTCGCTGCCACTGAGTTCACTTTCGCGCTTGTCGTGGCGTGCCTTGGCTTCCGCGGCCTTGCGCTCACGCTCGGCATCCGCCGTCTTGCTCGCCGCGGCGCAGGCCTCGACGTGCTTCTTGGCCGCCTCGTGGTCGGCTTCCGCCGAAGCGAGCGCGGCGCTGGTATCGGCGACCCTCTTTTCGGCCTCGACCAGTTTTTCCAGCGCGGTGTGCTGTACGCGCTGCTCGTGGGTCATGCGGGTCTGGAAATGCGAGCCGTGGCCCTTTTCGATCTGGCCGGAGATGCGCACCGCATCCTCGCCGAGGTGATCGTCCTCGAAATCGCGCAGGCGGGTCCTGGCGGTGGCCGGTTCGGCCGGTTCCGAAAGCAGACCCATGTGGGGTGCGGCGGGCTCTGGCGGCAGGACCACCGGATCGGCGGTGACGTGACCCGGCGGCAGGAAGGGGCTGGTTTCGTCGGCCATGAGAAACTCCAAAAGGGCGGCGGGAGGGGTAGCCCCCGCGCGCCAAGGTTGGGGAGGAAACGCCCCAAGAGGGCATCATCATGCGGAACGTGCGGCGGCGGGTCGTGCCCAGCAACGCACCCTCTATGGGAATGGGTCGAAGTCGATGTTGCGGGCCATGCCCCCATTGATGCGCTGGGCGGACTGGCCGCCGAGGCCGACCATGCGGGCCTCGCGCTTCATCATGATCGCGATGCGTAATGCCGAGAGAAGATCATCCTTGATCTTGACGATCTGGCCTTCCTTGCGGTGATAGAACCGGCGCTCCTCGAGGATATCGGAAAGCTGGGCGGCATATTTCAGCCGGCCGGTGCGTTCGCGCTCGTTGATCTCGACAACGCCGGCCTCGGTCGAAACCGAGCCATCCAGCCATGTCGCGTGCTGATCCAGCATCCGCGCGCCGCAACGTTTATAGTGATCGCTCAACGGCTTGCCGTCATCCCGTCGATTGGTGCCATCGAGCGGCCAGGCGACCGGGACCGCGGCGCCGATCGGCTTCATGGCGGCCCAATGCTGCAGCGGTAGCGCGTCCTTGATCCGGATGCAGTGATGGACATGGATCACGTCGTTGTCCCTGTCCCACAGGATCAGCACCGCAGCGAAGGGATGGTCGATGCCGAAGTCGACACCCCACAGTTTGACCCACACTTGCGGGATATACTCAATCGCCGCCTCGACGATGGTTTCCTCTGAAGTCAGGAAGATGCGTCCAGAACCAAGCATCGGGACGCCGCGCGCGCGTGCTTCCAGTTCATGGGGCAGGTAGCCCGACAGCATCCGCGCCTTGACTTCAGCGGTGATGTGGGTGGCCTCGTCGATGGTGATCGTGGTGACGACCCGGTCGGGAGAGGGTTCGTCGACGAAGCGGTTGACGACGGCCGAGCGGCCTTCCAGCGGGGTGAAGGTCATCCATGCGATGCCGTCGCGCTCGCCGATACGGGTCAGCCCCTCCGCATAAATCTGCTCCGGCGGCTCCTCGTCGAACCAAATCCAGTCCAGACCCTCGCCCTGGAACTTCTGCCGTCCCTGCTCGTAGGATTTGAACTGCGCCGTCGAGATTCCGCCCGACACATGTCTGACCTGGATCGTGTCATAGGCATCGGTAACGCCGCGGGCAAGCGACTTGTCCAAAAGGTCCGCCTTCGGAATCATGCCAGTACCGACTGCAGAATCGACGCCGTACTGCCCGCAAAGCTTGGTCTGGCAGACGTTGCGGGCATCCAGCGACGTCACGCCGGCGATCCAGCCCTTGGTCGGTCCGTCGAACGTCCGCCCTTTCCACCATGGCGGATATTTGCCGGTCAGGTGGCAGGCCGCCTCGAAAGCGCCAGCCTCGGACTTGCCCAACCGGTTGCCGGCCATCAGCAGCCGCTCACGCCTGGCGGCACCCAGTTCCAGATGAACCTTCTGCTTCTCGTAGGGCTCGAATGTCAGGATCTTGCCCTGGTAGGTCAGTTCGAGGACCTTGGCCTCCAGCGCCTCAGCCAGTGCCGCCTTGGCTTCTCGCTCGGCGTTCATTGCCGGAACCGGTCATATTCGAATTCGAGCTCGATCCCGATGTTGCGGAAGATGCCCTTGGCGAGCTCGAACGCGTCCTGCGGCGTCAATTCGATCCGCCCCTTGCCATCAAGTTCCAGCCAGATCTTGCCGCTCAGCGTCTTGCCGCCGGTCATGCGCCGCTCACCCCGGATGATCAGGCCGCGCTCAAGTTTCATCCTTGACCTCCGCAAACTCCGCATCGACCACGGGCGCCGCCAGTCCAAGCAACTCGCCGGGATTGCTCCCAAGCTTCAAAAGCGTCGCGGCCGCCCGCCGGATCCTCTCCTCGAGGCCCTTGCCGGTGTTGTCCGTGACGGTCTGGTTGACGTTGATGTTCTGCGCCACCGCAAACCCGTTCAGCCCCGCCAGCCACGACGCCGCCTTGAACTGGTCTTTGTCGCCGTCCCGCCGCGCAATCTTCTTGATCGTCGCGATCGCCAGCATCCCGCTCGACCGGACCTCCTTGTCCGCACACTCCCGGATTGCCGCCAGAATCCGCTCGCTATGGAATAACCGGTGCGCCGTCACCCGGAGCGCGCCATGCGACCGGTCCGAATAACCGGCCGCCTTCGCGATCTGCCAGTCCTTCGCCAAGGGATACATCACCGCTGCGATCGCAAATCGCCGCTCTGCCTGATTGCAGGCCAACATCGCGGACCCAAGGCCATCAGCGTCCGGGTCAGGAACCGTCGCCGTGCCATGCTCAAAGTCCTTGACGCCCTTTGGCCTTCCCATGAAATACAGAATTATTTCTCTGGGCAGCCCCAGCAACGCACCCAAGACGGCCGGAATTTTTCAGAAAATCGCCGCCAAAATTTTGGAAGTCGTTGATGTATTTGGGAAATGGCGCGTGCGAGAGGGGTGACGTCGATTATCCGGACGGCGAGTGATCCTCCCCCCACCCCCACCCCACCCCGGTCTTTTCTCAATGATTTCAATGCATCTCGCCAGCGTTCCACGTTTCGCCTGGCGCTCGATCTAACGACGCATATAGGCACACTCCCTCAGCAAGGGAGCACCAAGCATTGATATTGCTCAGCTATTGGCAATCGTGTGTCAGTCATGTGCCAGATCGCGGTGACTGACGCTGTGTGATGTGTGAGTGACATCACGTTATTTTGCACTGCAACATGATGAG
>Ga0210389_10000886_pt1 | contig 25235 bp, 21 predicted proteins | sample IncBWH28OmetaG_FD_160127 | JGI IMG/M metagenome (GOLD analysis project Ga0210389, IMG submission 160127) | Forest soil microbial communities from Barre Woods Harvard Forest LTER site, Petersham, Massachusetts, United States - Inc-BW-H-28-O ...
AAGACAGTCGTCGCGGCCCTCAATACGCTGCCCACGCCCACCGCCGCTTCGTTCGCGGTCGACGAAGCGAACTGCGAATTCGCGGTCGCGCTCCAGCTCTTCTCCTCGCCCGACGATCAGCCGCGGCTCGCGTTTCTCGCCTGGCTGCGCGCGAACCGGCTGCTCCAGCCTGGCCAGCCGATCCCCACGACACGGATGCTTCCGAGCGTCGAACGCACCGAGCTCCAGGCGACGATGACGCGCCTCGGAACGAGCTTCGCCTTTCCTGCGGGGGCCTTCATCGCACCCCTTTTGGCGGAGGCCCTCGACCGGGTGGGCCTGTGTCGGGCGGCCTTGGGCATCAGCCGGCCGCTCAGCGTCCTGCAGGCACAGAACGACGCCGGCGGCAGCCGCTATGAGCTCGGACTTGGCGTCGACGTCGAGATTCCACCGGCCGCCGAGCTCGATCAGCTGGCGAGCGCGCTCACGAACGGCCAGATCGCTGCCGGCGCTGACATCGAGACGAAAGTCCTGCTCAGCTCGCTGACCTCGGCTCCCTCCTCGGCCGACCCTCTCGGCCGCTGGCTGCTCACCGGCTGCGGCCTCAAGACGGTGCATCAGCCGGCCGCGGATCGCTGCTACGTCTCTCACTTTCCCTTCTTCGGGGCGGCGCTGAAATCGACGACGGGCAATCCGCTCGGCCTCGAGGCGCATCTGCACGCGCCGGGCGATCCCGGGCCGGATGCCGTCCTTTGGTACGCGCTCAACGACGCGGTCACCGCCGCCGCCTCGCAGAGCCTTCCCGCCTGGACCCAGGTCGGCGTGACGCCGCCGGTGCCAGTGCCGGTGCCGGTGCCGGTGCCGGTGGTCGTGGTTCCGAGGCCGCCGACACCCTCTCCGGTTGCGCTGGCCGAGCCCCTGGCCCTCACCTCCGCTGTCTCTCTCGGTTCGGCCGTCCTCCCGCCGGCGGCGGCCCTGACCGCCTTCCAGTCGCTGGGACTGCGCACGCCGGCCGACCAAGGGTCCTTGACCGCCACCATTGCGGCGCTGGGAGCCATGCCGTCCGAGCAGCTCGCCGTCCTCTCGCTCGATCCGACGATGGCGGCAGGCATCCTGGCAAATGACCCGCAAGCCGTCGGCCAGCTCGGCAGCACCGTCGCGATCCTCAAAACGCAGGAGCTCGTGTCGGCCCTGCCGCTCGTGGGACCCGGCAGCGCGATCTGGCTCGTCGTTGCGGTCGCGCCGCTGCCGGGAGGGACCATGTTGAACTCCCGGCGCCTCCAGTTTCGCTGGTATTCGTTCCCGATCGAAGGGCTTCCGGGCGCGCTCGGCGCCGCGCTCGGTCCGCGCGCGCAATACGCGCTGCCGACGGTGCCGGGGCTTTCGGCTGTCGTGGCGGTGACGCTCGCCAGAAGCGACCAGGAAGATCCGCGCGGTCGCGTCGAGCCTTATGTGGCGCGGATCAACCTGCCCGACGGCGCCCTCATGGACCTGCCGTCCTTCGAGTGGCTCATGAACTATCTCGAGAGAGTCGTGCCGATCGGCGTGGTGGTCGATACGGAGGCCATCCGGACGTCGCACGTCGATCCGACCGGCCAAGCCCAAGCGGCCTTCCCGCTCACCGGGCGCCTCACCCACTCGTTTCGCACTTTCCAGCAGCCGAAGCGGCTGGCCACGAACCTATAAGGAGCGCGTATGTCGTTCAGCTACAAAATTCCGGTGCCGACCACCGATGCGAACTGCAAGAGCACCTTCACCCGTACGTTCGTGCACACCGACTGGGTCGATGGGCAGGACGTCGTCGAGGCCGCCAGCGATGGAGGCTTCAACGTTCGCCTGCACAAGATCGAGGCCGATCTCGACGCGCTGTCGGGGAACCTCGCGACCGCCTTCAACTGCATCAATTTGCTGCGGTCACAAGTATGCGAGGTGCTCAGCGAGATCAGCTCACTGCTGACCCCGGCCAAGACGACCAAGGATTCCAAGGACAACAAGGAAGCCAAGGACACGAAAGACGTCAAAGACGTCAAGGATGGAAAGGACGACAAAGACGTCAAAGACGTCAAGGACGGAAAGGACGCCAAAGAGGGCAAAGACGGAAAGGACAACAAGGACAGCAAGGACGTCAAGGACACGAAGGACCACAAAGAAGGCAAGGATCTGAAGGACAAGGACGGAAAGGACGGGCTGCGCAGCAAAGAGAAGGAAGACAACGTCGCGCCTGCGCTGTTCATGTCGCCCGGCGTCTCTCCGCAAGCCTCGATGTTGGACTTTCTCTTCGCCGGCCCGGCCCCGATCAACGAGGCCCCGCTGGGCCGCGCCTTCATTCGCCCGGGCGAGCGTCCCGAAGTCGGCGCGCGCGCGCTCAACGACGCGGAGGGGTGATCGTGCTGCTGGTCGTGGCCCACGGCAGCGACGAGCCGGCCGCTCGTCTGATAAGGCGGTGGGATGACCGTGGGGCGAGGCTGTTGACGCCGCGAGACCTGTCGACCGCGGGATGGCAGTTCCGGGTCGGCGGTATCGGGCCGGGCTGGGCGGTGGCGTCGGGAGAACGCATCGCCACCGATGCGATCCGCGGCGTCGTCACCCGCCTGCCGGTCGTTCGGGAGGAGGATCTGGGCCACATCGGCGTCGAAGATCGGCCCTACGTGGCGACCGAGATGACGTCCTTTCTGATCGCCTGGCTGACCTCCCTCAGCTGCTCCGTCCTCAACCGACCGTCGGCCACCTCGCTGCTCGGCCCCACCTTCGGGCAGGAGCAGTGGATCTTCCTGGCTGCTCGGGCTGCGATGCGACTCGAGTCGAAACCACTCGATCAGCCGCGCCCTTTACCCACGGTACCCGTCTCCGTGATCGGCGATCGGTGGATCGGAGACGTCGATCAGGCCCTGGGGGCACAATCGGTCAAGCTGGCGCGGCTGGCGGGCGCCGAGCTGTTGACAGTGCGGTTCGACGGGCGGGATGGCAGGGCGCCTTTTGTCTCGGCCGAGCCGCTGGTCGACGTCGCGCGCGACGAGATCGCAGATGCGCTCCTCGAGCGCCTCGAACGGAAGGTGGCCGCATGATTCTCCTTTGGGGGTTACCGGGCGACGATCCGTTCGACGCGGTGACGGCCGCGCTGGCCGCCCGCCGCGCGGACTTCGCGGTTGTCGATCAGCGCGAAGTGCTCCAACAGCGGTTGCAGCTCGAGGGAGGGGACGGCCTGGAGACCAGCGTTTGGAGCGGAGATCGACGCTTCGCCCTCTCCGAGGTCCGCGCGTTCTATGCGCGGGTGTACGACTCGCTGCGGCTCAAGAAGGTCGCCAGCGCGACCCAGGAGGTCCGTGCAGGCGTGCAACGCTTCGAGAACGGCTTCTGGGCGTGGGCCGATCAGGCCGACGCGCGCATCGTGAACCGCCCTTCGGCCATGGCCTCGAACGGATCCAAGCCGTATCAGACGGCGTTGATCGAACGCCTGGGGTTCCACGTGCCGGAGACGCTCATCACCACCGATCCTCGCGCGGCGGCGGAGTTCTGGGAGAGGCACGGCCAGGTGGTGTACAAATCGGTGAGCTCGGTCCGCAGCATCGTCTGCCGCCTCACGGAAGCACATCGCGCGCGCCTCGAAGACGTAACCTGGTGCCCGACGCAGTTCCAGGCCTACGTTCCCGGGCGGGACCATCGCGTCCACGTCGTGGGCGACGAGGTCTTCCCCGTCGAGGTCGTCAGCGACGCTGACGACTATCGCTATGCCAGCGCTCAGGGTGCGAGCTGCGAGCTCTTCGCGACGGCGCTGCCGATCGAAGTGGCCGATCGCGCGCGGGCGGTCGCCAAGGCGCTCGATCTGCCGGTGTGCGGGATCGATCTGAGGAGGACGCCCGACGACCGGTGGTACTGCTTCGAGGCTAACCCCTCGCCCTGCTTCACCTACTACGAACGCCAAACCGGACAACCGATCGCCGCCGCACTGGCCGCTTGGCTCGACGACGGTGCCCGAGAAGGAGCTCTCCGTGGCTGATGATCTGCCGAGCCGCCTCACCCTGCTGAACGACCTGCTGGGGACGCTGAGCACGCACGCCGACGATCTCAACCGCTCGATCGCCAGCATCCGGGCGGCCATCGATCAGCTGAAAACAGACGCCGACGCCGGCCTCTGGATCCAGAACCAAAAGCCGGCCAAGGACAGCAAAGACCAAAAAGATTTCAAAGACGTCAAAGACACAAAGGATCACAAGGACGCCAAGGACACGAAGGACACGAAGGACACGAAGGACACGAAGGACACGAAGGACACGAAGGACGGGAAAGACGCCAAGGACGGCCAGGACCAGAAGTCCGCAAAGGACTCGAAGGATTACCTGGACCAAAAAGAGGAGAAAGACTTCAAGGACGTGAAAGACGTCAAGGACAAGGAGCAGGAGGGGATCGCGGCGCCCTCCAGCGCGCTTGTTGACGCCCTCTTCACCAGCACGGGCGTGGGACGCTCCTTCATTCAGCCGGAGGAGCGACCGAGGGTGGGCGAGCGGGCGCTCGAAAGCGCCCAGCTGTCGGACTCAGATCACCAGTAAAGCCGCCACTCGCCACCGGCAAACAGTGCATGACCCTGCAACGTGATGCGTTCGTCGCCCGGCCAGACCTCGTCGATCTCGCCTATTTGGTGGAGGAGGTGGCCGGAATGAAGCGCCATTCCACCGGGCGTGTAGGGATGGCGGAGCCGCTCGACCAGGAGGGTGATGTCCTTGGGCTGCAGGCGGGCGCCCGTCTGCTCGCGAAAGTTCAGATAGCGGTCGTACGCGACGTCCCAGACGTTGAGACCGCCGCCCCGTCTGGGAAGACGGATCGCCATCGTGAACGACAACGGACGCTTGAGGTCGGCGCCCTCGAGGGACGGCCAGGCGCGCAGGTACTGGAGGTCGAAATGGATGGAGGCCTCCGGCCTGATGAAGATCGCCGGCGTCAGCCAGATATGGAAGCCGGGAAGTCCCAGCCCGGGCGCGAAAGTGGCCGGCGCGCGCAGACGTTTGGAGAGGAAATCGAGGAGGCGCTCGTAAAGCCAACTGAATGCATCAGAGAGGATCGGATTGAGGGCCGCGGCCGTCCGCGGGTACTCGGCGGGATCGTCGAGGTAGCTCGCGGCGCCGAAGGTGAAGAAGTTCGCGGGTTCGGCGCCCCGCGGAATCCAATGCGTGCGCAGCTCCTTGATCCGATCTTCGACCCTTTCGAGCTCGGACGCGTTGAGCAGGGTGAGTGACGTGATCATGGCGTTTGCTCGACCTCGGATCAGTACCATGAATCGGCGGCGGTCATGAAGGTCCTGGGGGCGGCCGAGATCGCCGCGTTTGTCGAGCAGGGCTTCTGCCTGTTGCCGGGGGCGTTCGATGGCGAGGCCGCGCGCGAGGCGTGCGGCGTCGTCTGGCGACGTATGGCGGAAAAGCGGGGCATCCGGGAGGACGATCCCGCGACTTGGCCGGCGGCGTACGATATCGAGGAGCACCTCGATCACTCCGCGGTCAGGGCCACCTTCACCGATCGATTGGCGGCCGGGATTGAGGAGCTGGTCGGGCCCGGTCGTTGGACCGGCTTCCGCAACTGGGGACTGTGGCCCGTCAACTTCTATTACGGCCGCGCCGAAACGAGCCTCATCCCCACCACCGGTTGGCACATCGACGGAAACTGGTTCACCCACACATTGGACTGCCCGCGCCAGGGCTTGCTGGTGATTGGTCTTTTCACCGACGTCGCCGCCGGCGGCGGCGGGACCGTGGTGGCCGTCGGATCTCACCGCCGCACGGCGCGCATGCTGGCCGCCCACCCGGAGGGTCTCACGCACCGTGCCCTGTTCGATCTCGTGCTGGCAGAGCCTCTCGAAGAGTTCGTCGAGCTGACGGGCGCGGCAGGCGATGTCGTGCTGGCGCATCCGTTCTTGTTCCATACGCGCGGCTACAAAAGGAAGGGCCCGCCGCGCGTCATCAGCAACACCGAGGCTCCGCTGCGCGCGCCCTTGTGCTTCGCGCGTCCCGACGGCGCTTACTCGCCGCTGGAAGAGTCGGTCCGTGCGGCGCTCACGGAGGAGCCAAAGCCGCCGTCTTCGGGCGCGATTCGGTGCCGTTTCTAGCAAGGTGACCGCGATCGCATGGAGGCCCGAACGTGTCGGTTGCGGTGACCCTGTCGATCGAGCTCCGCGTCGATGCGGCGACGCTTCTCTCGGCGCGTGATCTGGAGAAGCGGCTCGCGGAGAAGGTGAGACACCTCATCGGCGAAGCCGCGCGCACGGTCGGCGCCGACGGACACCGCGGATCAGCGACGTTCGACCCGCCCGTCGTGACCTGGGGCGGCCCGGGCGTCGGCGCGCTCGCCGACACGGAGCGGGCCGCGGTCGCGGCCAGGGTGAGCCGCCTGGTCGTTCAGGCCGCGCGCGCGATCCTGGCGCCGGCACCAGCGGGAGGGAAGCAGGCCGTCGAGAAGGCGGCCATCAATATCGAGCGCAGCATCGGGTTTCACTCCACGGTGCGGGCGTTCTTCACGCTGCTCGACCTCCTCGACACCCCGCCCAGCGACCGCTGGGCGATCTATCACGACCTGCTCGACACCTCACAGGTGTGCGTCGCGCTGCGACTCAAAACCGTCGGCATGATGTTCCTGGACGAGCTGCTCGTCTTGATCGACCGGGAGCTCGCCACGCGGTTCCCCAAGAACCAGTACTTCTTCGCGCTGGTCTGGCACCGGCTCGGCCTCCAGAGGCTGGTGGCGCTCGACGCGAAGGCCCTGGGATCGCTCAAGGACCTTCCGCTCTCCGGCCCCACGCCGGTCGAGCATCTCGCCTACGTGCACCCAGGATCGCACATGGTCCTCGCGGTGATCGTCCTGCCGATCATCGACAGGACCACGGCGACGCGCCCCGCGACCGTCTTGCGATCCCAGCTCGCCCTCTCCGAGCTGTCACCGCTCGTCGATGCCGCGGAGTTCCTCGCCGCCACGCAGGCGACCTGGGCGAGCTATCTCCACGAGTGGGGCAACAGCGAGGTCGAGGCCGCGGTGCACGCATTCACCGTGCACAAGCCCGTGCACGGCACCACGCTTCGCGCGCTCTACAGTGCCGCCGCCGGCGACGCGCGCGAGCGCTACCAACTCGGTGGCCTCATCCTCCTCACCCGCCGCGCCGCAGACGCCCTGCCGTCGCTTGATCTCGCGGACCAGAGCAACCCGACCACGCTCGCACTTCCCGACGCCGATGTCGGTGGCGAATGGCGGGCGGGCTGGGCGGGCGCGTATGTCTCCGCCTGGCTTCCGAGCGATCCGTTCATGCTCGCCGCCGCGCGGTACCGTCCCGGGGCGCGCAAGCTGGCGGCGACCATCGTCGACGCCCTGCGGGGCGACCAGTATCACCTCGAGTGGAAGCTGCACGGCATCCTGCAGGGCGCGTTCGGGACAGGGCACGGGTACCGCGACATTCAGGAGGAGGTCGGGCAGGAGTTCGCCTTCTTCCTCGAGCAGCTCGACGAGATCGAGCCGAAACGCACCTGGGTCGCGAAGCTCTACGACACCGCCGACGAGTATTACTCGCTGTTGGAGCTTCTCGTACGGTTCGGCCACCTCACACCCTACGTGCAGGTCGGCGCGGTCGCCAACGCCACCGAGCGCATCGCCAAAAAGCGGGCCGCCTCCCGGGAGCACGTCTATCTCCCCGATGCCGTGTTGATCGACCGGCGCTCGTGGCTCGTCAAGGGCGGCAACCTCGCCGCCCTCAACCCGATGTATCTGAAGAAGAAGGAGCAGCAACGCCTCACCAAGGCCGCGGAGGCGAAGCTGCCGGAGTGGATGCTCGCCGCCGCAAAGGAAGTCGTGAGGCGCGCGCTCGGTGCGAAGCGCGAGCTCTCGAAGGAGGACTTCTCACGCGAGGTGCTCGAAGAGCTGCAGAAGAACATCACCAAGGACGACGTCGAGTCGGTCACCGTCGAGCGCACGGTCCGTCTGGTCGGCGTGCGCGAATTCGACGATCACGGCGTCAAGCGCCATTTCGTGAAGTTCAACTGGGTCGAGCGCATCGCTGGCGAGGGGCAATGGGCCGACGCCCCGGTCGTCGAGGACGAGCATGGGCAGCCGATCGTCGTCGAGCAGGAGGACAGCGCCTTCGAGGAGATGCTCTTCTTCTGGAGCTACGCGCAGTCGTCGGCCGCGATCCTGGCGTTCGCCAAGGGGGTGACTTACCTGGCGACGTTCGTGATCGCCTGGGAAGTCGGCGTGTTCGCGCTGGTGCCGTACTCGCTCGGCTTCGTCGCGTTCAACACGCTCGTCTACATCGGCAAGGCGATCTTCGGAAAAGATGGGTTCTCGATCGACGGTCTCGCGCTCGCCGCGGTGCAGGGCTACGCGATGGCGTTGGGCTTCCGGTTCTTCGCGCCCATCGGTCGCTTCGCCGGGACCTGGCTGGCGGAGAGGATCACCGGGGAGACGGTCGCGCTTCAGATCGCGAGCTGGTTGGTCCAGCGCGCGGTGAGCGGCGCGATCATCGGCGCCGGCACCTCCGCGATCACGCTCTTGGCGACCGACCTCGTGCTGATCTCGATGGGCGGGAAGGAGGGGTTCTCGGGCTGGGACAGGTACTTCGACGCGATGACCGAGGGGGCGAAGTGGGGGATCGTGTTCGAGTTCGCCGGCGACGCGTTCACCGTGATCGGCAAGCTCAAGAGCTATCAGGCCGTCGCGGCGGCGGTGCGCCGCGCGGGCTGGTCGCCCGCGAAGTGGTGGGCTGAGCTCGACAGCGCGCAGGCGAAGTTTGGCGTGTGGGCGACGCAGGTGGCGGGCGAGGTCAAGGCGCTGGAGCTCGGGAAGCTCTTGAAGGCGTTCAGCAGGGAGCTGAGCGCCCTCAAGACGCTGATCTTCGACGAGGCCCAACAGGGGCTGTTGCGACGAATCATCACCCTGTCGAAGACCGAGCTGAGCACGCTCGGTGAGGCGGGCCTCCGGAGGTTCCTCGAGGCCATGCCCCCCGCCGGCGCCGAGCCGATCCTGCGCATGCTCGCCAGGAATCCGGCCGGCGCCGCCGAATTCCTCGAAGCGCTCGGCGCGCTCGAGGACCAGGTGGTGGCGATGCTCGCGAACCGCGGGCAGCTGGGCGCGCTCGCCGGCTCGAGTCGGATGGTCGCGTTACTTCGGGCGCGAGGCCGCGCGGGGCTCGGGTTGATCAACGCCTTCGGGATCGACGTCGTGGCGGCGGAGGCCTTCCTGGTCGAGCTGGAGCGGCTGCCGCTGCCGGCGCGCGTGCAGGCCCTGCGCTTCTTCGAGGGCGCCCCGCCCTATCCGTCGCCCGGCCTGCTGATACGCGCCTTGCGGCACCCGCGCCTGGTCAGCCCGGGCCTCGCGAACCTCGTGCATCGGGTCGAAGAGGCGGCCGTCCCCGCCGCCGCGCTCGACGACCTGTTCGCGACGCTGGAACGGCTCGACAGCGCCCGCCTCGACGCGCTGACCGCCGCCGAGCTGCACGCGCTCGGCGCGGCGCCCGAGCTGCGCGCCTTCATTCGCGCCAGGGGCGACAGCGTGGCGCAGCAGCTGGTCGCGCTGTTCGACGGTGACGTCGCGGCGTGCGAGCGTTTTCTCGTCGAGACGCGCACCGTACCCCCATCCGAGCGGGCCGCCCGCATCTGGGTGAAGCAGCTCCTGCGGCGGTTGAGCCCCGAGCAGCTCGAACAGTACGAGCTGATGAAGGGAAAATGGGCCACCGCCGAGGGGATGCAGACCAGCTTCGGCGGCGACTTCGACAAGGCCATCGCGGACATCGACAAGGCGCTGGAAATCAAAGCCGAGGCCAAAAGGATCAAGGCCGAGTCGCTTCGCCGTGCCGAGGAGATCCGGCAGTTCGTCAGCGCGCACGGTACGCTGTCCCAGGAAGCGGCGGTGAAAATCTTGCGCGATCTTCCCGCCCACCCGACCCCGGCCCAGATCAACCTGGCAGTGCGCGACCTGCGCGTGCTCGTCATAGGAGACGTGCTCGCTATCGAAACTGCGCAAGCCTTTCCAGGCGCCCACGTTTTCCGTGAGGTGAGAGTATTGCAGGAAGAACCGAACATCAGCTATGCAAGCTTCCAGGCTATGACAGCAGAGCAAAAATTCGGCCTCACGACTAGGCCCGGGGCCACCGGAACGTTGGTCGTTTATCGAGGCGTCACTGACATAGATGCGTTCGTGATCGACCGCGCGGCAGGCGGTAAAGGCAAGATCCTGCGCATGGAGCAGCATAAGACCGGGGTCACTGATACCCACGCGAAGGCCAAGGCTCAAAACGACTTAGCAGCAGGGGCGATCGACTCGGCACTCCGAGGCGGGCCCGGCATACGGTTGGAGACAGCCGATAAGGTCGACATCACCGATCAGGTCGACCTGACCAGCGTGCGGACCGCCGAACAGGTCACTATTGGTCCAGCAGACAAGCAGTTCGACAGGTCGCTGGGGATCACCGCGGGTGATCTGGAGCGGCTCACGAAGGATCTCGTGCGGAAAAGCCATCCATGAGCAAGCGCGAATACGGAATGCTGCACCTCGCGATTCCCTACTGGAAGGGAGACACCGACCACTTCGATCAGGCGGTCGTCAGATCTTACCGCTATGGCAGGAGCCACCTCGACGTGGCCATCGAGCTCTGGGAACTGGCCGGTCACGGGGACCGTGCCGTCGCGCTCCGCGAGCTCAAAGAGGTCGCGTTCGGGCGAGAGGTACCCTTGTTGCACACCGATGAGGTGGCCACGATGCTCGGCCTTCTCGATGGCCTGGACGACGCCCTCAAGAAGATCACCGGTCCGCAAATGCTCGTTCCTCTCGAACAGCTCCCCGCCCTGCGCGCCCGGGTCAAGCTGGTCGACCTCGACGCAGACCGAGGCGACCTCGCCGTCGACGGTGTGAGTGAGGCGGCGGCTCGGGTCTGGGAGCTGCGACGCATCTTGAAGGAAGCGCTCGCCGGCCCGTTCGATCTGGTGTTCGATTGATGGCGCTCACTCCGGATCGCCTGGAGCGCGGTGACGATTCACGCTTCAGGTGCCGGCGATTGGGTCGCGGCAGGAGAGCTGGTGGCGAGAACGAGCGCGCCGAGAGCTCCGGCGGCGACCGAGCCGAGCAGGACACCGATCTTCGCGATCGCGGCTGACGTGCCGGTGGGAAATGCCCGATCGGCCATCAGGAGCGCGACCGTGTCACCCACGCCGCAGAGGATCGTGGCGCCCAGGAACTGCCTGGTGGTCACGCCCTCGGGAGCGACGGCCAGCCGCGACTTGACCGCCAGCCAGGAGGCGATCGACACACCGAGCGGTTTCCCGAGCACGAGCCCCAGCACGACGCCGAGCAGGATGCGCGACGTCCCGGGCTGGGAGAGATCGATGGAGAGCGGGATCCCGATGGCCGAGAAGGCGAAGAGGGGCAGCACCACGTAGGTGCTCCAGGGACCGACGGCCAGCTCGATCCGATCGGCCGGCGACAAGAGCCGGGCGCTCGCGGCCGACAGGTTGCGGCTGGCCCAATCCCAGATGGGCAGCTGCTCGAGACGAGGCGCATCGCGTCCCGCCTGCTTGGCCTCGGTCTCGGCGTGCTCCAGAGCGGCCAGCGCGGTGGCGGCCTGGGCGAGCAAGAGGCTGGCGGCCGGGGTGGGCCGGGTCGGCAGCAACACAGCCAAGACGACGCCCGTCAGGGCGGCGTCGACGCCCGACGCGTGCAGCGTGAGCCACAATAAGCCAGAGACCATGACGTACGGCCAGATCGCGTAGACGCGCCAGCGATTGAGCGCGAACAGCAGGGCGACGGCGAGCGCGCTCGCCCCCAGCCAACCGAGGCTGAAGTTGTGGGGATAGAAGATCGCCAGGGTCAGGACCGAGAGGATGTCGTCGACGACGGCGAGGGCCGCCACGAATGCGCGCAGCCCCGGAGGGCTTCGCTTGCCGAGCAGAGCGAGAATCCCCAGCGTGAACGCGATGTCGGTGGCGGTCGGGATCGACCAGCCATGGGACGTCGAGCCGCGGTTCACCATCAAGTAGATGGCCGCGGGCGCCAGAACTCCGCCCAGGGCGGCGATCACCGGCAGGACGGCCGCGCGTCGTTCGGACAGGGCCCCGGCGGTCGCCTCGCGACGAATCTCCAGACCGACGAGCAGGAAGAAGAGCGTCATGAGCCCCTCGGAGCACCACTCGGCCACCGTCAGCGCCAATCCGCCGGTCGGGCCGATGCTGAACGACGTGCGCATGAGCGCGTCGTAGCGCGGACGAAGGGACGTATTGGCGCAGATCAGCGCGAGGATCGCCGACAAGAGGAGAACGAGGCCCCCCGAAGCAGGAAGACTGGCGAATGCGCGCGCCGTGCGTTGCACGCGGGCGGCCACCGGACGCTCCAGGCCTTCGAGCATCGAATGGAAATCCCAGGCGCCGTCATAGCGGATGCCGTCGACGAACAGCGTGGGCGTGCCGGTCACACCGTTTCGCCGGCCTTCCGTGAGGTCCTCTTCCACGCGCGCGCGCACGGCCTCCCCCTCGAGGTCCGCGCTGAACTTCGGCATGTCCAAGCCGAGCGAGCGAGCAAACTCGAGGACGCGCTCCTCGCTGACCGGCGAGGTGTGGTCGTAGAGCCAGTCGTGCATCTCCCAGAACCGCCCCTGGTTTGCCGCAGCCTCCGCGGCCCGCGCCACGCGTTCCGCTCCGGGATGGGCTCGCTCGTTCGGAAAGTGGCGGAATACGAAGACCAGTCGGTCGCCAAGCGCCTCACGCAACCGCAGCATGACCCGGCGCAGGCGCTGGCAGTAAGGACACAGGAAGTCGCCGTACGCCACCACGGTCACGGCGTCCGCGACACCCCCGCCGCGCACGTGGTCCCGTGCCGGATCCACCGGCCGTTGCAGTCGAACCGCCGTGCTCGCCGAAGACTCGTCGTTGGCCATCCCTCATCCCCGGCCTGTCGATGCGCCGAGCGACGGAAACGTAACCCTTCGGCCCACCGAAGGCGACAAGAGGTCGTACGATTAGCGACCAGAGCCTGACAGCATGACGGCCGAAGGAACCTCAAAGAGACCGGAGCGCCTGTCGCCCGCGGACGCCGCGCGCTGGCACATGGGCACGCCGACGAACCCCATGGTCATCGGCGCCCTGCTGCTCTTCGATCAAGAGCTGACGCTGGGGGCGCTGGAGGCGCTCGTCGAGGACAAGCTGGTCCCGCACCGGCGCTTCCGTCAACACGTGGTCGAACCGACGCATCGGTTTGGCGCGCCTCGCTGGCGCGACGACCCTGCCTTCGACCTTCACGCGCACGTCCGCAAGCTGGATCGACCGGGACCCGTCGCCGCCGCCGACTTGATCCCCCTGGTCACGGAGCGGCTCAACGCGCCGCTGCCGCTCGACCAATCGCCCTGGACCTTCGAGCTGGTCGATCTCCTTCCGCGTGGCTCGGCCCTCCTGGTCAGAATCCACCATTGCATCGCCGACGGGCGGGCCCTGGTGGCGCTTCTCGAGCAGCTGGCCGACGAGGGTTCCGGGGGCGACGAACAGGCGCCGCTCCCGAAGTCCCCTCGATCGGGTCGACCGGGTCGACGTCTTCGCTTTTTCGGCCAGGTTGCCGGGCTGTTTCGGCTCTTCACACGCTCGGGCGATCCGGTCAGCTTGCTGCGCCGTCCTCTCAATGGCCGCAAGTGCGTCGCCTGGTCGGAAGCGATCCCGCTGGACGCGATCAAAGCGATCGCGGCAGCCCACGGACACCACGTGGCCGAGGTCCTCCTGGCGGGCGTGGCCGGAGCTCTCGATCGTTACGCGCGGGAGCATGGGCAGGTCCCGCGATCGGTCCATGCGCTGCTGCCGGTGGCGGCGCCGTCCCAAGCGTCTGCCGGCGAGCTCGGGAACCACTACGCCTCCGTATTCGTCTCCCTCCCTGTCGCGGTCGACGATCCGCAGGTGCGGCTGGCGACCATCGCGCGCGAGATGGCGATCCTGCGGTCGGGCGGGCAGTCGCGAATGGCCAGCAGTCTGGTGAGGGTTGCCGGCCGCGTGGCCCCGGGCCTGGAACGTCGGGCGCTGCGGTGGGGGGCGCACCGGGCGAGCCTGATCGTCAGCAGCTTGGCCGGCCCCAAGAGGCCGCTGCACCTCGCCCAGCAGCCGCTGGGCGCTGTCGTCATCTGGGCACCGGCGGCGGCCACCATCGGTCTGAGCGTCACTCTCTTTGGATACGCAGGCGCGATTCGCCTGGGCGTCCTGACGGACAGCGCGGTGATCGACCGCCCCGACCAGCTGGTGGTGGCGTTCCAAGCGGCAATCGACGAGCTTCGTCGTGACACGGGCCATGGCTAGAAAACTGGGTCTGTTGTCCCTGGTCGAGCGCGGGGCCCGCTTCGCGCTGAACCGCCGCGGCTTCGAAAGCCTCTCGGTGCCGACGGAAGCCGGGACGCTCCATGTGTACGACGGACGAGGACCGGCCGTGCTCCCGACCGTCGTCCTGCTGCACGGGCTCGGCTCGACCGCCACCGCTTTCGGACCGCTGCTCACCCGCATGCTTCCGCACGCAGGTCGCTTGGTGGCGCTCGATTTGCCGGGACACGGGTTCAGCGAGACGCCCTCCGGTCGGTTGACCCCCGAGCGGCTGTTCAACGCCGTGTCCGAGCTGCTCGACGGCCTGGTTTCGGAGCCGATGATCCTCGTGGGGAGCTCCCTCGGGGGCGCCCTCGCCCTCCGCTACGCGGTGGAACGCCCCGGGCGCCTGGTGGCGCTCGCCCTCATCTCCCCCGCCGGGGCCCGGACCTCGCCGAGCGAATGGGACGAGGTCCTCGACGCGTTCAAGATCGATTCGGTCGCCGACGCTCAGCGTCTGCTGGCGCGCCTCTACCACCGGGCCCCCTGGTACCTGGCAGCGCTCGCGCCTGGAGTGCGGGACATCATGAAGGGCGCCGCCGTCCGCGACGTCGTGCTGTCGGCGACGCTCGACAACCTGCCCCTGCCCGACAGCTTGAGCGCATTGAAGATGCCGATTCTCCTGCTGTGGGGCCAGTCCGAACGTCTTCTCCCCCCGAGCTCGCTCGCCTATTTCAGACGCCATCTGCCGCAACACGCGATCGTCGAGGAGCCCGCGGGATTCGGTCACTCTCCGCACCTCGACGATCCAGCACGGCTGGGGGAGCGCCTCCTCGCCTTCGCCGACAGCCTACCGACCGCGCCGGTGCCGCGCGGCCCGAGCGAATAAACGCAATTGCTCGGACCGCCCTAAGAGGTCGCGTTCGCTGGACAAAGCGAGAAGCGAGCGCGGCCGGTCGTGCGACGAGGGCTTTGCGCGGCGCCGGTTCGTGCCCACGCTAGGCGCTCGGAGGAAAATCATGAGCGGAGAAACATTTATGATCTGGTTGGTCGTCGGTCTCATCGCCGGTTGGTTGGCGTCGGCGGTCGTGGGCGGCGGTCTGGGCGTGGGGGGCGACATCGTCATCGGCATCGCCGGCTCGTTCCTCGGCGGATTGATCTTCCGCACGGCGCACATCGGGACGCCGTTTCACGGCGTGGTCGCGACCATCTTCGTCGCCTTCGTGGGTGCGGTCGCGCTGCTGCTGGTCCTGAGGCTGATCAGACGCGGCAGCACGCGGAGGCTCTGACCGTCGAAGCCATCGCCGCGACACCTACCGTGACACGAGCGCGGCATCCACGACGCGCTCGGGGAAACCACTACACGGCGCGTGGGATCCCCCGGACAGTACCAGCTTCGCGCTGGAGCTATGGATGGGCGGGGAACATGCACGTCACCTCGGGAACCATCCTGGTCTGCCGGTAGCCGCGGGAGGACGCATGCCAACCGCCGACGACACCGCCTCGGAGACGGCCGGTCTCCACCTGGACGCCTGCCACACCGAGGCTCTGCTCAGGACCGGGGCGCTGCAGAGCGCGATCTTGAGCAGCGCCAATTTCTCCAGCATCGCCACCGACGCCAAGGGCGTCATCCAGATCTTCAACGTGGGCGCCGAGCGAATGCTCGGGTACACCGCCGCCGAGGTGATCAACAAGATCACGCCGGCCGACATTTCGGATCCGCAAGAGTTGATCGCCCGCGCCAAGGCCCTGAGCGCCGAGCTGGGAACGCCCATCGCGCCTGGCTTCGAAGCCCTGGTCTTCAAGGCCTCTCGCGGAATCGAGGACATCTACGAGCTGACCTACTTTCGCAAGGACGGGAGCCGATTTCCGGCGGTGGTCTCCATCACGGCGCTGCGAGACGCGCAGGACATCATCATCGGCTATCTGCTCATCGGCACCGACAACACCGCGCGCAAGCAGGTCGAGGAAGAGCGGCAGAAGCTCGATCAACGGCTGCGCGACCAGAACTTCTATACGCGCTCGCTCATCGAATCCAACATTGACGCCCTGATGGCGACCGATCCGCGCGGGATCATCACCGACGTCAACAAGCAGACCGAGGCCCTCACGGGGTGCACGCGGGACGAGCTGATCGGGGCGCCGTTCAAGAACTACTTCACCGATTCGAGTCGGGCGGAGGCGGCCATCAACCGGGTTCTGGCCGAAGGCAAGGTCACGAACTACGAGCTCACGGCGCGTGCCCGGGATGGCAAGGAGACGACCGTCTCTTACAACGCGACCACCTTTCACGATCGCGATCGAAAGCTACAGGGCGTGTTCGCCGCCGCGCGCGACATGACCGAGCTGAAGCGCTACGAGCAGACGCTGCACCAGAAGAACGTCGAGCTGGAAGCCTCGAGCCGCATGAAGTCCGAGTTCCTGGCGAACATGTCGCACGAGCTGCGCACGCCGCTCAACGCCATCATCGGCTTCTCCGAGGTCCTCCGGGACGGCCTGATGGGGGATATGACCGATCAGCAACGGGGGTTCATCGGCGACATCTTCAGCAGCGGCAACCATCTGCTGTCGCTCATCAACGACATCCTCGACCTGTCCAAGGTCGAAGCCGGCACCATGACGCTCGACCTGGAGTCGGTGCAGGTGTCGTCGCTGTTCTCCAACAGCCTTTCCATCATCCGCGAGAAGGCGGCGGCCCGGCACATCCGCCTCGGCATCGAGGCCGCCGAGGAGCTCGGGTCGTTTCAGGCAGACACGCGCAAGGTCAAGCAGATCGCCTACAACTTGCTCTCCAACGCCGTGAAGTTCACCGTGGAGGGCGGCCACGTGACCCTGCGGGTCGGCCGCGTCCCGCGCGCCGAGGTCGGCCGGCTGTCGAGCGACTGGGTGGGGCGGTCCTTCCCGTTGGCCGACAATGAGTTCGCCGAGTTCCTCAAGATCAGCGTCACCGACAGCGGGATTGGCATCGCCCCCGAGGGGCTCGAGCACCTGTTCAAGCCTTTCAGCCAGATCGACAGCGGCCTGGCGCGCAAATACGAGGGGACGGGGCTGGGGTTGGCCATGGTCAAGCTCCTCACCGAGCTGCACGGCGGCGCGGTGGCGGTGGAGAGCGCGGGGGGCCAGGGCTCCTGCTTCACGGTTTGGCTGCCACTCCGGGCGCCAGAAGAGGGCGTGCGCACGTCGATCAAGGTGCCGGCCGCTCCCTTCATCGAGGCGCGCTCGGGCGCGGGGACGGCGCTGGTCGTGGAGGACGACTTCAAATCCGCCGACCTGATCCGCGTACAGCTCGAGGCGCAGGGGTTCAAGGTGCTGCATGCCGCCTCTGCCGAGGCCGCGATGGTGCTCGCCGTTCAACAGCCGCTGTCGTTGATCACCCTCGACATCATGCTGCCCAACATGGACGGCTGGGAGCTCTTGAGCCGCGTCAAGCAGGTGCCGTCTCTCGGACGCATCCCGGTGGTGATCATTTCGATCGTGGCGGATCGCAACAAAGGGTTCGCCTTCGGCGCCGCGGCGGTCATGCAAAAGCCGATTTCCCGGCAGGACCTCTACGAGGCCCTCGTTCAGCTTGGTCTGGTTCCTCTCTCCGAGGGCCACGTGCTCAAGGTCCTGGTGGTCGACGACGATCCCAAGGCGGTGGAGCTGATCGCCATCCACCTCCCGGGCCTGGGAAGCACCGTGCTGCGGGCCTATGGCGGCCGCGAAGCCATCGAGGTCGCGCGGCGGGAGCTGCCGGACCTGATCGTGCTCGATTTGATGATGCCGGAGGTGAACGGCTTCGACGTCGTGGAGGCGCTCAACACCCAGGCCGACACGGCCCGCATTCCCATCATGGTGGTGACCGCCAAGCAGATCACCGCCGAGGATCGAATCAGGCTCAATGGCTACGTGACGACCATCGTGGAAAAGGCCGAATTCCACCGCGAGCGCATCGCGGCCGAAGTGCGGCGGGCCATGTCCCGTCGCCAGTTGATCGGCTGACATGGCCAAGGTCCTGGTGGTCGAGGACAACGCCACCAACATGACGTTGGCGGTCTTTCTGCTGAAATCGGTGGGGCACAGCGTGCTCAGCGCGACGGATGCCGAGGCGGGGCTGGCGTTGGCGCGCCAGGAACAGCCCGAGCTCATCTTGATGGACATTCAGCTTCCCGGCATGGACGGCCTCCAGGCCACGGTGCTGCTCAAGGGGGACCCGGCGACGCGCGCCATTCCGGTGATCGCCCTCACCGCCCTGGCGATGAAAGGCGATGAGGCGCGCATTCGAACCGCCGGTTGCGACGGCTACATCGCCAAGCCGATGCGCTACCAGGACTTTCTGAAGACCGTTGCCGAGCAGTTGGTCCGGTCATGAGCCCGATGGCCGAAATCGCCGACCACCCGGCGTCCATTCTGATCGTCGACGATGAACGCCACAACCGAGAGCTGCTCGAGGTCATGCTCGCGCCGGAGGGTTTTCTCCTGCTCACGGCCGCCAACGGCGAGGAGGCCATCGCCATCGTGGCCCGACAACCGCCCGACCTCATCCTGCTCGACATCATGATGCCGGGCATGAACGGCTACCAGGTGGCCGAAACGCTCAAGGGCAATCCTGCCACCAAACAGATCCCCATCATCATGGTCACCGCGCTGCACGATCGTGACGCCATGATGAACGGGCTGGCCGCGGGCGCCGAGGACTTTCTGACCAAGCCCGTGTATCGCGCCGAGCTGCGCATGCGGGTCAGGAACCTGTTGCGGCTCAAGGCCTACGGAGACTATTTCGACAAATACAGCCAGGTCCTGGAGGGCGAGGTGGGTGCGCGCACGATCGATCTGGCGGAGAGTGATCACGAGAAGCAATACATGCGACTGCTTCAGACCGTCGCCGACGAGGCGCTGCGCGCACCCGATGCGCCGGTCAAATCGCCCCTCGAAAAGCTGCTGGAATTGATCCTGGAGGCCATGGACGCGCGGAGCGCCGCGCTCGTCTTGTACGAGTCGCAGACGGAGCGTCTCATCACCGCGGCCTCCGCGGGGATCGCCCGTGAAGAGCTACAGCGGCTCGGGACCTCGATGGAGCTGTGGGAGGGACGGACGAACGACACGGAGGCCGAGGCCATCAAGCTGCCCCTGACCGACTCTCTTCGGCAAAACGGGATCCAATCGCTGCAGGGCATCCGGCTTCCGCCGCACCACAAGCTGTTCGGCGTCCTCTACATCGGCCTCGGCGACGATCGCGCCTTGAGCAAGCGGGAGTTGAGGCGCCTCCAGTCTCTGGGGGACCGGCTGACCGTTCACCTCGACAACGCCAAGCTCTACACGGACCTTCGGCAGCAGGTCGAGGAGCTCGGAATCGAGCGCGAGCTGCGCGAGCGATTCGTGTCGATCTTGGCGCACGATCTTCGCGGCCCCCTCTCCGCCGCCAAGATGAGCTCCCAGCTGCTGATCCGGCGGACGGATCGGGTCGATGACAAAGGACAAAGCCTCGCCGGCCGGATCGACCGCAATCTGGATCGCATGGATCGGATGATCCGCGATCTCCTCGACGTCAGCCGCGTCCGCGGGGGACAGCGCCTCCCGCTCCGGCTGGGCCGTTGCGATCTGGGCGCCGTCGCCCAGGAGGTGATCGAAGAGCTCTCCGCCGTCCACGGCGACCGGTTCGAGCTGGCCAAGAGCGAGGCCGTCCTCGGGATCTGGAGCCACCAGGAGCTTCACCGGGCGCTGTGGAATCTAGGCACGAACGCCGTGAAGTATGGCGAGCCCGACCGCCCCATCACCACGCGGATCGAGCGAACTCCCGACGGCGTCCGAGCGTCCGTCCACAACTTCGGGGACCCGATCCCGCCCGAAAAACGAGGTCGACTCTTCGACCTCTATTCGAGGCTTCGCGAGGGGTCCGGAACCGGATGGGGGCTGGGCCTCGCCCTCGTCCGGGCGTGCGCCGAGGCGCACGGTGGCCGGGTCAGCATCGGCGAAAGCAGCCAGGAAGCAGGCACCACCTTCATCATCGATCTGCCGTCGGACTCCCGACCGTTCCAGGCCAGCGAGCCCGGCGCGCCGCTCGCGTGCTAGAACGCAGTCATGCGACAGGTTGCAGTCTGGATGGACCACGATGAGGCCAAGATCTTTCATGTCGATGCCGCGACCTTCGACGAGGCCACGGTCCATTCGGCGAACCACCACCTGCATAGCCGTCCCAAGGATCAGGAGACGCGGACCCACAACCATCCGGACGACGAGCACCGGTTCTTCCAGTCCGTCGCGGCCGCGCTCACCGGGGCTGACCAGGTTCTTCTCCTCGGACCGTCCGTGACCAAGCTTCGCTTTCTCCGCTACGCGGCGAAGCACGATCCAGCGCTCGAGCCGCGGATCGTGGGCATCGAGACGGCCGACCATCCGACGGATCGCCAGTTGGTCGCCCACGTTCGTCAGTATTTTCACGACCCCCTCCCGCGGCGCGGCACCACGCCCTAGCCTCGGCCTGGCCTCCATTGTTCGGGTGGTTGAAACGCCGTCGGCGCGAGGCCGTCAGACGCGGTGCCTTTCCGGCCGCCTGGCGGGCGATCATCGAGAAGAACGTCCCCTATGCGGCGGGCCTGTCGGTCGAGGATCGGCAGGAGCTCCTGGGGCACGTGCAGGTTTTCCTCGCCGAGAAGCACTTCGAAGGGTGCGGCGGCCTTTCGCTCACCGACGAGGTCCGAGTGACGATTGCCGCCCAGGCCTGCGTGCTACTCCTGCACCGCCAGACGGACTACTACCCGCGCCTGGTCTCCATCCTCGTCTATCCGTCGACCTATCTGGTCCCGGGCGGGCGGCCTGCCGCGAACGGCCTTCCCGATGAAGCACCGCAGGCCCGCCTCGGCGAATCGTGGGCGCGCGACCTGGTGGTCCTGGCCTGGGACAGCGTGCTGTCAGGCGCCTCCGATATCCATGACGGGCACAATGTCGTGCTGCACGAGTTCGCGCACCAGCTGGACCAAGAAGACGGCGCCGGCGATGGCGCCCCGATCCTCCCCCGGCGCTCGATGTACCTGGCCTGGGCGCGGGTGCTGGGCCACGACTTCGATCAACTCGTGCGCGATACCGAGCGGCACCATCGCACGCTCATCGATCGCTATGGGGCGACCAACCCGGCCGAGTTCTTTGCGGTGGTGACCGAGACGTTCTTCGAGAAGCCGCGACAGTTGCGCGCGAAATACCCGGACCTCTATCTCCAGCTGCAACAGTTCTACCGTCAGGATCCGGCTGCGCCGTCAACCACCGAGTATCGCTGAGGAATGAACAGCATCGTCGGCGTTCATGAATCGACCTTCCCGATTCCCCAACCGGAATCGTGCATATGTGAGGGATGAGGTCTCCATGATCAGCAGGACAGAAGAGGGCTCCCCCGGCGCTCACCGTCGCGATGCGCTACAAACCGTGACCGGCAGTACGTTCGCGTCCCTGGTCCTGGCGGGAGAAGGACCCATTGCAGTCGAGTTCATGTCCTACGGTTGCGCGCACTGCCGTGCCCTGGAGCCGATACTTCAGCAAGTGGCGACCCGGGTCGCGGCCGGAGAGAGGCTGTTCAGGGTCAATATTGCGATCGAAGAGGGCCTCGCCGAAAGCTACGGCATCAATGGCACCCCCACGCTGGTCATGTTTCTGAACGGCCAAGAGGTTGGGCGTGTCGACGGACCCCGGCCCACGGTCGAGAGTGTCCTCGCAGCGGTGACCCAGCCATTCCAGTCATAGAGCCCAAGCCGATCCTCTTGTTCAATGGCGAATGTGCTGTTTGCCGCCGCATTGCCCGCTGGGTCGAGAGAACTGGACAGGGTCCATCGGGCGAGACGAGCCTGGTCGAACGGCCGATCGGCGACGATCCCGACGCGCTGCGATCGCTCAATCCGGATCTCGATATCTGGGACGCCTACGCGACGATCCATCTTCTGATGCCCGATGGCTCGATGAAGCTTGGTGGGGAAGCCGTTGCAGAGGTTTTCCGGACTCTCGACAAGACCAAGTGGTTCGCTCGGTGCTTTGCCTTCAGCGTGTTCGGTTTTCGACCGTTCCAGTTCGTCCTCAATGTCGCCTACGCCATCCTGGCAGACGTGCGCCCGCTCTTTGGCTGCGAGAGCTGCGGCACACCCAGCCTCTGGGTGAGGCCGATTCGCTGGAGCATCAAAAAGACGAAGGCTCTATTCGGCAAGAGCCATCACAATCCGGTTCCGCACTTCACTCCGCTTTCGGCCAAGGCTCGCGACGCAGCCGCCTAGTCGCTGGCGGCGCCTCCCGGCTTACACGATCTGCAGACGGCGAAATACTCCGACCTTGATCAGGTCCAGCAGAAAGCAGAAGACGACGGTCAGCGCGAGAAGGACAGCCACCACCGCAACGGGCAGCGGTTTCATGAGGATCCCCCGCGTCGCCAGCGTCCCAATGACGAGCAGATCGGCGACCGAAGCAGCCATCAGCCAGGTGCTCGGGCGCGAGCTCCAGAGGTGACGCCGCTCGCGCACGGTGTAAAGGATGGCTTGCCCGCTGAAGATGAGCGTCACGATCGACAACGTTTGCAGCTCTCGAACGTCAAAGCCCAGGCGATATTTGCCGACCGCCAGAATGCCTGTACAAAACGCCAGGTCGCAGACACCGAGACAGATTCCCCCGACGGTCAAATGTCCCACGTTCCAAACACTGGGATTCTTGGAGATATTCACGTTGTCCGTGGTCGCCAGCATCGACAGGAAGTCGCCCGTGATCATCGAGATCACCAGCAACAATGGGGTGAGGACGGCGTGTCCGGTGATGAAAATGCCGACCAAGAGGAAGAGCGCCCCCAAGAATTTGTGCGTCACGGATTTGAGGACGTAGGTCAGGATGCGCTGGAAGATGGTCCGGCCTTCTTTGACCGACGCGACGATCCCACCCAGCCCCGGCTCCGTCAGGACGATTCCGGCTGCGGACTTGGCGACGTCCGTGGCCGTGGAAACGGCGATCCCCATCTGCGCCTGACGGAGTGCCGGGGCGTCGTTGGCACCGTCGCCGCACATCCCGACGGTGTGACCGCCTTTCTGAAACTCCTGGACCAGATGGTACTTGTCCTCGGGAAGAACGCCCGCGAAGACGCCGAAGCTGTCCGGTCGTAGCCCCGCTGGAATCGTCCCGGACGGGCAGACCGCGCCTTCCAGGCCGACCGCACGGGCGACGATGCCCGCCGTGACCGGCGCATCACCGGTCACCATGATCGTACGAACCCCCAAAGCCCGCAGCTGCGTGACGAGGCCGGCCGAATCCGCGCGCGGAGGATCGCTGAGCGCGATGAGACCTGCGAGACGCATCGCCTTCTCCGGCCCCGCCGCCAGAGCCAGGACGCGGTATCCCTTCGCTTCCAGCTCGCTGGCAACGCCTGCCACATTTGGATCGGCAAGCGCGAGCCCCTGAACGACGCTGAAAGCTCCTTTGACGATTCGCCATCGACCGCCATCCACGCCCATCGCCTCTGCTTCGGACCTCTTGCTGGCCGGATCGAACGGGACGAACCGGGTCAGCTTCGGCAGATCGGCGGCGCTTTGGCGGGAAGCTGCCGAGCGGATCGCCGCGTCCACCGAATCCTGCCCTCCGTCAGAGCTCGCCAGCGCCGCCATCCCGAGAACGCGTGCCTCGTCCGACCCGTCTAGCACCCGGACGGCCGTGACCGTCAGCGCGTTCTGCGTCAGGGTCCCGGTCTTGTCGACGCACAGCACATCCATCGTCGCCGCTTCGTCGATGGCGGAGAGGCGGGTTGGAAGGACGCCCTGCTTCGCCAGCGCCTTGGCACCGATCGCGGCGGCAAGGGTGAAAGTCGCTGGCAGAGCGACCGGGATAGAAGAAAGAACAGCCGTGAGGAGCAACGGGACCATCTCCCGCAGCGGCATCGCGTGGAGCAAGGCGTACGACGCCAGCAAGACGATGACCCCACTGTTGAAGATGGCCAGATTGCGGACGACCCGGAACACCACCTTTTGCTGGGTGCTGGTGACGTGAGCGGTGCGGACCAGCTCGGCGGTGCGTCCAAACTTGGTCCGGATCCCTGTGGCGGTGATCTCCGCGACCGCTTCGCCACGCCGCACGAGCGCGCCTGCATACGTCTGAAGGCCAGGGCCTCCTTCGATCGGCACGGATTCGCCGGTGAGCATGGACTGGTCGATCAGGACCGAACCCTCCAACAGGTGAACGTCCGCGGCGACCACCGCGCCGAGCGACAGCTTGACGATGTCGCCGACCACCAGCTCGGCTGCGGGGACAGTCGTCCAGACGCCGTCTCGATGGACCGACGCCGTCAGCGCAAGCCGCGACTTCAAGGCCGCCAGCGTGGCCTGGGCGTGGCTCTGCTGAAGAAAGCTGAGGACGGCGTTGAATATCAGGAGGACCGCGATGACCGCAGCCTCGACGTAGTCGCGGAGAACGAGCTCGACGACGATGACGATCTCGAGCATCCAAGGAACAGGCGCCCAGAACTTACCCAGCGCGTTGCGGATCGGATGGACCGAAGCGTCGGGCATGGAGTTGGGCCCGAGCTCCTGCAATCGGCGACCCGCTTCGACGCCGGACAGCCCGGACCTCTCGGCCCGCGGCGAGACGAGGAGAGGGTCACTGGGAGGCATTCGAGAAGTGTGGACCAGATCTGCGTAGGTGATGGCCGGCCCGCCTCCCGAGCGCGACGCCCAGACTGTCTGGAGTGCAGCTCGTCATTCGAGGAGCGCCAGCACGCTTGCGCGCAGAGGCGCCCGTGCTTAGGTCAGGCATAAGGAGGATCCCTGATGCTCATCGCACTGGCTGCCTTTCTCACCATGGGCTGGATACTGGCGTTCTTCGTGCTCCACGTGAACACGCTTGCGATCCATACCCTCGTATTTGGCGCGGGGGTGAGTGTGCTGGTGCACTTCATCCGGGTCCGCCACGTCGGCCGGCCCCGGAAGGCCCCTTTTTAGGCGCCGTTCGCCGAAGGGCTTACGGCCGGATCGCCACCGTCATGAC
>Ga0210389_10000888_pt1 | contig 25227 bp, 20 predicted proteins | sample IncBWH28OmetaG_FD_160127 | JGI IMG/M metagenome (GOLD analysis project Ga0210389, IMG submission 160127) | Forest soil microbial communities from Barre Woods Harvard Forest LTER site, Petersham, Massachusetts, United States - Inc-BW-H-28-O ...
GGCAGCCGATGCGCCATCCACCTCCTTCCCACGGCAGCCGATGCGCCATCCACCTCCTTCCCACGGCAGCCGATGCGCCATCCACCTCCTTCCCACGGCGGCCGATGCGCCATCCGCCTCCTTCCTATGGCGGTCGATGCGTCATCCACCCGCAAAGATGGGCGCTGATGCGACATCCAGCGCCATAGGAAGGCGGGCAACGTGACACCGAGTTCCGCCACCGCCCGGCACGCACCACCCTTGATGCACCGTTCGCCTGATCACCGACTGCCCACGCGCCCGAAACAACCAACTAAATAATCAACGAGCCCTATGTGGCATTGACGACCCATAATCATGCAAGCGACTTCGGATGAGCTCACCCAGGGAACGCGTACGCACCGGACATAGGGTGATATATCGGGGCGCGAGAACTCGGCCCGGAGGCTCCAACCGGCGCCGTGACAGCAACGACCCATGAAACCCCGAACGCCCCATGTAACCGGGCTGCCAGAGTAACCGGGCGGGCACGGGCCGTGCCGGAACGCGCGCGTAACGGGGCGGGACGGGGCGGCGGCCAGGGACGGGTACAGGTTCAGGCGTGCGAGCGGGGCGGCGGCCAGGGGCGGTTACAGGTTCAGGCGTGCGAGCGGGCCGGTGTCAGCGGTGGTCGCGTCGACTGTGTCGGCGGTGGTGCCGTCGGCGGCGGAGTCGGCGATGACGTCGATGACCAGCGCGGTGACGTTGTCGTGGCCGCCCGCCTCGTTGGCCGCGCGTACAAGCGTGTCCGCCACCTGCTGCGGCGGTCCCGCCCCGAGCAGTTCGCGCAGCACATCGTCTGGCAGTTCGCCGTGCAGGCCGTCGGAGCAGACCAGGTAGCGGTCACCCGTGACCGGAGGCAGGAGCCAGTGGTCGGGCCGCAAGTCTGGGAGGCCGCCCAGCGCCCGGGTGACGATGTTGCGCCGCGGGTGGGTACGCGCCTGCTCGCGCGTGATCGCCCCCAGGCGGACGAGTTCCTGGACCTCGGAATGGTCCTCGGTGACCTGATCAAACTGCCCGGCGGCGAGCCGGTAGACGCGGGAGTCGCCGACGTTGAACACCATCAGGCGGCCGCCCTCGGCGGTCTCCACCAGCGCCAGTCCCGCGACCGTGGTCCCCATGCCGGAGCCCTGGTCACCGCGGATGATCGCCCCGTTGGCATCGTCCAGTGCCGTGAGAACGATGCCCACCGACAGCGGGGGCCGGTCATAGGCGGTCAGGACCTGGATCGCGAGCGCGCTCGCGACGTCACCCGCGCCATGGCCGCCCATGCCGTCGGCCACCGCGTACAACGGCGGCGAAGCCAGGTAGCTGTCCTCGTTGACCTTCCGGACATGGCCGATGTCGGTGGCCGCGCCGTGAATGAACCGGATCATGACGGGTCCGGCGAAATGGCGCGTTCACTGACGCCGACGAGTACCACATGCCCCCCATGGTCGAGTATCCCAGGGCTTTGCTCGTCGAAGTATCGCAGAGAATTCTTTTCGCTGCCTATACCGAGTGCATGCCAAGTTTTTAACCGCCGGCGGGGAGCCCTTCGGGGCCGTCACCGCCGGCCCGGAAGATGGCTTCGGACGGCTTCGCGATGACCGACAGCGGCTTGGCGACGTCTTCCAGGGACTTGCCTTCGGCCGCGACGCCGAAGAAGACCGCGGCTAGCCCGCCGAGGATCATCAAGAGGGCGCCGACGAGGTAGCCGATGAACAGCGAGTTCCGGTCGGTGCCGTTGCCGATCAGGTGACCGTACCAGTGTGGCCCGAACGCGCCGAACAGCTGCGCGATCGCGAAGAACACCGCGATGGACTGCGCCCGGACTTCCAGGGGGAAAACCTCGCTAGCGGTCAAATAGCCGGCGCTGGCGCCCGCGGAGGCGAAGAAGAAGATCACCGCCCACGAGATCGTCTGCGTGGTCGCGTTGAGTGTGCCGTTGCGGAAGAGCACGGCGCTGATGATCAGCAGCACGCCGGACAGGATGTACGTGCTGGAGATCATCTTCTTCCGGCCCACCGTGTCGAACAGGTGCCCAAGCGTCAGCGGCCCGAGCAAGTTACCCGCGGCGAACGCGAAGAAGTAGTAAGGGGTGTCGTCCACCGATACGTGGTAGTACGAATTGAGCACCAGGCTGGACGTGAAGAAGATCGCGTTGTACAGGAACGACTGGGTGATCATCAGTGCCGCGACCAGGACGGATCGTTGCGGGTAATTCTGGAAGAGCACCTTCAGCAGCGTGAAGTAGCCGAACCGCTGAGTCGGCCGGATCTCCAGTTCCTTGCTGGCGTCGACCTCAGGTAGCGGTCCCCTGGTCGCCTCGACGCTCTCCTCGATATAACGGATCGTGTCCTCGGCTTCGCGCTGCCTGCCGTGCATGATCTGCCAGCGCGGGGACTCCGGAAGGTTGCGCCGCACGAAGATGATCACCAGTGCGAGCACCGGCCCGACGAGGAACGCGGTCCGCCAGCCCCAGTCCGCCGAAAGGTGGTTCAGCGCCCACAGCGTGACGATCGTGCCCAGTATCGCGCCGCCCCAGTACGTACCGTTGACGGCGAGATCAATCCGGCCGCGGTACTTGGCAGGGATCATCTCGTCGATGGCGGAGTTGATCGCCGCGTACTCGCCGCCGATGCCCATTCCCGCGATGACCCGGGTGAAGTACAGGAAGATGAACCAGTAGGGTCCGGCTGGCGTGGCCGCGGTCAGGCCGCTGCCGATCAGGTAGACGCCCAGCGTCACCACGAACAGGTTCCGGCGGCCCAGTTTGTCGGACAGGCGGCCGAAGAACAGCGCCCCGATCACCTCGCCGATGAGATACCACCAGGCGATGTCGGACACGCTGCCGGCCGTCATGTTCAGCGTGTTGTGCAGTTCCAGGTCCGGGCCGATGTTGCTGGCGATCGTGATCTCAAGCCCGTCGAGTACCCAGGCAATGCCCAGCGCTATTACGAGCCTCGTATGGAACCTGGACCAGGGGAGCCGGTCGATCCGCGCCGGGATCAGGCTCCGGATGTACGGACTGCTAGTTGTGCTCGCCGATGTCGCCGCCATTCCGGGCTCCTATCTCTCCGCCCCTGGACTCCCCGTCACCGCCGTCTCACTTACCGATGTTTGTTACCCGAATGCTTCTCGCACACACCACGAATGCGGCTAGTAGGCGCCTTTGGTGTATGGCCGCGTCGTCTGCATACAGTTAGCTCTGTGAACGAAGTAAGTCCTGCTGGGCCCGGGTTCGAGACGGCAGCCGGGTCCGAGACGTCAATCAGGTCCGCGGCGGCGGCCAAGGCCGAGGCGGCGGAACTGTTGGCCGCCATGGCCGCCGTCAGGCGCGTGGCGCGACAGGCGGTCCGCCACTCCGCGCACGCCGAGCCGCTGCCCCCCGCTCGTTCTCAGCTGCTCGGGCTGACGCTCCGCCGTCCGGGCCTGTCCGTCGCCGAGGCGGCGCACGAGCTCCGGCTTGCCCCCAACAGCGTCAGCACTATGGTCAGCCAGCTCGCGGCCGACGGTCTCCTGACCCGGGGCCGCTCGGCCGGCGACGGCCGTCTTGTCCGGCTGACGGCGACAGATAAGGGCGCCGCGCGCGTCACCCAGTGGCGTGACGTCCGGTCCGAACTGGCCGGCCGAGCGCTCGACACGCTCAGCGAGGCCGACCGCCACGCCATCCGGTCCGCGATCCCCGCCCTCGTCCGGCTGGCCGAGCGAATGGAAGAACTCTGACCGTGCCGGAGGACGGGCCAACGGGCGAACGCCTGCGACGTGAGGGATAAGAAAAGAGAGAAGAAAGGTGCGACGGCGCCGCTGCTCAGCCTCCGCAGACGGGGGCACTGCGTGGCGAGCAATCCACTCGCGGACGGGGGCACCGCGTGGCGCAGGCGCCGTCGCACAGAGCCACCATACAAGCTTGTTTAAAGGCAAACAAGTCGTGACCATCAGGACACACCGTGACTTGGGTAGTGGTGCTCATCACACTCCCGAGTCACCCGCTGTCCCGCCTGGCCCGCCCGCCCCGGCGAGCACGGTCCTAAGCTGGGAACCGCGGGGCAAGCAAGTGAAACGAGGAATTGCGAGAATGGCTGAGTTTTCCTTTACCGAACTGCTTCCGACCGGGCCTGACGACACCCCCTACCGCAAGATCGCGGACGGCGGAGTCACCTCCCACCAGGCACTCGGCAGGAACTTCCTGGAAGTAGAACCGGCGGCGCTCACCACGCTCACGTCCGCGGCGATCCACGACATCCAGCACCTCCTGCGGCCCGGGCACCTGGCGCAGCTACGGTCCATCCTCGATGACCCCGAGGCCTCGCCGAACGACCGCTACGTGGCCCGTGACCTGCTGCAGAACGCGAACATCGCGGCTGGCGGGATCCTGCCGATGTGCCAGGACACGGGCACCGCGATCGTGATGGGCAAGCGCGGCCAGCACGTGCTCACCGACGGACGTGACGAAGAACATATCGCGCGCGGAATCTACGACGCGTACACGACGCTTAACCTGCGCTACTCCCAGATGGCCCCGCTGACCATGTGGGATGAGAAGAACACCGGCTCCAACCTCCCGGCCCAGATCGAGCTGTACGCCACCGAAGGCGACGCGTACAAGTTCCTCTTCATGGCCAAGGGCGGCGGCTCGGCGAACAAGTCCTACCTCTACCAGGAGACCAAGGCCGTCCTGAACCCGAACCGGATGGCCAGCTTCCTGGAGGAGAAGATCCGGTCGCTCGGCACCGCCGCGTGCCCGCCGTACCACCTGGCCATCGTCGTCGGCGGCACCAGCGCCGAGTTCGCCCTCAAGACCGCCAAGTACGCCTCGGCCCGGTACCTGGACACGCTCCCGACCGCCGGATCGCCTGCTGGTCATGGATTCCGTGACCTGGAGCTCGAGCAGACGGTCCTGGAGATCACCCGCAAGACCGGGATCGGCGCCCAGTTCGGCGGCAAGTACTTCTGCCACGACGTCCGGGTCATCCGCCTCCCCCGCCACGGTGCCTCGTGCCCCGTCGCGATCGCGGTGTCCTGCTCCGCCGACCGGCAGGCCCTCGGCAAGATCACCGCCGACGGGGTGTTCCTCGAACAACTCGAGACCGACCCGGCCCAGTACCTCCCCGACCCCGCGTCCGTCGCCGAGGACACCAGCGAGGTCGTCCGGATCGACCTCAACCGCCCCATGGCGGAGATCAGGGCGGAGCTGGCGAGGTACCCGATCAAGACCCGGCTGTCCCTCACCGGCACGATGGTCGTCGCCCGCGACATCGCCCACGCGAAGATCGCCGAGCGCCTCGACGCGGGCGAGCCGATGCCCGAATACCTCCGCGACCACCCCGTGTACTACGCGGGCCCCGCCAAGACCCCGGAGGGATACGCGTCGGGCAGCTTCGGCCCCACGACCGCCGGACGGATGGACTCCTACGTGGAGCGCTTCCAGGCGGCCGGCGGGTCCCTCGTCATGCTGGCCAAGGGCAACCGCTCCAAGGCCGTCACGGACGCCTGCAAGAAGCACGGCGGCTTCTATCTCGGCTCGATCGGCGGCGCGGCGGCGCGACTCGCGCAGGACTGCATCACTAAGGTCGAGGTACTCGAATACCCGGAACTGGGCATGGAGGCGGTGTGGAAGATCGAGGTCCGAGACTTCCCCGCGTTCATCATCGTGGACGACAAGGGAAACGACTTCTTCGCCGAGGCCTCGGGTCCTTTGCTGTCTATCGGCAGCCACCCCTGATCGCTGGTATGTTCCGGCTATGCCCCCTATGACGGGACGGGTCATCGCCGGGCGTTACAACCTCGCCGAGCCGATCGGGCGCGGCGCCATGGGCGTTGTATGGCGTGCGCGGGACCTTCTGCTCGACCGCGACGTAGCGGTCAAAGAAGTCGTGCTCAACGTGGCGATCGGCGAGGATGAGCGCCAGAACGCGTATCAGCGCACCCTCCGCGAAGCGCGCACCGCCGCACGCTTGTCGCACCGTGGCGTCGTCACCGTGTACGACGTCGCGGAGGAAGACGGCCGTCCGTGGATCGTCATGGAGCTCGTCGAATCGCGATCCCTCGACCAGATCCTCTCCGAAGACGGCCCCGTGACGCCCAGGCGAGCCGGGCGGATCGGCCAGCAGCTGCTGTCCGCCCTGGCCGCCGCGCACGCCGCCGGCGTCCTGCACCGTGACGTGAAGCCGAGCAACGTGCTCATCGCCACCGAGGCCATGGGCGCTGAGCGGGCCGTCCTCACCGACTTCGGCATCGCCCAGTTCGAAGGCGATCCGCGGCTCACCCAGACCGGCATGGTGATGGGCTCGCCGGGCTTCACCGCCCCCGAGCGGATCAGGGGCGGCTCGGCCACGCCGGCCTCGGACCTTTGGTCCCTGGGCGCGACGATCTACGCCGCGGTCGAGGGCCGGGGTCCTTACGAACAGCGCGGCGGCGCGATCACCACGATGACCGCGATCATCAACGAGGATGCCCCCAGCGCCCCGTCGGCCGGCCGCCTCGCCCCGGTGATCGCCGCCCTCCTGCGCCGCGAGCCCACCGCCCGGCCGCCCGCGATGGCGGCCGCGCGGATGTTCGCGGAAGCGCTGCCCTCGCTGCCAGACCAGCGTCCCGGACGGACGCAGCGGACCCCGAGCGTCCTGTCGACATCGCTGCCCGTTCCGCCGTCGTCCGCGCGCGCGGGGTCCCGCGTGCCTCCCCCATCGCCCGTGCCCGCGCCGTCCCTGGCGCCACGGCCCGTGCCGGCCCGGGTTTCGCCGTTGTCGCACGGTGCGTCCGCGCCGCCGGGCGCCAAGACGTCTTCCCCGCCGCCCGCCACCGCCACCGCCACCGCCAAGGAACAGGCGCCTAACTGCGCCGCGGCCGAGGCCTCCTCCTCCGCTGACGCCCTCGCCGAGGGCGAGGTCACCGAGACCGCCGTCTCGGCTGACGCCGCGTCCAAGGACGCCGCTCCTAAGTCCGCCGCTCCTAGCGCCGACACCGACGCCGAGGTCGGTGCGGCGGAAGTGAATACAGCGGAGGCCAGTGCGGCCGCGGCCAGTGCCGCGGACGCCGGTCCCGCCGGGGAGCCGGCTACTGCGGAAGCCACGGCCGGGGAGGCCTCCGGGGATGGCGGTATCGAGAACCTGGCCGTCGTGGAGGTCCCGGGCGAAGAGACCATCGCCAATGAGCAGGTGGGCAAGGAGCCCGCGCCAGCCGACGCGGCCGCAGACGCCGACCTGGATGCCACCGTCGACGCGGCCGTCGACGCGGTGGGAGAAATCGACGCGCTGCCCGGCGAAGAGACGCTCGTCAGCAGCCCGGCCGTCCCGATCGGCGACACGCCCCCGGCCGGCGAGACGCCCCCGGCCAGTGAAGCGGGCCAGGCCAACGACGACAGCGATGCCATCGGCGAGGCTGTGACCGAGGTACACCTGAAGAGCCCGGCGCAGCCGGCCGCCGGCCTGGCGCAGGACGAGCAGACGGCGGCGGGGGCGGCGCCGTCATGGACGCCCGGGTCCTGGCGAAAGCAACCACGACCGTCGTTCTCACCGGCTGAGCCGGCCAGTCCGGTCATCCCGGCGACCAGGCCGCAGTCGCCGTACAGTTCCCTGAACAACGGACCGAACCGCGCCCTGAACAGCGCGCCGCACAACGGACCGAGCATCGGGCCGGCGGGCTACGCGGCGGGTGCCCGGCCCCGCCGCAGGCGGCGCGGGATCGCGGCGCTGGCCGCGGCCATCGTGGTCGTGGCCGCGGTGGCGATCGTGACGGTGATCCTGCTGAACAAGCACACGCTTACCTCGCAGCAGGGCAGCGGGACCAAGACGACGAGCACGGGCAGCGGGCTGAGCGTTCCCGGCGCCGTGCAGGCGCTCGACAACCCGGCGAAGCTGCCGCCGGCGGGGTGGTCGATGGAAACGGTCCCGTCGTCCCTGAACGCGACGAACGCCGGGTTCAGCATCGGGCTGCCACCCGGATGGTCGGTGCAGCAGAACCAGCTGGCGACGAACCTGCTCGCGCCCGACAACGTCAGGTACGCGGAGATCGACCTGACGCCGCACAAGCGCACGAACATGATCGACGAGGCGAACTACATCGCGACGAATGCCCAGGACGAGGGGAACCTACCGGGCTACAAGCAGATCGCGATCCAGCGGGCGACGATACGCGGCACCGCCGGCGCCTACTGGGCGTTCACCTGGGTGGCGAACGACGGCGTCACCATGGAGGTCAACGACCTGCTGTTCGTTCTGGACGGGCAATCGTACGCCTTGTACTTCACGGCGCCGGCGACTGAGTTCGCATCAGCCAACGGGCTCCCCTTGTTCGAGCAGATGCTGCGCACTTTCGAGCCGTACGTGGGCTGACCGGCCCGGTACGGGCTATCAATACCAGTCGTCCGCCTGTTCGTGACTCCACGCGGCGCTCGGGGAGCCATAGGTGCCCTGGATGTATTGCAATCCCCAGCGGATCTGCGTGGCGGCGTCAGTACGCCAGCCCGGGCCGGCGCTCGCCATCCGACTGCCGGGCAGCGCCTGTGGGATGCCGTAGGCACCGGAGCCCGGGTTGCTCGCGGTCACACTCCAGCCGCTCTCCTTCGCCCATAGCGACTCCAGGCAGGAGAACTGGCTCGCCGACCAGCCGTACTGGCCGAGCATCCCGCGCGCGATCTGTTGCGGAGAACCAGACGTGGCGACGCGAGACGGGGTGGTGACGGCGGCCGTCCGCGCGGTCTCGACCCGAACGCTCTTCGCCCGTGCGTGCGCAAAATGAACGTCCCCGAAGCTGAACGGCGCCCGGGCAAACTCCTCACTCGCGCGCGGGGCGTTCGCTCGGGCAACTGTGTGAGTGTGCGCGACAGCGGGGCGGGGGGCAGGAAGCGTCGACGCGGCCGCCGAGGTGGCGCCGGAAATCGAGAAGGCACCGGCGGCCGCCAGGGCGACGAGCCCCGAACGCGCCTTGCGCTTGGACGACAGCATGGAAAAACGGCGTGCCAAAACAGATCCAGGTATCGCTCGCGCGTGCGGCGAGTAGGTGTTCACCCCTGAGGCCACGATCCGTCTCGGTAACGGCAGGCATCGGCTCGCGGAGGCTGGCGCGGGTCTGGGCGCCGGTTACCCGCCTCTCGGGAGGCGGCGCGACTGCCGGAGGCAGCCGCCATACGCGGGCAGGGTGCGGTCAGATGTCTACGAAGGCTGGACAACAATCGATTGCGGCACCAGATTCCGCCGACCGGTCACCTCCAGCCCCGCACACCCCCCGGCAGCATGCGCGAAACCCGTTGTTCACCTGGCCTTTTACCTTACGCTGCCGGCGATCAATGACTTCGGTCACACTGTGACCTTTCAACAAGGCGACCAGAAAGTTAAGCTCAGCGAAACCTACAGTTTCCAACTCGACGCGGGAGCATCACCTACAGGCCACCCTTTCGACAGGTTTAAAAGGTCCAATGTCCAGAGGCCACACAAATAGTGTCATCTGCTTCCATGGAGGACTTTCTACACATGCCAGAGAACCAGCCTGTCAGCAGCGAGAAACGAGGGGCTACCCCGTTCACGCGCCGGCGTCTGCTGGGCGGCGCGGCCGCCGGCGGCGCCGCGCTCGCGACGCTCGCGCTGCCCAGCAACGTCCAGAAGGCGCTGGCCGACTCCGACCAGTACGTCAGCAAGAAGCCCTCGCTCAGGGACATCGAGCACGTCGTCCTGCTGATGCAGGAGAACAGGAGCTTCGACCACTACTTCGGGACCTTCCCGGGTGTGCGCGGCTACGCGGACCCGACCATGATCAACCAGGGTCCCAAGGGCCTCGTGCCCGACAAGAGCGTCCTGTACCAGTACTTCCCGCAGAACAGCTACGTGACGGCGAACCCGGACGGTTACCTGCTCCCTTACCACCTGAACACCCTCAACTCGGGCGCCCAGGCGATCCCCTCGACCAGCCACTCGTGGGGCCCGCAGCACACCGCGCTGAACAACGGCCGCAACGACAGCTGGCTGGTCGCGCACCTCGAGTCCGACCACTCGAACGCCCCGTGGGTCATGGGCTATTACGAGCAGCAGGACATTCCGTTCCAGCGTGCCCTGGCCGAGGCCTTCACCATCGCCGACAACTACTACTGCGGCGTGCTCGGCCCGACGCACCCGAACCGCTACACGTGGATGACCGGGACCATCGACCCGACGGGCGAGTTCGGCGGCCCGGCCCTGGACAACAACATCACCAACGGGACGTACTTCTGGCGGACCTACGCGGAGAACCTGACCGACGCGGGCGTGTCCTGGAAGTGCTACCAGGAGTCGGACAACTACGGCACCAATGTGCTGGAGTTCATGAAGCAGTACCAGGACGCGCCGACCTCATCGCCGCTGTACCAGAACGCGATGACGGTCCAGCCGGCCGGCCAGTTCGAGCTTGACGCCATGAACGACAACCTGCCGACGGTCAGCTGGATCTTCCCGACCAGCACCCAGTCGGAGCACCCCGCCTACCTGCCCGCCGCCGGCGCGGCCTTCGTGGCGTCCAAGATCGACGCGATCGCCGCCAACCCCGACGTGTGGGCGAAGACCGTGTTCCTGCTCGTCTACGACGAGAACGACGGCCTGTTCGACCACGTGGCGCCGCCCATCCCGCCGGCCGGCACCGAGGGCGAGTACGTGACGGTGGCCGCGTCGCCCGGCGGCACGGCGTCCGACGACCTGTGGGTCGGCCCGGGCTTCCGCGTCCCCCTGACCATCGTCTCCCCGTGGACCGTCGGCGGCTGGGTGTTCAGCGAGCCGTCGACCCACCAGTCGCACCTGATGTTCCTCGAGGCCGTCACCGGCGTCGAGGCGCCGAACATCACCAATTACCGGCGCAAGAACTTCAGCGACCTGACCAACGCGTTCCGGTTCAACAGCTACGCCGAGCCTCCGGTCATCCCGGACACCAGCGGTCCGCTGACCGTCGCGACGCTCACGTCCACCTACCCGCTCCCGGCGTTCCCCGGCGCGGACCAGACCCCGCCGGTGCAGCCGAAGGGCAAGCGTCCCCAGGTCGGGTAAGACGCTTAACCCTTATGCATAACGGCCCGTGGTGACTCACTCACCACGGGCCGCCTGGCTTTCCTAGTACCAGCCGTCGGCCTCCTCGTGGTCCCAGGCCGCACACGGTGAACCATAGGTGCTGTCGATGTAGGACAGGCCCCACTTGATCTGCGTCGTGGCGTTGTTCTGCCAGTCCGAGCCCGCGCTCGCCATCTTGCTGCCCGGCAGCGCCTGCGGGATGCCGTACGCGCCCGACGACGGGTTCTCCGCGTACACGTTCCAGCCGCTCTCCCGCTCCCACAGGGAGTCCAGGCACGAGAACTGGCCCGCCATGCCGTCGGCGGCGAGGATCTGCTGCGCGATCTGCTGCGGAGTTCCGGACGGCTGAGTCACGGACGCGACCTGCGTCGCCTGCTGCTGTGCGGCCTGCTGAGCGGCCGCCTGCCGTGCTGCCGCCTGTGCGGCGGCCTGAGCCGCCGCGGCCTGACGGGCGGCCTGAGCCCGTGCGGATAGCACGGCGAGGTGCTGCTCGTGAGCCGAGTGCGCCGCGCGGTCTCGTGCGGTCTTGGCCGCCGCGGCGGCCCGGGCGGCCGCGGCCTGCATGGCGGCCGCGTGGACGGCGGCAGCGTGCGCGGCTTCCGCGCTCGCGATGGTCGCCGCAGTCGGGCGGGTCGCGGTCGCGGTCACGTCGCCGCCGTTAGCCGCGCGGACGGCGGCCGTTCCGCTGGCCGCGGAGGGCAGCGTCGCCGCCGTCACCGAACCCGCGGTGGCGAGGCAGAGCGCGCCGCCGATCGCGAGAGTCCGGAAATTCCTGAATCCGAGATTCGGCAGATGCCGTACCAAGGTTTGGCCTTCAGTCGCACGCGTGTCACTAAGGCGTTGCCACGCGCTTGGCTTCCACCCCTGATCGCCACGCGGCCGGGCCGCGAATGGCGTCGGGCAGGCGAACGGGCGCGGGTCAGGGCGCCGGTCTCCCCTCGGGCGACGTTTGTCGCCGGGGAGTCACGATCTCGCGTGCCGGGGTGCTGTCGGTAATCGACCATGCCAGACGACACGCCGGAACGTTGCACGATCTTTATGTGACGTAAATCACATAATAGTCACTCTTGTTATCAAATCACGCGAAAAACATACCTTGACGGGCTGTTTTCCCCGCCAATCGCGATCGCGTTTAATGCTCTATGGCGAACGTCACATCATATCGAAAACCGCTCATTCGATTGCAATGCGTTGCCAAACGCATGGAATTGCAATGCGAATTGTCGTGGCTCGATTACGAAATGAACGAGCGAATTAATCAGTATCCGCCGTTGTCGACGTCGAAGTCGTAGGCGTCGCACGGGGTGCCGTAGGTCGAGGAAATGTAGGACAGGCCCCACTCGATCTGCGTCGTGGCGCTGCTTTGCCAGTTCGAGCCGGCGCTCGCCATCTTGCTGCCCGGCAGCGCTTGCGGGATGCCGTACGCGCCCGACGACGGGTTCTCCGCGTACACGTTCCAGCCGCTCTCCCGCTCCCACAGGTCGTACAGGCAGCTCCATTGCGACGAGGCGAACCCGTCGGCCAGCATCAGCCGCTCGCCGGTCGCCTCGGCCGAGCTCGGATCCGCGGGCGCGGCCGGCGCGGTGTCCTGTGTCTGGGCGGTCTCCTGCGACTGGGCGGCCTGCTGTGTCTGCTGCTGCTGCTCTTCCGCCTGCTCCTCGACCTGTGCGGGCGACACAACCGCCGGCTTGGCCGCCGTGGTCATCACGGTCGTGGCCGCATCCATGACGGCGATCTGATGCTCTTCCCGCTCCAGAGCCGCGACCGCGCCGGTCTTCGGCAGGCCGTCAATCGCCAGCGCGAGGCTGTCCGCCCCGCTTCCCCTGGGACTGGTGAGATAGGCGGCGATCGTCACGGCCGCCACCGCGACCGCCGCGATCGCCGAGGCCGGAAGGATGATGCCGACCCGGTCCAGGATTCCGCGCTTACCGCGCTTACCGCGACCGACGCGCGGACCCCCGCCGGCCGAGCCCGGCGGCTCAGTACCAGCCGGCCCGGTGCCAGCTGGCTCAGTACCAGCCGTCGTCCACTTCGTGGTCCTCGGCTGCGCAGGGAGTTCCGTAGACCTCTGTGATGTAGCCAAGGCCCCACCTAATCTGAGTGTCAGGGTCCGTCAGGTAGTCCGAACCCGCGCTCTCCATCTTCGACGCGGGCAGGGCCTGCGGGATGCCGTAGGCGCCGCTCGCGTTCTCGGCGTCGTATAGCCAGCTGCTCTCCTGCTGCCACAAGTCGTCCAGGCAGCTCCACTGTGTGCTCTGGCTGAACCCATAGGCCGGGAGTTCCGAGTAGGCGTAAGACTGCGCGGTACCCGGGTCCGGCGCCGCGTCGACCGTGGTGTCCTGCTGCTGCGCCTGCTCTTGCTGCTGCGCTTCCCCGTCCTGCGACGCCTGCTCCTCGACCTGCGCCGGCGATACGACCGCGGGCTTGGCCGCCACGGTCATCGTGCTGGCGGCGGCGTCCATGGTGATGATCTGCTGCCGCTCCTGCTCCAGCAGGCCGATCGACTTGCTCTGCGGTAGCCGGTCGAGCGCCTCGGCGAGGCTGGATGCCCCGCTGCCGTTCGGGCTAACCAGGTCGGCGGCGATCGTAACGCCTGCCACGGCGACCGCGGCGATGGCCGCCGCGGGCAGGACGATGCCAGTCCGGCGCATGACTCCGCGCTTGCGCCGGGTGCTTCGCGGCCTAGGTGGCCCCTGCAACGCGGGGCGTTCTGCCTCCAGCGTCGCTCCCTGATGTCGTGACAACGCAGTCCTTCCGGTCCTACCGCACCTGTGTACTGCCGTCGCACAACAATGCCAGAAAGGCACTTCGCATACCGGCAACTTCGGGAAGAAAGATACCGGGGGGAATTCTTACGGTTCCGTGACGCGAATCACAGGAGAATAACACCGTCGGTGACGGGCATACGGCGACTGCGAGATGATCGGCTTCATGAGCGAATCTCCAGACCCGTTCGCGCTCGCCGAAGCCGCGGCTAGCACTCTCGGTGAGCTTACGGGCACGGAATCCTATGACGTCGCCGTGGTGCTCGGGTCCGGCTGGATGGCGGCGGCCGACGCTATTGGCGCCGCGCGCGCGGAGTTCACGCTGACCGACATACCTGGGTTTACGGCACCTACGGTCGCGGGTCACGCGGGGACCGTTCGGCACGTGGCTATTAATGGCCTGAAGGTGCTGGTCTTCCTCGGGCGCGTACACCTGTACGAGGGCCACGGCCCGAACGCGGTCGCGCACGGGGTGCGGACGGGGGTCGCCGCGGGCTGCCGGACGGTTGTGCTGACGAACGCGGCGGGCGGCATCCGTGCAGACTACGGGGTCGGGCAGCCTGTGCTGATCAGCGACCACCTCAACCTCACCGGCCGCTCGCCGCTCACGGGCGCGCCGCCGCCGGACGGGTACCCGGGACGTTTCACCGACCTGACGGACCTGTACTCAAGCCGCCTGCGGTCCCTCGCGAAGAAAGCGGACGCGACGCTGGCCGAGGGCGTGTACGCGGCCCTGCCCGGGCCGCACTACGAAACGCCCGCCGAGATACGGATGCTGCGCGCGGCCGGGGCCGACCTCGTCGGCATGTCCACGGCGCTCGAGGCGATCGCCGCGCGGCACCTTGGCGCCGAGGTGCTCGGCATCTCACTGGTCACGAACCCGGCCGCGGGCCTCAGTTCCGCACCGCTTAACCACGCGGACGTCGTCCGCGCGGCAAGCGCTTCGGCCAAGCGGATCGGCACGCTGCTCGCCGCGCTGCTGCCGCTCCTTTAATTCCGCCGCACGTTCTCCGGTCCGTCATACGGTTCATACCGTGGGGCGGGCGGGGCAGGCTGAGCGGGCGGGGCAGCGCCCGGTCCTTCTCGGTAGCCGCCGTCACGGTACTCGCGGCCACGGTTCTGCGGGTCCTGCCGTTGCGGGTCCGGGTACGGGGGATTCGGATACCGCGGATCCCGGGCCTGGGGCTCCGCGTACCGCGGGTCGCGGTACTGAGGATCACGATACTGGGGCTCGCGGTAGTCGCCCTCGCCGTGGTCAGGACGGCTAACGCGGCGCATGGCGCGCGCGGCGGTGGCGGTCAGCAGCGAGGTGATGGCGATGCCGAGCACCAGGACAACGATGGCGGTGGCCGCCTTCTGGTTGAGCGGCGCTCCGGTGGAGAACGGGTACACGACCGCCGCGAGGGTGGCCAGCCCCATGATCCAGCGGAAGAACAGGAACGGCTGTGGCGTGCTGAGCATCAGCAGGTACAGCACGGCCGTCGCGGCGAGCGCGATGAGCGCCGCCCCCAGTACGAACTCTCCGGTGTGCACGCTCCCCCAGGCGCCTTCGCTGCTCGGGGCGAGGATCGGGATGCCCAGCGTCCAGCGGCAGACCAGCACCCCCACGAGCGCGATGAGGGCGGCGACGATAGCGGTCGCGAAGCCGCCCGCCACAATCTGGACCGGATCGGGACGAAGACGGGTGCTAGTCCGTTCGGGAGGCGCGGGATAGGCCTCGGAAGGCTGGCGATAAGCCATGCTGAGCCTCGTCTTAGGTCTTGACAAGATGCATATCTTCACTTGCTCTTACCCGTGGCAGCCGCACGAAACATAAAGTCAGCGATGATAGGTACGTGGAGCTAAGGCACCTGGAGTATTTCGTGGCGGTTGCGGAGGAGTTGTCCTTCACCCGCGCGTCACGACGGCTGCATGTCGTTCAATCCGGGGTGTCGAGTGCCATCCAAGTGCTGGAACGGGAACTCGGCGCACCGCTCTTCGACCGCGACCGGCACCGCGTGGTGCTGACCGAGGCGGGCCGGGCGCTGCTCCCGGAGGCCCGCGCGACGCTCGCCGCGGCGCAGGCGGCCACGGACGCGGTGGCGGAGGCCTCGGCGGGGCTGCGCGGCACGCTGACAATTGGGACGATGATCTCCACGGGCTCGGTTGACGTGCCCGCGCTGCTCGGCGTGTTCCACGAACACCACCCCGGCGTTCTGGTGCGGTTGCGGGTGATGCCCGGCGGTTCGGCCGAACTGGCCCGCGAGGTCGCGTCCGGGGGCCTGGACCTCGCCTTGCTGTCGCTGCCCGGCGAGGCGCCGTCCGGGCTGGCCATCCGACCGCTCGCCCGCGAGGCTCTGGTGCTCATCTGCGCCGAGAAGCATCCTCTCGCGTCGGCGCCGGACGTGAGGCTGAACGCGCTGGCACACGAGACATTCATCGATTTCCCCACCGGATGGGGCACCCGCGCGGTCACCGACCGGGCGTTCACTGCGGCCGGAGTCGAGCGCCAGGTCGCCTTCGAGGTAACCGACTACTTCACCGCTGCTGGTCTGGCGCATAGCGGCCTCGGCGTCTCGTTCGTGCCGGAATCGGCCGCCGCGCGGCTGGACGGCGTGGCGTGCGTTGCGGTGGTCGGGGATGTCCCGGTAGCTTCCGGCATCGCATCCGGCGCGAGACCCAGCGCGGCTGCGGACGCCGCGCCTGGCCCGATGACCTGGAACATCCAGGTGGCGACCTCCGCGACCCGCCGCCTGTCCGCCGCTGGCCGGGCGTTCATGGCGGACCTGCTCAGTCGATCACCGCGAGCGTAGACGCGTCCCCCTGTTATCGGCGAACACGATAACGACGTGCGCGAAGGCTCGTCACCACCATGCCATGGCTCTCTCCCCGCAACCGGTTGTAACGAACATGAGCACAGTTACTAGAGCAGACATTACGGAAGAGTCAGTGACCCGCGCCGTGCCCCGCAGGCACCACCGCGCGTTCTGGATCGTGGGTTACGTCTTCGCCGCCACGATGGCGTTCACCACGTTGCCGACGCCGCTATACGTGCTTTACCAGGCCCGCGACGGATTCGACACGTTCATGATCACGGTAATCTTCGCCGCCTACGCCGTGGGCGTGGTGGGCAGCTTGTTTCTCGCTGGGCACTTGTCGGACTGGGCAGGCCGCCGCCGGATGGTGCTGCTCGCTGTGCTCACGAACATACTCGCCGGAGTGCTGTTTCTGTTCTGGCCCACGACGGCCGGACTGATTGTGGCCCGCGTGGTGTCGGGCGTCAGCGTCGGCATGCTGACCGCGACAGCGACCGCGTACCTGAACGAACTGCACGCGGCGGCCCGGCCCGGCGCGGCGACGACGCGGAGCGAGATCGTCTCTACCGCGGCGAACCTGGGCGGCCTTAGCCTCGGCCCGCTGATTGCCGGACTGCTGGCCCAGTACGCGGGCCACGCGCTGGTGATCCCCTATCTGGTGTCCGAGGTACTGATGATCGCCGGGGCCGTGGCACTGGCGTTCGCGCCGGAGACCGTGACGCGCCCGGCGCGGCGGCCCGCGTACCGCCCGCAGCGTATAACGGTGCCGCGGGCGCAACGGGCCACGTTCCTGGCCGCCGCCGTCACCGGGGCCGTGGCGTTCGCGCTGTTCGGCATCTTCTCCTCCGTCGCGCCGAGCCTGATCGCGGGCCTGCTGCACGACACGTCACACGCGGTGGCCGGGGCGGTCGCGTTCGCGGTGTTCGGCGCGTCGGCTGTGGCACAGATTCTGCTCGGGCGTTCCTCGCGGCGCTTCCAGTCCGGAGCGGGACTGGCCGCCCTGCTCACGGGCCTGGGCATGGTCACGGCGGCGGCCTGGCTGCCGAGCTTCTGGCTGCTGGTGGCCGGCGGGATCGTCGCCGGCGCCGGGGCGGGCGCCGCGTTCCGCGGCGCGATCGGGACAGCGATCGCGATCACGCCGGCCGCTTTCCGCGGTGAGGGACTGGCCGGGGTGTTCCTCGGGGCGTACGCGGGGATGGCGGTCACGGTCGTCGGCCTCGGCGTCGCGACGCTGTGGGTCTCGATGCAGGTGGCCGTCCTCGGCTTCGCCATCGTGCTGGCCGTCGCGGTGCTCGCCGTGGCCCGCCGAGTCGTTATGTGACCGGTCTCAAGTTCCCTCTTGAGCGCTTCGGCCCAGGGATGTCTGCTGGACGGTAAGACCTGTCTCAACGTGGAGGCATCCCATGCGTTTCTCCGGACAGCTCATTCCTCCTCCCGGCCGACGCCGCCGTACCCGGTACGGCGGCGTCGCCCTGCTGCTGGCGGTTCCGCTCGTGACAACCGCGGTCGTCCTGCCCGCGCACGCCGGGACGGCGGCCGGTTCCCGGCCGGCCAGCGGCCTCGCGGCGGCGCCCGCCGTGAACTTGGCCCTGAACGGCACCGCCACGGCCACCACGACCGAATCGGGAGACCCCGCGTCGAACGCCATCGACGGCGACGCGGGAACGGACTGGTGCACGTCCGGCTGGACCGGCACGGTGACCGTCGACCTCGGCCAGATCAGGTCGCTGTCGGACCTGGGGATCACGCTGGATGACACCAGCCCGTCCGCGTCCGCGACAATCGAACTGGCGTCCAGGGCGGGGACTGGCAGCAGCCGGCCACGCTGAAGGACGTCGCGCTCGACCCGGGCAATCCGATGTACCTGCCGCTGCCCGGCGGGACACGCGCCCGGTACGCGGAACTCACCGTCTACAGCGACACCGGCGCGGACGTGTGCGTTGGCGAGTTCCGGACGTACGGCCCCGATCCGGCGGCGGCCGGGATGGATTTCGGCGCGGACCTGTCATTCACGCCGCAGGAACTCGCGGCGGGCGCCAAGTTCACCGACAACGGGAAGCCGGGTACCCCGGTGACCATCATGCGCGGTGCCGGCGCGAACTACGTACGGATGCGGCTGTGGGTGGACCCGCCCGGCGGCTACAGCGACCTGGCCACCGACCTCGCCCTGGCGAAGCAGGTCCGGGCGGCCGGGATGAAGATCTACCTGGACGTCATGTACTCCGACTTCTGGGCTGACCCGACCCAGCAGAACATCCCGGCCGCATGGCAAGGCGAGGACCTGGCCCAGCTCGCGTCGACGGTGCGGTCCTACACCCGGCAGGTAATCGCCGCGTTCGCGAATCAGGGCACCCCCGCCGACATGGTGTCGATCGGGAACGAGATCAGGAACGGGATTCTCTGGCCCGTCGGCGAGATCAACTGCGCCAGCGGAAGCGACTGCGGCGGCTGGGCGAACCTCGCGCAGTTGCTCAAGGCCGGCGACGCCGGGGCGCGGGCGGGCAACCCGCCGGGCCACAAGCTGCTGATCATGATGCACTACGACCAGGGCGCCGATTTCACCGACAGCTCCGCGTTCTACGCAAGCCTTGAATCCTACGGCGTCCCGTTCGACGTGATCGGGCTGTCGTACTATCCGGTGCTGTCCGAGCCGTCGATCTCGGGCCTGAAGGCCAACGTGGACGGCCTCGCGACGGAGTTCCGCAAGCCGATCGTGATCGCCGAGACCCAGTATCCGTGGACACTGGCCAACGGCAACTCCCCGGCCGGCGACAGCACGGGCGACTTCGCCTGGGGGACCAGCCAGATTGAGCCCGGCTACCCGGCGACTCCCGGCGGGCAGGCGTCCTTCGTGACCGACGAGCTGTCCATCCTCGCCACGGCCCCCGACGGCCTCGGCGCCGGACTCTTCTACTGGGCACCCGACTGGATTCCCGGCGTCCCGTGGGAGCCGGGTACCGGCAACGGCTCCCCCAACGTCAACATGACCCTGTTCAACTTCGAGGGCGCCGCCTTGCCCTCCGTCAACATCTTCCAGAACCCCACCGCCGTCTGTGAACGCGAAGCCCCCGGCTCAGTCCCCTGCACCATCGGCGGCTAACTCGCGACATTCACTCGCACAGGGCGTGCTCGAAAGCGCGATCGCTCACGTTAGCTCACGTGCCCAAAAGCGCGATCGAGCACGCCCTGGCCGGCTCAAATGCGCGTTTGGGCCGGCAGGGGGAGGGCGGCGGGCGCGGAGGCGGCACGCAGGGGAGGGCGGCGGGCGCGGAGGCGGCGCGGAGGGTTGATCGGCGGGGGTTCGGTGTTGCGCCTGGTGGCCGTCCGGTTCACGATGGGACGGTGCTGATTCCCGATGATCTTGAGACCCCATGCGCCGTCGTCGACCTCGACCGGCTCGACCGCAACCTCGCGAAGATGTCGGCCGAGGCCGCCGCCGCGGGGGTGGCGCTGCGGCCGCACGCGAAGACCCACAAATGCCTGGAGATCGCCGGGCGGCAGCTAGCGCTCGGCGCGGCCGGCCTCACTGTCGCGACGCTGGCCGAGGCCGAGGCGTTCGCCGCGGCAGGCTGCCACAGCGTCTTCATCGCGTACCCGTTCTGGGCGGGCGGCGCTGACCGCGCGGCACGGCTCAAGGCCCTCGCCGCGCGCATCGACCTCCGCGTCGGGGTGGACAGCATCGCGGCGGCGGAGGCACTGGCCAAGGCCGCGCCAGGCGTCCGCGTGCTGATCGAGATCGACAGCGGACAGCACCGGTCCGGCGTGCTCCCCTCCGAGGTCGCGCCCCTTGCCACCGCGTGCCTGGCGCTCGGGCTCAGCCTCACCGGCGCCTTCACCCATCCCGGGCACGCCTACGGGTCGGCCGACACTGTGCAGGGCCGGTCGGACCGCGGCGAATTCACGGCCGCCCTGATGAACGGGGCTGCCGCGGCCGCGGCGGACGAACGGCTCGCCCTGTCCGCGGCGGGCACCGTCCTCGCGAGCCTCGTCAGCGGGCCCCTGGAGCTGAGCGGGGGATCCTCCCCCACCGCCGCCGCCGGGCTCTCCGGGCCGCTCACGGAGGTCCGCCCGGGCACGTACGTCTTCGGCGACCGGCAGCAGACTTACCTGTCCGGACTGGACCCGGACGACGTCGCGCTGGTCATCGCGGCGCGCGTGGTGTCCGCGCCGCGGCCAGGCGAGGCGATCCTCGACGCGGGGACCAAGGCGCTGTCCTCGGACCGGGCGGCCTGGCTGACCGGCCACGGGCTGATCCTGGAGGCGCCGGAGGCGACGATAGTGTCGCTGAACGAAGAGCACGCCGTGGTACGGGGCATCTCCGAGTCGGTGCTGACCGTCGGGGACCTGGTGCGGGTCATCCCGAATCACGTGTGCTCCGTGGTCAACCTCTTCAGCTCACTGGCCGTGGTGCGCGACGGGACGCTGACCGACCGGTGGCCCGTCGTCGCACGGCGGTGAGCGGGGGGCAATGGGCAGGCGGCTGGGACGTGATGGAATGAATCGCGTTTAGCCCAGCGTCAGCGATCCGATCTGGAGCCCGCCCGCGGTGGTTACCGGCTGATCCGTAGTCACGTCGGTCATCGAGATCGGGACGACGCCGGTGAGCACGCTGGCGACCCGCAGCAGCACCTGGTCGATCGTCGACGGCGTGAAGCAGACCTGGCCCGTGATGCCGTAGATGTCGCCGCACAGCTTCGTCGAGTACAGCGTCATGTCGTCGCTGAAGTCGAGGTCCGGGCTGCTGGTGTTGCTGGTGATCCAGTTCTGGGTCACGGCCACGTTGACGTTGCCGGTCAGCGAGGCCGAGCTGGCGGTGAACTCCAGCGTCTGCTCGGTCCCGCCGCCGGCGACCGGCAAGTTCACTACGCCGACGAACTGGAAATCGTCCAGCGTCGCGGCGCCCGCCGTCAGCACGGAGGTCGCGGACGACGCCTCCAGGCCGGAGGGAGCCGCGACGTTCTTCACGGCGACCTTCTTGCTGCTTTTGGCCTTCTTGGTGGTCTTCCCAGTGCCCGGGGCGGTTGACGGGTCGGACTTCGGGTTTCCCGCGGCCGAGCCGGACGGGGTCGCCGAGGGGCTCGCGGACGGCGAACCGGGGGTCGCCGACGTCGACGGGCTCGCGGAAGCGCCGGCGGGATGGTCCGCCGGAGTGTCCGGGGTCGCGGAGGCACTCGGGCTCGGGCTGGCGCTGGCCGCAGGGCTGGGGCTGCTCGTGCCGGAGCCCGAGCCGGGGGTCGGCAAGCAGATGACACCGAGGATGCAGAAAGTGCTCGCCGGCGCTGTCCTGGCCGTGCCGTGGGTGAGCATGCCCGCGAGGATCAGGGCCGGCATCGCGGTGATGGCGAGAAACCGGTGGCTCGAGGCACCATTGTGGCCGTCGCCATCGCGCCGGGGGGCGGGAACGCTTCCGGGCGGGGCGGGAGTGCTGCCGGGTTCCTGTTCTCCCGCGAACCCCAGCTCGCGCAGCCCTTCGCCGGCCGCGGGCAATGCGCCGGCCGACGGTGCCGCCAGCGGCCCGGCCGACACGGGAGGCAGCGGTTCCGCGGGCGGCGCGGGCGCCGCGTTCAGGGGCGTCCAGGCGATCGCGGCCGCCCCGCCGAAGATGGCGAGCAGCATCCCGAGGAGGAACCCGCCGAGGTTGGACGCCGGGAACGAGAGGAGCCCGAGGACGATCCCCGCAACGCCGTAGAACACCCGGTGCGTCGGGTTGAACCAGATGACGAGCCCGGCGGTGATCAGCAGCGCGCCGATCAGCACGCCGAACACCCCGCCGATCCCGATGTAGATCACGAACTTGATCGCGCCCTTGATCAGCACGCCGGACAGCGGGAGCGCCAGCATTTCAACGCCGCCGAGAATCAGTAGCAGGCCGCCCCAGAACGGGCGGCTGCGTCGCCAGCGGCGGAAGGCCCGCCAGCCGCGCGCGAAGGTCGAAGGGGATTGCGGCGGCGACGCGGATTCCATCGGAGTCGACGGGGAACCCGCTTGCGCCTCGGGATTGGAACCCGCGTCGTCAGCCGTCATGGTTACGGGCAGCTCGATCCGAAGCCGAGGCTCAGGTTGGGCAGCGTAAAAGTACCGGCTGTGGTCAGCCAGGTGTTCTGGACAAGGTTATCGATCGTGATGCCGCTGGCCTGCTCACCAAAGCTGCCCGCCTGGCCAGTGGTGGCCCCGTCCTCGTTGAGAGTGCTGGCGTCCTGGCCGATGGTGATGTTCTTGAAGACTGCCTGGCTGCCGGTCTGGGACTGGGCGTCGACAATCAGGTTGCTCGCCGACGCGGGAGTGCCCGCGTCGCCGGCGGTGAGCCGGATGGTCCCGAAGAGCGGAACCGATACGCTCTGGCACAGGTTAGTCAGCCGGGCCGAGGCGATCCCGCTCTCGATGACCGGCACCTGCTTGTTGCCCTGCGGGAGCGCGGTGCCGAACTGGACGAAGCCACTGCCGCTCAGCTGGCTCGCCGTGACGGTGTACTCCGCGCCTGAGACAGAGAAGCTGGACGCGATCGCGCCCTCGGCCGTGAGGCCGATGAGGACTCCCGCAACCGCGACCGCGGGCACGGCGGCGATGGCGAACCGCCGCCAGCGCACCCTGCCCTGCGCAGGCCCTCTACTTGAGTTGTCAACTGACATTGACGCTCCCTTAGGTCCCCATGGGTGCCCGGCATACATTGCGGGACCAGCTGCCGGCACCATCGACGCTGAGTCCGCGCGGCACAACCCGCACGGACTCAATGCCGGAAAGTTACTCCTGAGTAAAGAAACTCGTCAAGGGATACCAGGGAAATCGTTCATGCCACTTTTGCCGCTAGTCGCCACATAACTCCACATTAACGTGACAACCGGCGCGACTGGTCAGTAAAACCCCAGGTCATGACATATAGAACGTGTTTCATTTCTCACACCTCGCAGCTACCGGAGGAAGCCCAGCGGAATCGCGTCGGCCATCGCCTCGTATCCCACGTCGCCCGGGTGAAGACTGTCACCGGAGTTGTATACCGGGTTCAGGTACCGCGGGTTGTAGGGGTCCTGGACGGCCTTCGCGAAGTTGATGACTCCGTCGAAGACCTTGTTCGACACGATCCAGTCGTTGACCTGTTCCCGTAGCGCCTCTCCCTTGGCCGTCCCGAAGTTCCCGCCGTAGCCAGGGTTCGAGTTGGCGAACGGCGTAAGCGTACCGATGTACACGCGCACACCGCGCGCGTGCGCCTCACTGGCCAGGACCCGGTAGCCCGCCTCGATCTGGGCGGCGGTCACGGTCGAGTTCACCGGCGTGTAGCACCCGCTGTCGGCCTCGCCGGAGAATCCGATGTCGTTGATGCCCTCGAGGAGGATGACGGCCTTGACGCCGGGCTGGGACAGCGCGTCGCGCTCGAAGCGGGATTCCGCGCTGACGCCGTAGCAGGCGGAGCCGCTCAGGATCCGGTTGCCGCTGATGCCCTCATCCACGACGCCGGGAGCCCGCCCGCCGAACACCGACTGGAGCCGGCGGGCGAGGTAGTTAGGCCACCGGGCGTTCGCGCCGGCCAGGGACTGATAGCCGTCGGTGATCGAGTCGCCGAAAGCGACGATCGTGCCGTCCGCCGCCGGCGAGCGGACGTCCACGCCGTCAACGAAGTACCAGGACCCCGTTGTGCCGGTGTACGCGGTGGCCGCGGCGTCACCCGCGTGGTCGCCGGACGCGATGTAGTTCGTCTGCTGGGCATCGGAGTGGTTCGTCGCCGGGCCAGTCGCGGACGGCAGGTACACGCTGACGGCTAGTTCCGTGAGCGGCCGCACGGTCATCGCGACCGGGTCACTCAGCAGCTGGCTGCCCGCCGGGATCGTGGCCGAGGGCCGTCCGGCGAATGTCACGGTCCTGTTCGTTCCCGGCACCAGTTGCGCGCCATCCAGGACCACGCCGACCGACACGTCCCCAATGGTTACCGGCTGCGTGCCGAAGGTATTGCTGACCCGGATCCGCAGGGAGTCTCCGCCGGCGCTCGTGTAGATGATGTTCCGCACCGTCTGGTCGCTGAATGATGTCGTGCCGGTGGGCGTGGTCCCCGACATCGGGCTGGCCGCCCAGGACGCGACCCACGTGGAGTGGTCGGTGAGGGCGCTGGTGGCCGTGCTCGCGTGAGTGACGGGAGAGCCGGCCGCCGATGAGGCGACCGCGGGCACACAGACCGCGGCGCCGGTGACGATCGCGATCCCGCCGAGAATGGCGGCCAGCCGACGAGCACGCTGGCGGACAGGAAACAGCCTCATCGCATCCTCCATCATTGGAGTTCCGTTCCCTCGGCGTACATCAGCGGGAATGGTTCGTCAATGAAAGGAGCCTGATCTAAGCTGATTGCCTTTTGCCTTGTTCCGTTGGCTCGTTGGCGCCATCGGACCAATCTGATTGGCTCTCCGGCGCCAGCGCTCCAGTCGCCGGGGGCGGTTGCGGTTGCGGTTGCGGGTGTGCCCGGGGCGGGGCTCAGGCTCCGGGAATGCAGGAAAGCCGCCCCCGGAGGGGCGGCTTTCCTGTTAAGAGTGTTCCGGCGGTGTCCTGCTCTCCCACGAGGCCTCCCTCGCAGTACCATCGGCGCTGAAGGGCTTAACTTCCGGGTTCGGGATGGGACCGGGTGTTTCCCCTTCGCTGTAGCCGCCGGGAACAATA
>Ga0210389_10000889_pt1 | contig 25223 bp, 20 predicted proteins | sample IncBWH28OmetaG_FD_160127 | JGI IMG/M metagenome (GOLD analysis project Ga0210389, IMG submission 160127) | Forest soil microbial communities from Barre Woods Harvard Forest LTER site, Petersham, Massachusetts, United States - Inc-BW-H-28-O ...
GCCGCCTCGACTTTGGGCAGCGTCGCGGGTAATGCCGCCCGAGCGATTGGACCGGCCCTCGGCGGCCTCGTGGTGGCATTGGCAGGCGCCGCAGCGGTTTTCGCGATCAATGCAGTATCATTTGTGGGAGTAATTGTTGCTCTGGTGGCGTGGAAACGGCCCAAGCACAGCGCGCCGATCGAGCGAGAGCACTTCGGCGCGGCCATCATCACCGGACTGCTATTCGTTCGTAACGGTCCCAATTTGCGCAGGATCCTTTTGCGCGCAGCCCTTTTCCTGTTTCCGGCCTCGGCTTTGTTGGCTCTGCTGCCGGTGGCTGCCGCCCGCAGATGGCACTTAGCAGCGAGTGGCTATGGTGTGGCGCTAGGGGCCATCGGTTTTGGTGCAGTACTCGCTGTCGTGGTTGCCGCACGGTTACGCCAGCGAGTGTCAGACAACGTGCTTTTGGCGGGGTCCGCGGCCGTATACGGTTGTGCACCGCTGGCGGTAGCCTTTCTGCCGTTCGCCATGTCGATTCCTATTTTGGCGTTGTCGGGGGTGGCGTGGCTGATTACGTTGACAACGTTGAACGCTGCAGCGCAGCTGTCGTTGCCGCGATGGGTTCGTGCCCGCGCGTTGGCGGTGTATCTTCTGGTCTCCACGGGATCACAGGCAATTGGCTCCTATCTCTGGGGTTTCATCGCCACGCGGGCGGGACTTGAAATCGCTATGATTTGCTCGGCGGCGTTGCTGTGCGCTGTTGCCCTCAGTGTTGCCGTGTTTCCGTTGCGGCCGTCCACCGGGCTGCTGGGTGTCGACGTTTCCACTGCGTGGCCGTCACCAATGGTCGTGTTCGAACCGTCTCCTATAGATGGACCGGTGCTTGTAACCGTTCGTTACCAAGTGCCGGCCGAAAACCTCGAATACTTCGTCGAGGCGATGAGCGCGGTCAGGCAATCACGGCTGCGAACGGGTGGCCACAGTTGGCGGCTTTATCACAGTGTCGGACAACCGGATACGTTCCTCGAAAGGTTCACCGTGGCGTCCTGGACCGAATTTGAGCGCCAGCGCACAGAGCGCTGGGTGGATTACGATTCTGAGGGCGTGGCGAAGGCGATTGGCTATACCGTCGACTGCGCCCGGCAGCACGAGTACTACGTCGCGTTGCGCGTGCCCCGATGAGTTTGCGCCGTTATCGCCCCCAAGGCTCGGCCGGAGGTCGGCGCATCGCTTCGGAGGGATGTGGATGCGGCTGCGGCGCAACACTTTCGCCGCGGCGACATGGTCAGGGTCGGGGATCGTTTGGTGGGTCGCCCAGATCCGAGCATGACCGGCCACGTCTGACCGTCGAACACCTGCACCCGGTGCGGATCAACGCGTATCAGAGTGAATACCGACCCCCGTTAGTGTGTGACGGAGGCAGTAAGTGACGAGGCCCGGGCCCGGGGGAAGCAAGCACCGACGAAAGAGCGATGTTTACTCGGCAATCTCGATCGAAATTGGACGGCGGTATCCGATATCAATGCCTTCGGATTGGCCTGCTGTTCTGTGCGATTCATGCGATGAAAGAATGCTTCGGAGCGGGTTCATTAGTTTTCTTGATTTCAAATTCGCTCTGCATCCGCGCTGCCCATCGTGCTCGGCGCAACGCTCGTTATCGACGATGTACGGGATGCCCGCCGGTCCAGTCGAGGAGCCATGGATCACGCCGATGGGCTGCTGTGCGCAGCCGTGGGAGTGGCTCTGCGCGGAGTGCGGCCACTGTTGGTAGACAAGGTCTACCACCGTGGCGCTTCCCGGAATTTGTGCCCGAGGACCGCTCAGCGCTCGGAGTTGGGCGCCGCCACTTGCGCGGCGTGATAGCGGTCGCCGGCCACTTGTTCCACCGGCACGGCCTCCTCGATCCGAGTCAACTGATAGTCGGCCAGCTTCACATCGACCGCGCCGAGTGCCTCGGCCAATCGTGTACGGGTACGTGCGCCGACCAGCGGCACGACGTCGGTTCCGCGGAAAGCAACCCAGGCGATCGCCGCCTGTGCCACCTGGACGGTCAGCAATTGGTGGTTCTCACACCGCCCGCCGGGTCTCCGGCGATGGAGAGTCTGCGCCTGCTTGCGGTGGTGGGGGACCAGGCTGTGGGCTAGTTCTCCGATCACCCACCTCGAGGACGGCGCGTGCATCGAATGCCCACGGGCTGGTCGCTCTGGCGGGCTCGAGGGTCCGCGCTTCGGCGACGAGCAGGAGCGTGACCGCTGCGGGCCGATAACGCCGTGCTGCGCTGGCCCGGCGCCCACGGCCTTCTGCCTCGTGCTGTGGAACGGGAAGGGCCGGCGCGGCGTCCACCATCGTCTTATTGCCAACGGCATAGACGCGGCCCGACCGGCTGGCTGGTCCTTCTCGCCGGCACCACTGGCGAGCGGCTCTTGCCGTTTTAGTGCACGTTGTCGCGGTAGCAGGCAGGGTGGCCGAAGTAAATGCGCTCGGATGCGGCCACGCGTGCGACCTCAAATTCCAAACGTCAGTTGGTCCCCGAGCGGATCAACCTTCACAGCAGGGGGATCAACAGGTTCGGGGAGCAGTTCACCGAGGCGGTTGACGTCGGACAGTTCGGCCGCACCGCGTTGGACGAGGGCACTGTTGCCCGCGCCGCTGCCCGGCCCAGTCCACGAGACAACGCGACCGTAACCATTCCTGAGGGCTTCAGTCGCACCCGCCCACGTGCCGCCCGTCTCGTGGTCGCTGGTAACCACAATCGTGCAGCGCGACATGGCGTAGATGACCTTGTTGCGCCCCATCGCATTACCGACAGAGAACGGAGCGCTGGGCGTGAACGACGTCACCAGGCAGATCTGACCGCCAGCCACACCGCGCCTCGTGCCGCGTCGGGTAACAGTGCGCTCCAGGGCATCGGCGAGTACACCAACGACCTGGCCGCCCGCCTCGAATGCAGCGTTCATCGCGTCGCTATCGACGCCTCGCGCCGCTCCGGAAACGACCGGCAGCCCCAACTTCACTGCCCCCTGGGCGATTTCGCGCGCGACCTGCGATCCTTCGGCTGAAGTGTCCCGGGAGCCGACCACTCCGACACCGTCGGCGTCGAGCAACGACGTGTCGCCCACCCCGTGAAGCACGACAGGCGCCGAGTCGCGAAGTCGGGTTCGTAGCCGCTCGGGGTAGCGCTCACCGACGCCCGTGATCGTCCAGATCCCAGAGTGGTCCAGCTTTTCGAGAGCGATCGCGAGGCCGGCAGCGCGGTCGAACAGCTTCGCAATCCGCTCGGCGTACTCGCCCGGGACGGATAGCTCGGCGGCGATCTCGCTCGCGGACATTCCATGCAGCGCTGATGGCTCGGTGCCTCGGCACAGCGCCCAAAACTCCCGTGAGGCCAGAGGTGTAGTCGCCGAGTCGACCAAGCGGCTGGTCAGTGCCAGCGCGGCCAAGTCCTGTTCGTCGAGCATCGTCATCCCTTTGTCTTGCCGACCGTGAACGGATAGACCGGCCCGCTACCCGCGCTCATCAGCACGTCGCCCAATACGGTCATTGTCCATCGTGAGTCCACAACGTCGTCGACCAGCAAGATCGGACCGGTCGGTGCCGTCATACGGATCCCGAATACCTCGTCGATATTACGGAGCTGTTGCGCGCTGTTTTCCATCAGCTTCTGGGGAGCGTTGGGTCGCAGCTTTGCCAGGCAGTCGGACACTCGGACATGAAGTAGTTCGGCAAGTCGGCCCGCGAAGTTCTCGACCAGCATGCGGTTCGGATCGAGGCTGGGCACATAGACGACCGTGCCGTTGAATCCGGGTATCCAGTCCTTAACTAGCGCGGCTGACGCCTCGACGAGCTCGTCGCTCAGCGGCCGGCCGCTGCGTTTTGCCTCCAGCAGCTGATCGCCCCAGCCTGGGTCGCTTAGGTAGCACAAGGACCGGCCTGGCTCGAGAAGGTTTCCGATTTTGCCTCGTCGGTGTCCCACCCATACCTTGCGAGGCTCGATGGTGATCGGTCGCCGCCTGATGAAGGTCAGCGCCTGCCCGATCAGACTCGGATCTGTCTTTCCGTCGTATCGATTGCCGGTGCAGTTATCGCACCGGCCGCACGAGCTGACGGCGTTGTCGTCGAGGATATTTCGCAGGAATGCCATGCGGCATCCTGACGTGGTCGCGTAATCCCGCATGGCTTGGTGCTCCGCCAGCCGCGCATTCCTGACTCGCTCGATGCGCGCAGTGTCGAAGGTCCACGGGCGCAGTGTGCGACGGAACTTTGACCGTTCCTTTTCCACGGCACCCTCGACATCGAGCACTTTGAGTAGCCCTGTGATCCGAGAGCTGGGCATGTTGACGTTCACCTCGATGTCACGTTGTCCGACCCAACCGCCTTCGGCCTCGAGATACTCGACGACCTGCTCAGCATGCCATTGGACAGGAAGGCCGTGATCGAGAAAGTACTGCCAGATGTCCTCGTCTCGCTCACTCCACAGCAAGACCACTTCGGCATGGTCGACGGCGCGGCCCGCGCGGCCCACTTGCTGGTAATACGCGACGGGGGAGTCGGGTGACTGAAAGTGGATGACGAAGGCGAGATCAGGCTTGTCGAACCCCATGCCCAGCGCCGAGGTGGCGGCGACGACCTTGAGATCATTCGACTTGAGTTGCCTCTCGATCTCTAGTCGTCGTTCTGGGTCTGTCTCGCCGGAATACGCGGCTGTCGGAATTCCCTTGGCGTTCAACCAGTCCGCCACTCGCGCGGTGTCTGCGACAGTGAGGCAGTAGACGATGCCCGACCCTGGCATTCGCGGGATCCGCTGAGCAAGCCACGCGAGCCGCTCCACGATGGTGGGGATTCTGATAGACGACAGCGACAAGCTCTCGCGGTCGAGGCTGCCGCGGACCCACTTGAGGTCGGCGCCCAGCTGATGGCGAATGTCGTCGACCACGCGGTCGTTCGCGGTCGCCGTTGTGCAGAGCACAGGAAGTCCGGGTGGCGTGAACTCGAGCACTCGGACGAGGCGGCGGTAGTCCGGGCGAAAGTCGTGACCCCAGTCGCTAATGCAGTGTGCCTCATCGATGACGAGAAGGCCCGCGCTGCGACTGAGCGGCCCGAGAAGCCGGTCTCTGAAGTCGACGTTGTTGAATCGCTCTGGCGACACCAGCAGGAGATCTACCGCTCCGCGAAGAAGCTCCTGCTCGATTAGCTCCCAATCTTCGGTGTTGCTGCTGTTGATCGTCACCGCGTTCAGATGCAGCCGAAACGCCGCGTCGATCTGATCGCGCATGAGCGCCAACAGCGGCGAGACGATGATGGTGGTGCCTGCTCCCCTGTCCCGCAGCAAGCGGGTGGCGACGAAGTAGACCGCGCTCTTGCCCCAGCCGGTGCGTTGCACGACCAGGAGGCGGCTGCGCTGTTCAACCACGGCCCGGATGGCTTCCAACTGGCCGTCGCGGAACTCCGCTGAAGGTCCCAGTGCCCGCCGGAGGACCGCCAGCGCAGCGTCCTCGAAACCAGTGGTCAAGTCGGACGACCCTTCCGATCGAACCATGATGGACGAGGAGAGCGTAGCGAGCGGGGGCGACAAGCTCGATGAATGCGTTCCCGGAGCGACTTCGGCGCTGATAACAGCCTCGATGCGGCCGTCAAAGATATGGCGTTGGAGGCACTCGCCGGGGTGCTATATACCGCCGCGACAAAGCAGACAAGACCGGCTCTGCAGCAACATTTTTGACGGTCTGTCTTCAGTGGCCCGACACGTTGTGACGTCCATAGCGGACGGAGCCCCTGGGCGGTTACGTGCCGTGGACCGGCTGCGCAAGTTTCGCGGGAGCTATCTCCGTACCCACTCCCTAAAGCAAACTTGCCGAGCGGATGCCGGAGCTCTTCGGATGCGCTTCGGGCTGCACGCCTGCTCCCTCACGGAAGGGATGTTCCGGGTACATCGGTCGTAGCATACTTATCTTCCATGCGGCTGCTGCACACAAGCCGACGAAGGCCGAAGGTAGTCAACCGGCGAGGACGTGGAGGCTAAAAGTGGAAGACAGCGAGATCATGTTGTCGGTGTCCGACCAGGCTGAGTTGTCCTCACTGGTGAGGTGGCTGGAACCAATGAAGCAAGTCCAGGTCGTGCGGACACCAGGCACTCCAGGCGCCGGTGAACAGGGTGCGTTGGATGTTCTGACCGTGCTGGGCAGCAGCCAAGTCCTCATCACCGCGATAACAATTCTGCCGGATTTCATTCGCGCCAAGCGGTCGGACTTCAAGGTGACTGCCACTTTGAACGGAACGGAGTACTCAATCGACGCAAAAAATGTCGAGGACGTGACCGAGACCATGAAACGGATCTTGGATGGCTGAGTCGGCCGTCCAGGACTTTTCCCGGTCACGCGCAGTATTGATCGGCACCTCCGAATACACCGAATTGACGCCGCCCCTGCCGGCCGCCGCCAACAGCCTGGACCGCATGTACCGGCTGCTCACCGGACCACTGTGCGGCTGGCCCGCTGAGCGTGTGACCAAAGTGCTAGACCAACGCGAGCCAGGTGATCTACCACGTCAGCTGGTCGATCTGTACGCCGATGCTACTGATGTGGCCCTGTTCTACTATGTCGGCCACGGCCAGCCGGACGCAGAGGACCGGCTGTGCCTATCGCTGGTGAAATCCAGGAAGGAGTCCGGATACCGGGCGCCGACCAGCCTGACGTTCGACGCGGTCCGCCACGCGATGGGAATGAGCAAAACGCAGAAACGGATCGTGATCCTGGACTGTTGCTTTTCCGGGCTGGCCGTCATGGGGGATGGTGTCCTCGGTGACACCAATGTCTTGGAGCGGACTCGCGGCACGGGTGCGTTCACGGTGGCAGCGAGCGGTCCGTACAGCACCGCGTGGTTCGAGGCAGACCCCGACATCTCCACGCCATACACCTATTTCACTAAATACCTTGCCGATCTCGTCGAGGGCGGCATTGCCGATGGACCACCGGAAATCACGCTTGAAATGCTGGTCGATCAAGTCACCGAGAACCTTGCCGCCGACGGCAAACCCACACCATCAGTCCGCACCCGCGACTCGGCGAAGAAGTTCCCGTTCGCCCGCAACGCGGCCCGCGAACGAAGCACTTTCCGAGCATTCGACTACTTCCGAGTTGGGGAGTATCAACAGTCAATCTTGAGGGTTGAAGGCGACCCCGAGCTGTACTGTGTGGAATTCTCACCGAAACAAACAGTGATCGCGGCGGGTTCGGAAGAGGCAGCAGTGATCTGGCGGCTTCCGGCCACCGACGGAATTGACCCCGCCCACACGCTGCCTCATCCGCGATTCGTGTACTCGCTGGGTTTTACACCTGACGAAAAGATCCTGGTTACCGGATGTGAGGATGGCGCGGTCAGATTTTGGGATTGGTGTAGCGAAGAAATCGTTTTCGAGGAACCCGAAGCGCACGATGGTGCCGTGTACGCCCTCGCCGTCTCGGGCAACGGCGCCCACTTGGCGACCGGAGGCTACGACGGCGTCGTCCAATTGTGGAGCCAAAGTGGGCGCACCATCTTGGACACCAAACCATTTGGAGCAACAGTGAGTTCCCTAGCCTTTTCGCGGAAGGGAGACATACTTGCCGTCGGCACCCTCGATGATCAGATTCATCTTTTCGACATGTATACGTCCAAGACGAGGGTACTGGGCAGGCACGAGAGTTCCGTCGAATCCGTCGCTTTTTCGCCTGATGGAAGCCGGCTGGCCAGTTGCGGATTGGATAAGCGAGTGCGGTTGTGGGATGTCGACTCCGGAAAATTTATTGATGAACGCAAGGATCACAACTATCTCGTGAAATCGGTTGCCTTCTCGCCTGACGGCAAGGTGATCGCAAGCGCTGGCTGGGACAAGACGCTACGGCTGTGGGACGTTTCACAACGGAGGTCGACATGGAAAATCCCGTGGTGGAAGCAGCGTAATCGTTTCGAATGGCACACCGACTGGATATGGGCGGCCAGGTTCTCGCCCGATGGAGATATGCTCGCCAGTGCCGGCTCCGACGGGCAGCTCATATTGTGGACAATTCCCGGATAGCCGATCGAACACACGCCGCCCGGACGACATCGGTCTGCCCTTTCGCCGAGCCGCGGATGAACGGTGGTGACCCCGTTTGGGTGTCGTGGGGCGCGTCTGCAGTTGCGCGGAGATCAATTGCCATACAAACAGATTGGACTCGCGGGCAAACGTGCGTCGTTCGCGCAAGTGCGAGAACTACAAAGCCAGGTTCAACGGTCCAGCCTGTCATCGCATCACACGCGACTCCAAGTCAGTGGACCAGTATGTTACGGAACTGCCAGGGGTCGTTCGCGTCGATGTCCTGGGGAAACAAGGCCGATCGCCGCGTCAGCGGGCTCCAGTCCGTGAAATGTCCCTCGACCGACCCGAGATACGGTAACTGGACCTCAAGGCAGCGCTGGAAATCCATCTCGTCGGCCTCGACGATGCCTGAGTTCGGGTTCTCGAGAGCCCACACCATGCCGGCAAGAATCGCTGAACTGACTTGCAGGCCAGTAGCGTTCTGGTAGGGAGCCAGCTCACGGGTCTCCGCGGTGGACAGCCGCGATCCGTACCAGTACGCGTTGCGATCGTGCCCGTAGAGCAGTACACCCAGCTCGTCAATGCCGTCGACGATGTCGGCCTCATCGAGCACGACGTGCCCGCTCGGCGGACGGCCGCCCAGCAGCTCGTGCCAGGACAGCATTGCGTCGTCGCAGGGCAGGTACGCGTAGTGGCAGGTCGGGCGGAACGTGACCTCGCTGTCCTTGGTCAGCGTGAAGTAGTCAGCGATGGAGATCGACTCGTTGTGGGTCACGCACAAGCCGTGCTGAGCACCGCCGGTCGGGCACCATGTCCGTACCTGGGTGGCCGCACCCGGCTGCGACAGGTAGATGGACGGCGCTGCCGGATCCTTATGGCGATTACCCATCGGCGGAACCCGTTTCTCGTGGGTTCCCCAGCCCAGCTCGGCGGGTTGGAGGCCTTCGGAGATGAAACCATCTACGGACCACGTGTTCACGAACTGCCCAATCTGGCGCGGCCAGCGGCCCCGCTGGGTGTCGCGCTCGGCGATCTGCACGCCCTTTACGCCCATGCTGCACATGAGCTGCGCCCAACCTACACGTGACTGTGGCACATCGACCTGGCGATCCAACTCCGCTGCGATGTCCAGCAACGCCCACTTGACCAACCACGACACCATGCCCGGATTGGCGCCGCAGGTGGACACCGCAGTGATGCCACCGGGGTTGGCTCGGCGCTCGGCAAGCAGGCTCTGGCGTAGCGCATAATTGGTCCGTTCGGCCAGAGGCAAGGTCTCACTGTCGTAGAAGCCCGGCCACGGTTCGACGACCGTGTCGATGTACAGGGCGCCGTGCTCGCGGGCCAGATGGATCAGGTCCACCGATGAGGTGTCCACGGAGGCGTTCACGATGAACGGCGCCGGACCGGCCAACAGCGGGGTCAGCAGTTGGGCGTAGTTGCCCTGCGTGAGCGCGCAATCGATCCGGCGGATCGCATGGTGCTTGAGGATCGCGTCCCCGTCGTCGTTCGGCGCAACCACCACGATGTCGTCGCTGGCCACGTCGAAGTGCCTCAGGATGAGTGGGAGCACGCCACGCCCGATCGACCCGAACCCGATGATGACGACTGGACCAGCCAAACGGCCGTACTGCATGCCGGAACTCATTGCACAGACAGGTAGTACGAGCGCAGGGGCTCGAAACCGCTGAACCACACCGAGCAATACGAGGCTGTATACGCGCCGGTCGACAGCACGTCGACGTAGTCACCGATCGCCAGGTCGCTCGGCAGCGGGTACAGCTCGCGCTCGTACATCACGTCCATCGAGTCGCAGCTGGGACCGGCCACCACCGAAGGCACCGGTTCACCCGAGGCGCCCGGGCAGCGCATGCGGTAGCGGATCGCCTCGTCCTGCGTCTCGGCCAAGCCGTTGAACCTGCCCACGTCGAGGAACACCCACCGGCGACCATGGTCGGTCGGCTTCTGCGTGACGAGCAGAACCTCGCTGCGGATGACCCCGGCGTCACTGACAAGGTAACGGCCCGGCTCGACCATGTAGTGCGCGTCGAGCCCGCCGAGATGACGCGCGATGGCCTGCTCGATCGCGACGCCGTAGTCCTCGATCGGCGCCGTTGCACGCATGTGGCTGCTCGGCATGCCGCCACCAACGTTCACCGTTCCCAGTCTGTGCCCCCGCTTGGCCAACGACGCAGCCAACGCCGCGACCGTCGCCAACGGCGGGTCCCACGCCTCCAGGTCGCGCTGCTGCGAGCCCACGTGAAAGGACACCCCGACGTCGACGCCGTTGTCGGCCGCGCGCAACAGCAGCCGTTCGGCCTGGGGCTGGGGGCAGCCGAACTTCTTACTCAGCGGCCACTCCGCCTCACGCGGCTCGGTGGCTAGGCGCACGAGTGCCGTGCTCGACATCGTCTGCCGAAGGACCTTCGTCAGCTCGTTGTCGGAGTCGACGGCGAAAGTGCTGACTCCGCGTTCGACGGCACGCGCGATGTCATGTTCACGCTTGATTGTGTTGCCGAACGATAGTGCCGACGGGTCGATGTCCAAGTCCAGGCAGCGGTCGATCTCGCCGATGCTGGCGACGTCAAAGCGGGAGCCGAGGTCGGCGAGAGTGCGTAGGATGACCGGCTCGGGGTTGGCCTTCACCGCGAAGTAGATGTCAGGCTGTGCAAGAGCCTTGCGTAGTCGTAGGTAGCGGTCGCGCACGACGTCCAAGTCAATAACCAGGTAGGGCGTCTGGAGCCTCGGATTCTCAGCGAAGAACTGCTCGATGCGATCGGTGGGTGCGCGGTCGTCAATACCTGCGAACACACCGGCGGCTCCGCTCATTGAGTCCATAGTCTCTAAACCGCCGATCCAGAGTCCTACCAGGGCACCTATGCACCATCGCTGCACAATAACTTACTAGGTGCGAGTCAGTTCCCAGGCCTGTTCCGAGCCCCGGAGCTCGTAGCCGGATGTGGCATCGACCACGGTGTCGCATTTCTCGCCGCCGCGAGCTTCCTCTGGCGGCACTGCCCCTAATCGCGATCTCCCCGCGGAGATCGCGTTCGAAATCGACCAGCCCAGGTCCCGGAGTTCAAGGCGGTGCAACGGACGTCATGGAACACCGTTCCCGCTGCTGGCGAACGAATAGTACTGTGCTAATTGATATTTCGTTGAACTACGGGCAACCTGACGTGTCGCTTTGGGTCCATAAGGGCACTGGTCTCAACTGATGTCGACGCTTACCTCATATCTTCAAATAGCTCTTGTCGGTGGGGATCTGGGCGGCGGTAATGAGTGACGAGTTGTCGCCGGCGAGCCAGACGATGATGTCGGAGACCAGGTCGGAGTCGGCCAGCGAGTCGGTGGGCAGCGCGCCCGGTGAGAAGCTGTGGATGTAGTGCGGGTGGTCTTGAAAGACTTGGTACATCGACAGGTCGTTGCCCATCGGGGTGTAGGTGCCGTAGGGGTGTATTGAGTTGACTCGGATACCGAACTTGCGTGCGCAGTAGTGGCGCAGCCGGGGACAGCCTTGATCCCAGCCGCCGAACTGATCGTGAAGACCGATCCACCGTTGCCGGCGGCGATCATCGGCGGCACCACGGATTTGATGGTGTTCCAGAGCCCCGTCAAGTTGGTGTCGACGGTGACCTGCCATTGCTGGGCCGAAATCTCCCACAGCGGGCCCCAATTGAGCATACCTGCGTTGGCCACGACGATATCCAGGCGCCCGAACTGTTCGATCGCTTGCGAGACCACCCGTTGTTGAGCAGCCAGATCTCGGACGTCGACGTGATCGGCGAGGATCTTGCGGCCCTCGCCTTCGACCAGGCCGACCGTCTCGGCGGGGTCTTGAATTCCACGACGATTTCTCACCACAGGCCAAGCCGATGATCTGGTCTTAGTCGGCCGAAATCTGGTTGAGCTGCTTGCTGATCCGCTCGAGCAGCTTGTCGTCGGCTTCGATGTGTAGCAGCACCGGATCTAATTCGATTGTGCCGCATCCGTAATGGAGCATTTCTGGCATTTCGCCAACGCGCTCCACAAACTGGTTGATGAACGTGCGGTACCCGGCTAACGGCGCGTCCATCAAGTGCGCCAGGTCGCGAAGGAGTCTCGCGTAGCTACACGGCGCTGCGAGGCCGCGGCAACGCTCCGCCAGACCGAGGAATCTTTCGTGATAGTCCATCAGGCGGTTGGCCGCATGCAGGATGCCGTCGGCGTCAGCGCTGCCCTCGCCACCCGGTTCACCGAACACGCCGACGAACGCCGGGGCGAGCATGAAGCTCTCCACCTGGCTGACGAGCGCGAGCAACTCGTCCATGCGGTCCAACACGAAGCGGCCTACCTCGGCGCCGCCGGCCGCACGCTCACCATTGGGAGCCGCGTAGCCGAGTTGATTGTCAAGCAGCCGCGACTCCAGCTCGGCACGCCGTTGCACCAAAACCGAGGCGAACGCAGCCCATCGCCAGCAGGGCAGCTTCTCGGCCAGCAGCGTGGCGAGATTCTCCGGCGTGCAAGCGACGGCGGCGGTCCGCGGATACGCTGTGGCCTTCTCTAGCTCCGCGTCAACGTTTGCCTCGGGCGAGATACTGCGCATGAGCTCAGCGCCCTTGGCGCCGTACACACCTCGGGTGTCGCCGCGCAGTGCCCATCGGTTCTGTTGGTCGGCGCGGCGGATGAGCTCCGCGCTGACCTCCGACGAAACCTCCGGGTGCGTGCGGCCCCTGATACCGCAAGCACGAATAGCGAAGTACAGGCCGCCGAGACCTGCAAGCGCTACAACGCACCAGGTGATGATCATGCTTTTCTCCTACTTCACCGCCGCTAGATGCGGCGGTCCCCCCCACAACTCGGCCGACGACGGCGCCCTTACACGGCGACCCGATGACGACGAAAACCAGATCTGGGACGAATCGTTCTGAAACGGCCCCAAAGCCCTTACACGGGGCCGGTATTACCGTTGTCCCGTGCCCAGGCGACAACCCCCGCCTTGGTGTCCGGGCACATGTTGTTCACCGCCGACACTAGGATGATCGCCGACTCGGCCGACGCGAATCCCGTTCGCTGCAGCTTGCCGAGCACCGCCGGGGGCGCCACCCCGTTGCGCAGGTCGTGGCAGAGCTGCTTGCCGACGTCGATCATGTCGATCGTCGACTTGTAGCTCACCCCCGAGTTATCAAGCTGGGAGATGAAGTCGTACTGGTCGGCATGAGCCGGACCCGACAACGCCACCGCCCCGCATATTGCGAGCAATCCACCAATAACCCCACGTCCGCGCATGATCTCCCCCTCATTTCGCGCTGAGGAGCACACTGTATGACTGGCCACCGACAAGAAATCGCGACCGCGTTAAGGCCACATGCTGTCCGCCCGGCGTAGTTCAATCGTGCGATGGGGATAACCGAGGAGCCGACACTGGACAGTGCCGACCAGGCAGAGCAGTCCGGCCACGACGTCATCCTGGACATGCTTGAACAGGATCCCGCGCTTGACGCCGCGGTCAAGGACGCTGTGCTCGATGCGCTCGCGGAGGTGGTCGGCCAGGCCCAGGACAGCGTCGAGACACGGACGGCACCAACTTTTCTCACTGGTATCTCGGTCGTCGGGTGCCATCGCATCGGTCGCCGAGCCCGGCTGGACTCGTACGGGCCGCTGCCGTGACCATCACTCCCGACGAAACCCCCCGCCTTGCCAACGCCGCCGAGCGCAATGTCTACCAAACCCTGCTGGAACAGCTTCAACCCAACGACCGGGTGGTTCCCGGCCAGCGTGTCACCGACCACCTCAAGGACCATGAGGTGGACTTCGTCGTCGCGATCGAGGGCGCCGGCATTGTCTGTCTCGAGGTCAAGGGCGGCGACGTCTGGCACGACGGTGACACGTGGTGGCAGCGGCGACGCGGCCGCGAGCACAGGATCGATCCGGTCCGCCAGGCCCGCGAAGCCTGCTATGCGCTGCGCGAATTCATTGAGAAGGACGACCGCTGGACTCAGGGCCGGCTGCGCTGGGACCACGTGGTTGTCCTGCCGAACGCCGAGATCGCCAACGATTTCGCGTTGCCGGAGTGCCCGCGGTGGAAGGTCATCGATCGCAACAACCTCCCGACGCTCGTCGACAGGCTCAAACAGGTCCTCGTCCAACAGGAGCTCGACCGCCCATTGCTAACCCAGCAGGGCATCGAGCAGCTCTCAACGGCCCTGAGCGGTAGGGGATTACCGCAACGAAGCGTCGTCGCTCGCGCGCTGGCCAGTGAGGACGCCGCCGACGCACTGACCGAACATCAGGCCGTCATCCTCGACGCCATCCGACTGCTGAACCGCGTTGAGATCCGTGGGGGAGCGGGCAGCGGCAAGACCTTTCTCGCGGTGGAACAGGCCCGTCGGCTTTCCGCGAAGGGCCAGCGCGTGGCCCTCCTGTGCTACTCCCACGGCCTGGCCTCCTACCTGGAGCGCATCACGGCCAATTGGGGGCGCCGTCACCAACTGGCCTACGTCGGCGAGTTCCACGCCCTCGGCGTGCGGTGGGGAGCACCCGAAGGGCCCGACGAATCCCTGCGCACCGAGGAGACCGTACAGTTCTGGGAACACGACCTTCCGCTTCAAATGGCTGATCTGGCAGCGCAACTCGAGCCCGGCCACCGGTTCGACTCGATCGTCGTCGATGAGGCCCAGGACTTCGCCGACGCATGGTGGGACCCGCTGCTCGCGGCCCTGAAGGACGACGAAACCGGTGGCCTCTACGTCTTCACCGACGAAGGTCAGCGTGTCTTCAACCGCCACGGCTCTCCGCCGGTGCCGCTCGTACCACTGGTCCTCGACCACAACCTTCGCAACACCCGCCAGATCGCGAACGCGTTCCAGCCACTCGTCGATCACCCCATGCGCTTCCTCGGCGGCGAGGGGCCCGCTGTGAAATTCGTCGCCTGTTCGCAAGACGACGCGATGAACGCCGGCGACCACGAGGTCGAGCTGCTCCTGCAGGAGGGATGGCGCCCCGAAGACGTCGCGCTACTGACTACCGGCAGCCGCCACCCCGAACAGACGGAGCGCCAGGCCGCCGGCAACGCCGCCTACTGGGACAGCTTCTGGGATGCCGACCAGGTTTTCTATGGCCACGTCCTCGGCTTCAAGGGGCTCGAACGCCGTGCAGTTGTGCTTGTCGTCAACGAGGTGTCAGCGTTCGAACGCTCCCGCGAACGCCTCTACGTTGGCCTGTCCCGTGCCCGCGATCAACTGGTGGTGTGCGGCGACCCGGACTTCATCCGGGCAGTCGGCGGCCCCGATCTCGCCCGCCGTTTGAACCTTCCGTCGACCTAGACGCGAGCCAGCACCGACGTCCCCCGCGCGGTTGAATCGCTGGCGAAATTTATGGTCACCGGTTGGCATGCGGTAACCGTATAAAGCTAAGAGCTCGCGGCGGGCGTCAACGACGAGGGGTTGGAGTGAGCGGGTCGGTGGTCAACAGCCCATCCCTAGTGCGGCCGTCGAAACCCAAAGTTCAACCCGCCGTTCGCTTTTAACTCCGGTTGATTTCAATTCCGCTCGCGGCAGCTGGGCACGTGGGGGACAGCAAGCATTCAACCCACCGTTCACGTTTTAGGTCCGACCCGACGGCTGGCCGGGCCGCGAACCCTGCCAAGTACGCCTCGACGGCTTCAGGTTGCCGACAGGCCGCCGTCTACTTCGAAAACCGTGCCGGAGATGTAGGACGCTTCGGGGGACGAAATGAACACAATCGCGTTGGCCAGTTCCTCAGGGTTTCCCCTTCGAAGCAACGGCACCGTCGCTACCAGCGCATCATTGACTTCCGGCGTGCCCGTGAAGCGATCGGCCATTTGGGTGTTCGTCACACCTGGCGCAACTGCGTTCACTCGAATACCTGAATTCCCCTGCTCGAGCGCGACCGTCTTGGTCAGACCCTCCACGGCGAACTTGCTGCTGACATAAGCCGTTCCACCGGCTGCCGCCTTGTGCCCGTAGGTCGAGGAGATGTTGACGATGCTGCCGCTATCTTGGCCCGCCATCGCACGCAGTTCGTGCTTCATGCTCAGGAATACTCCGACGACGTTCGTGTCATGGACTGCCTTGAAGTCTTCGACGGTGGCGTCCTGGATGGGGCCGAGCGTGCCCTCGACGCCGGCGTTGTTCACGGCAACGTCGAGACGGCCGAATCTCGCGACCGCTTGGTCGACAAGGTTGCGGACCTCGTCTTCCTTCGTAACGTCGGCCCGAACGAACTCTGCCTCGGCGCCAAGCGCTTTCAACTCCGCGACAAGGGCTTGCCCCTTGTCGTCGTGGCGGCCGGATACGACCACATTGGCGCCTTTGCCGGCGAATGCCACAGCAGTGGCGCGGCCGATGCCGGTGAGGGCGCCGGTAATGAGAACAACCTGTTGAGCCATCTTTTTCCTTCGGCTATGCGGAATATCGGCAGATCTGGGGGCGGTGTCGTGAGCCGCGGAAAACCATCAGTCCAAGCGGTTGATCGCCGGCGTGCAAATTCTCGCACGATTTGTAACGTCGACGCTTAGCTCATATCTTCAGGTAGCCCCTGTCGGCCCGAATCTGGGCGGCGGTGATGAGCGATGAGGAGTCGCCGGCGAGCCAGACCACGATGTCGGAGACCAGGTCGGGGTCGGCCAATCAGTCAGTCGGCAACGCGCCCGGTGAGAAGCTGTGGATGAAGGACGGAAGATCTTGAAAGACCTCGTACATCGTTCCCGAAATTTTCACCCGCAGAGCGGACCGACCTGCTTGCCGACGGGCTCGGTGCCCTGCTCGACGCCCAGTCTCAATCCGACTCGTCGGCCGTTGGCGGACTTCGCGACTCGGCCAGCCGAGGCATAGGGTAGTCGCCGTGGCGGAAGCGTTCGACGCGATGCGGACCCTTGCGGGAATTCTGGCCGAACACGGCCCACTGCACGAGGATGACATCGCGCGACGACTGCGGGACAGCAGGGTGGCCGACCCGGACACCTTACTGGACGAGGTTCTCGACGAAACCATTTGTCCGGCAAGGCAGTTGGTTGACGATCGGTGGGTGTGGCTGCCGACGGTGCTAGCCGGGCGAGTTTTCACGCACCGGCTCGGCGCAGACGAGGCGGCCCACGACATACTCGCTGTGACCCCGAACCTGGACCCGATCACCGCGCTCTGCGAGCACGGCCAGCATGGGTGGTTCGCCGACGGGTCGGCGGCGCGGCTCGTGCTGGCCGGCTTCGACGATGAGCTGCTCGAGCAGCGGGGCATCCCGGCCGAGGTGGTCGACCCGAACGGGGCGCTGCTCCTGATGCCAGGCACGCTGGGGACGTTGGGCGTGGCCGAGGGCGACCTGGTCGGGGTGCGGCTGGCCGCGCGGGGACTCGTAGTCGAGCGGGTCACCGCGCCCTCGCTCGGTGCGAACGCCGCGGTGGGCACGCGGCTGGCCGCGACGCTCGACGCCGACGAGCCGGTGTACTTCGGCGCGGCGGTATGGACGGCGTGCGTCGAGGACCCGGCGGTGTTCACCGAGCCGCTGCCGCCCCTGTGCGAGATCGTCGACGGCTACGGTCTGGCACATCGCGGCGAGTGGCTCGCGCCCGACGGGTTCGATTTCGACCGTTGGCATTTCGAGCGCGGGTGCGCAACGCTCGCCGAGCGACATGACCTCGACCCCGACGACGCGTTCGCGCTGTACTCGCTGGTCGAACTGTTCGACCGGATGTCACTGCTGCTGAGCGAGGCCGCCGACGCGGACGAACCGCCGGAGGATGCGTTGACCGCAGCCGAGGGCGCGACGGGGCCCGACGGAACAGAGCCCGAGGTCGACTGGTTCGCCGATCTCGTCGGCGAGCTCGGGGCCGCGCTTGCCGATCCGCTGCTGGCTGAGCTGCTGTTGGCCGAGACGGTCGGCAGCGGTCGCGACGGTGCGCCCGCGCTGGGCATGTTCGCCGAGGCGCTGGAGCCGAACGTGCCGCGCGCAGCGCGGGTGGCGTGTCGCTGGCTGCGCGCGGTGGCGCTGGAGCGGATCGGCGACATCGCCGCGGCCGAAGCCGAGCTGCTGGCGGCCGAGTCGATGGACCCGGATTGGCCGTTGCCGTTGTTCGATCTGGCGCGCGTCGCCTCCGATCGCGGCGACCTGGAGCGCGGGTTGGCGTTGCTGCGCCGCGCCGGCGCCGGGCCGGACCACCCGCTGGTGGAGCTGCTGGAGCAGCACCGGGCCGAGCCGCGCCGCGACATCGGCCGAAACGAGCTGTGCTGGTGCGGATCTGGCCGCAAGTACAAGAAATGCCATCTGGGGCGCGAGCAGCTGCCGCTGGCCGAGCGGGTGGGCTGGTTGTACGTGAAGGCTGGCCAGCACGCGCAGCTGACCGGATGGAACGATCTGCTGGCAGACGCGGGATACGAACGCTGCCGCTACGCCGACGATGATCCCGACGCGCTGGCCGCGGCGCTGGACGATCCGCTGGTGCTCGACGCGGTGCTGTTCGAGGGCGGCGCGTTCGCGGAGTTCCTCCGGATACGCGGGTCGCTGCTACCCGACGACGAGCGGCTGCTGGCCGAGCAATGGCTGCTGGTGCACCGGTCGGTGTTCGAGGTCGAGCAGGTGCACCGCGGCCAGGGCGTCACCGTGCGCGACGTGCGCACCGGCGACACACACGAGGTGCGTGAGCGGGCGGCCAGCCGCCAGCTGCAGCCAGGGCAGCTGGTGTGCGCACGCGTGGTGCCCGCCGGGGACACCATGCAGTTCTTCGGCGGGCTGGAACCGGTCGCGCTGCACGAGCGCGACCCGCTGATCGACCTGCTCGACACGGAACCCGACGCGGTGACGCTGGTGGCGCAGCTGAGCCGCCGGTTCGCGCCCCCGGCGCTGGCCAACACCGAGGGCGATCCACTCGCGATCTGCGAGGCCACCCTGCATGTCGGCGACCCGGCCGGGATCGAGGCCGCGCTCGACGACACCTATGGCCGGGTCGACGGCGACGAGCCGCCGCGGTGGTTCGAGCACGTCACCACCCAGGGCATGCAGCGCATCCGCGCCGCCCTGGTTCTCGACGGCCACACGCTGCGCGTGGACGCCAACAGCGAGAAGCGGCTGGACCGCGTGCTGGCCACGCTGGCACGCCTCGACCCCGCGATGAGCGTGCTCGACGACTCCCGCCGCCCGCTGCGCGACGCCCGCGAGGCCGCCGAGCTGGCCAAGCAGTTGCCAATTGCCGGCGAGGACGCGCTCGACCCCGCCGACCCCGAACTGGCCGCGTTGCTTGACGAGTTCGTCCGCGACTACGAGACCAAGTGGCTCGATGAACCCATCCCCGCGCTCGACGGCCGCACGCCGCGGCAGGCCGCCGATGACCCCACCCGACGCGGCGACCTGATCAAACTCCTGGACAGCTTTCCCGCTGGCGAAGCCGACCGCGGCAGCATGGACGCCGACCGGCTGCGCGCCGCGCTCGGCCTGCGGTAGCCGAGCGAGCGGCGCTAACAGCGGAGCTGCCGCGCCGATCTGGGCTGCGAAGTCGCGGAAGTGTTTGTGGCCGGGGAGGCGTCCCAGGTTCACGTAGGGGTCGCCGTGGCGCAAGGCACTGCGGAAGGTAAGCCTGCAGTTCTGGCACCTCGGGGCGGCGAGAGATCAGGCCAAGGAGAAGGCGAGGGAGGACGCGCGCCGTCCGCTTCGCGAGCAGCTGTGGCCGCGGTCTACTGATTCCGGCTGAACCGGAAATGTCACGTCGTACGGGCGGACGCGGCGCACGCCCCTGATGGCTCGGGTGATGAGATCTTCCCCCGTGTCGCCCAATGGCGACTGCACAGTGTCGGACTCCCGGAGGAGACTCGGCTTAGCCGACGGGACATCGGAGATCGCGTCAATGGGAAGCGGGGCGAGATGGGCAACCGGGCGAATTTCGTCGTTGTGAAAAATCAGGATTGGGAGCTCTATCACTCACACTGGGCGGGGTGTCGCATACTCGATGCGCTGATCGGTGGGCCGGATTTCGCGCTGCGGTATGCGCAGACGCTGCGGCCGTGTCCCAAGGATCAGTGGGTCGACCCGGTGTGGGCCGACGGCGGCGCGGTGGTGGATTTCGATCGTCGCCGTCTGTTGTTCTTTGGCGACGAACTGATGGTGGCGATGGCAGAACGCCGAGCCCTGATGGGTGTGCTCGCCGTGGTCTGGCCTGGTTACGCGATCGGTTGGGCATATGACGGAACCGTCGAACTGGCGGGATATGTGGGAGCGGAGTTGCCAACTCACACGCGGGATAAGCAGCCAAAGCTTCGGCTCGCCCGCAACCGAAACGCGTTGTGCCATCTTGTTTCTGTTGTCGACGACACGGGACAACTTCGGATGTGGCCGCTGTGGTGGCACCTCAGCCAGGCGTGGCACGGGCCCGCATTGGTAGACAAGCTGCCCGGCCGCGGTGTACGAAGCCTGACACTCGGCAAGATCCCCGAAGGCGGCCTCCATATCGACGTTGCCCGAAAGACGTTGGGTGCGTGGCAAACCGCCGACACCATGGGAATTTTCCAAACCCTTTCGCACCTATGGAGCGGGTGGCAGACGGAATGCTGGGAGGATCGTTTTGAGGAACAGGCCCTCCGATGCAAGGATGCTCTGCGGATTCCCGAATTGGATTTAGCCGCTGGCGTCGACAGCGCCCAAGAGCGGATCCGACACAGGGTCTTTCAGAGCTTCGCGGATGGCCCGGCAGGGCAGATTCTCAAACTCGCGAAATTGGTGGCGCCTCTAGGACCCGGTCTCGTGGTAAGCGACGATGCCGTCGCGGACTGTGCAGCCCGTCCAACCGAAACTGAGTGGGCCCGCTTCGTCGACGCGTGTAATTTGCTACGGACAGCCCGTGCCGAATCGGCCTGACCGAGGCGCCGGGAGTGAGTGCACATATGCATCGTGATGCGGTGATGCTAACATTGGGCGTGCGTACCACCATTGATCTCCCCGACGACCTGCATAAACAGGCGCTGGCGATCGCACGGGACACGCGCCGTACGTTGAGCGAAACTGTCGCCGACCTCATTCGACGCGGCCTGCGAGCCGGCAGCCCCGCGGCGATCTCCAAAGACCCCAGGACGGGGTTGCCTTTGGTGAGCGTTGGGACGGTCGTGACCTCCGAGGATGTGCGCTCATTGGAGGATGAGGAGTGACGGCGCTGCTCGACGCGAACGTGCTCATCGCGCTGGTCGTCAGCGAGCATGTGCATCATGACGCCGCCGCGGAATGGCTATCGGTATCCAGTACGGGATTTGCGACGTGCCCGATCACACAAGGAAGCCTTGTGCGTTTCCTGGTCCGTACGGGGCAATCCGCGGCAGCTGCGCGGGAGGTCGTCAGCGCAGTCGAGAGTGCGAACCGCCACGAGTTCTGGCCTGACAGTGTCTCATTCGCTGATGTAGAGGTCAGTGGTGTGGTCGGTCACCGGCAGGTAACAGATGCCTACCTTGCTCAGCTCGCACGAAGCCGCAAGGGGCAGTTGGCGACTCTCGATAGCGGCCTTGCGCACCTGCACAGCGATGTCGCGGTACTCATTCCCACGGCAACCTGATGGGCGGTGGTCCCGCCTCACCCATCCGCGCTGCCGCATAGTCGCACCATCTGTCTGGTTGAACTCTCGTGGAGCTTTACCCATATCGCCAATGAAGTCGATTCGGCCAACCAGCTAGCCGCTGTGGCCATCCTGTGCGCCCGCGCGGGGTATTACATAGTATTGTGCGACTGTCGAAGAAATGTAACAGTAGCGACCATGCGGGATACGCATGTGGTCACCAATCAGGTTCCGCCGCTGGCGGACCACAACCCCGCGACGTCGCCTGTGCTGGTCGAAGCGCTGATCCGCGAGGGCGGGCAGTGGGGCCTGGACGAGGTCACCGAACTGGGCGCGCTCGCGAGCGGGGCGCAGGCCCAGCGCTGGGGCGAGCTGGCCGACCGTAACCGCCCGGTCCTGCACACACACGACCGTTACGGGAACCGCATCGACGAGATCGAATTCGACCCGGCCTATCACGAGCTGATGCGCACGGCGATCGGGCACGGCCTGCATGCCGCCCCGTGGGCCGACGACCGGCCGGGCGCCCATGTCGTGCGCGCGGCCAAGATGTTGGTCTGGACCCCCGAGCCCGGTCACGTGTGCCCGATCTCGGCGACCTACGCCGTCGTTCCCTCGCTGCGCCACAACGCCGACCTCGCCAAGGTCTACGAGCCGTTGCTGACCAGCCGCCAATACGACCCCGAACTCAAGCCGGCCACCACCAAGGTCGGCATCACTGCGACCATGTCGATGACCGAGAAGCAGGGCGGCTCGGATGTGCGGGCCGGCACCACCCAGGCGACACCCAACGCCGACGGCAGCTACAGCCTGGTCGGACACAAGTGGTTCACCTCGGCGACGATGTCTGACATCGTCCTGGTGCTGGCCCAGGCGCCAGGCGGGTTGTCCTGCTTCCTGCTGCCGCGGGTGCTGCCCGACGGCAGCCGCAACCGGATGTTTTTGCAGCGGCTGAAGAACAAGCTCGGCAATCATGCCAACGCGTCCAGTGAGATCGAATACGACGGCGCCACTGTGTGGCTGGTGGGCGAGGAGGGGCGCGGCGTGCCGACCATCATCGAGATGGTCAACCTCACCAGGCTGGACTGCACACTAGCTAGTACCGCCGGCATGCACACCGGGCTGACCCGGGCTATTCATCACGCCCAGCATCGAAAGGCGTTCGGCGCCTACCTGATCGACCACCCGCTGATGCGCAACGTGCTGGCCGATTTGGCCGTGGAAGCCGAAGCCGCCACCATTGTGGCGATGCGCATGGCCGGCGCCACAGACGGTGTCGTGCACGGCGACGAGCGGGAGGCGCTACTGCGCCGGATCGGGCTGGCGGCCGGCAAGTACTGGGTGTGCAAGCGCGCCGTCCCGCACGCCGGCGAGGCCTTGGAATGCCTGGGCGGCAACGGCTACGTCGAGGATTCGGGCATGCCGAGGCTGTATCGCGAAGCCCCGCTGATGGGCATCTGGGAAGGGTCCGGCAACGTCAGCGCGCTGGACACCTTGCGCGCCATGGCAACCCGGCCGGCATGCGTCGAGGTGCTCTTCGACGAACTGGCTACCACCGCCGGCCACGACGCGCGGCTGGATGCTCACGTCGCGGCGCTGCAAGCCGCGCTGGCGGACATGCAGACCATCCAGTACCGAGCCCGCAAGGTCGCCGAGGACATCAGCCTGGCACTGCAGGGCTCGCTGCTGGTGCGCCACGGCCACCCCGCGGTCGCCGAGGCGTTCCTGGCCACCCGCATGGGCGGGCAGTGGGGAGCGGCGTTCGGCACGCTGCCGACGGGACTGGACCTGGCTCCCATCCTCGAGCGCGCCATGGTCAAGGGATGATCGCCAACGGCCAATCGGGTTGTGCTCAGGCCCGCTTGAACCACAATCCGCCGTAGGGCGGTCGAGAATTGGACCTGATACAGACTTGATGGGCGGTCATCAGACTGGCCGAGCCGATACTCCGGGGAGCGTCATCAGACGCGCCTGACCACTCGTCGGGGTGCAAGTCCTGGAGGTTGAACAACGGCCCCCCGTCGCGAGGCGTGACTTCCCCGGTGGACCTATCCACATCGACGTTGCCGAGATCGAGATGGATACACCAGAGGTTATCGCTCTCCGCAAGGCGCTCGAGAAATGTTCGCAAACCCTGGACATCTTCGAACGTCGCCGCGTAACCACCGTAGCCGTCGAGGCGACTGACTTGGTAGTTGCTGTCTTCGAGGGCGAACGTGTCGAGTTTGTAGCCGTAGCTGCCCAACTCTTCGTTGAGTTCATCTTCGATGCTCATAGCACCGCGAGGTTAACCCTCTTTCGACACCCGAGCGTCAGAATTAGGTGAATCAGATTTGAAGAGTGGCTCTCGTCCCGGCCGGCCCGATGCCATCAGGTCATGGGTGGGCTGATCGGCTGAAAGCTTTGTTCCTGAACGTCGTCGCCGATGACCAGCGCGCTCCCCGCGGGAACCTCGCGCCACATGCCGGGCAGATCGACCAGTGGCTCGGAGACCACCGCGCGTGCCCCGTGGCTGAAATGCGAGGACCGCTCGCTTTCCGGATACAGCATCCGCAGCGACGTCGCGTCTTCGCTGACGAACAGGGTGTTGACCTCCGCGCCGCTGGCGTAACGCACAGCGTAGAGGCGGTTGCCATCGCTAACCCCGATCGTCATCTGCAGCGCGGGATCGGTTACGCCGGCCGCTTCGGCGGTCGCCTCCACGAACCCGGCCATGCGCTCCAGCCCGGCGATCGGATCGTCGGCCAGACCGAAGGTCAAGGCGAGATGGAAGAGCACCTCCGAATCGGTGGATCCGTCGATGTTGGTGAATAGGTCGGGGTGCACGGCCAGCAGCAGCTCGCGGCGTAGCCGTTTGTAGTCAGCGACGTAGCCGTTGTGCACGAACAGCCAATTGCGCCAGCGAAACGGGTGGCAGTTGGTCTGCTGCACCGGAGTTCCGGTTCCGGCCCGCACATGCGCCAAGAACAGCGGGCTGCGGATCTCGGCGGCAAGCTCGACCAGGTTCTCGTCGCCCCAGGCTGGAACGATGCTGCGAAACAGCGCCGGCTCGGAGCGGCGGTCATACCAACCCAGCCCGGTCCCGTCGCCGTTGGGTATCTCCATGTTCGGGGCGTGCCGGCGGCTCTGCTCGATCAGCGACCGCTCAGGGTCGTACAGCAGTTCCTTGGGCGCGATCGGGGCACCCAGGTATCCGACCCAACGACACACGGCATTCTCTTTTCACGAACCCCTCGGTTTCATCGTGGCACGAGGACACCCTCCGGCGGGCCGGGTTCGGCGCTGCGGCCCAATGTTCGAGGGCAGTTCACGCATCAGCCGTCCGCGGGATCACAGAACGTTCGTGGCGGCGGCGGAAACGGGAGCTAGGATCCCTGTTGGGGCCTGGTACGCGCCAGTGTCGGCTGGCGCCCGGGTGCGAGGCATAGGGGCTTCAACCGCGAAAGGCCAACCAGTGAGCGATAAACCGAATGTCCTGATCATCTGGGGCGACGACATCGGTCAGAGCAACCTCAGTTGCTACAGCAACGGGCTGATGGGATACCGGACCCCCAACATCGACCGCGTCGCCGCCGAAGGGGTGCTGTTCACCGACTATTACGCGGAGCAGAGCTGCACCGCCGGACGAGCGGCGTTCATCACCGGCCAGAACCCGTACCGCAC